>Ga0182018_10004227_pt1 | contig 12253 bp, 11 predicted proteins | sample 812P2MmetaG_FD_120490 | JGI IMG/M metagenome (GOLD analysis project Ga0182018, IMG submission 120490) | Permafrost microbial communities from Stordalen Mire, Sweden - 812P2M metaG | ecosystem: Environmental > Terrestrial > Soil > Wetlands > Permafrost | place: Sweden: Stordalen | collected...
AAACCTTCATCGGACGCATCGAAGGCGAAAAGAAGCGCCGCGGCGGTTGGGGACACAAAAACGCCGTGCTCACTCTCGTGCAGCGTGGCGGCGGTGCACGTAGTTTCCACATCGAGGATACCAGCGTCGGGCAGGTTCATTCGATTGTTAGGAACAACGTTGCTCGCGAAACCGCGCTGATGACCGACGAAGCACGCCATTACGATGATGTCGGCCGCGCGTTCGCGAGCCATGAAACTGTCAAGCACAGCGACGATGAATACGTTCGCTATGAGGGCGACCGCATTATCAGCACCAACACGGTTGAGGGTTACTATTCGATCTTCAAGCGCGGCATGAAGGGCGTCTATCAGCATTGCAGCGAAAAGCACTTGCACCGCTACCTTGCCGAGTTCGATTTCCGCTATAGCAATCGCGTCCGGCTCGGCGTAGATGACGTAGAGCGTACCATTCGCGCCGTGAAGGGAATTGTTGGCAACGATTGACCTATGCGACGTCTCATCACTGAGAGGCCATATGGCAAAAGCCGAAAAGCCAAAAAAGACGGCAAAGCCAAGTAAGAAAAATCAGTACGGGCGGTTTCTCGAAACCGTCCGCGATCTTGGCATTGATGAGCAAAAGAGCAGGGAAGCATTTGAGCGTGCGTTCTCGAAGATTGTGCCGCCAAAATCACGTACTAGAGGTTCCGCCGGGTCCAGCAATCGGAGTTGAAAGCGTATGGACTGGCCCACTGCCGCTCGCAGGAAGGGTTGGAGTAGGTGTGATTGCCGGAATTTCTTGCAGCATATATACCATCACGTTGTGAACCCCATTCATTAGGGCGATGGCTTCTTCCGCTGTATTGAGAGAATGCTCTGGATGAATGAGCGGATTTCTATGAAGATCTTTTAGGTCTCTCAATGCGGTTTTGACTCTCGGATCGCCGAACCCCTGTTTGTCCATTTCATTTAAATAATCGGCGATGTTTCGACTTGATGGACGGGGCTTTCCTTTCGACGCCGCATCCCAATACTTCCGCAAAACTGCTTCATTGGCTCTGTGAAAATGAAAGCCGGATGCAGTAAAAACTTCATAGGCAATACATTTGGTCCCTTGTTGTAAATCCGCTGCCGCTTCGGGGGCCTTTGTCCAAACATCGTTAGGAAAGCAAACTGCTCCGTTATCAATTAGTATAACAGTGTCATATCCCGCTTTTTGCGCGACCACGTACAGGGGCACTAGAGACAACTCTGCACCCAAGACCGCTTCAAACGGAATGAGGGCCGACGAAATATTATATGCGTCGAGCCACTCCAAAGATTTCGACGTATCAGTATCAGTGTCTTCAATCTTTGATTTGAGTCGCCTGATCGCAGCTAACAAAGTCTGTCCCGACTGATAGGAGATCTTTAATCTAAAGATGCTCCTTGTAAGCAAGGTCTCAAGCGCACTCTCAGCTACATAAACGGTAAAGCGCAGCGACTCATAAGTCGGTATCGGAGCTATTCCTTGGGTTGTTATCTCGGCTAGTGGGTGAATCTGTGAGCCGACCGTGTAAAGGTAAAACCCATCCACTCGTTGCATTGCGTTACCGAAAGGCCCGTTGGCCCCCTTTGGACACAAAGGGATCATGATTGACCCCCTTCAACCGCAGAGTGTACCCCATGGGTTTGTGAAGTACAATGTCCCGGTCAAGAGCGAAGTCGCCATTTACGTGACGATAGCGGCATTCCGTGTTGCCGCTGAGAAAGGGCATAGTAACCCGCCGCGCTGCGGTAGCGGATCGGCGGAGAAAGGGAAGGGGACCGGACATGAAACTGGGAATCCTAGTTGCGGCTGCACTTGGTTCTGCCGTCGCCATCGGCAGTACTGCCACCAGCGCGGAAGACAATGCGCTTCGCGTCGGCATTATCACCGACATGAGCGGCCAGTATAAGGACGGCAACGGACCCGGCTCCGTGATCGCCGCGCAGATGGCCGCCGAGGAGATCGGCGGCGCCGTTGCCGGCCGCAAGATCGAGATCATTTCCGCCGATCACCAGAACAAGCCGGATATCGCCAGCGGCATCGTGCGCGAATGGATCGACAACGAGCATGTCGACGTGATCGCGGAGGGCGTCAATTCGGCGGTCGCGCTGGCGATCATGAATGTCACGCGCGAGCGCAACAAGCCGTTTCTGATTTCGGGCGCCGGCTCTTCCGACATCACCGGCAAGAATTGCACGCCGACCAGCATTCACTGGACTTACGACACCTATGCTTCCTCCAATGCGACGGCCAAGGCGGTGGTCAAGCGCGGCGGAAATTCCTGGTTCTTCCTCACCGCCGACTACGCCTTCGGCCACGCGCTCGAGCGCGACGCCAGCAAAGCGGTCATCGCCGCCGGCGGCAAGGTGCTCGGTTCGGTACGCCATCCATTCGCGACCTCGGATATGTCGTCGTTCCTGTTGCAGGCGCAGGCCGCCAAACCCGACATCCTCGGGTTGGCGAATGCCGGCTCGGATTTCCGTTACGCCGTGGCGCAGGCCGACGAATTCGGCATTCGCGCCGGCGGCACAAAGATCGTCGCGCTGCAGGTGACACTGACCGACGTTCCCGCCCTCGGCCTCGACCATGCGCACGACCTGCTGTTCACCGACTCGTTCTACTGGGACCGCACGCCGGAAACGCGCGCCTTTGCCGAGGCCTTCTACAAGCGCCACGGCGCCATGCCGACGTCGTATCAGGCCGGCGTCAATTCAGCGTTGCATCACTATTTCAAAGCTGTGGCTGCGACCAATTCGATCGATACGGCGACGGTCATCGGCTGGATGCGCGAGAATCCGATCGATGATTTCTTCGCGCATGGCGGCAAGCTGCGCGAGGATGGCCGCATGGTGCATGACATGTATCTCATGCGCATCAAGAAACCCGAAGAGTCCAGGAGCAAGTGGGACCTTTACGAATATCTGGACACGATCCCCGGCGATCAGGCGTTCCGGCCGATGTCCGAGGGCGGCTGCCCCTACGTCAAACAATAACTTTCATCAGGGGCGATCATGAGAATTGACGACTACCCGCCGCAAGAGCCGCCGTCCGACAACGCTCGCAGCTACAGCGATGAGGTGATGCGGCTCGGCGCCGGCCTCGACGGCATCGAGCGCCGTTACGCGGCCGATCCTTATCAGAGCCTCGCCGTCTTTCGTGCCAGCGCGCCGAACGGCACGCTGCTCGCCTTCATGCACGGCGGCGGCTGGACTAACGGCTACAAGGAATGGATGGCGTTCATGGCGCCGGCCTTCACGGCAGCCGGCGTGACGTTTGCCACCATCGGCTATCGGCTCGCGCCTATGCATGTTTTCCCGACGGGCACGGACGATGTGATCGCGGCGATGGTCTGGCTTCACGGGCACGCGGCTGAGTTCGGTTGCAACCCGGCGCGGATTTTCCTGGGCGGCCATTCCGCCGGCGCACACTACGCTGCCTTGCTTGCGGTACGGCGAGATTGGCAGGCTGGCGCGGATCTGCCCCGCGACATCATTCGCGGCTGCTTGCCGATTTCAGGCGTGTATGATTTCGGACCGCAATCCGGCATCACCGCGCGGCCGCGCTTCCTTGGCGCGGCGGGGAACGAGACGGCGGCAAGCGCGATCGACAATATCCAGGATCAGCCGCCGCCTTTTCTGCTCGCGCATGGCGATCAGGACTTCCCTCATCTCATGCGACAAGCGAAACGGATGGAGACGGCGTTGCAGGCCGCAGGCGGCGACGTCGAGCGCCTGGTGCTGAATGGCCGCAATCATTTCACCGCGAGCTACGCTGGCGGCGAGGCAGACGGGCCGTGGGTGCCGAACGCGCTGGCTTGGATGACGGGCCGCTGATTGCGTTCACGCAGCAGCTACAACGTGTCCGAAGCTTCCCAGATTTCCGTGTTCCTTCTTGTCGCGCGGAGTTCCGGCAATCCACAGCCCTGACGGTGGCCATCTCCGGGCCGTCAAGTTGTCACATTTCCATGCCGCCATCCGACGGTCGGTGGAGCCGCCTCAAAAGGGGCGGACAGGATGTAAGGGGACGCATCATGAGCACGGCCCAGCCGATCGATAAATCGCCCGAAATGGAAGTCGAAGGAAATATCCGTGAATTGGTGCGGCGGGACAGCACGGCGTTTCGCCACACCGAGAGCGACAGCGAAATAAGTGCAAACAGTCTCAATACGTTGCTGCGCCGCGTGTCGGCGACTTCGGCGCGCGAGATTGACGATCTCATTAGCGAATTGCAGACCTTGCGCGATAAGCTGCAGGCCGACGGCAATCGCGTTCAACGTGACATCGCGGAATACGCCGAACTGAGTCAATCGGTGATGCAGGTGACAAAGATCATCTCCGAGAGCGTGAAAAAACTGCCGGTCGCTCCGAGCATCAGCCCCTAGGGCGAATAGGCCGGCAGGACGGGTTGAGCGAACGGGTGCGGCCGGACGTGGCCGGCCGATGCAGGGCTCCGCGAAACCCGTCCGCGACTCTTGCTAATCGCCGCTGAAAATCGCCTCCGGCAGCAGCGCCGAGACGACGTAATTGGGTACGTCGACGACGTTGGAGATGCGAAGATCGACCGCAACGCTGCAAATGACGTAGGCCTGCTCGCGGCTGAAGCCGCGCTCCTGCAGCAACGTCATCATGTTGAGCACCGCATTGCGGGCGGCGAGCGTCAGATTTTCGCTCTCGATGTCACCCTTGGCGTCGATCGGCATGCCCATGACGTCGAGGAAATTCTGCGGCACCGCAAATTTCGGATCGGCAAAATAGCCGCTGTGCGAGAACACCGGACCGGCGAAGGTTCGTTTCTTTGCCAGATCCTTGTGGACCTTGAAACGGACCGCCACGGTCGCTCCCATCTCGACCGCCGTGACACACACCTCGCCGTCGCCTTGGGCGAAATGCGCGTCGCCGGTCGAAAACAGCGCGCCCTTGGTGAAAACCGGAAGCAGGAGCTTTGAGCCCTTCGTCAACTGCTTGACGTCGAAATTTCCGCCGTTTTCGCGAGGCGGCAGCGTACGCAAACCTTCGAGGCCGCAGCGCCCGTGCGGCACGGCGCCAGCCTCGCCCGGCATCATCACAAAGCCGCCGGCGTCGAGCGCGCGCTGCTCGCGCTCGGTCCACTCCTTCAGCTTCTGCGCGGACGGCGCCACCCCCGAAATGCCCATGAACGGGGCGCCCGGAATTCGCACGCCGGGAAGTTCGGCGGCAGTCGCCCAACCGTCGCGGATTTTCCAATTCACGACGAACGGGGTCGTCATGATGTCGCGAAGAAAGCCCAACCCGGGAACGATGGCGCTGAATGCCGTCGGCTGTGGAATGATGTCGAGGAATTCGACCTCGATCATATCGCCGGGCTCGGCGCCCTTGACGAAGACCGGTCCGGTCAACGGGTGCACGAGATTGGCGTCGACATGCGCGAGATCGGCGACGGTCGCGTCGGGGCCGATCTGGCCGTCGAGCGCGTCGCGCGTTTCGAGCGTCACTTCTTCGCCCTCGGCAACCTCGAGGACCGGGGTAATGTCGGGGTGATAGCGGTTGTGGCCGCTATGTGGTTCGGCGGCGAGGGGCTTGTGCCGGTCGATACGGATGACGTGCATCGTGGAGCTCACACAACGAAAGGGCTCGCCAACCCTACTACAACGCGAGTTTGGGCTTCAACCTGAGCCGAACACGCAGCGCGCATGAGCCCAAGGGTCCGGCCCGAAGTGCCGGCCCGATGACAAGCTCAGCGACTTGCGGGAATTATAATTGGCAACAGACCCGGATTTCGCTTCGCTCCATCCGGGCTTCTGTAACGGGCCTCGATTAGTCAATCCCTTTGCATCATCCAATCGCCGGGAACTTGCTTCTGTACGGGATCGGCGCGAGGCCGTCGCCTGATGGGGTTCGTAGAGGATGAGGCCGGCCAATCTACGGATGCGTGATCGGTGTCAACATCCCGGATTGCGGTCTGACCTGATCCATCGTCCCGGCGAAGGGACTCCGCTTCGGAAAGGCCCGGTGTCGTGGCCGCTCCGAAACCCGTGTTTTCCTCGTTATGCTGCCGCAGCGACCGGCTTGGTCGTGGCGGCTGGGTTGAATTCTTTGGCGTCGGCGAGCATGCGATGCATGATCACGGCGAGCTTGCGCGCCAGCGCCACCTTGGCCTTGCGGATGCCGGCTCGCCGGGCGATGCGCATTGCCCAGCTTTTGAGTTGCGAGCAGCCCTTGACCGGCATGGTGAGCATGATGTGGGCGGCCTGATAGAGCGCCTCGCGCACCGCGGCGTCGCCGATCTTGCTGATCCGCCCGGTATAATCGGTCTGTCCGGATTGATACTTCTTCGGCGTCAAGCCGAAATGCGCCCCGGTTTGTTTTGATGATTTGAACCGCGCCGGGTTGTCGATGGCGCAGGCATAGGTAAGCGCCACGATGGGGCCGACGGCTGGCGTCGTCATCAACAGCCTGGCCTGGACATGCTCACGCGCCATGATGCGCACGCGCTTCTCGAAGCCGTTGAACTCGCGCAGCAACACCGCATGCGCCGCCAGCAGCGCCTGCGCGATCAATTCCAGGTTCGCTTGGCCCGCCACCAGCTCGCGGATCCGCCCGGCAAAGCTCCTTGCCGTGGTCTTGCCGACCTTGAGCCCGAAGCCACGCAAAATCCCGCGTAGACTGCTCTCGATATCCCGCAGCTTCGACTGCATCAGCTTGCGCGCCGTCAGCACGGCTCGCAGCTCCTGCGCCGCAAGCGACTTGCAATGTACCGGCCGGAACCAGCCGAGCCGCATCAGCTGCGCAATCCCGCGCGCGTCGTTGCGATCGCTCTTCACCGGCATGGCCTTGAACGCGTCCCGCACGTGTCGCGTCTCCAAGAGTTCGACCACAAGGCCCGCCTCCCGCATGGCCGCATAAAGCCATTGCGAGAACGGCCCCGCCTCCAGTCCGATCCGTGTCAGACCAAATCCCAGCAAACCAAACCACGCAATCAGTGCCGGCGGATCGCTCGCAACCCTGTCCTCGCGAATGATCTTGCCGCTCGCATCCACAACGCACACGCTCGATTGTTCCAATGACACGTCGATTCCGGCATAGTGGTCCATGGTCGTCCTCGATGATGCTTGGAGCGGGCTCGCCCGACTCCGTTGATTTTGACACCATCAGTTTGAGGGACGACCACCTTCAGCGCTACTACTTCAGCGCCGGCCCGTTACCCCATCTACGCTCGCTTGGCTATTTCCTCGGCCACCAGCTCCTTCTTCGACAATTTCCCGACCGGCGTCTTGGGCAGGTTGGCACGGATTTCCATCTCGGTCGGCATCTCGTATTTCGCCAGCTTGTCGGCAAGGAAGGCTTTGAGCTCGTCGATGCCGAACGGCGCCTGTCCCGGCTTGAGCGCGATGAAGGCCTTGGCCGATTGGCCGCGGTAGGCGTCGGGGATACCGATGACGGTGACCTCGGCGACGCCGGGATGCTCGTAGATCGCTTCCTCGATGTTGCGCGGAAACACGTTGAAGCCGCCGGACAGGATCATGTCCTTCTTGCGGTCGACCAGGGTGACGAAGCCGTCCTGGTCGAGGACGCCGATGTCGCCGGTATGAAAGCGCCCGCCGCGAAAAGCTTCTTCGGTTTCCTCCGGCTTGTTCCAGTAGCCCTTCATCACCTGCGGCCCGCGGAAGCAGATTTCACCCCTCTCGCCGATCGGCAACACCGTGGCGCCGGTCGCGAGATCGACGACTTCCAGGACGGTATGCGGCGCCGGCAGGCCGACGCTGCCTTGGCGTGCCGCGCCGTCTTTTGTCTGCATCGTGCCGAGTGGCGCGGTTTCGGTAAGGCCATAACCCTCGCGCGGAGAATGGCCGGTAAGCGCTTCGAACCGTTGCAGCACGTCCATCGGCAGCGGGGCGCCGCCGGACGCCCAAATCGTCACCGAGGAGAGGTCGAACTCCTTCACCTTGGGATGATTGACGAGCGCCGTGTACATGGTCGGCACCGCCGGAACGACGGTGATCTTTTTGCGGGCGATGTCGGCGAGCAGCCGATCCGGATCGAACCGGATGTGCAACACCATCTGCGAGCCGGTGGTGATCGCGACCAGCATGAGAAAGGTCAAGCCGCAGATGTGGAACAGCGGCAACACCGCGAGCGCCTTTTGCGGTTCTGCGTCGGCGCTCAGCCCGTGCCAATGCGAGTAGATATTGAGCACCGCGCAAAAGTTGGCATGCGTGAGCATCGCCCCCTTTGGCTGCCCGGTGGTGCCGCCGGTATATTGCAGCACCGCGACCTCGTCCTCGATCGGGCCGTGCGGGTGGCTTTTGAACGCGCCGTCATTGGCGATGAGCGCGGCAAAATCCACCTCGCGGCCGGCGCCGCCGACGCGCTCGGCCGCCGGCCCGAACGCAGCCGCGACCGGGGCCGACAGGAAGTCGGCGATGCTGCACACCACCAGCGTCTCGAACTTGGCGGTGCCGTTCAACGCCGCGATTTGCGGATAGAGCATCGGCAAGCCGAGCGTAATCATGACCTGCGTCGCGGCGTCGGTGATCTGATATTTGAGCTCGCGCGGTGCGGCGAGCGGACTGAAATTGACCACGCGCCCGCCCGCCATCAGCACCGCGAAGAAGGCGATCACGAAATGCGGCGTGTTCGGCAGGTGCAATCCCACGTGCACGCCAGGCCCCACGCCGAGCGCCTGCAAACCTTTGGCGGCTCGCGCCGCGAGGTCGTGCAACTCGCGAAACGTGAAGGTGCGGTCGTAGAAGTCGATCGCCGTGCGGCCGGGCCATTTGGTCGCCGCGGTTTCCAGCAGGCTTTCCAGCGCCACCGGCGGCGGCAGCGGCGCATCCCAGGACACGTTCTGCGGATAAGATTTCTCCCAAACGTGCGCCATTGCGCGTCCTTCCTGGTGGGACATCTGCCGGCGGCGTGCGGCGACGCCCGTTGTTGTTATTCGTCGCTAAACTAGCGGGCTCCGCGCGCGCGGTCGATGGGTCACGCCGCGACGACGAGATTGCCGAATTTTTTCAGGTTCTCTTTCTGTTTCTCATTCCGCGGCGGCAGCTTGAACAGGCGTGCGGCGCTGCCGCCCAAGATGTTGTGCTTGGCTTTCTCCGACAGAAACGGCAGGTCCCAGATCGTCGACGGCAGATCGAAGTCCCAGTGCGGATAGTCGGAGGAGTAGAGCAACTGGGTTTCCGCGTTGATCATGCGGAAGGTGCATTCCATCGCGTCGTGATCCTGAATCTCCATCGGCTGCGACGAGTAGAACATGTCGCGCATGTAATCCGACGGCTTCTTTTTCAGGAGCGGACATTCCGACGGCCGCAGCATGTATTCGTGGTCGAGCCGCTGCATCAGGAACGGTATCCAGGCGAGGCCGGATTCCATCCAGATCACCGGCAGCTTCGGGAAACGCTCGCCGATGCCGTTGATCACCCAGTTGGTGCAGTTGAGCACGTTGTACCAGGTGAAGCCGAGCGCATGCGCGGAGATGAAGCGGTTGCAGCTCTTGAAGGCCGGCTCGCCCCAATTCACGCCCGAATGGAACGCGATGGCGAGGCCGCGTTCCTCCATCGCCCGATAGACCTTCATGTAGGCGTTGTCGTGCACGCCCATGCCGGAGCGCACCGTGGTCACCATGAAGCCGCCGACATTCTTGCGCTCGCCGAAGGTTTCGACGTGGCGCAAAGCCGCGTCGGGATCGCTGAATGGCAGGCACAGCAGGGAGAAGAACCGGCCGCCCGCTTCCGGCATCACCGTCTCGGTGAGCCAGCGGTTATAGGCCCAGCACAGCTCGACCTCCATTTCGGTCTGCGGATGCAGGCCGATATTGAGCATGCCGGTGGGGAACAGGCAGGAATAATCGACGCCCATGGCGTCCATCCAGCGATGGCCGAGCTGCACGTCGCGGACGCTGCCGTCCTCGGTCTTTTCGGTCTGGCGCAGCGGATAGCGCGTGACGCGGCCGCCCATGTCCTGATAGCCGGTCGGGATCGGTACGATGCCCGGCTGCTGCTTCTTGTTGCGGCCCGACATCGTGAGCTGGCGCAGCACGTCGTTTTCCATGAACGGCAGGAATTCGTCGTAATGCTCGTTCTCGTAGTGGTGCGCGTCGACGTCGACGATCAGAATGTCGTCGAAATTGCGTTTGTGCGCCTGCTTGCGCGCGTGCGCCAGGAGCCGAGAGGTGTTCAGCTCCTCGACGGGCACGCGGCGGCCGCGATCGGATATCAGATCCATTTCATCATTCCCTTTGAGTCAGCAGACCCCCACTCTATCTCTCTCTCCCCCTTTCAGGGGGGTATAGTGATATCCACGAAAGTAGGCCAGTTCGATAGTAGCCCAATTTACCGTCCGAATTCATTACGTGCTGGCAAAAAAATCGAACCGAAAAGTGCGTCGCAGGTCGCGATCATGGATTGCCGGGGTCTCTTCATGCGAGCGCTCGAAGCGTGGGTATGATGCGGCTCGCGGGGCGGGTGTTGTTGGTCGCAAATCCCGTCGTGAGCAGGTACCGCACCGGCTTTAGCCGTAATACTTTTGTCTCACTGTCCATAACTCCACGTTAGCGACTTGATAGAGTCGATCAAATGAGTCCCAATTAAATCCCAAGGCGCGTTCGAACAACAGTTTGCGCGTACTTGCCGATCCCCGTAACGTCTCGAGTTCCGCCTCTTCTCTTTCATACGACTCATCGTCAACGGGAGCAGCATAGCGACCGGACCACACTAAAATTCGCTTTACAAGGAGCCCTAATCGCTGGTCATCGACCGAGAGCGGCGGAAGTTTGGCTTCTCGCCAAAGCTTAGATATGTCATGCGTCGGCCGAACCCGAACGACGTGCTTGGGTGCAGTTCCCACTTCAATGTTTTGTGCAATGACTGCTTTGATTATCAATTCCAGTGATATCGCCGCCTCGCGCGCGAACGCCTCATACGTCGCGATGCTGGGTGTTCCACCATAGGGCAAAGTAGCTTTCGCTTTTTCGAGAACTTCACTCGGCAACGCATTCCCGAGCAAGTAAGCGACGAAGCGAGCGTTGTCCGCCTTTGCCTCAAAATGCAGCGGCGCACGTCGGCGTAGATCGAGGAGCGAGTCACGCATCATCGCCCTCTTGCTGGACTCGCAGAAGCCAGAGGCGTGCGCCAACTTCGGCAGTAGCATCATCTGGGCAGGACGATCCAGCCTTCATCGGAAGGACAATCCCTTGGGATATCGCATACGCGTGCCGGATAATCGGCAAACAAATGGGCGACTACGGCGCATCGAAGTGCATCTTCCAGGTCACCGCGAACGCGGGGACCCAGAGCTGGATTCCCGCTTACGCGGGAATGAGCGGAAATATGTTTCTCGGCATCACCGTCCCGTCCAACCTTGCCACATGCCGAGCTCGAAGGCGGCAAGGTCGGCGGCGCGGAGTAAACCGCTGGCAGTGACCATCACGTCGGTGGCGGCGAGCGAATTCTTCGCCACCGGCATGAACTGTTCGCCGGCTTCGCGGCGCGCGGTATAGAGCCGGCAAGCGGCGGCGATCACCGCCTGCAGCGCTTCAGCGCTGACAACGTCGAGCCGTCCGTCGGCGATGCCGCGCTCGATTGCGGCGGCGAGGCGTTTGGCTTCCGCCGAGTTTGCGGTGGTGGCGGCCTTGACGTTCGGTTTCGCCGGCGGCTTGGCCGGGCGCGAGCCGCGGGCGGCCTTCGCCGCGCGATCGAGGGCGTCTTTGGCGGCGCGTCTAGGCGAGGACATAGACCTCGTCTCCCTTTTGCACGATCTTGTATTTCTTCAGCTTCATGCGCCGGTCGCTGACGCATTCGCCGGTCTTCATGTCGTATTCCATGCCGTGCCAGGGGCACACGAAGTGCATCTCGCTGTCCGAGAAGTACAGCCCCATGGAGGTCTTGTCCGGCCGCAAGCGCTCCTCGACCTTGGCGATGGTGAGCCCTTCGCAGGCCGGTCCGCCCTGATGCAGGCAAAAATTACTGTAGGCGTAGAACTCGCCCTCGTGCCGGAACACGCCGATTTCGTTGTCGCCGACAAAGACGATGCGGCGTTCTCCGTCCTTGAACTCGGCAAGCTTGGCGACGAATTTTTCCGGCATTTTTGTTGCTCTAGTTCCCCCCCGCTCATTCCCGCTTGCGCGGGAATGAGCGGGTTTAGGATTAACACGCGCAGGAATGCCCTGCGACCTATGCAATCCGGTTGCTGAACTCGCCAATTCCTTCAATCCAAACCTTTACCTCGTCGCCGGCCTTGAGGAACTCGCCGCTTTCGGCGCCGACGCC
>Ga0182018_10004228_pt1 | contig 12253 bp, 11 predicted proteins | sample 812P2MmetaG_FD_120490 | JGI IMG/M metagenome (GOLD analysis project Ga0182018, IMG submission 120490) | Permafrost microbial communities from Stordalen Mire, Sweden - 812P2M metaG | ecosystem: Environmental > Terrestrial > Soil > Wetlands > Permafrost | place: Sweden: Stordalen | collected...
AACGGGGCCCGGCGGCGATTGAGGCCATCAAAGAATTCGGAGCGGTCTACCTGATGGCCGTGGGCGGTGCCGCCTACCTGGTTTCGAAAGCGATTGTGGGGGCGAGGCAGCTCGCGTTTCAGGATCTAGGCATGGAAGGCGTCTACGAGTTCGACGTGCGCGACATGCCGGTAACGGTGGCCGTGGATTCGAAGGGCACCAGCGTCCACCAGACCGGCCCGGCAGAGTGGCAGCAGCGCATCGCCGGAATTCCGATACTGCAGTAGCAGTTCACAGTTCGAAGTTCACAGTTCTCAGTGACGAGCGATCTGGGACAGTTGATTTCCGAGGCTGCGAAACCGCTCGGGCCCATGTGGAGGTTCCCATGTACGACGTGATTCTCAAACGTTTTGACCTGCCGGATGAGGTGCGTACATTCGAAAAGGGAAAGTTCGAGCTGGTGCACGTCGGCGGAATGACCATTGGCCGCGCCACCTACGAACCCGGCTGGAAATGGTCAGAGCACGTTGGCCGCGCGCTGGGCAAGACGAGCTGCGACGTGGAGCATGTGGGCATCGTGGTGGCCGGCTGCGCAACGGCCGCGATGGATGACGGCCGCATCTTTGAAATGCGCGCCGGCGATATCTTTTACATTGAGCCCGGCCACGACAGCTGGGTGGTGGGCGACGAACCGTATGTCTCGATCCATTTGATGGGCGCGAGGAGTTACGCCGCGAACAAGTAAGGTCTCACCCCGCCAAAAGCGGGCAAGAGTGAGCGGAACAAAAGACTGCGGGGCAACTCGCCATTGCGAATTGCCCCGCAGACCTCTGTCCCCAGCCAACTGAGAACTACGAACTGTGAACTGTTTTTTTACTGCTTGCCGAAGCGAAAAACAAGCCCGGCAGAGTAACCCAATCCATTCTGCAGCGATGATCCAAAACCGGTGAGATTGTAATCAGGGGCGATGCGGACGCCAAGATTGGGCGCCACGTTGAACTCTACATAGAGGGTGGCATTGGCAGCGAAAGTCGCGCCATCGTGCCAGAGCGCGCAGCTTCCGTTTGGATTACAAAGGCTGCCAAATCCGTTGGTGTCGCCAGTGAAGTTGCCTTGCCCGTAGCCAGCCATCACCCGGCCAGAGACGGAGAACTTGGGCTGGATGTAGAACCGATACGTGGGACCGCCCATCACTGAGTAGACACTGATGGCCGGCTTGTTGATGCCGGACATGGCGTCCTGGGTGGGCTCAATGAACGGCTGGCCGTAGTAGCCACGGGCGTCGATCGTGGCGCCGAGCCGCTCACTGAAGTAGCGCGTAAAGCCGGTATTCCAGTCGTACATGTTCACGTGCTGCAGCGTGGGTCCCGGAAGAAAGCGAAGGTATCCTGCGCCGACGTAACCCTCATAGAGATGGTCGTAGATTTCGTGGATGGCCTGCGCGCGGCGCTGTGCGCGGCGAGCCCTGATGCGGGCCTGCACGCTGAGCTGTCCCTGATTTTGCGCTGGCTGGCTCTGCGCTGGCTGGCTCTGCGAGTCGGCGGGTGCCGGTGTCTGCGGCTGAGTTGCGGGCTGCTGCTGCGTGTCGGCCGGAGGGTTGGGCTGGATGGGGGTGTGCGCCTGGGCGGGGTCAACGGAGGCAGAACTGCTGCTCGAACTCGGCTCTTCGGCCTGGACAACGTAAATCGGACTCAAACTGATCGCAAGCAGAAGGGCAAAACGGCGAAATAAATACATCGGACTTGAGTTTCCTCCACGGGAGTACGGAAGCTAAACCTGGAATTAAGGCAGCGCTCCCCCCTTAGGTATTAAACCATCCCAAGGGAGTGTTTTGGGTGAGCCCGTACTGCTTTGGACGCGTGGGGAGCCGATTCGACGTTGAAAAGGCCCTGACCAGACGAAGATGCTCCCTGGGATGCACTAGGATTGGAGACGGGAATGCAGAGAGCCACCCCAGTGGCTCCGGAGAGGCGCGCAGGCTATGGGCAAGATTCTGCTGGGCATCATCCTCGGGTTCATTCTGGCTCCGTTCGTCGTATTGGCATACTTGGAGTTTGGCCAGGTTCCCGTGGCCGTGGCCGATACGCCGTTCCCGCACGAGCGGCTCATCACCCATGTGCCGCTCAACGCGCGAATCGAACGCGAGAAGATCGGGACTCCTCCGATCCCAGTGAACGAGGCCAACCTGATTGCCGGAGCGCAGATCTATCGCGACGATTGCGCGGTCTGCCATGGATACCATGGGCTCCCGTCAAGATTTGGCCGGCACATGTATCCCAGCGCTCCTCCGCTCTGGGAGAAGCACCATAACGGGGATGTGGTGGGCGTGAGCGACGACCCGCCGGGCGAAACTTATTGGAAGGCGTCCAACGGCATTCGCCTCACAGGCATGCCGGCATTTAAGGATGCTTTGACAGACACGCAGCTTTGGCAGGTGAGCCTGTTGCTGGCGAATGCCAACAAGCCGCTCCCGCCCGCGGCGCTCGGCCTCCTGATTGGCAAGGCTCCGGCGGCGGCTGCTCCTGCGGCGCCGGCGTCGACCGCTCCAGCGGCAGCGGCAACAAAGGCGAAGCGACCGGAACAGGCCTCGAAGCTTTGAGGCACAGCGGCAGACCGGCGCGAGCCGAGCTGGATTGAAAGGCTGAAGAACGATGAGCGTGCTGGATTCGTTGCGCAAGGGGTTGGGGTTCTTGCTGATGAGCTTTGGCGTCTCCAGCCCGGCAAAAAAGCCAAAACCGGCAGCGAAGCCGGCGCCAAAGCCGTAGCTGCGGGATCATGCCTCCCTCAGTCCCAATGTGAGGAATCGGCCTATACTTCTATCATGAGATTCTGGATGAGATTGGTTGCTTGTTTATCAGTGCTGACACTCTGGGGCCTTCTCTGCGGGCATCAAGGCTGGAGCCCGTGGATCATGGGCCTGGCAGCAGGCGTCGTGACGCCGATGTTCTTCGCCCCGTGGCTCTGCAAAGCACCCGAAGACGTTTCCCTCTAGACTCCGGCACGGTTACTTGCAATCCCCTTCGCTCAGAAGGCTTGGAGTTCATTCACGTGACTGACGTTGAAAAGAGAACCCGGTGGCGCGCCTTCTGGGACTTCTTTATCCTGTTCAGCGGAATCTCCACTGCGTCAAACCTCTCGCGTACTCAGGGCCGCAAAATCCGCGGGCGTGGTCTGTTCCTCTTTCGTAAGCCTCCAGCCGAACAGCAGTCGCAGCAGCCCGATTCACGCTGAAAAGCGCCCGGACCCCCGAATTGGTAGAATCGATGTATGGCTCTGACTCGCCAACAGGCGCTCGAATACTTCCAATCTCCCGACCTCATCGGCCTGGGATTTGAGGCCGACGCGGTACGCCGCAGGCTTCATCCGGAGGGCGTGGTCAGCTACATCATCGATCGCAACATCAACTACACCAACTTCTGCACCGAGTATTGCAACTTCTGCGCCTTCTATCGCCCCCTCAAAGGGCCGAGGGCAAAGGAAGGCTACATCCTCGAGTTCGAGAAGATCTACGAGAAGATTGCCGAGACTTTGGAGATGGGCGGAACGGGCGTCCTGATGCAGGGCGGCATCCACCCTGACCTCAAGATCGATTGGTTCGAGCGGCTGTTTACGAGCATCAAGCAGCGGTTCCCGCAGATTTGGCTGCACTGCCTTTCTGCGTCTGAGGTGCTGGCGATCGCCGAGTACAGCGAACTGAGCCTGCGCGACACAATCTCGCGCCTGCGCGACGCTGGGCTCGATTCAATTCCCGGAGGCGGCGCCGAGATCCTCGACGACGACGTGCGCAAGCGCATTGCCCGCCTCAAGTGCCGTACCGAGGACTGGGTCAGCGTACACCGCACCGCGCATGAGCTTGGGATGCGCACCACGGCGACCATGATGTTTGGCGTGGGCGAGACCATGGACCAGCGCGTCAATCATTTTGAAGTTGTCCGCAACCTTCAGGAAGAAACCGGCGGGTTCACAGCCTTTATCCCGTGGAGCTTCCAGCCCGGAAACACAGCTCTGGGCGGGCGCGGCTGGGACGAGGCGACCAGCGTCGAATATCTGAAGGTGCTGGCCATTTCGCGGCTCTTTCTCGACAACATCGAAAACGTGCAGGCCAGTTGGGTGACCCAGGGGCTCAAGGTGCTCGAACTGGGACTGCATTTTGGCGGCAACGATGTTGGCTCTGTGATGCTTGAGGAGAACGTTGTGAAGGCAGCGGGCACCTCGAACTGCACCACCGAAGAAGAACTGCGGCGCATCATCCGCGACGCCGGCTTCAAGCCCGTGCAGCGCGACACGCTCTATCGGACGATGTTTTTGAACTGAGCCTCTCTCGTACGAATGGGACGAAGCCAAGCGCGAAGCAAATTTGAAGAAGCATGGCCTGGACTTCTATGCGGCACATTTGGTCTACGAAGACCCAAGGAAGGTCACTTCCCGGCTCAAATCGAAACACGAAGCAAGACTCCTGGACATCGCCATGGTGGAAATAAAAGGGGCGATTCTAGCATTGGTCTATACTATGCGAAACGGGAATGTTCGGTTCATACCATTCCGATATGGCTCCCGCAAGGAAAGGAGACGCTATGCCGCTTCCAAAACGTGACATGACTGATTGGGAGCGCGTCCGCAAGAGCATCGAGATGGACGAGCCGATCCCCTACGACCCCAACGATCCCGATGACGGCCCGTACGACCCCAACGATGACGCGGCAGTCGAGGCCTACTGGAGCAAGGCAACCATCTGGAGAGGCTATCCAAATCCCGTCATGATCCAGAAGGATGGCGTTCCCGTGAATCCGGACGGAACCCCCGCATCTGAAACCGGGAAGCCCCGCGCGAAGGCATCCTGACCCATGGGCGTTCTCAGCAGGATCGGCATTGCGCTGGACTCGGATCTCCTCACGCAGTTCGACGAGTCGATCGCAAACCGGGGCTACACGAATCGTTCCGAGGCCTTTCGCGACTTGATTCGCGGCAGCCTGGTGCTGGAGCAAACCTCCGCGCCGGAAGCGACCGTGGTGGGCACGGTGACGCTGATCTACGATCACCACGAGAGCAACATTACTGAGAAGCTAACCGAAGTGCAGCACGCGCATCACGACCTCATCGTCTCCACCAGCCATGCGCACCTTGACCACGACTCCTGTCTTGAGGTGCTGCTGGTGCATGGGCAATCGGCCAACGTGGAGGCTTTTGCCGACCGTCTGATCGGGCTGAAGGGCGTGCAGCATGGGCGGCTGGTGAAGACGGTTCCCGCGCATGCGTTAAAGCCGGGCGCCAAGCCCTCACAGAAGCAGACGCACAAGCACAACGGCAAACACAGCCACTCGCACTAGCCCGCGCCGTTACTTCCCGCGCTCTGCCGTGCAGTGTCAAGTTAGGGTGATGCTGACGCAGGACGGAATCCTCACCCCAACGACTTCGTGGCCCTGGGAGGCTCATCGGCTGGCAGCTTTCGTAACGAAGGCCGCCCGGGCCCCACGCAGGGAATCGCTTGACCGGCACATTTGACGATTTCCAACCCTCAGATGAGAGTGCTATACATCCTTATGTCGAACGCAGCCGCGGCTTCAGGTGGAGTCCACGGACCCACTGAATCTTAGTTTCCCTGTGCAGCGCCCAAACGCCCCCAGGAGGCATTCATGACCGATCACTCGCACACGCACACCCACGGCACAGTCACACACTCCCACGAACACTCTCACGACGACGAGCATCACGATCACACCCACGCAAATCCGCCTGCTCCCGGCACCACGCACTCGCACGAGCACTCGCACGATGGCGTGACGCACTCGCATCCCCATGATCACGACCACCATCACGACCACACTCACGAATAGCCCAGCGATCGCTGACGCAGAGTGTTGTGGGCGGGTGGATTGATTTTGCGGAGAATCGGCAATGGGTGGGACGCTATGAGGCGTTTCCTGGGCCAGATCAACCGGTTATGGATGGCCCTGGCCGCCAGCCACAACGTCCAACCCGTGTTTCAGCAAACTCAGAATCGCGGTGAGACTCTCCTCCGCGCCTCTTCTGCTACCGGGAAGATTGACGATGAGGGTCTGGCCCGCGAGCCCCGCCACTCCGCGCGAGAGCCATGCGAATGGATTGCGTGCGGCCCCGCTCGACCGCATCGCTTCGGCCAGTCCGGGGGCCTCGCGATCGATCACTCGCCGCGTGGCCTCCGGCGTGCGATCGCGCGGGCTCAATCCTGTTCCGCCAACAGTGAGAATCAGCGATGTGCCTGCTGCGGCCAGCTCGCGCAGTGCGGTCGCAATCTGATCTTCGTCGTCGGGAAGGAGGCTGGCGTCGATCTCCGCCTCTGGCCATTGGGCGAGCAGCAGCGCAACAACGGCCGGACCGGCAGTGTCTTCCATGAGGCCTTTGGAGCAGCGGTCGGAGATGGTGACGACGGCAAAGCGCATGAGAACGATTGTAGTGCTCTACTGTGCCGGAAGAATCTTGATGGTGTGCAGCCAGGTCTCCGCACTCTGTGGCCAGGTGGTGATGGGCAGAGCGGTGCGGCGCAACCCGTATCCGTGGCCGCCCTGAGCGTAGACGTGCAGTTCGGCCGGGACCTTCGCGCTCTTGAGCTGTTGGAAGTAGACAATGGCGTTTTCAACGTGAACAGGATCGTCCTCTGCCTGGACGATAAAGGTGGGCGGGGTGTCGGCCGTAGGATTGATGTCGGCGTTTGGAGCGAAGTTCTTGTCGGCGAGGGCGAGAGAACCGGGATAAACGATCACGGCAAAGTCAGGGCGGCAGCTCAGGCTGTCGGCAGCGTCAACGGAATCGTAGAGCCGCTTGTCGTAGTGCGTGCTGATGGCTGCGGCGAGATGTCCGCCAGCGGAGAACCCGAGCACGCCGATGCGATTTGGATCGATGCCCCACTCCTTGGCGTGCTGGCGAGCGAGGCCCATGGCGCGCTGCGCATCCTGGAGGGCCGCGTCGGACTTCGGGTATGGGCCGGTGTTGGGCACGCGGTACTTCAGCAGCAGGCAGTTCACGCCGACAGAGTTGAGCCAGTCGCAGACCTCGGTTCCTTCAAGGTCGATTGCCAGAATGTTGTAACCGCCGCCGGGAAAGACCACGAAAGCCGCGCCGGTGTTGTTGACGGTCGCCTTGTACACGGTGAGTGTGGGAACTGATACGTTGCCTAGCCGGATGAGCGGTTTGCCGGCGATGAGATTGTCCTTGGCCGTCGTCATGTCCTTTTCGGCGGGCGCGTCGGCAGGCGCTCCCGGAGCGGCGCCCGGCCAGATGTTGATGGTTTGCCGACCTGCCGCCGGCGGCCAACCCGACTGTGCTGCCAACACAGCGGCGGAAGCCGCAACAGTCGCAACAAGAACCAGAATCTTCCGTGCACTCATAAGCACTGCCTCTCCCCCTAAAAACGACGCACCGATGATCGCAGGCGCGACGCAGCTCACGCAAATCGCAAGGTTATTCTCGATGCATCCGCCAGGGATTATGGCCGTGCTTTGCGCGGAATGAGCAGACGGACCGCTTCGGGCACGATCTCGAGCGTGGCGGGCAGGTGGCCGAGCAGTTCCCCGTCGGCCTCGGCAAAGACCTGTGTCTTGGAACGGTTGCGGGGCCGGCACACAACCGAAACAGCGTCGAGAATCTCGATCTGGCCGTTAAACGTTTGCCGCTTGAACATGACTGCAAGCAGAAACTTGAAGTACTGAAAGCGGCTGCGGGTCTTAAACGCGACCAGCCGCAATTCCTCATTGTGGAGCGTCGCGCCGGGAGCAAGATTGTGGAGCACGCCGCCAAAGTCGCGGATGCGGATGGCCAGAAGCTGCGAGATTTCGACCACGCGCGGACGATGTTTTGCGCTCTCCTCAAAAACCGCCTCGAAGAGCGGGAAGGAATGCGTAACCCAGACCTTGAAGCCTTCGATCAGGTAAAGGATGTAGCCGAAACGGCGCTTGAGTCCCGCATCGAGTTGGGAGAGAAACAACGCATCCGCGCCCACCCCGGCGGCGACCGTGAAGTAGCGCGAGTGCGTGTCGCCGCGGCCGTTCCTAAAGTGGATGCGGCCCACGGGCACAAGCACCGGCTCGGCCGTGAGCAGCCTGCGCACGGCTTTCACTGGCGAGGTGCGCAAGCCAAGGTCAGAAGCGAGCGCATTGGCCGTTCCGAGCGGGATGACGCCGAGGGCAATCTGAGTCCCGACCAAAGCCTGCAGAATCTCGTGGACGGTCCCATCGCCCCCGCAGGCGATGATTGTGTCGCAGCCGCGCGCAACCGCTTCGCGAGCCAGCGTGGCGGCGCTGCCGGGAGCGCTTGTCTCGAGCTTTTCAGCCTCGATGCCGGCTTCCTGCAATGCAGCGAAAGCTTGCTCCACCAACACAGATCGCCGTGACGAATGCTGGCCGGATGCCGGATTGTAGATGAGAGCGGCGCGACGCATTGCGGTACCTTCCGGGGCCTGTGGTCCCGTTCTGAGAGCCAACCTGGGGGCTTTCACTTTATCTTCGCACGGCATTGGCGGCTACCGGGATTGGCTCGCAAGATGCCCCCGGGCCTCGCGCCCGCGCGTGCGTACCGACCCCCGGTATTGAACCAACTTGGCACGGTTTGCGTACACCGCATAAAGCATTTCTCCTTCTGCTGCTCACCGAAGCGAGTACACTCAAGCGGCGATTTCCCCAAGGAATCGCCGCCCTGAATGACCGTAAAAAGGGCTACGTATGAAGGAGAAATGCCGTAGAATTGCCCGACGAACAAACGGAAGGGGCTTGAGGGTCCATCCTCAAGGTGGGAACCAAAAAATGATCCATCGCACGCGTACTTCTCTGCTTTCCATTGCCTTCATTCTGCTCTCTGGCCTTCTTGCCTGTGTGTCTGCACCACCCCAGGACAAGCCCCAGGTCAATGCCGCAAAGCCCGACGCCACGACTCCGCGCTACAAGGACCCCGACGCTCCCATCCCGGACCGGGTGGCCGATCTGCTGCCGCGAATGACCCTGGAGGAGAAAGTCGAACAGTTGGCCGGCGGCTGGGAGCAGAAAATCGATGTGATCGACCCGACCGGAACTTACACCAAAGAGGAAGCGCGCAAGATCGTGAGCGGCGAGTGGGGCCCGGACATGAAGTTCACCCCGCGCCAGTCGGCAATCCTGCGCAACGCCGTTCAGCGCTACCAGCTCGAGAAGACGCGCCTCGGAATTCCGGTCATCTTCATGAGCGAGGGTCTGCACGGGCTTATGGAATACGGCAGCACCAGCTTTCCGCAGGCGCTGGGCCTGGCCGCAACATTCGATCCGGCGCTGATCAAGCGTGTGTTCACCGCGGTGGGCGAGGAGGCCGGCGCACGGGGCATCGGGCAGGTCTTCTCACCGGTGCTCGGCATCGCGCGCGACCCGCGCTGGGGCCGCACAGAAGAGACTTACGGCGAAGATCCATACCTCGTTTCGCGAATCGGTGTAGCGGCCATCGAGGGTTTTCAGGGCGATGAATACCTCATCGATCGCCATCATGTTCTGGCCACCGCCAAGCACTTTGCCGTCCACAGCCAGCCGGAAGGCGGCACAAACACCGCGCCCGGCAACTACTCCGAGCGCATCATCCGCGAAAACTTTCTCGTTCCCTTCCAGGCCGCGGTCGAGGAAGCGCACGTGGGAAGCGTGATGGCCTCGTACAACGAGATCGACGGCATTCCCAGCCACATCAACCACTGGCTGCTCGACAAGGTTCTGCGCCAGGAGTGGGGATTCGACGGCTATCTCACCTCCGATGGAGACGGGTTACAGATGCTGATCAACACGCATCACGTAGCCCGCAACAATGCCGATGCCGCGCGCCAGGGCCTCAGCGCCGGCATCGACTACGATCTCTCCGACGGCAGTGTCTATCGCACGCTCATCGACCAGGTGAAGCAAGGGCTCGTGCCCGAGAGCGAAGTGGATCGCGCCGTGGCGCGGATACTGACCACCAAGTTCCGCCTCGGGCTCTTCGATCACCCGCTGGTCGATCCCGACTACGCTGAGAAGATCGTCAACAGCGAAGAGCACCGCAAGCTGGCACAAGAAGCCGCGCGCAAGGTGATGGTCCTGCTGAAGAACGACAAGAACACCCTTCCGCTCGACTTGGGCAAGATCAAGACCATCGCCGTGATCGGGCCAAACGCAGCCGACCTCCACATTGGCGGCTATGCCCGCGATCCCGGCCAGGGCGTGAGCATTCTCGACGGCATCCGCGCCCGCGTGGGCAACAAGGCCAAGGTCGTCTACCAAGAGGGTTGCAAAATCACCACCGCGCCCCAGGGCTACAAGGGGTGGTCAGCCGACAATGTGCAGTTGATCGATCCGAAGACGGAGACGGGCTCGATTCAGGCCGCGGCCGATGTGGCGAAGAAGTCCGACGTCGCCATTCTCGTGGTGGGCGAAAACGAGAGCACCAACCGCGAGGCGTGGAGCGAAGGGCATCTTGGCGACCGCGATTCGCTCGACCTGCTCGGCTCGCAGAACGACCTGGTGAAGGCTGTCGTTGAGACGGGAACGCCGGTGGTGGTCATCCTGATCAACGGCCGTCCGCTGTCCATCAATTACATTGCGGAAAAAGTTCCGGCAATTCTCGATGGCTTCTATCTCGGCGAGGAAGGCGGCGTAGCCGCGGCTGAAGTTCTGTTCGGCGATGTGAATCCGGGCGGCAAACTGCCCATCACCTTCCCTCACACGGTGGGCGCGCTGCCAGACTTCTACAACCACAAGCCAAGCGACAACCGCAGCTACGAGTTCAGCACGCGCAAGCCGTTGTTTGCCTTTGGCTACGGCCTCAGCTACACCACGTTCAAGTTCGACAACCTGCGCGTCGAGCCGGCGGAAATGCTTCCCGGCGGCAAGACCAGGGTCAGCGTCGACATCACCAACTCCGGCAGCCGCGACGGCGACGAAGTGCCGCAGCTCTACATTCATCCAAAGCTCTCGTCTGTCACACAGCCTGTTATGCGCCTCGCCGCTTTCGAGCGCGTGACCCTGAAGGCCGGCGAGAAGCGGGCAGTTTCATTTGCCATCACGCCCGACATGCTCGCGATTCTCAACACCGATATGCATCGCGTGGTAGAACCCGGAGTCTACGAGATGATGGTAGGCCCGAGCTCCGATAATACAAAGACGGTGCGCCTGACGGTTGGCGGCGGCGGCGCGAATGCGGCGCCTCCATTGCCACCACCACCTACCGGCTCTGAGTCCGGCCTTGTGAGCAACTTCGATGAAGGCAAGGTCGCCGCCAACTATGGCATGTGGATTCCGGCCAGCGACTCGATGAACGGCGGCAAATCCAAGTCCACTTTCAAGATCGTCGAGCCGGGAGCCAATGGCACCAAGGGCGCGCTCGAAGTGGATGGCGAAGTGGTTGCGAGCGGAGGTCCGTTTTCATTTGCAGGCGCGCTGTTCTCGCCAGGTCCCGCCATCATGCAGTCGGTGAACCTGTCGAACAAGAAGTCGATCAGCTTCTGGGTCAAGGGCGACGGCAAGGCTTACACACTGCTTGTGCTTACCGATCAGAGCGATGGCACCAACAGCGTCCCGGCAATGCAGCCCTTCACTGCCGGCCCGGATTGGAAGCAGTACACGTTTGCATTTTCTGACTTTGAGACGGACGGTTCCGACCTCAAAGGGCTCGGCTTCCTGCATGCACAGGAACCGGGCACGTTTTCATTCCAGATCGACCAGGTGGAGATCAAGTAGCTTCACTCGGCGAGAACCCACAAACGCCGACAGCGGACCCAGAGTTGATGTATGCCGAAACCGAAGCGGCCGAGTCGACGCGACCAACAGGAAGCGGCGACCCTCCGCGGGCTCGCAAGGCCTTCGTTACTCTGGTTCCGCTCAAAGCCGGTGTGGGCTTCGGCGTTTGTGGGTTGGGTGTCGCGGGTTTACGCATAAATTGAAACTTGTCGACTTTATTCATCGAGCACGTGCGAGTCTCGATACCTCATAAGGTGAAAGCGAATGGCCGCATCGAGTGAAAGTTTCGCAGGCTATTTACCTATAAGTTGAAATCCTCACTGCGCTTCGCTCGGCGCCGCATCGAATACTTATAATGCGTGAATTATCGTGGCCCAGCCTGTGCGGAACTGCCGTCAACCGCGGCTAGCTCCCATCCGTTAGTCACAAGCTGTAATGAAAAAGGGTGAGCCGCTTACTCCTACTCTTCCCGCCACGCGGGCGCTTTATCAAGACTTCTTCGACGGCGACAACACAACAGCGGCTTCGCTGGTAAGAACGCGAAAAACGAACGTCTCCTGGAGATACAACCGCACAACAGA
>Ga0182018_10004229_pt1 | contig 12251 bp, 11 predicted proteins | sample 812P2MmetaG_FD_120490 | JGI IMG/M metagenome (GOLD analysis project Ga0182018, IMG submission 120490) | Permafrost microbial communities from Stordalen Mire, Sweden - 812P2M metaG | ecosystem: Environmental > Terrestrial > Soil > Wetlands > Permafrost | place: Sweden: Stordalen | collected...
ACGACGGACCACCTCGTCGGGGAGCGGTTCCACCCACGCCCGCAGCTGCATCTCGTGCCTCGCCTTGCGCATCTCAGGGAGCGCAGATTCGACCAGCTCCGCGGTTCGCTCGACGTCTCCACCGGCGAGTGCGTGGCGGATGGCCTCGGAGCGTTCCCCATGCTGCCCATACCACTCGCTCGCCCGACGGTGCAGGTCTGGGATGTGCTCCGCCTGCTCCTCTTCGAGGTGGGCGCGAAGGACGTCGGCGAAGAGGCGGTGGTAGCGGTACCACTGGCGCCGGTCGTCGAGCGGGATGATCAAGAGGTTGGCCCGCTCTAGCCGCTCCAACATGGCCTTACCACCAGCACACCCGGTGACAGCGTCGCACAGCGGCCCGCTGAGCTGGTCAAGGATGCTCGTGCACAGGAGAAAGCTTCGGATTTCGTCGGGCTGTCGGGCGAGTACCTCCTCCACCAGGTAATCGACGATGTAGCGGTCGTTGCCGGTGAAACCGGCGATGAAGTCGGCAACGTCGTCGCGTCCCTGCATCGAAAGCGCCGCGAGCTGCAGGGCGGCGATCCAGCCCTCTGTACGGGTTTCGAGTGCGTCAACGGCCTCGGGCCGTAGGTCGAGACCCATGGCTTCATTGAGGTACGTCGAGGCCTCCTCGGGAGTGAAGCGCAAATCAGCGGCGCGGATCTCCGTCAGATCTCCCCGTGCGCGAAGCAGCGCCAGCGGCAGCGGCGGGTCGGCGCGGGTGGTGATGAGCAGGTGGGCGTGGGCCGGGAGGTGCTCCAGCAGAAAGATGACGCCCTCTTGGATGCCCTGATCATCGATGAGGTGGTAATCGTCGAGCACCAAGTACAACTCGCCTGACAGCGCGTCAAGCTCATTGACCAGGGCGGCGAGTAAACCCTCGGTCGTGGACCCGCTCGCTTCGAGGAGCGGGAGGAGGCCGGCGCCGAACCCAGGCACGGCGGTCTTGACGGCGGCAACGAGATGAGGCCAGAACGTATGGGCTCTGTTGTCGCTCTGGTCGAGGGCCAGCCAAGCGGCGGTGTGGCCGTGGTCTGCAACCGCCGCGAGCCACTGGGTGAGCAGAGATGTCTTGCCGAATCCGGCCGGCGCCGAGACAAGGACGAGTCTCGAAGCCAACCCACCCTCCAGGCGATCGATCAGCCTCGCCCGCCCGATGAGTCCCGACCGCGGCGCCGGCACGCGCACCTTGGTCGCAACCAGCGAGCTTTCCACGGGCGTCTCCCCTCTCGAGTCGGCCGGTGGATGATCCGGGCAACCAATCCTGTCAGACACGCCTCTTGACGGGCCGGGCATCCCTCCCACCTGGCGACTCGGCCCTCCCTGGCGCAACAGAGCTACCCCCGTCATCAGAGGGTCTCCGTCGCCCGTCTGCGCCCTCAATGATCAATCCACCGAGTTTCACCAGGTGAATCACCTCATGTGGTGAGGACTGGTCACCACATTCGCTCGTACCTTGCCATCAGCGAGAGATTCGCAACCGGCCAGCACAAGGGAGGAGCGCCATGAACCAGACACCCTCAGGGGCTGGGAGCCAGCAAGAGGTTGGGTTCTACGAGATCCGCCTGCGGGGTCATCTCGCTCAGCGCTGGGCGACCCGGCTCGAGGTCTTGAACCTCACCAATGAAGGCGACGGAACCACCACCATCCGCGCTCGGGCGGTCGATCAGGCCGCCTTGCACGGCTTGCTCCACAAGATCGGCGACCTCGGTCTGACGCTGATCTCGGTCGCGGCCCTGGACCGGACTGGTCCAGACGAGTCACCCATCGTTGCCCAGTAGTCACGCATCACGCCCACATAGCTCATCAAGGAAAGGACGAACAAATGATCGAGGCACAGCTCCTCACCAAGTGCTACGGCAAGACGGTTGCGGTCAACGGAGCCTCGTTCGCCGTCCAACCCGGTCGCGTGACCGGTTTTCTCGGCCCCAACGGAGCCGGGAAGTCCACCACCATGCGGATGATCCTCGGCTTGGACACGCCGAGCTCCGGCGATGTACGAGTCAACGGCAAGCCGTATCACCAGCTCGCCGATCCTCTCCGGTCGGTCGGGGCGCTGCTCGACGCCAAGGCCATCATCGGTAGCCGCAGCGCCGCCAACCACCTCACGTGGCTAGCCGACAGCAACGACATCGACCGGCGACGTGTGAGCGAAGTTCTCGACATCGTCGGGCTCAGCGACGTAGCAGACAAGAGGGTCAGCACCTTCTCGCTGGGCATGAACCAGCGGCTCGGCATCGCCGCTGCACTCCTCGGCGACCCCGAGACCGTGATGTTCGACGAGCCGATCAACGGCCTCGACCCGGACGGGATCCTCTGGATCCGCAACCTCATGAAGGCGCTGGCGTCCGAAGGTCGCACGGTCTTTCTCTCCAGTCACCTCATGAGCGAGATGGCCCAGACCGCCGATCACCTGCTCGTCATCGCCAGGGGCCGCATCATCGCCGATGCCAGCACTGACGAGTTCGTCAACCGCCACTCGGCCGCGAGCGTCCGGGTCCGGGCGGTGCAGCAGGGCGAGCTGGCCTATGCCCTGACACAGCGCGGCGCGCTCGTCGAGGGCGCTCCCGACGGTTGCATGGTCGTGACAGGACTCGACGCCGCCGCGGTCGGCGGAGCCGCTTCGGCTCACGGCATCACCCTCATCGAGCTTGCGCCACAGGTGAGCACGCTCGAGGAGGCCTTCTTCGACTTGACCCGAGACGAGACTGACTTCCACGCCGGCCAGCTGACCGGCTCTACGAAAGGAAATTGACATGAGTGTGAGCACCTACCCGACCACTCCGGCACTCCCGGGGCGCGCAACCAACATGACGACCAACTTCAGCAGGATCCTAAAAGGGGAGTGGACGAAGGTTCGCACCCTTCCTTCCACGTGGCGCACGGCCGTCTTTGCCTTGGTCTTCTCCATCGGCACGGGCGCCGTCCTTGTGATCTCCCAAGCCAGTCAGTGGCACACCATGACGCCGGCGCAGCATGCGACGTTCGACGCGACGAGCTGCTCGCTGTTTGGCATCATGATCGCCGCCGTACTGCTCGGGTCGCTTGCCCTACGGTCGGTGACCGCCGAGTACGCCTCTGGCATGATCCGCTCGACCTTCACCGCCATGCCGACGAGGCGACTCGTGCTTGCGGGCAAAGCAGCCATAGTGGCGGCATTCGCCTTCCCTGTGGTGTTGGTTTCCAATTTTGTCGCCTTCGAAATCGGCCAGCGGATCTTCGCCGCCAAGCACCTCCAAGTGACCCTCGGCCACCCGGGCGTGCTGACGGCGATCATCTTTGGCGCTGTCGCAGTCAGCCTCATCGCCGTCATCGGAGTTGGACTCGGCGGCGTTATTCGACACACTGCAGGGGCAACCGCTGCGATGGCGGTCGTCATCGTCGGAGGAGTCACGTTCGGCCAACTCCTTCCGGCAAGCTTGCGTGGGTACCTGCCTGGCACCGCCCTCCAGGCGGCCGTGACCGTGCACCGTTCGCCCGGGATCCTCACGCCTGGTACGGCGATCGTAGTTCTCGGGGTGTATGCGGCGATCGCGCTGGCGGCGGCCTCGATACGCGCATCGCACCGCGACGCATGACTCGGTGGTTTGCCCCAGTCATACGACGAACTGGCTCCCTATCTCCAGTGAACCGACAACGGCGGCAACCCGCATTCACACCCTTACACGAAGGAGATATTCGATGACCACAACAGATGGGCGGACGTGGCGCCGGCTATCTGTAACACGTCGTCGTCAGCCCATAGGGGGTCGTGAACACGCCGCCCTTGAGCCTCATCCAGAACCAACAGTTGACGGGATGCGCCGCGCCTTTCTTAAAGGTCAACGGCGGAGCCATGCCGCCCAGAGTGTCTCCGTGGAGTGAATACAGACCGGTTTTGATTTCAGCAGACGTCACGGCTTCACCGGACTTTATGTGAGCGGCTTTGACCGCCGCCGCAAGAAGTTGCCCCGATACCCACTGGAAAACGATCGTCTCGCCAAACGAGGGAGAGGTGAGTACCGAAGGGGCGTATGTATGCAGAGCGACTCTCATTGCCTTCATTCCCGGGTTCGCCTTAACCGAGAATGGAATGTCCGACTGGATGGCGAGCAGGTTGTCTCTCAGACCCGGCGTCGAGGTATCGCTGAGAGCGACGGCACTCCCGTCCACCACGTCTATCGGGGTGTAGCCCTGCTTTGCACAGTCCGCCACTGCGCTTTGAACGACCAGAGCAGCCTCGACCACAATGAGGGCTTGCGCCCCACTTTGCTTGGCCGCAAGGCACGGCGCTAGGTAGTTCGGTGCTGCATACGCGATCTGCGTGGTGTAGACCAAGGGCGTCTTGAGGGTCGTCGCCAAGCTTCGTATGTAGGGTACGGCTTCGGCGCAGCCCGGCGTTTCGGCACAATAGAAGAAGGCGATGCTCTTGGCGCCTGCCTTCTTTGCCGCCACGACGACTGAAGCTTCCAACGCATTGGCAGTCTGACCCTCAGGGAACCAATCGGGGTCGGTATTGAAAATCGCGCCCCCTAGACCTCCGCCCACGACCGGAACGTTGTGCTGATTGGCAAAGCCCTCCCACGCGGTGTCAACACCACTATCGTCGGTGATGGCGACCACGTGATCCGCCGTGATCATCGTCTCAACCTCGTTGCGTGACACTGCCGGGTTGCTGAGATCATCGGAAAAGAACACATCGACCTTGTGCCCGTTGATTCCGCCTGCCGCGTTGGTGGCACTCGCCCAAGCCTTGAATGTCGCTTCGTCGCCAACCAAGCTCGAGGCATACGCTCCCGTGCAGCTGCAAATCAACCCTACGTTTATGGGCGATGCCGTGGAGGCAGAGACCGGCGCGCTGCCAGAAATCAGGAGGCTGACCACGAAAAGGCTCAGCGTCGAGACCAACAGCGAGACCTTACGAACCATGCCGTCTCCCCCGTGAAACTCGATCACTGAATGGCGCGTGACTCTATCCCAAAGTAGCGCTCGAAGATCTCGTCGCCCTCGAGCTCGTCAGCCGATCCCGTGAATACCACCTCGCCACGGTTGAGTAGGCAGGCCGCGTCGACCACGGCGAGGGCGCGGGTGACGAACTGCTCCACCAGGAGCACCGACACCCCGGTGGCGGCGATCTCCGCCAAGGTCTCGAAGATGCGGTCCACGATGATGGGGGCGAGCCCGAGGGAAGCTTCGTCGACGACCACGATCTTGGGCTCGGAGACGAAGGTCCGCACCAAGGACAGCATCTGCTGCTTCCCCCCCACTGAGGTAGGTCAGCACCAGGCCCACGCCCGCCAGGCCGTACACCGCTCCGGTGGTGATGCCTACGACGATGAAGGGAAGGAAGTCTGACAACTGCGAATGCACCCTCTACGCTTCGACGGAAGAGACGGACGCACAAACTCTTCACCACCTGAGGACCACTTACCAGCCGATTCCGGACCTCGGCCAGCCATCTCCGTCCTGCGGCCCTTGCCATGCGTCCCTCGCGGAGTGGCCGCCCCCACGTAGTCGAGCGTGGCCAGACAGGCTCAAGCAGCGGTACCGCACCCATGACCAAGAGCAGGACGATCCCAACTGACGACCAGGCCCGAGAGGCCCTCAGCGGCCACAACCCGGCTCAAGTCGCAGGCGTAGTCTGATGCCGTGCCGGTCCAGTGAGTCCCGACGAAGTAGCCCAAGGGCAATCGAAGATCGACCTTCGGGACGCCTATAACCGTCAGGTGCGGCGGGGGCCGGACACCGATGGCACTGGCGTGACCGTCGACGTGACACCGCAATATGCGCGATGGACTGCTGCCAACGGCCGCGGATGGTCCGAAGTCGCCTGGTCGAATTTCGACGCAGCTTCGGCCGATGAGGTCATCCGCGCCCAGAACACGCACTTCGCCGGTCTCGACCAGAGCTTCGTATGGCGGCTCTACAACCACGACCTGCCGCCTGATCTCGGCGCACGTCTCCTGACGCCGGATTCAGCGTCGACGAGGACTCCACGCTGGTGATCGCCGACGTGCAGGCAATCCCGGACACGGTCGAGCTGCCCGATCAGGTTCGCCTCGTTCCTGTCGAGGACGGCCGGGGTTGATGAACTCATCGCGGTCCACGAGGAGAGACCATTCCCACCTTCAGTCACCGCGATGGTGCTTGCCATGGTCGACGACAAGGCGGTCAGTTCCGCCCGGATCGAGTTCCTTCCGGCACGCCAGTTCGCCAGTCTGTGGGGGGCGGAACCCTGCCCGAGTGGCGTGGACGGGGGATTTACCGAGCGCTCGTCGCCTACCGGGCGCGGATCGCTGCGTCACGTGGATACTCGTACCTGTATGTGAACTCATCATGTGAGAGCCGCCCGATCCTCGAGCGGCTCGGATTCAAGGCTGTCTCATCCATCACCACGTACTCCTGGCATCCCTCACCACAGGGCTGAGCGGCCTCGCCGGAGTCCCCCTTGATCCACCGGACCCGACGCTCAAGCGCACTCCGGTCCACACATCGGTGACGTCCGCTCCTGCCTCATGCGGCGAGGCTGAAGGGTGGGTAGCGATCAGTGAGAAGGCCCACATAGGCCTCAACCCGGAGGGCGTAGCGATAGGCGCTGACAAGGAAGCTGCGCAACCCTTCGGGGTACTCCCCGGTTACGAGGACGGCGAACAGGCCGGCGATGACGTCGAGCACAGAGGCGATGGCCAAAGCCACCAGGACGACGTACTGCGGAATGGCCAGGAACCACTTGTACAGCGGCTTCCACCGCTCGAGGTGCTCGGGATAGACCAGACGCAGTGACGTGTGGGGTTCCGCTCCGTCGTCGTCAGAGGAGAGGTCGAAGTCGAACGGGGGGTAGTCCTCATGCAAGAAGAGGACGTAGCTCATGGCTCGCCACTCGTAACGGTAGGTCATGACGATGGCGTCGAAGAGCGGTCGCGGGATGCGCTCTGAGAAGAGCACCGTGAAGAAGCTGATCAACGTGAGAGCCTGGCGCAAAGAGCGCAGGGCCCAGCAGATCATCAGGTGCGGGATAGCGAGCAGCCACTGCACAAGGGGGCGCCACCGGGTGATGCGCAGATCGGATCGGAACTCCAGCTGGAGAGGGTATGGGGTGGACATGGACATGAGAACTCCTTTATGAGTGAGTGGAACAGGTGCAGCTGAACTGAGCTAATGCGTTAGAGAGGGAGGCGAACGAAGGGGAGATGCAGACGGGATCTCCGCGTGTGGACCCTCCTCAGGCAACGGCCCGCTCGGAGGTGAACCCCTTGGTGAAGAGCCTGATTGGGAGCGCCAACTCGAAGAGTCCGCTCGGGACCAGCGCAAGCATCCCTGCGCCGTGGGTCACGTCGATGACATTGAACATGGCCAAGACGCTGCCCACCAAGAAGACGGGGTATCCGACGACGCCGAGCATGGACAGATTCCTCGGCACGATCCTCGAAGTCAGCAGGGCAGACGAGAGTATGAGCCCAGCGGCTCCGGAGAGCGCGTAGACGGCCAGCACGTACCCGCCCCATTGCGTGTGGCTCGTCAAGAAGTAGACGCCGATCGTGACGGCGGTGAGGCACTCGGCCACCCTCATGGCGCAGTAAGCCTGCGAGCGCTTCGGTGTGCGCGCCATCAGGATGCGACGCATCACCACACCGTTTCCGGCGACCGCGACGCCGTCACAGGCCAGAAGGAAGACTCCGGCGACCAGGATGGCGTTGTGCGCCGTCGAACTTGCGAAATAGGAGTGGATGAGCGCATTGCCGATCGCGAAGGTGAAGGTGGCGATGAGGAAGAGCAGTCCGACGAGGACCGCCGCCTTCTTGGGCGGTATCGTGCCCGGCCCACTCGCGAGCATCGTCGGGACGGCTGTGGGCGCCAAAGTCCCCTCGGGTGCCTTGGCCATCGATGGGTTGAGCGTTGCAGTCGTCATGGTCACTCCGTTCATAGGACTTACGATGTAAGTACCATATACTTACGATGTAAGGTTGTCAACCCCGACGGAATGTGCGGTGGGATCGGGCTGTCGTTCGTTGCCGAGCGATGGCCCGACAGTCAGCGATCGGTACAACGGTCAGGCCAGGCCGGTGGCCCTTCCGAGGCCATCGAGGATCAGGTCCAGCCCGAACGCGAACTCGTCGCCGTAGTGGTAGCCGGCCCGAAGGACGTGCTCGACGGTGAACTCGGTGAGGTGGGGGAACTGATCGGCCGGGACCTGCGTCAACATCATCTTCGCCACTTCGGCCGTCTCTTCCTCGGTGTCGCCGAGGGGCAACGTGGCTTCTTGCAGAGCGAACCCGTAGATGTAGCTGTCGATGGCGGAGAACGCGTGCGCGGTCATCTCGACGGAAAAGCCTCCGGCACGCAGGCTGCCGATGACGGCGTCGTGATGGCGCAGCGTGGCCGGACCCGGGGAGGTCCGCGTCGACATCAAGGCGATCGCCCACGGATGGCGCCGCAACGCCTGTCGGGCAGATTCGGCCCGCTCACGCATGGCCGCCTTCCATCCCCCTTCGCCCGCCGGCAGGTCGATCTCGGCGAACACCAAGTCGACCATGCCGTCTAGGAGCTGGTCTTTGTTAGCCACGTGGTTGTAGAGCGACATTGCCTCGACTCCGAGGACCTCTCCGAGCTTTCGCATGCTGAGCGATGCGATCCCGTGCTCGTCGGCGAAGGTGACGGCAGCCTGCAGCACCCTCTCCGTGCTCAGGGGGACCCGGGCCCTGGTGTCTGGCTTGGTCTTCGGTGCCATTGCTTGCCTCCACGCCCATGTCCTTGACTTCCTTACGCCGTAAGTATACGCTAACTTACAACGTAAGCCCACGAACCTTCGGAGAGGCCATGACGAAAACAACGCTCGACCACCACACGCAAACGACAGCCCAGACCCCGTGCGTCGACACGATGTCGGGACACCGGCACGATCTCGTATCCCGGCCCGACGACGTGCTCAGAGAGGGCGCCGTCACCGGCGACGAGCCGCAGCGGTCGATTCGCCGCGCCAGCGCGACGGCGGGAGTCGGACTCCTGGCCATGTCGGTGCTTTCAGCCTTTGGCTACCTCGTCGCCGTGAAGGGCCTCGTGGTTCCGGGGAACGCGGCACGGACCGCCAGGAACATCGCGGACCACGAGAACGAGTTCCGGCTCGGGATCTTGAGTCTGTACCTCGTGGCCGTGCTCGATGTCGTGGTGGCCTGGGCGCTCTACCGCGTGTTCAAGCCGGTGAGCGACGCTATGTCGAAGCTGGCGGCCTGGCTTCGGGTAGCGTACGCCGGGGTCTTCATGGTGGCCATCGGCCAGCTCACCGAAGCGCTCGGGCACCCTGCCCAAGCACTCAGGCACATCAATTCCTTCACCGACGTCTGGGACGCCGGGCTCGTCCTGTTCGGCCTGAGCCTGTTCACCCTGGCTTCCCTGGCCTACCGGTCGGGGTATGTCCCAAGGGTGCTGGGTGTCGTGCTCGCCTTCGCGGGCTTCGGCTACGTCTTCGACACCGCCATGCGGATCCTCGTCCGTGGCTCGTCCTCAGATGTCTCGGCCGTCACGGGCATCGGTGAGTTCGCGTTCGCCCTCTGGCTGGTGTTCCGGGGCCGTATTTCCTAATTGCCGGTTACCGAGCCTGGCTGCCTCCGTGGATTTGCTGGCCTAGAGCCCATACGTGCTTCGAAGGGGGCGCATGCAACTATCGCTAGTGCCGAAGGCTCGTGACCTGCTCGAGTGATCCATTCTGCGAATGGTTCGTTCGGCCCTCCCACAGCAGAGATAAGGCACCCAACGTCTGGCGTCTGGGCGCGTGAGATCTACATGAGGGCTGGCGCTCTTGGCGCTGACACGAGATGTGCGTGGCGGAGCGACTGACGCGCAAGATTGAACTCGCGCTCGGTTTGACGCGGCGTTCCCGAACGGAGGGCTCCTCCAAGGCCGAGTAACCAAGCCCCACGACGGCAACCTGCTGATCGGGCAGCAGAAACAATTCCGCCGACGATTACCGTGGCCGTATGGATGTAGGCCGAATCGGTGTGTGGTGGAGCGGTTCGTGGCACGTGACGGCGGACCCTACGCTCGATGTAGCCGCTGAGCTCGAGTCCCTTGGATACGGGGCGTTGTGGGCATCTGGTGGATTCGAGCCGGGGCTTTCCCCTCTCTTCGGGCAACTTCTGGCTTCGACGACAGGGATTGCGGTGGCGAGCGGGATCGTGAGCATGTGGACCGGAGCACCCGCAGACGTCGGGCCGGCGGTGGCCGATCTCGAGTCCAGGTTCCCTGATCGCTTCCTGCTTGGCATCGGGGCAAGCCACGCCCCCATGGTGAGTGACTACTCCCGCCCCTACTCCCACATGGTCGCCTACCTCGACGCGCTTGACGCGCTGGAAACTCCGGTCCAGGTGCAACGACGTGCCCTGGCCGCGCTTGGTCACCGCATGCTCGAGTTGGCGGCGCAGCGTGCTGCCGGAGCTCATCCCTACTTCGTGCCCGTTGAGCACACGGCCCGGGCCCGCTCCATTGTTGGCCCGGCGCCGCTCCTGGCGCCCGAGGTGGCGGTCGTACTCGAGACCGACCCGGCTGCCGCTCGGGCGCTGGCCCGGGAGTACGCCAGCCTGTACCTCGAGCTCCCCAACTACACGCAGAATCTGCGCACTCTCGGCTTCGGCGATGGAGACATCGACGGACGCGGCAGCGACCGCCTCATCGATGCGGTCATCCCCTGGGGCAATGCGACGACGATCGCCAGTCGCATCCGCGAGCACCACGACGCCGGGGCCGACCACGTGTGTCTCCAGGTAATCTCGGCCACGGGACGCGACGGCTTCCCGCTGGCCGAGTACCGCGAACTTGCAGGGACCCTGTTCGGAAGCTGACAATCGACCGCTCCGAAAACCTGGTGGGTCCGGCCGAACGGTGGCCATTTTTGGCAATCCGAAATGGCAGGTCGAGCGCACCGGATATCCAAGCCGGTGCGCTTCTTGTTTCCGCTGGGCAAGTCGACAGACGGCTCTACTGATTGGACGGCCACCTTGACCATTCAGAGGAGCTCAGATCGCCCCAAATCTTGGCAATCAGAATTGGCAGTCAAATGAGCGCCCCAGGCAGTGTGCCCCCGGCAGGACTCGAACCTGCGCCACCGGCTCCGGAGAGCCATCCGATTCGTCCAGACAGTCTTGCCCGTCCGCCCCAGTCGCCCTGAGCTCGCGTCTGAATCCACCCGGTGAGGGATCGTCCTCCCCGTGCCGCTCGTTTGATTGCCAATCTTGATTGCCAAACTCCGGGACCCCTCGCCATATCGACCGTGTGCAACCCTTCGGCGCCGTCCTCTTTGAGCACCACGTCACCATGGGAGTGGGCCGTCCTCATTCGAGAATGTGCCGGTCGGACCATCAGCGTCGATCAGCGCGAGCCGGACGGGCTCATGGGCGGCCTGTTCGACGGTGCGAGTGCCCCTGAAGTAGTTGAGGTCGGTTGCAGTGAAGCCCGGGCACGCAGCGTTGACCTTGATGCCAGCCGTTTCGAGTTCGGCGGCAAAGGCAACTGTGATCGCGTTGGCAGCTGCCTTGGACGCCGAGTAGGTGCCGAACATCGCGCGGTGGTGATTCGTGGGGTCCGAGTTCAGAGTGAGTGAGCCACCGGAACTGGCGACGTTCACGATGCGCGCGGCCGGCGCTTCACGCAGAAGAGGCAGCATCGCTTGGGTGACGGCAATGACACCGAACACGTTCGTCTCGAACACGGTGCGCACCTCGTCGAGAGGGGCGACACTGAGATGGCCCGCTTTCACCACCTCTTCCAACGACCTGCCCGGGGTATCCGCGTGCGAGATACCAGCATTGTTCACGAGCACATCGAGACGGCCGAATTCGTAGCGGATTCGCTCTGCTGCGGCAGCGATGGAGCCGTGATCGGTCACATCGAGTTGGACGGCGCGGGCATCATCTCCGACACTCTTCGCCGCAACCTCGCCGTTCTCGAGGCGGCGCGACCCGACGATGACCGTGAAGCCGTGCCCAGAGAGATCCTTCGCGATCTGAAGTCCGATTCCTTTATTGGCCCCGGTGACGAGAGCAACTGGTTTGACGTTCACGTTTATCTCCTTGCGGGTTGTAGACGGAGAGCCTGGTTCAGACATTTGCGCTGGGCAGCCGCAACTGCAGCTGAGGACTGATTAGTCCCCCAACGTGCGGTACGCCGGGTCGCTTCGGTTTTGAGAGGACATCGGCCATCCATTTTCGACGGTGCCGAAGCCCTCGGGAGCGATTGGGAATGAGAAATTACGAATGAACTCT
>Ga0182018_10004230_pt1 | contig 12251 bp, 2 predicted proteins | sample 812P2MmetaG_FD_120490 | JGI IMG/M metagenome (GOLD analysis project Ga0182018, IMG submission 120490) | Permafrost microbial communities from Stordalen Mire, Sweden - 812P2M metaG | ecosystem: Environmental > Terrestrial > Soil > Wetlands > Permafrost | place: Sweden: Stordalen | collected...
CCTCAACCTGCTTCAGCGCAGTGATAATCTGCGCCTCCGTATGCCGGCTCCTACTCATCGTCCTTCCCCTTTCCTTCGTCCAAATCGTATTCCAAAATGGACGGATTCTGGGGGTCAGGTCACCTTGATCTGCACACAATAGGCCTCTCGCTGCGAGCGAGGGGCTTTCGGGCGTTTAGGAGAGTTGGCTGACTATTGGATTTGGCTCACGGGCGAGACCTTGTGCCAGTGGCGAATGTGTTGATCGAATCCTGCCTTAAACCACGTGATGTTTTCTTGAGGCGAGGGGAAAAGCGGCTCGCAGTTCGGCATGGGTTCACCACAAAACGAACAGATGGCGCTCGTTGGAAACGAGTACTCGTCGTAGCCAATTATCAGCTCTGGTGATCTTGTCATTCCCCATTGTTGGTGACGATAAACCTTTCGCGTGTGACGCCAATCACCTAAACATGTTTGCGCCCAAAACGCCAGCAACGATAAATTAGGACGCCACCGACGAGGATCGATCCTGAAAAACGCCCCAGAGCCAGGGATGGGGTTGTGCCTGGATCGTCGACCATCCTTCAGTTACTCATCATGCAATGGTCTGCCATGAAGCGTGCAACGCGCAAGGGCGGAATTTTGGATGTCCGTGCCCGACACTTCAGCATTGAGGAGCGCGGAATTCCTTTGAGGCTCTAAACTGGAAACTTGCTGCTGCCTACCGCGCCAGTCCGCTACCAATTTCCAAGAGCTCTCGCAATCACATTCACGCTCTTCCCAGTGGGCTGGTGCTGTCCGGCTTCCCAACCCCGCAATGTGTCAGGATTGACACCCATTCTCTCAGCCATTCCCCGCTGCGAGAGGCCAAGCACCTGGCGCCGAGTGGCAATGCGCTGAGCGAGGGAGCTTCCGGGGGGCAGCGGATCATAGCCCAGGAATTGGATAATGGCCGGGATGAAGTGGACTTCCGGCGAGGATTCATTGCTTTCCCAGTTGGTAATTGTCAGCGGGTGAACCCCGATTTGGTCGGCAACCTGTTTTTGGAGGAGGTTGAGGTCTAACCGCCGTGCCCGGAGATGATCACCTAAGGTGCTGATTTGTTTGGGGTACTGCGAGGTCCTCGGTCTGGTCGCCCGAATCTCGAAATGGCAGAATGGCAACACATGGGTGCTGGCCCCCCTTGGCCGTCAGCATAAAGCGTGACGGAATCGGACATAACGTTTTCGGCGACACCACGCGCGCATGCCAATTCCTTCGCTATTTCCGGTTTGCCGGTGATCCAGGCGTAACGCCAGAAACGCGCGCGGGTGCAACTACGACGACTGAAGCAAATAATGATAATCAACAGGGATTCCGCTTATGGTTGGGCTTGACCGTCGAGATGGTAATAAGCTCTGTGAAAAGCAACCGTTTTTTGCGGCGACCAATCTTCAAAATCGCCGCTTTGCTCGCACTTGATCAGATAACGAAGCGCCGAGTTCGCCTCGGGAGCACTGGATACCGCCAGAAATGCCTTCGTCGCCTCTAGCCCCGCTCCACAAAGAAACTGGATGTCAAGCCCGCACCCCATGTCGAAACTCGATCTTTTGGCGCTCCAGACGAATAGAGCATCCTCAACCTCACCGATGCTGAAGAGCTGCACACAAAGGGTCCGAAGGATCTCCGGCTGACCCTCGCCACGACGCTCTCGCTCAGTCTCCTCTATTAGAAGGCGTCGAATGTCATTGCGTTGATTCGGGGATGCGGGTAGGCCAAATTCTTGAAGTGCTTCTTCGTAGTTCATTCAGATCCTCAACCCTAGGATCATACGATACGAGCACTTCGCCCACAGGGTTCCGGTTGTGTGGTCGCCAAACCGGACAGAACTCCACCCTCTAGGGTCTTACCTCAGCGGTGCGAAGCAGTTCAAGGGGCGGGCTCGATACCGATACGGTCGTTGACCGCCGACCGAATCCGTTGCTTGGAACCCAGGTAACGCTCTGTGGTCTGAACCGAAACGTGTCCCAGAAGGAACTGGATCTGTTCCAATTCACCCCCGGACGCCTGGCACAACTTCGCGCAGGTACGACGGAGATCGTGGGGTGCCAGCTTTGCGACTCCGATTATCTTTGCGCATTCCTTCACAACATGCCAGACGGCTTTTTCCGTCATGCTGTCGTCCCAGATGCGACCCATCTTGGTCACCTTCCGGAAAATCTTGCCTCGGTGGATTTCAGCGGCTCTGAGCCATTCATTCAATTCCACGATCACCCAATCCGGAATCGGAACCGTTCGGACGTGTCCGCCTTTACCCTTGAGATCGACGATAGCCCAATGATCCTCGCGCTGCTGTAGGTGGTCCAGCCTCAGGCAGACGGCCTCATGTCGTCTCAATCCGCACGCAAGGAGCACGGCCAGAAGGGCGCGATCCCGCTTTCCTTTCATTCGTTGGCGTTCCGGTGCCTGCCAAAGCGCGTGGCCTTGATCGGCTGTCAGCCAATTACCGAGGCGCACTCCCAACTTCTTGACGGCCCTGACACGGCGAATACCGGACGCAAGGTCGGTACTGAGCAGGCCGCAGTCGGCTGCCTCGTATGCGAGGCGGCGTACAGCGCCCAGTCGCAGATTGATGGTGCCCGAGGCTAACTGGCGGGTTTCCAGATAGCTTCGGTAGCGGAGGACAACGATTCTGTTGAAGGCCAGACGAGGCTCTGAGCAATACCAGTCAACGAACTCGGCAATTGCGTGACGGTATGCGCTCCGAGTCGCGAACGCCCAACAGCGAAAAGAACTGATCACGCTACGCTACAAACGTATATCGCTTTCAGGTCGAACTGATCAGGCGCTGGTTTGCACAGTTGAATCCAAGATGGTAGGTCAATTTTCCTTCAATATCGCTTCAATTATTCTGCAAAGCAAACCCCTCGTCGAGTCAATAATTCCAAAGACATTTTCAATCGCATTTTAGACGATGTCCGATTGATTTTGAGTTTCCTGATAGCTAATATGAGCTACCTTCAACGCGACAAGAAGTAAACCCGGATTCATCTCTCGATGTAGGCTCATTCAACGTTGGACTCTCCCCCAGCAGTCCGATGCGTCGAGGATGGGCCACGGTCAATTTCGAGCAAAGATGCATGCGTTCCGGGCGTTGAAGGAGGCAGGGAACTGATTTTGTCAGCGGAGTAGTGGGCGCCTATACCGAAAAGGATCTACCAGGTGCTCTTACCGCTGACGATAGCAGGACACATTTCAGCCGGAAATAAGTGAAAGGCAAAAGTCCCTGCTTGCCTGCGACTGTTGCCCGAAGGAACGCAGGCAGAGATGCCGTTATTTGTCTGGTATGTGCACCCCGAATTGCAGGAGACCTGAAGCTGAGCAGGCAGCCGGGCTTTTGCTTGAGGGAGCCAAGAGAGTGCTGGGGGAGAAAATGTTTGATCGCGGAATCATGAATCCTTTTAAGAGCCGTGGTGCAATCAAGCCTTGGCTTGTAACCGTCTTTGGCCTGCTGTCTTGCTATGCTGAGGTCGCGCAAGGGGCTGCGGGGGTCACGGCCGCTCCCGCCGCCATTAATTTCGGCAATGTGGTGATTCATGAGACCGGTGCTGTCCAGAAGGTCACCATCAACAATGGCGGCCCGGGCGCCGTAACGATCAACTCGTTTACTCTGCCAACGCCGAGCGAATACGCCGTTGTTTCAGGTCCATCGACCACATGTATCGCCGGCGGCTCGTTAGCGAAAAACGCCAGTTGCACCATTGGCCTGACAATCACCCCAGCCTCGCTGAAAGCTCAGCCGGCCGGCACACTGACGATCAGCACCAGTGCAAAGGCTCTAACCGTGGGGCTAAGCGGCACCGGAATCGTGCCTACCACTCTTTCGGCGGCAGCGCTAAATTTTGGCAATCTGGTAGTCGGCGAGAAGAGCGCAATCAAGAGCTTCACGCTCAAAAACAACCAGTTGACTGCGCTCAATATTTCCTCGCTGGCCTTGCCAACTGGAAGTCCGTATGCCGTCGATCCATCCACAACCTGCGCCAACCCCGGTCCGTTGGCGGCTGGGGCGACATGCACCATCGCGCTCACGCTCGCGCCAGCGTCGCTGCTCGCTCAGCCTGGCACGCTTACCATCAACGACGACGCCAGCAACAGCGGACAGACGGTGTCTCTCACCGGCAATGGAACCGTCCAGGTTGCTCTGGCTCCGGTTGCGCTTGCGTTCCCGGCGCAGATAGAGGGGACTACCAGTGCGTCGCCGTTCAAGGTGACGGTGACCAATGATGGTAATGTCCCCCTATCCATATCGTCGGTGACCATAACGGGCGCAGACAGCGGCGATTTCGCGGTTACAAGTTCCTGTCCCATCTCGCCATCGCAAGTTCCGGCAACCTCCAACTGTCCTCTATCCGTGACCTTCACGCCACAATCATCGAGGGCTAGAACAGCCACGCTCAGTGTTGCCGACAGCGGATTCGGCAGCCCGCATACGGTAGCTTTGAAAGGCACCGGCACCGCCCCGGTTACCGTCGCGCCGGTTTCGATCGTGAATTTCAAATCGGCCGTGGGCACCACAAGCGCCGGGCAGGCGATCACCATCACGAACGGCAGCGCGACCACAGCAATACACATCAAATCGTTTCAGTTGAGCGGCGACTTCATCCAGACTGCGACCACTTGCGGGTCAGGCCTTCCTTTCGCGCTGGCGGCGAAAGCTTCATGCAAGGTGACGGTGGCCCTTGATCCAACGATCGGCGGGATACGCGACGGTCAACTTCAGATTGTCGACGACACATTCACCAGCCCGCAGGTTGTGAATCTCTCCGGCACCGGGACTCTTCCGCTTACAGATTCGGCGAATGCACTCATATTCAACGCGCAGAAACTCGGAACCTTAAGCGCACCCAAGAACATTACGCTTACCAATCACGAGTCGGAGGCGGAGACCTTTACGCTAACCCCGACTGCGAACTTCACTGTCACCACAAATTGCGGTGGCGCGGCAAATGGGGGCTACGCGATTGCAGCCGACTCAAGCTGCGTATTGTCGGTGGTCTTCGCTCCCGGAGCGACCGCAACTGCGGGCCCGCTGACCGGCACACTCAGCGTTAGCGACTCCGCGCCCGGCGGGCTGCCGCTGACAGTGTCTCTGACCGGCTCGGGAACCGTTAACAATCCGGCAGCGGCTGTGAGTGTGGTTGCGCCGGGCGCAGCAGCAGCGGGCGCAACATTGGATGTGGTTATTACCGGAAACGGATACACGCATTTTGGCGCGAGTTCGGTGGTCAGTTTCTTCCAAACAAACAATCCAGCCAAAGCCTGCGCCATTACCACAAAGGTGCTCGGATCGCCCGCTCCGACGGCGAACACATTGAACGCGCAGTTGCAAATCGGCGCCAACCCGGTTTTCGGAGCCTGCAATATCCAAGTGACTACGCCACTCAGCGGAGGCGGAAAAGAAGTTGCGGCACTTGGTTCGGCCTTTGTGATTGCGAGCCCAAACAACGCGTTCACCATCACGTCGATCAATCCGTCCTTCGGCGCGCAAGGACAGACGGAGAACGTGGAATTCACCGCCGCAGGCATGACGTTCGTTGCGGGCACGACCTTCGCCAACTTTGGCGACGGGGTCACTGTGAATACTCTTGTGCCTGCTGACAGCAACCCCAACGACGGCAACTTTTTGGCCAACATCACAATCAGCAACACCACCTTCGTGGGCGGCCGGACAATCACAGTGGTAACGGGCGGCGACTTCGCCACTTCCAGCCCTGGGGCATTCCAGATCGTCTCCAACGGCGCGACGCTTCTCAGCGTCAGCCCGACTTTGACCCCCGTGACACCGGCTTCAGAAGCGCAGGGATGGAGCGGTCAGATCTATCTGACCGCCTCCGGCACCCACTTCCTGCAAGGCGCGACAGAGGTGTCCATTGGCGGAGGCGTCAATGTCGGTAACGTTCAGGTGATCAACCAGACAACCGCGGTGGCTCAAGTCGCGGTGACGGCCAACGCGACAATTGGAGTGCAGAGTGTGACTGTCTCGACGGGCGGGGAAATCGAGAGCCTGGCGAACAGCTTCACCATCACCGGAGCCACACCCGCGCTTATTTCAGTGGCGCCCAGCAGCGCCCAGCAGGGCCAGCAGAACCTCGACGTCATCATCACCGGTAATGCGTACACGAATTTCAACGCTTGCCCGGGCGGCTATTTGTGGGCCAACTTCACTGGCGAAATAACCACGAATACCGTAACGGCCCTTGGCGCCAACCAGGTGGATGCCAACATTACCGTTAGCCAGTTTGCGAACGCGGGCTCGATTACCGCCAGCCTGACTTGCGGAACCTCCGGCTCAGCGACCATCTTCCCATTCACGTTCACAGTTACGGCCTCAAGCGCCTCGATCGTCAGCGTGACGCCGAACAGCGTCGCGCAGGGCGGGCAGGTGACGCTTACTGTGGTGGGTTCGAACACCAATTGGAACCAAAACACGACAACTGCCGCTTTCTACCTCTATCCGTATCCATATCAACCCATCGCGATCAATGAGATCACGATCATCGATGCAACCCACGCTCAGTTGGCCATCAGTGTTCCCTCGAACGAACCGTCGGGGGCATATGGCTTCTATATGGCGACTGGCGGCCAGGTGGTGAGCTCCGCGATCACGGTGTTTGCCAACACGCCGAGCATGACGATGAGTCCGGCCAATGGCTTACCGGGGACCAGCTTTACGGTCAACTTTACAGGCCAGTTTACCCACTGGGGAAAGAGCACACTCTACGTAGTGGGCGGCCAGGGTGTCACCCTGACGAATCCCGTGGTGGGCAGTTCAGGCAACACGGCCAGCTTTACGCTGACAGTTGCGCCGAACGCCGTACCCGGGACGCGCAAGATCACCTTCACCACGGGCGGAGAGATCGTCAGTACGTTCTTCAACGTCAGTTCGTCTCGTCTCATCGACGTCACCCCGAATCAAGCGCTGCAGAACACGACTTTGAATGTTGAGATTTTCGGGTCAAATACTCATTTCACGTCGGGACCGAACGATCCCAATTGCGCAGGGTCGAGTCCAACGCAGGTACTTTTCGGACCGGAGATCACAGTCAACAGCGTCACCGTGCATAACTGCGGAGACCTGACCGCCAACATCGCCACAAACTACACGCTCGCAGGCACTACCACGCCAACACCGATCGGATTCCAGCAGATCTATGTCAATACAGGATCCGAGCAACTGATCGGTGGTTTCCTGGTACTGCCTCCCTCAAGTCCCATGATCTTGAGCGCGGTTCCATCCAGTGCCCCGCAGGGATCTTCCGAGTCCGTGACGATTATCGGGCAACGGACCAATTGGGACAGTTCGACCGAACTCATCCTGGGAGCAGGCGTCACGGTGACTTACCCGCTGACGAATGTCACCCCCACCTCGATCACCGCGACGATCTCTGTCTCACCGACCGCACAGGTTGGCGGCAATAGCATTGTGACCATCACCGGCTCGAATGTGGTGGTGGGCGGCGACTTCGCCGTGACACCCAGCGCGGCTTCGATCGTCAGCGTTTTGCCGGGCAATCTGGGCACCATTTGTGCGGCGAACACCAATGCGACTGCGACATGCAGCGGAAACTCGCCGTGGGTCGTCTCGCAGTTGGAAACGGCGACATTGAATTTTGTCGGGCAGGGCACTCACTGGTTGCAGGGCGAGACGACGATGAGCTTCGGTCCGGGCGTCTCTGTGGATGCACTTACCATCACCAGCCCGACCACAGCTACGGCGCAGATCACTGTGCTGTCTACCGCGCCGATTGGATTCTCATCCCTGACCGCCTACACCGACGGTGAAGTGGTCACCTTGCAGCAGGCAATCGACATCGAAGCGGGATACCCCGCGCTGCTCGTCGTTACGCCAACCTTGGTGGAACAGGGCGGGACATATCCGATCCAGGTACTGGGGCGCTTCACGAACTGGCAGCAGGGAGTCACCGCGCTGACCTTCAACAATCAGGACATTTCGGTGAATGCAGGCTCCATCAACGTGATTGACTCGGAGAATCTGACCGCAACGATTACAGTGAGCCCCTGGGCTTATATTGACGTCCTCCCGTTCGTTCCCTATTGCGGCCACGTCATGAGCATCACTACGGGGAGCGAACAAGTTTCCACCACCCCGATCCTGGATGACTTCTGCGTGACGCCTGGGGCGGCACAGATCAATTCGATTTCTTCGCTCTCTGGCGCACAAGGGACGACCCAAACTGTAACCATTACCGGCGGCGACACACACTTCGTTCAGGGCGAAACCACTGTCAGTTTTGGCGACCCCAACTTCCAGGTTGGACAGGTGACGGTCACGAGCCCCACCACACTCACGGTTCCTGTGGGAGTTTCAACGGCTGCGACTTCAGGCTTCAAGACCGTGACCGTAACAACCCTCGGGGAAGTTGCGTCACAGCAATACTCGTTCACGGTGATCGCGGACGTGGCTACCCTGAACGAGGCCATTCCAAACCAAGGCGAGCAGGGCGGGGAAGAACTCAACATTCAACTCGTCGGCCAGTACACACATTGGAGCTCTGCAAGTACGGCAACCTTTGGACCCGGCATCACGGTGAATGGTCCGCCGGCGGTCACGGATGCTTCCCACATGACCGTGAGCATCAGCATCGATCCTCTGTCCAACGTTGGCGGCCGCACGGTCACAGTCACCACCCCCGGCGTTCCCTGCAACCTGCTTGTCAACACAAGCAATCCCTGCCCAGGGAATGCTCCTGCGAACAGCAGCGGCAGCGAGATTGTCACCAACAATGTGTTCACCATTGCCCAGGGGCCAGCCATCATCTCCAGCGTCTCGCCGGGAACCGGCAACCAGGGACAGGAGATCATCTTCAACATCACCGGCCAGGGCACGCACTGGGCGCAGAACGTGACGCAGTTCTACATTGCGGGCGGCGGCCGGGATATCACCATTAATTCCGTGCTCATCAACAGCCCCACGAGCGCGACTGTGGATATGACCATCTCAGCAACTGCCGCGCTTGGGGCGCGCTCGGTCTTCATGATCACAGGCGGCGAAGCTCTGACCGATCGAGGCGGCTTCGTTATCACTGGCGGCATCCCAGTTATCACCTACATCAGTCCGAACAGCGGCACGCCGGGCTCAACCAGTCTGGAAGTCGACATTCACGGCCTGCTCACGACGTGGACAGAGGACTCCACGCCCAGCGTGAACTTCGGCCCCGGCATCACACTGGTTCCAGGTACGCTTCAAGTGGATGACGACACTCACATTGAAGCGCTGATAAACATCGATCCAGCGGCACAGCTCGGTTATCGCACGGTAGTGGTGCAACACGGCTCGCAGAGCCTGACGGGGAACTTCCAGGTTGTCGCACCCGCACCTCCGCCGACTCCGTATATCTCTTACTACTGGCCTTACTCGGGAATCACCGGCCAAACGCTGACCATCAACTTCAGCGGCGCGTACACGCACTGGGATCCGGGTCCGATCAACACGCCCACGATGGCAACCTTTGGCGACGGCATCGCCGTGAATACGTTCCAGGTCTTGAGCCCGACGTCAGCTACGGCGACCATCACCATCGATCCCTCGACATATGCCGGAGAGCGATTGATTGTCTTCACTACCGGCTCAGAGAATGAGGCGGTACCCTTCAATGTTGTCGTCAGCACACCCGGAGTGCCGGGCGGCGTGGTACCGACATTGACCGTCGTCGATCCAAGCTCGGCCATTCAGGGCGCACAAGATGTGACCGTCAACATCATTGGCCAGTACACGACGTTTGACAACACAACCATGTTCAACTTCGGCCCTGGCATCGTCATCAACGGTCCGCCCACCATCCTTGGGCCCACAATCGCCAGCCAGAGCATCAGCATCAACCAACTGGCGGCGCTTGGATTCCGCACGGCCGTAGCCACCACCGACGGTATTTCGGTCTCCGGCCCGGCAGGGTTTACAGTCACACCCAGCCTCGCTGTGATATCCGCCGTCACACCAAATACTGCCTTGCAGGGCACCAGCGAGACAGTCGAAGTGACCGGGCAGAACACACATTGGGGACCGGCAACGGTGTTCACCTTTGGCGCGAACATCACGGTGACCAGCACTCAGATCAACAGCGAAACCGACGCCACCCTCACAGTCTCGGTGCCGGCTCTTGCCGCGGAAGGCGCCACCTACGTTACCGCGCAGACATCGGGCGAAGTAGCGTCCATCGGCAATGGCTTTGTCGTTCAGGCAGGAACGCCTCTGTTGCTGTCCTCAGGGCCCGGCTCGGTGCCGCAGCAAAGCAGCGCCGTGTTCACGATCCTCAGCCAAGCCACGGCTTGGCTCACAAATCCACCGACGGTAGTCTTTGGCCCGGGCGTAATCGTAACCAGCGTCGCTGTCACCGGAAACACCTCGTTGACAGTGAACGGATATGTGCAGCCGACCGCAGGCGTCGGATATCGCAACCTGACTGTGAGCTCAGGCACTCAGGTGCTTGGCTTGTCGAATGCACTCTATGTGTCTCAGGGGCCTGCGGCCATCAACAGCCTGTCCCCGAACACTGGCGGACAAGGCGTAAACCTGACTTCAGTGCAAATCAACGGCACCAACACCAACTGGCAGCAGGGCATAACGCAACTCACATTCCCTGGCGCGTTGATTAACAGTTTCACAGTCAACTCGCCAACTTCTATCACCGCAAACATCACAATCTCTGACTATGCGCCCGCGGGCCAGGTGACAGTGACTGCCACGACTCTTGGCGAGGTGGCGACCGGGGTCAATGTCTTCACCATCTTGCAAACCCAGCCGGAACTTCTATCTGTTGTTGGGGGCAGCGGGGCGCAGGGCGTTACCGAGACGGTCACACTCACTGGGGCATTTACTCACTTTGCCACGGCAACCAGCGTAGCCAACTTCGGCGCAGGCATCGTTCTGAATTGGGTCAATGCCATTGACACCCAACACCTGCAGGCCAACATTACCGTTCAGCCGACGACGACTCTGGGAACTCGCAATGTCTCGGTCACCACGGGGGCCGAAGCCGTTTCGCTCAACAATTCCTTCCAGGTGACCCAGGGCCCGGCGGCGATCGCCAATTTGAATCCGGCCACGGGAGCGCAAGGCAGCTCATTGACCGTGACGGTTACGGGCAGCCAGACAAACTTCGCGGCGGACCTAACTGGGGCTTCGTTTGGCGGAGGCATTACAGTCACCGGTATCAGCGTGACCGATCTGCTGCACGCGAATGTCACAATCACGATCCCACCCGGCACACCGGTTGGCCAATACAACGTGACCTTGACCACCGGAGGGGAAGTTGCCACCATTCTTGGTGGATTCAGCGTAACGGTCGGCAATCCGCAGATCAGCGTCGTGAGTCCTCCGACCGGACATCAGGGCGACACAAACCTGAGCGTTCACCTGACCGGGCTGAACACCCACTTTATCAACGGCACGAGCACTGCCAACTTTGGCGCTGGCATTACCGTGAACTCGCTCTCGGTATCCGACTCGACCGATGCCATTGCAAACATCTCCATCGATCCGGGAGCGACGATCGGTTCGCGCAGCGTGACCGTAACCACAAACGCGGAAACAGCCACGATCACAGGCGGGTTCAGTGTACTTGCCGGTCTGCCGCAACTTGTCTCCGCCACCCCCAATTCCGCACAAGCGGGATCCACGCTGAATGTAGTCATCAACGGCGAATTCACAACATTCCAACAGGGCTTCTCGACCGTCGCCTTTGGGCCGGGGATTACCGTCAATTCTGTCGCGGTCTCGAGCATCGCGCAGTTGACCGCCAACATCAGCATCAACTCAAACGCGAACTTGGGCAGCCGCGATGTTACCGTTACCACCAACAGCCAGAGCGAAACGCTAAGCGGCGGCTTCACAGTGACAGCCGGAACGCCGGCAATTACCCAGATCAACCCCAATATCGGTGTGCCGGGCCAAACTGTGGCTGTGACGATTTACGGCCAATACACCAACTGGGTGCAGGGCACCACCACGGCCAGTTTCGGTCCATCTATAAGCGTGGGCGGCGCGGCCGAAGGCGCAACTGGTCCCGTGACGGTAACGAACGCAACCACCCTGACGGCGAACCTCACCATCGATCCCGATGCTTCCTTTGGCCCTGTCGACGTGATCGTGACCACGGGTACGGAGGTGGAGAACGTGGCTGCAGGATTCACTGTGCAACCAGTGACCATCTCGCCGCCCACGGTGGTTTCTGTCAGCCCCGCGGCCTTCACGGGCGGCATGCCCACAAACAGCA
>Ga0182018_10004231_pt1 | contig 12249 bp, 7 predicted proteins | sample 812P2MmetaG_FD_120490 | JGI IMG/M metagenome (GOLD analysis project Ga0182018, IMG submission 120490) | Permafrost microbial communities from Stordalen Mire, Sweden - 812P2M metaG | ecosystem: Environmental > Terrestrial > Soil > Wetlands > Permafrost | place: Sweden: Stordalen | collected...
GATGTGGCGGATGCAGTGTGTAGGACATAGCACGCACTTGCTGTATTAAATCGTTATTCAGTTTTAAGCTTTCGCTAATGATACTGGCCACTCCTTTCTCGTCTTTAGCCATCTTCCTTTTTAGGTGCCCGAGACTTAGTCGTAATGCAGCGAGGTCTTGGGCCAAACCTTCGTGAAGCTCTAGAGCGATTCGGCGTCTTTCCTCATCTTGCATATTGATTAGCTCAGCGGACAGCACGCGCAGGTCTTCTTCCGCACGGCAGGTCCTCTGATAAGCCAAAGCATTTTGAATTGCGATGGACGCAACTTTGGAAATTCCTTCCACGGTCTCGACATCGGAGGGTCGAAAATCGCCACCACGTTTGTTGTGCAGAGCGAAGAATGCAATTACCTCTTCTTGATTGCCCAGGACCGGGACGCATAGCACGCTTCGCAGTCCGAGAGGAATATGGATCTCTGGAGGTATCAATGGATCGTGAGAAGCGTCATTGGTCAAATATGTCTTTTTGTTGGTGAGAACCCATCCCAGGAGCCCGGCGTCAGGCGGCCATACGACGCCCGATTTCTTTGGCCCCGATCTATCAAAGAAACTGTCACACGCAAATTCCTCCGCACTGAGCAATCCCGCGGATGAACCCTCCGTTCCCACTAACATCATCGATTCGTAGTTCAAGTGTTCGAGGATAGCGTCCAACTCCAACGTTTTGGTCAAGGTTTTGGCGATGTGAAAGAGACTCCGAATCGTTGTTTCTTTCTCGCGCAGGGCATCCTCGGCCTGCTGGCGCGCCGTGATGTCCGCCACCATGCCGATTATTCGTGACATCTTGCCCTGTTCGTCGAAGACGGCTCGCGCGGTGTTCTCCACCCAGATTACGGAGCCGTCACGCCGTACTACGCGGTATTTCACGTTGGCGCTCGCATTTCCGGGGTTGAGGACACCGAGATTAAAGTTTTGCAGATCGTCTGGACAGATCGTGTCTAGTAATTCTTTGAGGGTCGAGTGTGTGGGCTCGTCGAGACCGAGAATATCTGTGCACTCCTCTGAGCGCACTACAACATCGGTCGCTGCGTCCCACTCGAATGCGTACATCTTTCCGGCTCGGGTAGCCAACCGCAAGCGCGCTTCGCTTTCTTGTAACGCGTCCTGCGCCCGCTTGCGCTCGGTAATATCCTCCCCCGAGCTAAGCGTGCCGGTGACGCGTCCTTCGCCATCTCGCAGTAATCTATTGCGCCACGCGATTATCCTTTCCTCGCCGGATTTAGTGAGAACTGGGTTTTCGACATATGAAAGATCTCCGCCGATGAGGTTGTGGAATGCGGTTCTGAGTCTGTCCCTTATTCTGACTGGGAGGCAGGTATCGACCCAGTCGCGCCATAGCAACTCGTATTCTTCCCATCCCAGAGTGGAACATCCTTTGCGGTTGATCAGAATAATCCGCCCTTGCAGGTCGAGGGCGAGCAAAATCACGTCGGCAATATCAAGGTATTGTTGGGCTCGATCTCGCTCCTGTCGAATAGCCGCTTGCGCCTGTTTGCGGTCGGTAATGTCGCGGGCCAACATGCAAATTGACTTATACGCTCGATCCGGTGCGGCAATCGGTGTTATCCGGCCCAAGAACCAACGCTTGCCGCCCGTTAATCGAAGCGAATATTCTAGGTCTTCTCCCGCGCCCGATTGAAGAACTCGTCTAAATGTGTTCCTGTAGATCGCTCCTAATTCTTCGCCAACTACATCTGAAACCTTTCGTCCGAGCAGCTGAGCGCGAGGAAGGAATAGCAGACTTTCATTCGTAGTCCAAATATCAAGAAACATCCCTTCCACGTCAAATTCGAAGGCAATTTGATCGATGGAATTGACCAGTGCTTGGAGCCTGGCGGTGCTCTCACGCAAAGCCTTCTGAGCCTTAACCCGCTCCGTTACATCGTGGGCCATCCCTCGCACCAAGGGCTCAGAGACACCTTCCGTACGCAGCGTATTCTGATATTCCCAAACACGCCGTTCGCCGGCCTTAGTCATCAGGACCATTAATCCATTCGCGAAGCCATCTCGTTTGATCCGCTGGATGTACTCAGCAAACTGGACGGTAGCCCCACCAGACAGTTGATCGGGAATAGAGCGTCCAATCAGTTCTTCCGGTTTGTAGCCCAAGAATCGCGCAGGAGGTTCGTTCATCGACAGCACACGGCCAGATAGATCATGCGTGCAGATAAGGTCATGGCTGCTTTCAACCAAATCGCGATAGCGTTCCTCGCTTTCTATGAGTGCTCGTTCTGCCTCGACACGTGTGCTGATGTCTTGCGTCATTCCCATCCGTTTGATGACTTGATTGTCGGGCCCGAGAATTGGTTTTCCCCACGTGTAGAAAGTCCGTTCGCGCCCGCCTGGAGTAATGAATCGCGATTGGTACTCGTATTCGTGCGTAAATCTCATCCCACCCTCGATGACAGTGCGCACGGCCTCACGGTCGTCGGGATGAACAATTTCCCAAAACAAGTCTTCCGATAGTTTTGTCTTCGTCGGATCGATATCGAGCATCCGACAGAGGTTGGCGGACCAGACGTCCTCTCCTGTAACTAGATTGTGTTCCCAGCATCCTAGCCGTCCGATCTGCTCTGCCTCGGCTAAGAGAGCCTCTCTTTTTTGCAACTCTTCAAAATGCATCTTTGCATTGAGGGATTTATGAGAGAGTTTATGCCCTCGCAACCATGTGATGAGTGCTCGATCGAATCCCTTTAACATGGTCGGAACTTTCATTAAAATTAGCCTTAATTCCTCAAGCCTCTGGGCAAAGATCGCAGACCAATTCATATGCTCTGCGTATCGAGCCGATACATTGCATGGAATTCGCCTAGGAGGTAGGAAGGTAGTTCTCGATTGCTCAAGTGTCAAGTGTTTTACAATAGGTACTTACTCGGACTTGGCGTTACGTAATTTTAAAGGCCGAGAGGCGGTATATGATGGGCAGCCCATCACCGCGCGAATCGGGCAGGGCATACGCCTAAAGAACTAGCCCTTTTTAGTCGGGCCGATCTCATCTACCGTCGTGAATCTGGCATCTTTTGATTCGCCGCTTCTGCCTGGAGAATCTTGATCGAGACCAAAATGGAATCTGCGCTGAAAGACAAATTACTAAGTAAAACTACTCGCCGTATGCATTTTTTAGAAGCATTCATAAGTATAACTACGTAGATTGCAGAACCTGGTAATGGTCAAGCTCAGAGAAAAAGAAAATGCGTTGTCCCTCGGTCCGTTCCAAAATGGAGAATAGCCTACGAATTCCAGATTTGGGAACTCCGCCGCTGATTTCGTTCCGCTGTGAACCTACTTCAAGTGATTCAGAGCCGCAAAGTATATAAGTTATTCACAAGTCACGTGTTTACAGTTGGCACAGCAAGTGCTGAAGCGGGATTGACCTCGCTGCTTCTTCAACGCTGACGATCAGCGCGCAATTTGGAGATTTGCGAAGGATATGTCGTCTCGATGCCGTCTTCGAAAAAGCACGAAAGGAGGAAATCATGCGAACGCGTTTTATGAATCTCTTGAGCATATTTGTATTGGCGGGCATTCCTTCAGTCGCAGCGGCGCAAACGGAAGTGACCAATTCTCGGTCGGGACACGAAATCGCCGCAACTCGCCAAGCAAGAACACCGGACGATGTCATTGACCGTGTCGTCGCACGTGAGCGCGAGGAGATCGAGATCATCAACTCTTACGATCCGATTATCGAGACCTACGTCCAGGTGTATAGCCAAAAAAGAAATGGCGATCGGCATCTGTCGCTCGACTATTACTACCTCGGCCAAGCGGAACTCTCCGATAGAAAGCAGTTTGGCTACCGTTCCATGCTTCCTCGCAAAGACCAATATCCCAAGAAAGGGTTTATAGATTCGAGTTTCAATCCTTTGGGTTTTGTTCAGATGGTCTACATAGATCAAAAAGGATTTGATAAGGAACATTACCGATTCCATTATGTCGGTCAGGAGTTTCTCGGCAATGTCCGATGTGCAGTATTCGACGTGGAGCCACTTCAAAAGGCCTTACCCGGTAGATTTTCCGGTCGCATTTGGGCTGAGGACGAGAACGACACGATAGTTCGGTTCAACGGGATTTACTTACCCGTTTCTCACAAGGGCCATTACAACTCGCATTTTGATAGCTGGCGATTGAACGTCCAACCTGGGCTTTGGCTTCCGGCCTACGGATTCGCCGAAGAAACGGATTTACGAACACGGAAGCTACAGATCAAATACGTCAACGATCTTGACCATCTTCGCTTTAAGGCTCAAACCCGATTTTGGGGGTACGACCTGAAAGAACCGAGACACCAACAGGAGTTCAGCGATTTGTTTCTGGACGCACCAACTCGTATAAACGACAGCGTTGCTGTCGGCGAAGAACGCGATCAATCTCCCGTGCAAGCGCAACGGCAGTGGCAGAGCCAAGCTGAAAACAACGTCCTTGCCGCGCTTGAGAGGACGGGCCTGCTCGCTCCCGCTGGAGAAGTGGACAAAACTCTCGGCATTGTTGTGAATAATTTGGAAATTACAAACAATCTTGACATTGAACCTGCCGTGCGTTGTCGGGTGCTGACTACGGCCACTTTCGACCTGTTTTCGGTGGGACACGTGATCGTGATTAGCCGCGGCTTGCTCGATGTCCTTCCTGACGAGGCCACGCTCGCCACGATGCTCGCGCAGGCTTTGGGGCAGATTATTGTGTCGAAGTCGCATCCCGACCAGTACGCGTTCTTTGACATCGTGCAAGTACCCTCGCTTGATGCGCTGAGACGCTTTTCGTTTAAGTTGAATGATCGGGAGCGCGAAGCGAGCAACGAGAAGGCTGTGGCTCTTCTTCGCAACTCACCTTATAAGGACAATCTGGCCAATGCTGGGCTTTTTCTGAAGCAGTTCGAGCAAGATTCGCGGAATCTCCGCGCCCTAGTCGCTCCGCACCTGGGAAACGGCGTCATTGTTGCTTCCCAATTGACCAGTACGGCGCCACCTTTGCAACCTGAGAACCTGAATCAGATTGCCGCACTCCCACTGGGGGCTCGTATCAAACTTGATCCCTGGACCGATGAAGCGGAACTAATCAAAGCCAGGCCCACCCCCCTTGTATCGGCCAGAGAAAAAATGCCGCTTGAATTGACACCGTTCATGCCCTATCTGACGCGTTATACCAAGCAGACACCTTCTGAGGAATCATCCAAGGTCATTTTTAACGAGAATGGCTCTGCGTCACCGCCGGGGCCTAACAAATAGTTGAAAACTGAAGCGATAAACTAGTTTTTCGAACCCTCTCTCATTCGCAACCTTCTACTTGAATCGCTGGCTGCGCACCCTACCCCTTCCTGCGCGGCACTCATGCGAGCGGCAACACCATCACGTGCGCTCGGGCAGTTGCCGGGAGAGGAACATGAGAGTCGCTCCGATAGTGAAATGCCTACTAATTCTCCTGGTATCAGCAGCCCCGATCAGAGCTCAGGAAACAGAGGGGGAACCACGATCAACGGTCACTTTAGAACAGCTACTTTCATCAGGTCGAGTGTTCTTGGACGCTGACGTAGGGATACGCGCTGAACTTGGGTTTCTACCACCTTCCAGTGATTTTGGAATGTCATTTGAAGCTCCCGTTCAGTTGGGAATACCAATAGAGATACAAGGGGCGGCATCTTTTTCGCCTGACAAAAAGAAGATTACCGACGACGGACATTCGATTGCAGCAAGCACTAAGGCAATCTTCTGGATCAATCCGCGTGTAGGTGCGTTCGGCGAAGCAGGATACGGCCGTTTATGGACTTCGCAGTTCGACGAAGGAGGCGGTATCGCACCGACGTTTGGCGGAGTGATCCGCACTCAATACTTCTATCCCGGAAGGCTATACATCAGTTACCTGATTCCAACCGGCTGCGTGTGGGCTACCGCTACTAATCCTTGTAAGTTGCAATCCAAACGGCTTCAAGGCTTTACGTTCAGACAGGAATTCCAATTCCGACCGCATATTCGCTGGGGAATTGAAGCGGGCGTTTACCACTATTGCGCTCAGGGTAATCCGGAGGACCCAGCGGCTGGGCGTGATTGTCTCTGGGCTGGCACAGAACTCTTGTTCGTACGTTTCCAATTTCCAGGTTGGCGAAGGGGCGGGGCGTACTGACCTCGGAGGAGAATTATGACGATTCAATTTCGAATATGCGTCCGTCTCGTGTCGGTACTGATCTTGCTTCCGGCTTTTTCAACGAGAGCGCGAAGTCTAGCTGCGATTGATGACTCGGTTACACGAGGGAGGATAACGTGGAACGCCGCTGACCCAAAGCAGAAGCAGATAGAAGCCCGCAATCTTGAAGAGTTTGAAAGCCGGCCGCCTATTGAATCAATGCGCCGCAGCATGTTTGGCCGAATTCGACATTACGTCGGCACACATAAAGAACTCTTGGCTTCCGACGCGCTTCTTGTCGCGGCGTTGTCAGCCGATGCTGCCAGTTCTGTAAATTGCCCAGTGCAGCAGTGCACTGAAGCGAACAGGTTCTTGCCAGACCATCCTACCGAATTCGTTTACTGGGGATATTTCACGGGGCTAGAGGCAATATACCTTACTGCAGCTCATCTATGGTGGCATAGGAATCCGGATTCCTCGTGGCGTCATCTAGTATGGTCCCTACCTATCTTTTATGCGATTTACGAAATACCTACCGTGCCAGACAACTTGTCATTGAAGGAAGCTCGCGCCAGGCTGCTCAAGAGGGAGTAGCCAACGAAGTGTCTTGCACCGTCGCCACATCTCATAATTCACACTCATTTACAGACGATCGTCTCTACCGCGGGCCATTCTTTTGTCTCTCCTCCTGTTTCACTCACTGACAAACTACTTCGGACGAAACCACTCAATCGCCTAGCTGCTTGCCATGTCGGTTATTACTTATCGGTTAATACGAATTGCTTTCACATTAACTTCTCTGTAGAAAGGGTTTCGACTTTACCGGCCTCCTGGGTCTCGACAAGAAATAAGGAAGACAACCTCGGAAATTTATCGAGAAGTGCGGGGGAGCGCTATCTCAGGTAAAGGTATTTCTGTCTTCGCACTAGAACACGTGCGCCGCATGCGCGGGGGCGCACAGTCGCAATTGCTTCGCTGTTCGGATGGAGAATATTACGTGGTCAAATTCCAAAACAACCCTCAAGGAGTCAGGATACTAGCGAACGAATTGTTGGCAAGTATTCTCGCAAGGCGATTCGGATTGCCGGTTCCCGAAGCGGCAATTGTGCATGTGGACGGAGAGCTTATTCGTTTCACGGAAGGCTTGGTGATCGAGCTGGGTCGAGGCCGCGTCCGATGCCAGCCCGGATTGTGCTTCGGGTCCAAATTCCCGCGCGATCCTGCTGCAAATCAGGATCGGCTCCCCGCAGTGTGGGATTTGTTGCCGGAAGCACATTTTCGCGCAATTACGAATATGTCGGATTTTGTGGGAATGCTGGTCTTTGACAAATGGACAGGCAATACCGATGACCGCCAAAGTATTTTCTTCCGTAATCAAGGGGAATTTCAGTTCACGGCTTTGATGATCGACAATGGATTTTGCTTCAACGGACAGGAATGGAATTTCCCCGATGCACCCAGGCGGGGCATTTGCACACGGCGCTTCGTCTACGAAAACGTTAGGGGAATCGAAGCGTTTGATGGGTGGATCAGCCGACTTGAGCACGAAATCGATGAGAGTGTTCTTGCGTCTGCGTTTGAGGCAATACCGCCTGAATGGTACGAACGCGACGAACATTCTTTACTTCAACTCATCAAGTTACTTGATTACAGACGCACGAGAGTGCGAGATCTATTATGCGCAACGGTCCTCACACTTCCGGAGTTCTTTCCAAATTGGAGTTGCGCTCCACCAGAGTCAAGAGAGCCAGTTATCGGCTTAGAAGCGAATTCCACATTAGCTTAGGTGGTCAGTAATTAATGGTCCGCGTCGGTGTTTCGATGACTTTTGAAGGAGCTAGCTGAGATGACTTTCTGTCACGGACGAACTCACCAGTTTATTAAATTAAATATTCCATTCAGTGCGTGGGCGGTGTTCGCACTTGTGATGGGAGTCTTCTTGGCGCTGATAATACTTCTTGCTACTGTCGATATTTGAATCAGCTCAACTTCTCCCGTGCAATGGCTCACTCTCGCGGGTTACTACGTGTAAACGGATACATTCGCGCACACCCAGGCGCACTCCTTGCCGGTAACGAAGTCTTGAATTTTCTATCGAGTGATTGAAAATAAACTGCTTGCAGGAACTAAGGAGCATGCCTTCCAAACAGCAAGGGTTCCCCTTCGGATCCGTGATCTATGGATTGGACGACCACGCGAATCCCGTGTTCCTCATCAGCACGATGGCCATGCATACTCGAAATGTGCAGGAAGACGCGCGTTCCACTTTGTTCGTGACCCAGCCTGATACCATTGGTGATCCTCTGGGAGCGTCCAAAGTTGCGTTGCTAGGAAATATTCTCCGGTGCCTGTGTCGGAGGTGGCTGAAGCACGGAATCTATACCTGTCCCGTTATGCCAACGGCAAATACTGGGTGGACTTTGACGACTTTTCCTTTTACCGCATGGACGTGGTGGACGATTACCGTGTGGGCGGCTTCGGGGTGATGGGCTGGGTTTCTGCCTCGGAATATTACAGCGGGCAACCCTACTCGCTGGCCGACACTGCAACCGACATCATTCAGCACATGAATGTCGATCAAGGGCGTGCGCTCGTCCTCCTTGCTCGGGCATTTGCTGGAATCGAGTCTCGGGAAGTGACGATGACTGTGCGCGCTGTGGCCTCTCAAAGAATCGTGTCTGCTTCATTAGGCCCTAAAGATAAAGTCGCTAAATTACTACAATCATAGTTTTGTGCGCTGTCTTTTAAGAGACTACCTCAAACGATGAAAAATGCAAAACGAACTGGCCTGTCTTATTGAAAATAGGCTGGATCGAAGAAAGCGCGTGTCATTCAAGGGAGTTCCTGGTGCCCTGGAGAGTTGTGTTCAGTCTCAAGCGAGGTTTATCACGAATCGCGTGACGACACTGGGACGCACGTCGCTGTGGAATGACCCTGCTTGGTCACTGCCGCGACGTGCGCCTCAGATCGAAGAAAAGTCTACCTCTTGCCGAGGCGAATTAGCACGCCCACACCAATTTTGAAATTATCTTGGAATGGAATTCCTTCGCTTCCCGCGTCGAAGAAACGCGTTCGCTCGTATTCAATTTGCGCTAACCGAATGGCAAAATGCTTTGAGACTGTCAGGTCCACGCCGCCGCCCCCTCCCCACGCAAATTTGTTCTCTGAATCGTTGCATCCACCACCGCCGCAATTGGAGAGCCCAAAGTGTGCTCCTCCAAAAAGCACGTTTACATACGGCGTTATCATATGATGGCCCACGGGGTAAATCTGCGGCCCGATCATGTATGAGTAGACCGTGTGATCTCCGCCGCCAAAAGTTTTGTAGGTTCCATCGAAGTCGGCTGTAATGCCAAGCCAACGGGTGATGTTCGCGTCGCCCGATACCTGCCACCCGTTCATATTCAGCCGCGGACCTCCTGGCACATTAAACGAGCGATACTGATATCCTCCGCCTGCCTCGAAGACCGGAGTTTCTTGTGCCAGCGTTGGTATAGTGAAAATCGCAAGCAATGCGAACATCCCAAATAGCTTCCTCATCGCAACATCCTCCTCAGAATTAGTACGCGAAGATATTCTTCTTCCTGCCTATGGCTTTGTCTGGACTCTATAGCGCGTCCCAGATTGGCATATTGTCAAAATCTTAAGAATGGGGAACAGACCGGTGTGTGCTGAAGAATGCACCACGATGTTTTAAGTATATATGCATGAGTGAGTTACATGACGCTTCGTTCTTCGCGAAGTGCCGGGAGAGTAGACGTTCGATTCTGCACCCGGGCTTAAGGTTTACGTCTTGATCGCCTCATAGGATCGGAAAATTACATCACACAGTTCATCGCTCCGAGCAGGATCCTCACGCGGCACCAAGCGCCGTATCGGGACCCTCCCGAGCATTCGGCCGAGAAACTCGAACTCGCCCACTCGCATTTCCTTATCCAGAAGATTTGTTGCGTACGAATTCGCTACCAGCGCCAGCAGCCCCTCCCGCGGGGTCAACTGCTCAAGAAATGGCGCATCCGGCGCCGAGTTTCTTTCTCCTAGCACGAAGATCGCGCCCAGTGGCAAAGCCTGCGCTTCGAAGCGGAGATCATTTCCGGTCAGCGAAAGTAGCCGTTTGTCCCAGTTGGGCGAAAAACTTGGCAGCTGCTTGTCTGGCCCGTAAACCATTGTCACCGAATCAGGCCACAAGCAAAGATACGGATACGCCGGATAAACGTAGAAAGAGCCGTTCCGCTCCACCAGAGCGACCACATCGTCGGAAATTACCGCGCAGCCCTTCCGCGCCATAAGGGCGGCAGTTGTCGATTTCCCAGCTCCCTCCGATCCCACAAAAGCAATAGCATGGTCAGCGAGCGCCACGGCGCTTGCATGAAGGCAAGTCACTCCTCGCAATCGCAGCAAGAGCCCGAGCACGGGCCCCAGCAAATACGTAGCCGCATCTTCAATCGTCAGATTATTCGGCCACTGCGCCCACAGTTCCGTCCCCTCGTGATTCATCCAAAACTGTGTGCCATCGTAGTACGCAAGTCGGAGCAGCCCACTTCCCGCGATTTTCCAGATGCGAAGAGCTGGCTGTCCAGTCTCATCTATGTAAGCGCTCGTGTAGGTTAAAGTTTCCTGCTCATTCCGAATTTCGCCCGCAGTGTAAGGAGAAGCGTCCATATGAATGATTACGCATGGACTCGAGGCGGACGTCTTTTCGGGGATCAGTTCCGGGATGGGAAGATTTGAGCTAAGCAGTAAACCGAAGACCGAATAAGTGAAGTTCACTTCGTCCAAACTGGAATATCAACCATTCGCAGGCTACCGATATACCGACCTTGCCGCTCACCTAATTTCGCATTCGTCCGAAATCACTTGCAACTCGATCAGGCACACACGGCTTTCACACATGCGTTTTAATGTGCGGAAATTTGCCACCGTCTCTCGTTGAACGCAGACCCTTTGTCTGCGTCAGCTCTCGGACGGTTCCATAAATAGTTAAGACAGGAGTGGAATAAGGCTTCTTGATCTCCTGTATGGACTGTTTAGGCATTGCGAACCCCCGCAAGCTTGTTATACCGGACTCTGCGCGATGACTGCAACCAAAAGTTGAGGCATGCCGGGCGAATATCTAGCGCAACCTGCTCTGGAAAGTCTTCCCGTTGTGAGGGCTTTAGAGAAGAGTGCTTCACATAACCATCCATGTCGGCGCTCCATTGTACCTGGTCCAGCAATTCCACGGCTTTCGCTTGATGCAAGCATCGAAACAACGGATCAAAAGAAGGAGCCGTTTTCGGTCGAAGTCTGCAACTCTCGGGCAAGCGTCCCGCCATCGCGTCGCGCAACAGGCTCTTCTCGAAGCAGAAAGGAAAAGGAGGAAGCGCGAGCAAATAATCCACCACCCGTAAATCTAGGAACGGGTAGCGCGTCTCTACCAGGCAATGTGTCACTGCGGGGCTTTCTTGTTCAAACATACTCGCCCAATGAGGAATCGATAGGGAAGCGTGCGCCTTCGGGCGGATCGGATGTGGCCGAGATGCCGGCAGCTCGCTCCACTCTCTCCATCTCGCTTTCAGATCGAGGCGCCGGTCGAAATCCGGATCTAGCCAACGCGGAAATAAGGGCGCTTTGGGGTCTTTCCCAAAGACTCTCTTGATACGCCGGCGAATTCCCGGCCATACAGAAGGCCGCATCCAGAGGTAACGCGGAATTTCCCGTAGCAATCCGCGAAAATCTCGCGATCGCAGCATGTGCTTTGCGTAAGGAAGCATCTGAAAATGCATCAAGTTGTCGCTGCCTTCACCGCAGAGTGCTACCCGGCAATCCCTCGCAATCATCTCGTATTGATCGAATAGACCTGCAAATAGCGGGTCGTCAACCGGCTCGGGGCTGGCCAATTCTGGATCATTCCAGCGCTCAAAGAGCTTGAATGCATCGATCTCCAGAAACTGGATCGGAATCTTCAGAAAATCCGCGACCTCTTGGGCCAGAGCTCCGTCGCGATCGGAAATCAGCGGTTCGTAAATATTTGTGTAGGCGCGCAAGTCCGCAGCGTCCGATGAATTTCCGGAAATCTCGCGCGCGATGGCGGCGAGAGCTGCCGAATCCAATCC
>Ga0182018_10004232_pt1 | contig 12247 bp, 7 predicted proteins | sample 812P2MmetaG_FD_120490 | JGI IMG/M metagenome (GOLD analysis project Ga0182018, IMG submission 120490) | Permafrost microbial communities from Stordalen Mire, Sweden - 812P2M metaG | ecosystem: Environmental > Terrestrial > Soil > Wetlands > Permafrost | place: Sweden: Stordalen | collected...
AAGACGTTGCTCATACCGACGAAGGCTACAGTGCCTCATGTCGGAATCAACGTCCCAAGCCTCATTCTCGTTGGCCGGTTTTCAGGTGACCCTCATTGGCCGGTTTTGGGTGACCCCTGAGGCATTATCCAGTGATCTCAGCCTGAAGCCACTTTGAGAATCGCTGGTAGCTGACCAAGCGCTTCTCTCCGGTTCCCATCGGAAATCCGCGACGCCGCAACGAGGCGAGATTATGTTCGGTCAGATTCACGACACAGGCCGAGCCTCGCAGTGTCCAGCCTTTTCTTTGGAGCAGAGCGGTGTGTTGGTCCAGTTGCTTGATCGCTTCACGGACATTCCGCAACAGTTGTTTCGCTGGCACCAAGACACTGAGAATCTTGCATTCGATGAGTAGTTGGCCATTGTTCACAGTCGGAATGAAATCCAACTCCGTGCCCTCTGAACAGTGCCCATGCCAAAAAGGGATCGCTCGCTTTTTCAGGTGCCAGCCAATGGCCGCACCTAGCAATCCATCCTTCAAGTTGATCGCACTATCGAAGTCCCCAAAAGGAGCAAAAGATGCCATCGCGTGGGCCTCTTTGCCACAAGACGGACAACATGGAGGCAGCGCGCCTAAGGCAAGTGAGGCGGACGCGACAAAGCCGTCCTGTGGAAACCTTCGGCACCACAGGAACATCGAGGTGTAAGGAGCGACTAGATCACGCTCAATCAATTCCAAGAGTAGATTTCGCCACGCCGTTTCGCTCACATGTCGCTTTCTCAACAGCGCCATGAAGTGACGGGCACTTCTGATAATCACGTCGTGCTGAATGATTTCAGGCTGAGAGTGGCGCAGAAGCGCAGTGGAATTGAGCGTGAAGCGATTGATTGCCTTCTTCGAGCGAGATCGCGCAAGAAACGGCTCGAAGAGTCGAAGCAACTCTTCCATCGGCTTCCAATCGAGCGCTTCATAATTTCGCAATTGCTTCGCCACCCGGATGGCCGTTACAGGCTCGTCCGAAGTTGCTAGCGCGTGCACGAGGCCATTTCGTCGCACTGTTTCTAAGACTGCGGCGACGATGAGGTCCTGGGCCTCGCGACCGTTCGCCGCTGTCCACTCCGCAATCGCGCTCGTAGCGTCGCTTGACCGTTGCATCTCTGCACCGCGCCCAGACATCATCCGCTTCAGCGACCCACAGAGGTCCTGGAATTTCCCGCTGAGATAGGGAAATCCCGCCAAATGGAACCGCAGCGAGAGCTTCGACCCTAGGCGTGCTTGGACTTCGCCAAAGAATTCGATGGGAGAGAGCAGCAGCATGCGGCCAAGCTCGGGTTTCCGGGAAGTCAAGACACCTTCGAGTAGCCATCTCAGATTGGCTTCATTGCGACATCGCCTCCAAAGGCGGTCAGCATCTGGGTCATTGTGCTGGTTGCCGTGGTTCATAAATCCCCTTCTATTACCGGCCCACAGTCTCCGGCAACCCAGGGCAAAGCTTAACTTAACAGCAGACATAACGGCTTTACACAGCTATCTTTCGTCAGGTGGTCTATGCCCGCGTGTGGTTTTCGATCTTCCAGGGAACAATGAGGCAGAGGTGACAACACTTCTCAGGAGTAGCGTTTTAGAGAAGTCGTGGGAGGGGCTGAGCGTGAAGTCCTTTGCGGCAATTACGGACGCGGCTGCGCTGAGGGACGGATCGAGAACCTTTGCGTTAACCCCGCATGAAGCGATCAAGCTATTTGATCTTATCATTGGGTGGCAGCCTCCTGGTTTCGGAGTGATTGACTTCGACGGTTCAACGATGAGGGAGTTTCTCGGCAGAGCCTTGGCAGATGAAGTGCTGCCGCTCGTTGATCTTGAGACGCTCGGCTCCGAGAGGATTGAAAGGCTATTGGCCAAGAACGAAAAGGGGCGGACTGCTGATTTCATCATTGTTTCCATTCCTCACATTGTCCGTTTGGATCGCGCTCGGAGAAAAGAGGCAATCGAGCAGATTCTCTAAGGCGGCGTCTAGTCGTCAAGCCACGCCGCCGGACGGATCACCCGGCCCCTGCGTCATAGTACTCCCAGTAAGCCGGCTCCCGAGTTCTGTTTGAACGGGTTTTGCTTATGCTTTTCGGATTTTGGCCACAAATTGGCGCATCAAATCTTGAGCAATCGCTGGGTAGCCCGGAATAAATTCCGGACGGCGCAATAGTTCTTCGCGCTTTGTTAGCCTCCCATTGTGCTCACACTCATACCGGAGGATTCGCGCGGTTCCATCCGATCTCTCGAACCATCCTTCGGACTCCTACGGGCAAGGACTCTCTTTTGATTTTCGGTTTCGCGCTATTGGCCGTAGGCATCGCGGCTATGAGAATACTTTCAATCGCGTTTCGATCTGTCTCATCCTCGACCACGAATGCCGAAAAGAAGTTCCAGAAATTGTAATACCGGGTATCGGGAGCACAGGCGTGCTGCCACAGACGAGAACGTAGCTTTTTCGCTTGACCGACGTAGTACGGCACACCGTCTCGATAGAGAACATAAACGCCGGGCTTGGCGAGCAATTCAATGTGGCGGAAAAGCAGTCTTGCAGCCTTCGCTGGTTTCTTTCCGTTGCTTCGACTCTTCTTAGTCGCCGTTTCCTTAGGAGCGCGCCGGTAGAAAACCTCACGCGGCCACATTCGTGCGTACTGGCTAAGAATCTGATTCTTACTGGGCATTCTACCCTCCGCCCTTATCACGCTACTCACACGAAATGCTAACAAAGACCAAGCGCTGGCGTTTTTTGTATTGGTCGAGCGACGGGTCTATGGTCCTGGCCGCCAGGAAGCGATGGCAGCGTGAAGTATCTTCTCAATCCGCGTTCCCCTGCGGCTGAAGCCGAGCGCCACTACCATTTCATCAACAATCTGGTCGTCAGTCCTCAACTGGCCGTCGGAAGCGATCCAGCGGAGCATTTGGGTCAACTCTGCCGTGCTGTATTGAGTGATGGAGGTGCGACCCGCGATCGACGGCCTCGGTCCTTTTCTAGGCGAAGCAGAATTGGCAGAGATGTGTTCTCGGTCATTCCCATTCGCGTGATGACTATTAGCCACTCCGTGGTCCAGTTTGTCAGCAAAGCCTACCGCCTCTTTATACGCCTTCATCGCTCGTTGGAGTTCTTCCTCCTTGCGCATAAACCAGTCGGTAGACCAGATGCGGTGGAATCTCCATCCCAAATTCTCAAGTTGCTGCTGCCTTAGTCGGTCGCGATCTCGCGCTGTGTAACTCGAATGATAGGAGGCTCCATCACACTCAATCGCCAGCACATAGCGTCCCGGTCTCGCGGGGTGTTCTGCCACCATATCGATTCGAAACTGTGAGGCGCCCATCTGCGGGATCAGTTTTAATCCTGCTGCGCTCAGACAATCGAAGACGTCGGCTTCAAAGACATTCAGCGGTTCTTCGGTGACGTCTGCATCCCCCAGTTGCTTCCCGTTGCTGGCCGCGTACTGCAGGTAATTGCGCAGTAGTTCCACTCCACTGCCAGGTCTGACACGGGTTAGGTCAATATCCAAGTGGCTGAAGGACGAAACCACGGTCAATTTCTGGCGTGCGCGAGTCACGGCCACGTTCAATCGCCGACGGCCCCCTTCAGGGATCAAAGGTCCAAAACGGAGAGGCAGATTGCCGGCTCGGTCCTTGCCATAGCCGATGCTGATTATGATCGCGTCACGTTCATCGCCCTGGACTCGCTCTAAGTTCTTCACAAAGAAGCGCTCACTCTTATTTGGATCGAAGAATGTTCCCAGCTCAGGGTGCTTCTCCAGGGAATGATCGAGAGCAGCCTGGATCCGGCTCATGTGGCGGATTCCCATCGTGATTACGCCGAGCGTAAGGTCTGAGTTTCCTCTCGCATGTTCCAAGATGAGTGACACCACGGCCTGTACCTCGGCGGACGAACTTTCCTCCTGGCCGTCGACGCCGAATTCCTGTTTAACCAGCCTGTGGGCGATCGCAGGAGGGCCACCCGGACCGGGAAACGTTATCAACCGATTCTGATAAATATGGCGGTTCGAAAAATTGATGAGACTTTCATCTCTGCTTCTGTAGTGCCAGTCAAGATAAGAGCCGTTCAGAAAGGAGTTCATTGTGTCGAGTAAACTCTCAAATCCCTCCGTTCCCCCTGTCTCTTCATCCGCAGCAGATTCGTCGTCGTCGGCTGCAGCAAAAAAGGTGGTAGGAGGCAGCTGCTTGCTGTCGCCCGCAACCACCAATCTGTGCCCGCGAAGAACGGAGGGAATGGCATCCTCGGGCAGGACCTGGCTGGCTTCGTCGAAGATGACAAAATCGAAATACTGTCGGCCGCTGTCCAACAATTGACTGACCGAAAGCGGGCTGGCCATCCAGCAAGGGCAAACCGCGGTGAGTACGTCTGCTGCCTGAGAGAAGACTCTTCTTAGAGGAAGATGGCGCTTCATTTTCCCGGCCTCAGAGCGAATCAGCTGCTCACCAGCGGGATTGGCATTCATCGCGGCAATCGCTCGCTCTGCATGGGCTCGTCGGACTCGGTCGACGGCGAGCGCAATGCGCTCTTCGTCCAGATGGGTAAATTGGTCAACGTAGCGACTATGCGTCGCACCGACAAAGCCGCGGATCTCTGTGTCCGTCTGACTGGCGTCGTCCAGAGCCGATGCTAGCCATGCATACTGAAATAAGTCCGACCAGAGTCGTGCCTCCGGCTTATGCAATCGAATCTCGGCTACAAGTTTCCCGACGCCATCAGCTTCCAGCGACCGCTCAATCTGGGTAAGTTTCGGAAGCTGGAACGGGGTTCGTCGGTCAGCCTCGAGAGCAGATGTCAGAGAAGTCAGTTCGTCTAGGGAAAACTGATCTATTCCTCTCGCTGGCAAGATCTTTGCGAGAAGGTCCACATCACCAGAGAGTCTCCTGAGGGCCGCTACATGCCTGGCTGAATCGTCGACCTGTATGGGAAGGCTTTTGCTCTCTGCTGCGATCGCCCATCTAGTGAGCGCCTCTGCGGCTGCTGTAACCTCCGAGAACAAGGCTTTCGACGACGCTTTTCCGTTACGTGCAGCCAGAATAGCCGCGCGTGCACGCCGATACTTGCCGTTGGTACATAGTGCCCATGCCGCCGCCAGCCCTCCCATCCGACCAGGAGAAAGATCGTGCAGAATCGATTCTAGGTTTTGTTGATAGAGCTGCGGCGAATAATTCGAAAGAGTCCGTTCGACCGCTTCGAGCAAGTCAGCAATCTCTTTCAGCCTGGCAAGTGCTGTGGGCCGCTTCAGTCCCGTCTGAGAAACAACTGTATAGATCGAAGCCAGACATTGGGGCAATGTTTCGGCGTGCATCTGGTGCACGAGCTCCAGCGCCCTCTGCACAGTCTCGCCACCGACAAGAATGACCCCAGTCCACGGAGACGGGTCTGTCCGAAGGAACAGAGAGCTTAGTCCACCAGCCTCTGCGAGCAAATCGGTCACCTGCTGGCCGACCTCTCGAGTGAGGCGCGCAAGTTCCGCCCCACGCCAGCGAACAGCCGAGTTGACGGTACGCCCTAGCCGCAGAATAAGCCCTTGCATCTCGTAAACGCTCTTCTTGGTGGGCTCGCGAAAACAATGCATCCGCTCGACATGGGAGTTCAGTCTGGTCCGTCGATCAACCAGCTGCGTGTGCACCTCCCGGCAGTTCACCGGAACGGACGAGCGCACAACTTCCAGAGTGTGCGCCACTTGCTGCATAACTTTCTTGGGTGAGAGGTCGGCACCGTGAAGATCGATTGCCAGGTGTCCGAGCCCAACCTCCTCCAGGCGGCGCTTCACCACGTCGAGGGCTGCCTTCTTTTCAGCCACGAACAAGACACGGCGTCCCGTCGCGGCCAGACTGGCGATAAGGTTAGCGATGGTCTGGCTCTTCCCTGTGCCCGGAGGACCGTGGATGACCCTGCTTTGGTCTGCCAGGACCGCGGCAATCGCCCGCTGCTGGCTGGAGTCGGCATCCAATACTAAGAACTCGTTGTCTGGCGAAATGCGGTCGAATTCTTTCGGATCGGGATCTTTCTGTTCCGAGTTGATGGCGACCTTTGCCTTGCTGTCACCAGCGATGGCCGCAATCACGTCGTGCAAAGGGAGGTCGCTCGCTCGCTCCTGCAGATCCTTCACCATCGCCATCTTCTGAAAGGCGAAGTTCCCGAGTACTACTCTCAATCCGATCCAAAATCCCCTCGCCTCGGTCATTAGGCGCTGAATCTTGCCGCAGAGCCCTTTTATGTCGAGAACGGTGCCTTCCTCCTCGTCACCAGCAAACTCAGCGAGGAGTTCCTCAGGCAGCAACTTGACCTTGAATTGGTCCTCCAACACGTGCAGGAGTACGAGGTTGAGCTGAAAGCCACCCGCCGCGGAGAGGTAATAGGAGTTGCTGTCTTCCTTCTTACTGGTGGCAACGGGCAGCAGTAGAACAGGAGCCTCTGCTGGTCGGCCCCCGTCCATTGCAGGCCACGTTGCCATTCCGAACGTCACGAATAGAGTGCTCAGGCCCTTTTCTTCGGAGTTCTCCAGCGCCCGGCGCGATATATCCCTGAGGACCTTCGCAAGCAAGTCATCCTCAAGATTCGGGAGCAACTTGGCAGCAGCGACACTCTCTCCAACCAGCAGATCGCGAAGCTTTTCGGTCGGAGCCGAGGAGAGTTCGAGCGTACCGGTCTTCAGCGGCCGGAAATAGAGGAGATTATTGCGCCTCGATAGATCAATCAGTTTCCTGATCCACGCCTTGCGGGCTGCCTCGACGGTGTAGCGGCGCGCGTCCGAAATTGAAGGCGCGCGCGGCCCTTTCGATGGTTCAGACTGACGACCGAGCGTACTCACTCCACTCCTCGGGTCGATTATTAGGGAAGGGCTAACAACTCTGAATTGCAGACGGACGAGTATACGTCAGATGAGGTCGCGTTGTTAACCTCGATCGGTTTCTCGGGTAGTGTCTGAAATCTGCGTTGGTGGATAACTGCGACCGCTTGCTTTCCAGTATTAGGCCACCGTATCGTCAAGGAAATACCATCGAACCGAACGGAACTCGGCACGCTCAAAAACCTGGTATCCGAAACCGACCTGATTCTGTCCACGATGGACCTGCCCCAGAACCGCACCGCCAGGTGCCGGGAATTGCCCCGCACCGCCTTAGCTCTCACCCATGACCTGCTCTTCCAAGCCAAGATGCCAGTGGCCAGCGTCCTAGGGCGCAAGGGTGACTCCGTGACGGCGAAGCGTGGCAGCGCACTACTTCCGCCAGCTGGTAGCCCGGCGCAAGACCCACGGCGGGGGCAGACCGCACAAGGAATCAGAGTGAACACGGTTAGTGTGACCTCAGCGTAAATCCTATGTTTCCCGAGTCATCGCCTTTCTGAATATATGCAACATATGACCAGAGGATTAAGCACAAGGGTGGATTTACCTCCCAGACGCGATATGCGTCGCTGCCAACATTAGTTTCCCAAACGCTGCTGACCCTAATCCATATTCCAACTCCACTTGGGCCTTCGCCCTCATGTGTCCCGCTTATACGGAATCGACGCTGATCTTTGTCTGATGGCGGCAACCCCAAGAACATTTCACCCGCTTGTTCAGTTAACCAAACGATCCAACTCTCTCGTTTCATAACATCCTTTTTTGCTGCTCAGGGAATACAATGAGGACCACTAAAGTCTTTTCGATATTCAAATCGAATTCGCGGTTCATTCGTTGGCATGCCGACAGAGTCCTTTCAGTTGGCTACTTTCGTGGCCGTAATGCCCGCTCAAGATCAATGGCTCGGATGAACCCATTATCCGTGTCTGTATGAAAGCCCGATCCAGCCAGCGCCATCGACGTGGCGGCAAGATAATCGCTAGGTCGACACGTGAAGACGACGATCTGAAAACTATGGGCCTTTTCGGCCAGCAAGCCCCGAAACCAGTCCATCCGGTTATCGTCGCTCTGAACGAGTTGATCATCCAGGACAATCGTTGTGCTCAAATACTCCGCCAGCGACAGCCGATACAAAGTAGACAATTGCTCGCGAGTACCGACCGATATAAGGCTTGTTGGTCTCAGAGCGCCCCCGGCCATAACACCCTCTGTGCCAAGTTGCGCGGTGAGTTGTACCGACTGGTATCGTCGCTGAGTTAATTCTTGGAATCGCCCAGCGATTGCCGGGACAAGCGCCTGTCCGAGGTTACTTGCCTGGGCGGCGTCGGCTTCCTTCATCTGATCGAGCAACAGTCTCCAGGCCTCATACTCCGCCTCGGTTTCTCGTTCCTGACGCTCCGCCAGCTCAAACGCCTCGGTCGCGTCGCGCAGCCGCTCGCGGGCTACAGCGCCACCAACCTGTTCGAGGGCGCCGTGCGCCCTCTGGATGTCGCGCTCGATGCCTTCAATATCCGATTTCACGGAGGCGGCGGCATTCCGGGCGGTGCTAACCTCCTCTTCAGTAACGATCCGATCCGGGACGGGCAGGGCAGCGTGTTGCTCCTTTGCTTGCCGGAGCCTGGTCTCGGCCGCCGTGAGATTCTCGGCATCGCGTTTTTTTCGTAACTCGATAAGCTGACCGTACGCCGACGCATGATCCGTTCTTGCCGTCGTTAGCTGTCCTTGGGCAGTCTCGACTGCAGTCGTTGCCTGCACTGCATCCGTGCGCGCGCCGCTTAGAGCCGCGTCGATGCGCTTCTTTCTTGCCTCAATCGTATGCTCCAGCGAAGCGAACTCCGTGGCAACCTTTTTCTTCTCGGCGTTGCCGGCAGCGAGTGTGGCCCGAGCGGCAACCAATGCTGCATCGGCTCCCTCCGGGAATGCCGTCAGCGCAGCATCCAGCGCCTTGAGCGCCGTATCCAGTGCCGCCTTCGAATGCCGGATGCGCTCGTCGGCTAGTACGCGATCGTTCGCCGCCTCGCCGGCGAGCCTTCGCGCCGCCTCCGCCTCCTGTGACAATTGTTGACGCCTTTTTCGCAATCCCGCTGTCGCATCTGTGCCGAGCGCCAGCAGTTCAGCGGCCAATGTATCGAACCCGACGTCTCCGAGCGAGGTCCGGCATGCCGCCGCCCGGTCAGATGTTTCGCGCAACGTCTCTGCCGCGCTGGTTAGTGCAGCGAGCTGGGCACGCAGCGACTCCATCTCTACATCCTTCGTCTTGATGTCGGCGTCCAGCTCTTGAGCCTCAGTAATTTTCGCGTCCAGGGCGTCGAGTTCTGTGACACCCGCCGCAATAAGGTGCGGCGCCGCTTCTCGATTCCAACGATCCTCCAAGCCCTGGGCTTTCTTTTGAGTCTCGCGTCGGCCGCCCCGAACGTGCACCGTCGCAATATCGGCGATAGCGACCTCAACCTCTGTGTTGGCTTCGATATCGAGTGGTTGCGCCGTTGAAGTCGAACCGCTTTCCTGTCCATCCTTTTGAACCCGCAGGTCAAGGCGAGCTTTCGGAGTCACCGTTACCACAAAACCGACATCAAGAGCGCCCCGCGCAGCGTCGAGCTCTCGGGCGAGCTTACGCATGGTGCCGAGAGCACCAGGAATCGGAGCCGTAATCGCAGAGCGCTGCGCGGCCAACCGTGCCCGTTCTCCGGAGGTAGCCTCCAAGCGGGTTCGGAGAGCAGAGTCTTTATCGACTGCGGCTTGAGCATCCTTTACCTGCTTGTCGGCAGCATGAACGTCCAGCGCTCGCTCGAGCAAGTCGCATCGCTGTAGGTCATCGCCAGCTTTCTTCGCTGCCGCTGTCGCTTTGGAAGCGGCGTCAAGACCACCGTGGGCTTTTGTCTGTTGGTCTTGGAGATCACATTCGGCCGAAGTCACGGTATCAACAAGCTTCTGTACAGCTAACGTGGCATCAATCCGTTGCTGCGCTTCGCGCGTCGTCAGTTCCGCCGCTGACTTTTGAAGTTCGAGCTGCTGGCGAACAACCGTATCGGTCACGCCAGGGTCGGATTCTTCTGCATGGGCCGCTACCTCTGCGGTTTCAAGGGCAGTGTTCGCCTCCACTTGCCGACCTCGCGCCAGATTCAGCGCTTGCTCCGCCTCACTGATCTTTCCAGCCAGCTCCGCGACCTCTCGCTCCGCCGTTGCCACTTCGCTCCCAATCTTCTTGATACGCAGTACATCTTCCTCTGTAATGCGCACCTGTTCCGCCGCGGCTGAGCGGCACACTGCCTGCGAAGCAAGCCCTTCAAGACATGCGACGAGATTAGCCGCGACAGCGAATGCCTCCTGTTTCAGCGCGCGCCGTTCGGTCAGCTCTCGCAACTGCCTTTCTGCGCCTTCCGATTCGGAAACAATCCTTTCCAGCTTCTCCTTCTCGGCTCTGGTTTGGACGAGTCGGTCCGCGGCGATCTTGAAAACGCTACCCCTGGCAGTACTCTTCGCACCCCTGTCGGTGTACGCTGCGTCCCGTCTCGCCTGCGTTTCCCGAAGCAGCGCAACGAACAGCGGATCTTGCGCGACCGCCTGCAACGCCGCGGCGATTTGTTCCTTACCACTACCGGTCGGATCACCCTGCAAGCTGCTGTACAGTACGGCGCTCACGTCGTCTTGCGGCGATAAGAGCGCTGTCGCGAGGAAACTTGCCGGAAGTCCCTTGGCGCCACCCGTACCACCCGGTTCGGGAATACCCCAACGTAGGATTTCCCGCAATTTCCCATCCACCTTCCTCCCACGTTCCAAATCATCGAAGTCCTTACCATTCCTCGATTCCTGCAGCAGCGAAGAGCCGCCCTTGCCGAACTGTTTCCGTACGCGCCAGATGCGTTGCGCTTCGGTTTCAAACGTCATCTCAACAGTCGGATCTTCACTGCCGGTCCATGCGACGTACTGATCGCAATGCGTTGACGTGTGAGGAAGCAGCAACCCCAAACGGATTGCCGCAACCACCGTGGATTTTCCGAGATCGTTGGGTCCGTACAGCACGTTAAGTCCTGGACCGAATTCGATGTCGACGCTCCCGATCGCAGCGAAACTGTTGATAGTCAGGCGGTGGAGTCTCATAACTCGCGACCGCCTGTCGCATCGTGGCTCTGCAGCAGCTTATAAAGATGCGCCAGTGCTCTTGTAGCCCGCGATTTATCGGATTCGTCCAACGCACCCGCGATGAGCAGGTCGAGTCGCGCGACAGTGTCCTTGAGCACCGGCGGGAGGTCATCTGGAAAAGCATCTCCGGAGCCGACTTGCAACCGCAGGTTCGCCAGATCTTCCACAAGGACGCCAACCCGACCATGCGTCGCGTCCGTCCCACGTAGGTCGCGTAGTATCCGTTCGACCTCGCTCTCCTCTGACAGCGTAACCGTCATGTCAAGATGCAGTCTGACGACGTGGCGGTCGAGATCTGGGGTGGTCAGTAAGGCGCGAAGCTCGTGCATGTCACGGCATCGCACGTCGATCCACCGCCAGAAGGCAACCGGCTCGGCATCTACGCGAGGGCGCAAGCCGCGTCTGAATAATGCGACAAGCGCGACGCGACCAGCGCCGGCATCGTCGAAACTTGTAGGCTCAGGAGCGCCTGGGTAAACCGTGGGCACAGCCAAATTTTCGGTAACGTCGCGGAATGAGTGTGTGTCACCTATCGCGAGATAATCCAGTCCGCGTTGCAAGCCTGCATCCCGACGAATCGGGAAATTCGTTTGATACCCATCAATGTCAAAGGTGCAACCGTGAACACAACCAATACGGAGGCGTTCATCGCCAGGCTCACGCGCGGGAAGCGCCATGGCCAGATCGTTCTCGCCCGCCTTCGACCGGCACGGGCGCGCATATAAAACTGCGTTGGGCGCAATCTCATACATGAAGTCATCACGGTCGACGACGTGCACCCAAGCCGGAAGGCGTGATCGGAACGGATGACCGGCGGCCCACACGGACTCTTGCGTCAAGGGGTCGTGGTTGCCGGGAATCAGAAACAGAGGGGGATGGTCGCCAGCGTGCCCTTGGAAGGTCCTTGCAAGCCCGTCCCAAAAGTCCGGGGCCGGATCAGGATCGTCGAATATATCGCCGACGCAAAGGATCGCATTCACGGCGTTGCGGCGTCCAACGTCGAGAATCCTCGAGACCACGTCCATACGCGCTCGTGACAACTTTTTCTGTCCCTCTTCCGGAAACGACGGAAAGCGTCGCCCGAGGTGCCAGTCCGCAGTGTGCAGCAGCCTCAGCACGACTTCTCCGGGTTGGGTGCGGTGATCTGGAACGTCGCATGGAACAGCCGTGTCACGCTCGGCACCCGATATCGAAGCTCGTGATATTCGTCGCGCCATCTTCTATATACCTCGTCTTCCCT
>Ga0182018_10004233_pt1 | contig 12247 bp, 11 predicted proteins | sample 812P2MmetaG_FD_120490 | JGI IMG/M metagenome (GOLD analysis project Ga0182018, IMG submission 120490) | Permafrost microbial communities from Stordalen Mire, Sweden - 812P2M metaG | ecosystem: Environmental > Terrestrial > Soil > Wetlands > Permafrost | place: Sweden: Stordalen | collected...
ATCGCGGGGCTAGCCGGCATTTTTCACACTCCGTCGTTTGATAGGGCGCAGACACTTTCCGGAAACCTCCAGGCAAGTCATCGATTCCAAAGCTCCGCTCCCCATGGCCCCGCGGGCCACCAATGGCGATGAAGACGCGGTCGCGGCGGGGAGGCGTCTTCGCTGTTTCTTTGCCGGTTCTTCAACCGAGCGGCGTTCCTCGGGAGCACATAGAGGCTTCTGCCGCTAGAGACCACCCGAATGGCGGGCTCCCGCTCGGGGAACGACGGTGCATCGCGGCTGAGCGTCGACATGAGTGTCGACGCGGCAGGCAGGAGTGCCCAATGCCGCATACTTTTCGCGACTGTAATCATGCAGTGGCCAAGTCCGCGGCGATGGAGTCGCAACCGGCGCAGGAATTCGTTCGCCTTGGGCCCAATCTTGCCCTCTGGAATCGGATTTTGCCCGGGTTTCCGGCAGAGATCCGTGTCAGACACTCGGCTGCATAATTCTCGTCGCAAAAAGTATGCGGCATTGGGCAGGAGTGCCTGTTCCACAACTTCGCGGCAAACCGGGGTGCGCGAGTGCCGCCGAGGCATATCGAAAGCGTGCTAGGATTGCCGGCGGTGGACATGCTCGATCAATTGCCGGGCGCGGTGCGCGTCCGCTTCTTCCAGGTTAATAATTTCAATGGGTTGCAGGGAACCTGCCAAGCTCTCCCAGTCCTCGTTTTCAGCGATGAACACGTAGTCTACCATGCGTAGCGCGGCGGCCATTTCAGCCCGTTCCCCGAGTTCTGCCATCGCGCCGGCCAGCGGCCGGACCACCACCACCAGGCTTCGCGCCCGACTCCGCTCGAGCGCCGCCGTCAGTTCGCGCGCCAACTCCACCCGCAGGATGTCGAAATGGCCCGTGACCAACAGCAAGGGCCGCGGGGCTTCGAGGGTCGAAGCGGCGGCCGGCGTCAGGATTTTAGCGCGGGTGTCCACGCCGGGACTGCCTCCTTCCAGAGCTCCAGTGCGACGGCCGCGGTTCGTTCGGAAGTGACGGCGGTCATGCAGCGGTGGTCGATGGGGCATTCGCGCAGCAGGCAGGGGCTGCATTCGGCATGCTCGCGGACCACCCGCGCCAGCGGGCCGGTGGGGCCGGTGGTGGTATCGTCGGTGGCGCCGAAGATCGCGACCGTCGGAACCCCCAGCGCCGACGCCACGTGCATGGCGCCGGAATCGTTGGTCAGAAAGAGACGGCAGGCGGCCGCCAGATCGATGAATTCGCGCAGCGTGGTCTCGCCGGCCAGATTGCGAACGTCCGCGCCCTCGCGGCGGAGAGATTCGGCGACGGTTTCACACAGCGGCCGCTCCCCGGCGGAGCCGAACAGCACCACCGCGGCCGGGGCGAGCGACTGCGCCACGGCGGCGAAGCGTTCCGGGAGCCATCGCTTGGCGTTGCCGTAAGCCGCCCCGGGGCTGACCCCGATGGCCGGTCCGCCGACGCCCAGCCTGGCGAGATGCGCCATGCCGGCCTCGCGGGCCTGCACGATTCCTTCCAGGCGGATGGCGTCGTCGGCGGGGAAGCGCTCCATCATGCCGGCGCGGCGGAGCAGTTCCAGATAGTAGAAACGTTGGTGGCGGGGGATATCGCCGGGTTCGGGGACTGGAATGGCGTGGGTGAGCAACAGGCCGCGGGCGTCGCGGTTGTAGCCGATGCGTTCGGGAATGCCGGCGAGCCAGGCAAGCAACGCGGCGTCGAAAGCGTTTTGGAGCAGAATCGCGGCGTCGAAACGCTCGCGGCGCAGCATCGCGGCGAAGGCCCATTTTGCCCCCGGACCCGGCTGAGCGGTGTACGGGATGACGCGGTCGATAGAACTTTCGCGCGCGTAGAGATCGGCCACCCAGGGGCGGGCCACGACAGCGACGTGCGCGTGCGGAAAGAGCTGCCGGATGGCGCGGATAGCCGGCAGCGACATCACCGCGTCGCCCAGCCAGTTGGTGGCGCGCACGCACACCCGCGAGATGGAAGACGGGTTAAAAGCCACTGACCTACAGGATAGCAGCGGCATGACTCGGGGCTCCCGGCCGCCGGGGGCTAGTCCCCGAACAGTACCGGCTGATACCTTTCCGGTGCTCGATCGCCGCCGCGCGTCTGGTATCCTCAGTAGAGGCGCATCCGCGTCCGCGCAAGTCACTGGAAACTCGATGAAACATAAGTATATCTCCGTCTTGAGTTTGGCTGTATTCGGCGCTGCTTCCGCTTACTCCCAGATCACCTTGAATACGGTACCCGAGCGCGCGGTCGGCACTCCGAAGCTCGCGGTGACCAGTTTTACTCCGAATCTGGTGGAGGGCCGCGAATTCTATGCCCCACAAAGCGTGGCCCTGGATACCTCGGTCTCGCCGCCCATTCTCTATGTTTCCGATTACGTCAACAATCGCGTGCTGGCGTTCAAGGACGCCACCAGCTTCACTGCCGGTAACAGCAAGATGGCAGACTTGTGGATCGGTCAACCCGACCTGCAGACCACCTTTCCGGCAGGTCCCAGCGCGGTAGCCCAGAATGCCTCGACCTACAATACGGGTCTGAACCACCCTAGCGGCTTGGCCGTCGACAAGGTTGGTAACCTCTACGTGGCCGATGGCGGCAACAACCGGGTGCTGCGGTATCCCAAGCCGTTCAGCCAGACCGGTCAGTTTCCCGTCCCCGACCTTTTTATCGGACAGGGCAGCCTGTCGTATTCCGGCGCGGGGAAACTATCGGGGTACATCGCCAACTATCCCAACGGTACCCAGGCGCCCACGCCCCAGGGTCTTTTCCTGAGCAATGGCACCACGGTTCTCACTTCGAGTCTGGCGTTCGACAGTTCGTGGAATCTGTGGGTGGCCGATGCCGGCAATGCCCGAATCCTGTGTTTCTATGCCTCGACTTTGAGCACCACCGGTGGCGGGCTCCACGCCGATCTGGAGCTGGGCCAAACCGACCTCAGTAGCGCCCTGCCGGCACTCAGCACCAGCGACCCCAACAGCTTCCGCAATCCCAAACAGTTCGTTTCGTTCGCCTACAACAACGCCCTGGGCTTCGATTCGAGCGGCAACCTCTTCGTCGGGGACCTCAACCGTGTCCTGGTGTTCCCGGGCCCGGCCTTCACCAGCGGGATGTCGGCATCGTCGAATATGATTGGAGTTTTTCCGGCCACTTATACCTATCCGACCGCGCCAGCGGATGTACAGGCACTGTTCGATCAAACCATCGTCAATGGGCCCTCAGGGCTCTTCTTTCCTTCCGGCAACGGATCGGGCGTGGGCGTCGTGGATGCGTTTTACAACCGCATCATGATTTTCCCGGCCTTCGCGAATTGGCCCACCGGCGGCACTCCCCCGAGCGCCACCACCATCGTCGGGCAGCCGAATACTACCTGTACCGCGACGGCGAACGGGACGTGCAAAGCAGCCAATAACGGCAATCCCCAGCCCTCGAACAGCACGTTCTCGTCCCCCGCGGGTGTGGCCTATACGGGAACCGACCTGTACCTGGCCGATGCCGGAAATAACCGCGTGCTCGACCTGCCGCAGCAGGGTGCCACCTTCGGTCCAGCCACCCGCGTGCTCGGGCAGGATTATTTCTACGCCAACTCCCCCAACCTCATCGAGGGCCGGGAATTTCAGTTCGCGGGCGCATTTGGGGCGGATGCCGGCATGGCGATCGACACCAGCAGCGGTACACCGCACCTTTATGTCGCCGATCCCTACAACAACCGCGTCCTGGGGTTTTACGACCTCCGCAAGTTCTGTTTTCCTCCCAACGCCGCTTGCCCGAACGGCAGCCTGAATAAAGCCGACATCGTTCTTGGCCAAGCGGACTTCACCACCGCCCTGATCAACTACCCGGCCGGCCCGAACACCCCTCCCACTGCGTCCAGCCTTTCCTATCCTGTCGGCCTGTTGGTGGATGCCAAAGGCAACCTCTATGTGGCCGACTCGGGCAACGGACGTGTCTTGCGTTTTCCGGCTCCATTTGCCTATGCCGGACTGGAGACCAAGGCCGGCGTCAATACCGGCTCCGCCCCGGAACCGGCCGACCTGGTGCTGGGACAGCAGAACTTCACCAGCCAGATCTCCGACGCCACGACAACCATCATGCACTCGCCCTACGGGCTGGCGTTCACTCCCGCCTGCGACATCCTGAACCAGCCGTGTCCCGCCCCCAATGGCCTGTTGGTCTCCGACCCGACTGACAACCGGGTGCTCTACATTCCCACCACCAACGGCACGTTTGCAGCCGGCGCCGACAACGGAAAAGCCGCCACCGTCGTCTTCGGACAGACCAGTTTCAATTCCGTCGGGACCGGCAGCACTTCCGCCGCCATGAACAACCCGCACCACGTCTCCTGCGACACCAACGGTAACGTGTATGTGGCGGACACCGGCAACAATCGGGTGCTGATCTTCCCGGACCCGCACTCGGGCAACACGGCGGCCCTCGGCCAACAGGCCGCTACTTCCATCACCGGCCTGAGCGGTCCGGAAGGCGTCTTTGTCAATCCGCACACCGGCGAAATCTGGGTTGCGAATACCGGCCAGGGCGTTTCTCTACGGTACGCGAGTTTGCAGTCCGTGCAACTGGGTTTGGGTACGTACTCCACCATCCCGGACACATCCGGCATATTCCCGTACGCTCCGTTGGCGGTCACCCAAGACCAATATGGGGATCTGTTCGTAGCCGACAACGCCAACCGCGTGGCCCTCTACGTTCCGGGGCTGATCCCGGAAAACGGGGCCAGTTACGCGCCTGCAACCCCAACGGGCCGCTTGCTGGCCCCCGGAACGATTGCCACAATTTTTCCCTGTACGAATTGCAGCGCAACCCAGTTTGTCGCTCCCTATACCACCCTTAGCTCGTACCCGGTTCCTACCACCCTAGGCGGTATCGAGGTCCTGATCGATGGAGTGCTTTCTCCCCTGTACTTCGTCAGCGGAGGCCAGATCAACTTTATAGTCCCCAACGAGGCGCGCACCTCCGGGTCCGCCGACCTGGAAGTGGTGCAGGTGTCCACCGGCCAGATCCTGGGCGCCGCGCAGGTGCCCATGGCCTCCTTCGCCCCCGGGGCGTTTGAGTGCCCGGGCGGGCAGACCGGAGCGACGATTTACGCCTGCGCAATTAACCAGGATGGGACGGTCAACTCGGCCAGTAACCCGGCGCAGCGGGGACAATTCGTGTCACTCTATATGACCGGCCAGGGCATCGTGCCCGGCGGGCCGGCCGACGGCGTACCGGCGGGCGCCGCGATCTCGACGCCGTACACCCCCACCATCGTCATGAACGGCGTTACGTTGAGCGCCACGGACGTCCTTTACTCGGGGATCAACCAGTATCCCGGCATGTGGCAGATCAACCTCACGATTCCGACCACGGTCGTCACTACGTCGGGGGTATGGTTTGCGGTAATCACCCCCGACCTCCAGTCCAACTGGAACAGCGCCTCGGGCTTCCTGACCTACCTATTCGTGAAGTAGGCTCGCTCTCATAACGGCGGCGCGGGTTCGCGCGGGGCCCCTTCGACGGCGCGCCCGCGTTTCAGCGCGTACATACTCCGGTCGGCCTCGTCCAGCGCTTCCCGCAGCACGCGGCCGGCGGCCTCGGCGGTGCCCCAACTGAAGGTGATCGGCAGCACGCCGTATCCACGCACGCGGAATTCGCGCAGACGGGCCGAGATTTCCAGCATGCGGTTGCGCACCACTTCCGATAGTTGATTGTGGAAGAGAATCACGAACTCGTCGCCCCCCCAACGGAACGCCTCGTCCTCGTGGCGGATGGAGGATTGCAGCAGATTGCCGATATTCCGCAGAATTTCGTCGCCCACCAGGTGTCCGTAACGGTCGTTGACGTCCTTGAAGTTGTCCATGTCGCAGACCGCCACCACGCCCTCGAAAAGGCCCGGTTGATCGACCCTCCGCGCCAGAGCCGCCTGGTTCAACAGGCCCGTCAGATGGTCCAGGTCGAGACGCTGTCTGGTCTCGCGGCGCAAGTGGTCCACCTCGCCGGCCAGATCGCGGATGCGGAGGATCTGGCTTTCGTTCCACATCGCCATGGCGGCGAAGGCCAGCACGCAGTGCAGCATGAAATCGTAGTACGATTCGTAGCGCAGATAATCGGCCCAGGCCGGTGCGCCGCCGGCGCGGTACAGGCTGACGAATACCATGGCGTGGACCAGAAATGCCGCCGCCAGCACCAGAAGCGACAGGCGAAAAACCCGCGCTCCCAGCCCGGCATTCTTTCGCAGGGCCACGAAATTGTAGGCGTACGCTCCACACAGCACCAGCCCGTCGGAAGCGCGGTAACCATCCAATCGCGAGTACCAGCCGAAAGCGTATACCAGCGCCACGAAGATCGGCAGGATGGCGATCGGCCGCGGCACCGTGCGCCAGTCCTTGGCGCCCGAAGCGAAGCCGGCGCGCGCCGCCGCAATCAGCACCATGGCGAAGCCGAACTCGAAGACCGCGTAGGGCGCCATCCATCCCAACCACCCGGTGCGCGGCAGTTGGTGCCCGAAGATCACCGCGAGGAGCCGCAGCAGCCAGGCAATCGACCACAGTCCGAAATAGACCACCCGCGACTGCCGGTAGAGAAACAGAAACACCGACCCGAACAACAGCACTCCGATTTCCTGGATGTAAAACGCCGTGAAATCGGGAATCGGACTGGCAGGATCCATCTCAGTCTCCGTTGATGGCGTGACGCCGTATGGCGCGCGCCTTACCGGTGGCCTCGTCCACATCCACAATCACCGCGTGCAGTTCCCCGCCTTTGCGGGCCGCTTCCATGCGCACCGGAAGTCCGGTGAGAAAGCGTTGGATAATGATGCCGGTATCCACTCCGATAACGGATTCGTACGGCCCGGTCATTCCGCAATCGGTCTGGTACGCGGTGCCGCCGGGCAGGATGCGGGTATCCGCCGTGGCGACGTGCGTGTGGGTGCCGACCACCGCCGACACGCGTCCATCCAGATACCAGCCCATGGCGATTTTCTCGCTGGTCACTTCGGCATGAAAATCCAGGAAGCGCACTTTCACCGCCGGGTCGAGCGCCCCCAGAATCTGATCGGCCTTACGAAACGGGCAGTCGGTGGAGGGCATGTAGGTGCGTCCCTGCAGATTCATCACGGCGCACTCGACGCCGTTGCGGGCGCGATAGACGATGAGGCCGCTGCCCGGCGCCTCGGCATAGTTGCCGGGCCGCAGCAGACGTGGCTGGCGCGCCAGATAATCGAAGATCTCGCGCTTGTCCCAGATGTGGTTGCCCGAAGTGAGGACGTCCACGCCCAGTCCGAAAAGCTCTTCCGCGATGGCGGGAGTGATGCCGAAGCCTCCCGCCGAATTCTCCGCGTTGGCGATCGCCAGGTCGATCCGGTTGGTTTCGACGATATCCTGCAAATGGTCGGCGACGATGCGCCGTCCGGGAGACGCAAAAATGTCTCCCACGAATAAAATGTTCATCCCTAAGATTCAACGTTAACACGTTCTACTCGGTAGAGCCTCGCGCTGTCCCAAGGCTGAGCCGCTTTGGGGATACTGCGGGATGATGCCCGCGCGGTCACCGCAAAATGGGACCGATGACCAATCCCAGCTTTCGGAACTGGCTGGTTTGTCAGAATCGTTTTGGGGACTCGCATCACGCGGCTGGATGGACGAGGGCGACACCACCTACCGCTATTCTGGTGACTCCGGGACGGGAGGGACAGTTCTGAGGCTGACGCTGGGCGTGCCACACGTTTTCAGCGTATGATAGTGAAAGGACCAAAATGGAAAACGACCGCAACGCACCAGCGACGAAGGGCGATCTCGCAGACCTGGAGACCCGTATTCGAGGCGACATCAGAGGCGACATGGCAGACATGGAGACCCGGATCGTCGACCGGCTGACCGAAACCATGCGCGATGTTCAGACGGAGCTTCTGAAATCTTTCTATGGCTTCATGGAGACCGTGCAGTCGCGCTTCAAGGCGCAGGACGACGCGGAGGCAGGCCTAAAGAAACGTATGTCTGTCCTCGAAGAACGCCTTCTGGAAGTTGAGAAGCGCATCAACATGCCTCCGGCTGCATAGCGCCCTGCTCCCGCCCAGCCCCGTGAGGGGCGTTCCCTTCCGCCTTACCGCGTTGCCGTTTCCGATTTCGTTCAAGGCCGATTATTCTGCTACCGTCAAACCTATGCCCGTGAAACACCGCCATTACGTACACGTGCGCCGCGTCGACGAATGCTCCACTCTGGACGAGCTTTTCACGCATTGCCTGCCGGCCTTCGGGGGCGCCTATCTGCGGCGCATCTACCGGATTCTGGACCACGCCATCGGCAGGGGATGCCCGTTGACCCTGGCCGTCTCCGGCCCCGTCACGGTTTCCGGCCAGCATCACACCTGGCTCATCCCGCTGCTTGAAACCGGCTGGGTGGCGTATCTCAGCACCACCGACGCCGTCTGCTATCACGACGGCCACCGCAGCCTGGACGCTTACAAATCCGGCCCCATCCACGAAGTGCCGATCTTCACCGACGACGGCGCCCTGCGCGACGAAGGCACCATCCGCGTCACCGACATGGCCTTCGACGAAGGTGTGCTGCTGGACCAGGACCGCTTCCTCACCGCCATGCTGGCGCGGCCCGAGTTCCAACGCAAGATGACCGGCACTGAGTTGCGCTACCTGTTGGGCCGTTACTACGCCGCGCAGGAAAAGCAGAACGGCGTGGCTCCCGGCCTGCTGGCGATGTGCCACAGCGCCGCCATCCCCATCTTTGTGGGCGCGCCCGGCGACGGCAGCGTCTTCCTCAATTCGATGAAGCTGTGGGCCATGCGCCAGGCCGGCCTGATTCCCGAGTATGCTTTCGATCTCGACCTCCACGCGGAAGTCTTCGAAGCCTGCGCTTATCATCGATGGGGCCTGTTCGACAATCCGGTGCAAGCGCTCGGAACGGTGATTCTGGGCGGCGGCGTGCCCAAGAATTACAACCTCCAGCCGGAGCCGGCGCTGGGACAGGTGCTGGGATTGCCAAATGTCCGCGGCTATCACTTCGACGTGCAGATTGTGACCGCGCCGGTGACCGATGGATCGCTCTCCTCCTGCCCGCCGGCCGAGGCCGTCACCTGGGGCAAAGTGGACAAGGACACCTATCTACAGACCACCGAGAGCATGCAGTCCGACTATTCCATCGTGATGCCGTTCCTGATGAAGGCGCTGCTCGACAATCGCGCGCGCTATGAGCGGATGGTGGGGGAGGATGGCGAGGAGGCGGTATTCGCGCGGGAGCCGAAAGCCCGCGGATATTTGCGCCCGCGCGCCGGGTACCGTTTGTTCGAACAACGGGAGGAGTTATGCCGGCGACTGACAGATGACGTGCGCAAGAATCGCGAATGGCTGCTGGAGAGTCTGGCGTACCCGTTGGCGGCGAAAGCGTGAAAAACATTCCTAGCCGCCGATGAACGCCGATAAACGCCGATAAGAAAAGATCAGGTTTTATCGGTTCATCTGCGTTCATCTGCGGCTAGTAATCTTCCTTCCTGACTCTGCTAGAATTCCCAAGTGTCCCAACTCTTTCAGCGGAAGCCTATCGCCGCACTGGTAGCGGAGACCGAAGGCTCCAGCGGCTTGAAGCGTAGTCTGCGCGCGGGCGACTTGATCATGCTGGCCATCGGCGCCGTGATCGGCGCCGGCATCTTCGGCGCTATCGGCACGGCGGCCGCGGGTCAAATCGGTCCGCACGGGGAAGTGATCCGCCTCGGCGCCGGCCCGGCCCTGGTCTTTTCCTTTCTGCTGCTGGGCGGAGCCTGCGCCCTTGCCGGACTCTGTTATGCGGAGCTGGCGTCCATGATCCCCCAGGCCGGCAGCGCCTACGCGTACTCCTACGCCACGCTGGGCGAGCTGGTCGCCTGGATCATCGGATGGGATCTGATTCTCGAGTACGCCGTGGGCAACGTCGCGGTGGCGATCTCCTGGGGGGATTATTTCAATGCGCTGGTGCGCGGTATTGGCGTGGTGTTGCCACCGTGGCTGGTCACCGGCTACCGCACCGCGCTGCTGAGCCCCGACGCCCCCGTCCACGGCCTGCTGCAATCCGCGCCGCACCCCTTTGGAATCCCCATTCTGATTAATGTGCCGGCCTGCGGCATCGTGATGCTGATCACCTGGCTGTTGCTGCGCGGCGCGCGCGAGAGCGTCACCGCCAACAACATCATGGTCGTGATTAAACTGCTGGCGCTGACGCTGTTCACGCTGGTGGGTGTGACGCATCTGAAGGGGGCCAACTACCATCCCTTCGCGCCCAACGGCTTCACTGGAATCCATCAGGGCGCGGCGATCGTGTTCTTCGCCTATATCGGCTTCGACGCTATCTCCACCGCCGCCGAGGAGACCGTGAATCCCCAGCGCAACCTGCCCATCGGCATTCTGGGCGGTCTGGGGATCTGTACCCTGATCTACGTGATTGTCGGGTTCGTGCTCACCGGAATGGTGCCGTACCAGGAACTGGGCAAGACGGCCGATCCGCTGACGCACGCCCTGGAACTCTCCGGATTCCACGCGGTGGGCTGGATCGTCGCGTTGGGCGCGGCGGTCTCGATGTCGGCCGTGCTGCTGGTGTTTCAGTACGGACAGCCGCGCATCTTCTTCGCCATGGCGCGCGACGGCCTGTTACCCAAATGGGCGGCCAAGATTCACTCACGGACGCGCATCCCCTGGGTCACCACGCTGCTGACCGGCGTCTTCGTGGCCTTATGGTCGCTGGTGGGCGACGCCGGCGAGACTTACGACTTGACGAACATCGGCACGCTCTTCGCCTTCATGCTGGTGAGCATTGGCGTCCTGGTGCTGCGCTACAAAGAGCCGGAGCGTCCGCGCCCCTTTCGAGTGCCGCTGGTATGGCCGGTGTGCGTGCTCTCCGCCGCGGGCTGTGTGTACATCATGATGGGACTTCCACACCAGGCGTGGCAGCGGTTCGGCGGCTGGCTGGTGATCGGCCTGGTTCTGTACATCCTCTATGGCTTCAAGCACAGTGTGCTGCGGCGGAGTGGCGAGTAGGCTGGCCCCTTGACGTGTACGGCATAACCGTACATACTGAGACGATGAAGGGATGACGTGCGACTTGTTCGCTTTCGCCATAAAGGGCTCCGGCAGCTTCATGAAACTGGTAGCGCGAAGGGTTTGCCATCCTCTATGGCCGACAAGGTGCGAAAGCTTTTGTTCGCTCTCGAAACCGCCGACGCCCTCGAACAACTCGGCCGGTTCCCGGGATGGAAACTGCACCCGCTCCAAGGCGAACTGCGAGGATGCTGGAGTCTGACCGTTACCGGCAACTGGCGGCTGATTTTCCGATACGACGAAGAGGCGCACACTGCCGGCGATATTGATTTAATCGATTACCACTAGGAGGCCTGCCATGCCGATGAAAAACCCGCCTCATCCGGGCGACTTGATTAGAACCGAAATTGTCGAAGCTCTCGGTCTGAACGTATCGAAGGCCGCGGAGATTCTGAAGGTACGACGCGCTACGCTCTCCGATCTCTTGCATGCCAAAGCTGCTTTGACACCGGAGATGGCGCTGCGTATCGAGAAGGCGTTCGGTCCCGACATGAACCACCTTCTCCGCATGCAGCTCGCCTACGACGTGGCGAAAACGAGGCGGCACGCGCGCGGCATTGCGGTCAAACGTTATGTGCCGGCTTGAATCGGCACTTGGCCCAAACCTGTGTAGTCCTTGAGGCTTGATTTTTTGATTCATTTTGCTGCATAATGAATCAGTGAGTAAGAATGCTATTACGTTGCCTGCCAAGAGAGAGGCACCGGGGCGTGTCAGTGTTGCACTCACTCCGGAGATCTACAGCGAAGTGATCGCGAGGGCTGAGCAAAACGACATCAGTCTAAATCGGGCAATCCTCCAACTTCTCCGCTCCGGTCTTGAGGCTGAAAGCCGGAAGAAGCAGCGGCTCGAAGAGATGCTTCGCCAATACCGCGAGTGCTCCGATCCCCGAGAGGCGGAACGTCTGGGCGACGAGCTAGGTGCTATGATCTTCGGGCAGTGAAGCTAAATCGCTGGAGCGAATTCCCTCAAGGCGTCAGACGCCATCTCAGTGAGCGCCTCTTAGACCGTAAAATCACATCGGATGATCTGAGTAAACTACAGGTATGGGTGGAATCTCAGCCGGATGTGCCTGCCGGCTGCTGGTTCAGGGACTTTGGATCTTTCAAGATCGTTGGCGAGGGCCCGAATCCACTCACCTTTCTGGATTCCG
>Ga0182018_10004234_pt1 | contig 12245 bp, 9 predicted proteins | sample 812P2MmetaG_FD_120490 | JGI IMG/M metagenome (GOLD analysis project Ga0182018, IMG submission 120490) | Permafrost microbial communities from Stordalen Mire, Sweden - 812P2M metaG | ecosystem: Environmental > Terrestrial > Soil > Wetlands > Permafrost | place: Sweden: Stordalen | collected...
CCTGGTTTTTAGACAGAGACTAGCTCCGTCACAGCCGACCGCGAGGGTCGTCAGATCCAGCTAAGGTTAGATTTTGCTGTAGCTTCAACAAAAAGGCAAGCCTTATATCCACTCCCTGAACGGGGTGGTTTTACGGCCCAAAAAGGATAAAAAAGGCCGCCACTTGTGCGGCCCTTCTCGGTTCTCGGTTTCGTCCTAACTGAACGCAAGAAAACTTAGTGCCGACCTCCGCCGCCACCACCGCCAGGACGCCCACCGCGGCCGCCGCCTCCACCACCAGGACGTCCCCCGCGGCCACGTCCACGACCGCCACCTCCGCCGCCAGGACGCCCGCCGCGGCCGCCTCCGCGGTCTCCGCCGCGTGGACGTTCCCCGCCTCCGGCACTCACGTGGGGAGCGCCTTCGCGGTTGAAGTTTGGCTCGGCATCCGGCTCATCGGGAAAATCTCCTCCCCCTTCGATCACGAGCGAACCCGTCATAGCCGGCTCAGTCTCGCTCGCCGGAGCCATACCGGAGGCCGCAGCAGGAGGCGCTTCCCCGCCCCCCATTTTTGCCCGCTGCTCTTTCAAAATCGCCTTGCGGGACAACCGGATGCGGTTGCCCTCCACCGCCAGCACCTTCACCAGCACCTGGTCGCCTTCCTTCAACTCGTCGCGAACATCGGCAATGCGATGCTCCGCCACTTCGCTGATGTGCAGCAGCCCGTCGGTGCCCGGCAGAATTTCCACGAACGCGCCGAAGTCCGCCAGTCGTGTAACCTTCCCGAGATAAGTCTTTCCTACTTCGGCCGTCGCCGTGATGTCGCCAATAATCTGCAACGCCTTCGCCGCCGACGCCTGATCGCTCGACGCAACCTTGACCAGTCCGGAATCTTCCACGTCGATCTTCACCCCGGTTTGCTCCACGATGCTGCGAATCATCTTCCCACCCGGCCCGATCAGATCGCGAATCTTGTCGACCGGTATCTGCACGGTGTAGAAGCGCGGCGCGTAATCGGAAATCTTCTCGCGCCCGGACGTGATGACTTCTTCCATCTTGTCCAGAATATGCAACCGTCCGCGCTGCGCCTGTGCCAGCGCTTCGCGCATGATCTGGGAAGTGATGCCGGCCACTTTAATATCCATCTGCAGCGCGGTAATACCGTCTCGGGTGCCGGCGACTTTGAAGTCCATATCGCCGTAGTGATCTTCCGCGCCCGCAATGTCGGTCAGAATGGCGTACTGCTCGCCTTCCTTCACCAGTCCCATAGCAACCCCGGCCACTGCAGCCTTCAAGGGAACGCCCGCATCCATCAATGCAATCGAAGCTCCGCAGACGGTCGCCATCGACGATGACCCGTTCGATTCCAGAATGTCGGAAACCACACGCATCGCGTACGGCCACTTCTCTTCGGTTGGCAGCACGGCGGAAACCGCTCGCTCTGCCAGCGCTCCGTGCCCAATTTCGCGTCTTCCAGCCCCGCGCATAAACGCAACTTCTCCAACCGAAAACGGTGGAAAGTTATAGTGAAGCATGAAGCGCTTCTTAGCCTCGCCTTCGAAACCTTCGAGGCGCTGCATGTCGTCGCTGGTGCCCAGGGTGGTAGTGACCAAGGCCTGGGTTTCGCCGCGCGTAAAGATGGCGCTGCCGTGAGTTCGAGGTAGGATGCCGGCTTCGATCCAGATTTCGCGGACCTCGTCGAACGCGCGCGCATCGGGACGGCGCTTCTGATTGATGACCTGCTCGCGGAAGATGCGCTCGCGCAGAGCCTCATAGTAGTGAGCGAGCTTCTTCTTTGCTTCGTCGTCCTCTTCCGGCAGTTCAGCAGCTAACTTCTTCTTGATGTCTTTGACCAGGGTGTGGCTTTCTGCCTTAGGATGCTTTTTGGTGTCGAGGGCGTCGGCCAGGTCCGCGCCAATGCGCTTCTTCAAGTCGTTGTAATAGGCGTCATCAAATTGCGGAGGTTCGACCTTACGCTTCGCCTTGCCGGCCTTGGCGCGTAGATCGTTGATGGCCGCACAGATCTTCTTGATTTCGGCATGGCCGAACTCGATGGCGTCGAGCACCGTATCTTCCTTAACTTCCTTGGCGCCAGATTCGATCATCACGATGCCGTCGGTAGTGCCCACGACCATGATGTTGACCAAACTCTCCCGCATCTCGTCGTACGTGGGATTCACCACGAACTGGCCGTTCACCAGGCCGACACGCACTGCACCGATGGGGCCAAGGAAGGGAATGTCGGAAAGCGTGAGGGCGCAGGACGCGCCGTTGATGCCGAGTACATCGGGATCGTTATCGGTGTCGGCGGAGAGGACGAAGGCAATGACCTGAGTCTCGCACTTAAATCCCTCGGCAAACATAGGCCGCACCGGTCGGTCGATCTGGCGGCTGGTGAGCACTTCGCGTTCACTCATGCGCCCTTCGCGCTTGATGAAGCCGCCGGGAAAACGTCCGCCGGCATAGGTGTATTCGCGGTAATCGACGGTGAGAGGAAAGAAATCGATGCCTTCGCGAGGATCGGGGTTGGCGGTGGCGGTGGCGAGAACAACGTTTTCGCCCAGGCGGACGACGGCTGCTCCGTGTGCCTGCTTGGCGAGCTTTCCGGTTTCAAATGAGATTTGTTTGCCGCCGGCGAGATTGACTGTAACGCTAGTTGCTTCTGGTTTCATAATTCATTCCTTTGAGATGAGACAGGCAGGCGCATCTTTCCGCATCGTGCGGAAAGGCCGGGGCACCCAACGGGTGCCGGGTAAGGGCGTGGGATCAGCGCTTAAAAAACGCACGTGTGGAAAATTCCTCGATGCTGGACCGTCTCTCCAGAGACGGATTTCCAGAAATAGCCCGGAGGCATTTCGCTGTGGGTGCCCATCCTTGGGTGCCCCATTTCTCGCCTCTTTTGCGAGAAGTGGGAATTCTGGCCCCGGGCCAAGCGGTTACTTGCGGATGCCGAGTTTCGTGATGACGGTCTTGTAGCGCTCGGAATCGTATTTCTTAAGGTAGTCGAGCAAGCTACGCCGCTTGCTGACCAGCATGAGAAGACCGCGGCGCGAGCCGTGGTCTTTCTGGTGCGTCTTGAAGTGCTCCGTCAATTGGCCAATGCGTTCGCTGAGCAAAGCGATCTGGACTTCAGGGCTGCCGGTATCGCTCGCATGCGTTCCGTATTGGTCGATGAGGGATTTCTTGTGCTCTCTGGCTAACACTTGCCTGGTGCACTCCTGTCTTATTCGATTGTCTATGTGACGTTTCCAGAGTACCACGGCGTACGACGGACCGTAAAGATCTTACCCTCGATCTTTCCTCGATCTTACCCGCGACAGCAGGCGGGGGATTCTTTCGTTCCTCCCGGCTGGATTCCACGTCAGCCTACGTAATGACGAATGTGTATATACCTTAGATTAAAGCTCAGGGGGAAAAGCAACGTCGTCCACTCCAACCCAGCAACCGCCGCGGCCCTTTCCTCATCCCACCTGCGCGCACTCGTCCACGAGGCGGAATCCCGTTGGAGGACCCCTTTTCTTATCGGTCGTTTGTTGTTCGCAGGATTTTTTATTAACAGCGGAGTCAGCCATCTGCAACACCGCAAGTCAATGGCAGCATACGCGCGTGCCAAAGGCGTGCCGCAGCCGGAACTGGCGGTAACCATATCCGCCGTGCCACTGTTGCTCGGGGGGGCCAGTCTGCTGCTCGGCGTCAAACCGAAGTTGGGGGCCATGGCCCTCCTCGGTTTTCTGGCCGGAGTTTCTCCGGTGATGCACGATTTCTGGCGCGATGAGGATCCCGATACGCGCATGAACAACATGATTATGTTCATGAAGAACCTGGCGCTGGCAGGCGGAGCGCTGGCTTTGATGGGAGTGGACGAGCCTTGGGAGGCGAGTATTCCAGCCGGCAAGCCAAGTCTGGGCGACAAGGTGCGAAAGATCGGTCGCCAAATCGCTGCGTAGCCAGCGAGCACCGGCCAGATGAAGAACCGCCTTTTGAGAAGTTCACAAGACGGCAGCCCAATCGAGCGCTACCGATCCAGCTAGCGAGCGGGAACTGACCTTGCCCGCTCGCTATAATTACGCACGCCCATGAATATCGACCGGCTCGCTCACGCCCTCCGCCGGTTATTCGACTCGGAACAGGGCGCCGCCGACCGCCTGATTCCCCGCTGGCTGTTGCTGCGTGCCTTGGGTGGAATTTATTTCTCCGCCTTCTTTTCCCTCATCTTTCAGATCCGCGGCCTAATCGGCCCACAAGGAATTCTTCCGGCAAACGAATACCTCCAAGCCGTAGCGCATTCGTTTGGCCAAGGTCGGGGCCTCTGGTTCGCGCCCACGCTACTCTGGCTTTCCAGCGGTCCGCATATGTTGACCGCTCTGTGCTGGGTCGGCATGATCGCGTCCCTACTGTTGGTAATGAATGCGTGGCCGCGCGGAATGCTGGCCGTGTGTTTCGTGTGCTTCCTGTCATTCGTGAGCGCAGCGCAGGATTTTTCCGGGTACCAGTCGGACGGCATGCTGCTCGAAGCGGGCTTCATCGCACTTTTCTTTGCTCCCTCCGGATTTCGCCCGGGTCTCGGCCGGCCGTCGCCACCATCGCGCGCCAGCCTGTTCCTCCTGCAGTGGGAATGGTTTCGCATCTACTTCGAATCCGGGGTCGCGAAAATTGCCGGCGGAGACCCGGAGTGGCGCCACTTCACCGCCATGGACGAGTATTACCAGAACGGTCCCCTGCCCACCTGGATCGGTTGGTATCTGCAGCATCTGCCGCACTGGTTCCACGCTTCGACGGCCTTCGCCACACTCGCGCTGGAGTTGGCTTTGGTTTGGATGTTATTTCTGCCGCGCCGCTGGCGCATCGCGTGCTTCCTGATTGTCACGCCCTGGGAGCTGGGCGTAATCCTCACCGCCAACTACACTTTTCTGAATTACCTCGTCCTGACGTTGGGAGTCCTGCTGCTGGACGATCGTTCTCTGCTGGGCTCTTTTCCCGCGCGCTGGAAGAAGTTTTTAGCAACCGGCTCGACGCCCCAGGAGGATGCCGTACCAACCTCGGGACGTTTCCCTCGTCCGTTCAAAATCGCGAAACTGTCCCTAACCGCCGTCGCGCTGAGCTGGATTTTTTACGCCACCATGGCGGAGTTGATCTGGATGCTCTCTCCCCTCCCACTGCCCGCCTCGCCAGTCGAGGCGCTCGAACCGTTTCGCGTCGCCAATCGTTACGGCCTGTTCGGTATCATGACGCGCGGCCGATACGAGATCGAATTCCAGGGTTCCGAAGATGGAAAAACCTGGGTGCCCTATCCGTTTCGCTATAAACCTCAGGACGCGAACCAGCGCCCAGGCATTTACGCGCCCTATCAGCCGCGATTCGACTGGAATCTGTGGTTCGCTTCCCTAGGCTCATGGCAAGACTATTCAATCGTGCCCCGAACCGAAGTGCGCTTACTTTCCAACGACGGCGACGTGCTCAATCTTTTTGCGACCAACCCCTTCCCGCAAGGGCCGCCCCGAGAGGTCCGCGCCGTGATTTGGCAATACTGGTTTACCACCATGTCCGAAAAACGTACCCAAGGCCTATGGTGGCGCCGTCAATTCCTGGGACTGTACGCCCCAACTCTGGAGCGCGCACCCGATGGCACTATCCACGGCATAGAATGGCCAACGGCAGCTCCACGCGAATGAGCACTCGCAGCCTTTATGTGGGAGAGCCGCCTCGACTGTCCCGGTAAGCGCAGCGAGCCCTCACGCCTTCAACCTCGACAACGCCATCTTCGCCGCATGATACCCGCACATCCCATGCACTCCTCCCCCGGGAGGGGTAGACGACGAGCACATATAAATATCCCGCGCCGAGGTAGCATAATGTCGCCAAGTCGGGCGATTCACAAACTGACGGATGTCCATCACGCCGCCTCCGATATCGCCTCCCACCAGGTTCGCGTCCATGCTCTCCAAGTCGGCAGGAGAAAAAACCCTCCGCGCCAAAACGCAAGCGCGGAAGCCGGGAGCAAAACGCTCAATCTGATTCTCCAGTTTCTCCAGCATGTCAACTTTGGATCCGTTGGGCACGTGACAATACGCCCAAGCCGTGTGTTTCCCCGTTGGAGCCCGTGAGCTGTCGAACAGACTAGGCTGCGCCAGCAGCACGAACGGGCGCTCGGCGGGCTGTCCATTTCGCACCGCCTTTTCCGAGGCGGCAATCTCCTCAAAGCTTCCCCCCAGATGCACGCTAGCCGCTCGCAGGCACTCGCGAGCTTTCCAGGGAATCGGTGCGTTCAACGCGTAATCGACTTTGAACGCGGCCGCTCCGTAACGGTATTTTCCCAGTCTCCGCTTGTAGCTCTCAGATAGCCTTTGCCCGGCAACCTTCACTAGCTGCCGCGGAGTGAGATCGCAAAGGAAAAGATCGTAGTTGTCCGATGCGGCCAAACTCTCGACGGGAGATGAAATTCTCACCTTACCGCCCAGGGACGAGAGCAACGAGCACAGAGCGTTGGTAATAGACTGAGCGCCGCCGCGTGGAATCGGCCAACCCACAACATGTGCCGGCACCGCCATCAGCATCGCAAAGGCCGCGCTCAACGGTTCGTCGAGACTAAGGAACGAATGGGCGGCCAGTCCGGCGAACAGCGCCCGCGTTCGCGGCTCAGCAAACCGGCGAGCGACCGCCTCGGCCGACCGCAGCCCGACCATTCCAAAGCGCGCCATCAGAAATGGATGTCGCGGAACAAGAGAAACGGGACGCAGTACCTCGGCCGCCAACTCCGGCCAGCGCTCCACGAACGGGCGCATGAGCTTCTCCCATGCCCGTCCATCGACACCGAGCGAACCTGTTGTTGCCGCAAGGTCACGCTCCAACATCACTGCTGTGCCGTCATCCAGAGGATGCGCCAAAGCAGCAGGGGAATGAATCCATTCCAATCCGTGATCGCTCAAAGGCAGGGACGAAAAAAAAGGCGACCCTGCGCCCATCGGGTAAATTGCGGATCCGAAGTCATGGCGAAACCCCGACAAAGTCAACTCCAACGTGCGCGCGGCCCCGCCCGGCGAAGACTGCGCCTCCAGCACGTCCACCCGCAGTCCCGCCTGCGACAGAACGATGGCTGCTGCCAACCCATTCGGGCCCGCGCCGGCTACACACGCCTTACCACTCATCGCGAATCACCGTGCCTGTCCTCTCATCAGAATATCCGCTGTCCTCGGCCCTTAATTCCCTCAGCGGTTGAAGGGGTATTCAGAAATCCAGTGGAAGCCGCGGCTCACAAGTACGAAATTGCTTCGGTCCACTGCAGCTGCATGTGGATCTGGTGGCTATCCATAATTCCATCCAGGATCAATCGATCCGGGGCCACACGCTGGAAGGTGAAGTTAGCTTTCCAGTTCTTGTCGCCATCCTTGGTAAACGCGACTGTCTTGTGCTTGTCGTTGATCGCGGCGCCGTAATGGGCAAAGGAATCGTCCATTCGCTGAAAAGCCATCCTCTCGGGGAAATCGCAGATGGCGCGGCGCCAGCGATCGTAATCGGTCAGCAGCGGTGAGCGCAATTGGCTGTCGATCGAAAGCTCGTCCACGTTCCAAATGCCGTAAAGCGACGACTTCGGCCGTCCGCCACCGTACGTGTGCCAGGCGGTCCAGCCGCTATAAGCATTCATTCCAAGCATCCAGATTCCCAGCATGATTTGCGCCGCCAACGCGATCCGGTTGCCGCGCCTGGTGTGGAAAAGCTCCGCTTGCGGGGATGGTCCCACGGTGCGGTTGCGGACGAAGAAGTCCGCCAGACGCCCGAACTCCGGCGCGAGCAGAAACGTGGCCATCAGGATCAAATGAAACGCGAAAAGCTTCACAGGAACGTCGTATGTCATATTCAGCATGAACACCTGAATCATGTCTGCCAGGCAAACCAGCGCGCCCAGCACCGTCGTCCGGGGAAAGATGAGCAAAATTCCGCCCAGCAGTTCCGCGCTCCCTGCAAAGATTTCATATCCCGGCGAGGCGCCAATCGAGGCCCACAGAACTCCCATGGGAGAGAAGTCCCGGAAAGGCTCAAGCAATCTGGTGAGGAATGGGAAGGGCATTTGCAACGGAATGACTTTGTCCAGTCCGTACACGATGAGCTGGGAGGCCAGCCCCAAACGAATGAAAAGCCGAAGCCATTTATACAGAGTGACGTAGTTTTCCCGTCCGCGGTCGAGAACCGACCAAATACCCGCCGCCCCTGCGGCGATCACTACCACACAGAACCCCAGTACCCAGTCAAAAGTCTTGTCGCCGCTGCCGCTGCCCGTATAAACCAGCGGAAGCTTGGCATGGAACACATGAGCAGCGGTCCAAAAAACAATTTGCCGCATCGGTGGCAAGGTCCCCGGGTCTGGAACGTCGACTTTCGGGATAGGAAATAAGCTCCCGAGGATTTGCGTGGTCAGGCAAAACAGTCCGAAGTAAATGAAGCATGCGCGAAACGCGACGCGGGAAGTAAGACTCCAATGCGGCACACCCGTCACCCGCTGGACGTGCGCTACCTGATATTGCGCTTCCTGCTGCAGTGGCGGTCCCTGCTGGAGTTGAACGACCTGGACTGGAGTCCCCATTTCGGCACCTCCGGAGCGCTAAAGTGTACACCTGACCCGGTCAGGTTTCAGCTTTTGCGCGCAATTTTCAGTCCTGTGGCGGAATTCAAAGGCGGCAAGGGAATATAGAGAGTATGATCAAACCGATGCCCTATATCACAGAACACCTCTCCAGCCTTCGCCAGGAAATTGCCGATTTGCGTAACCTGAACACCCGTTTCGCCGAAAAGGGCGGCCACAATGCGCTGGATCAGACAGCTCTCGAGCTGCGCACTAACCGCCTGCGCGAAATCAAACAAGAATTGTCGAACATGCTGAATCGTCCCGACGATCCCAAGGTCTGGTGGGAGCGATCTCGAAGAGGGCAGCAGGCCTAAGTCGCAATCCAATTCGGTGTCCACGTTTCCTGTTTTCGAAACGTGCGCTTCCGCATTGAACTTCTCCTCATTCCCGCCTTCATTACTTTCCCTTCGAAATTCAGATTGCGGGCTTTATCTGCGCCGCGCGTTCAGCCGCGGAGCGTCGCGGCAACGGCCTTGAGAGTGGCCTCGATTCCATCGGCATTCGGAATGCCGCCTTGCGCTAGATCCTTGCTGCCGCCGCCGCGTCCTCCGGTCTTCGTCATGGTCTGTTTCATCAGCGCTCCCATGTCGAAGGGCTGACCTGCAGATTGCGCGAAGACGAGCGAGGGTTGCGGCGATGTCGTTGCCAAAAGAGCTACTACTACTCCCGGAGATAGTCGAGTCAATTTCTGCGCCAGTAGTTTCACGAAGCTCAGATCGCGGCCGGAGAGCGTGCGCACTACGATCCGTAGCCCGTTCGCTTCGGGAGCATCGGCCAGCAGGACGGCGGCGTAGGCCGCGGCGAGCTCTTCTTGCGACTGCTCGTGTTGCTTACGCAGCAACTTGATTTCGTCCAGAGCCTTGCGAGCCAGCTGCGGAACGTCGTAGATGTGCGCGGAGAACAGCGCGGCGGTTTCGCTCAACGTGGTGAAATCCCGCCGCGCGGTCGCGACGGCACGCAGTCCGGCAACGAATTCGACTCGCCATCCCTGGCGAACTTTCTCGATTTTGCGCAGCAGAATACTGGCAATCTGCCCGGTTTGGGCGACATGCGTTCCGCCGCACGCCGTGAGATCGAAGTCGCGAATGTCAATCAGCCGCAGCTCATCACGCTCGGTGGGTGGAAGTTTGCGCAGACCAAGCTTCCCTGCCTCGTCCCAGCTCACAAAGCGGATGTCGACAGTACGATTCTCGAGAATGATTTCGTTGGCCAGCCGCTCGGCAGCTTCGATTTGTTCCTTCGTCAGCGCCGGCGTGTCCAGATCGATAGAGCAATAATCGTCGGCCATGTGGAACGAAATCGTCGGGAGGTTGTACAGCCGCAAGAAAGCAGCGGAGAGCACGTGCTGGCCGGAGTGCTGCTGCATATGGTCGCGGCGGCGGGAGGCGTCAATCTGGCCGTGGACGCGGCTTCCCGCCTTCAGATCCCCCGGCGGCGCTTCCAGATAATGCACCACTCGGCCGTCTTCGGCGTCGGCGACTTCGATGACACGGAGTTTGGCACTGGCATCGGAACTGATCGAGCCGGTGTCGAAAATCTGCCCGCCGCTGGTGGGATAAAAGGCCGTGCAGTCGAGAATGAGTGCGGGACGCGGGCTGACGAGAACTTCGCGAACCTCGGCGTCGAAATCGTAGAGGAATGAATCGCGATAATAGAGTCGATCGGTCACGGCCAGGAAACCATTCTAACCACAACCTGCATGCGGAGATTGCCAAGATCGCCCAATCTTCCTGGGCGTGAACGAACCAAAGAACACGGAACCAGAGAACGCGGTCCTTGCGAATCGGGCTGAAAGCCCGGCGAGCAACCTGCGGTTCGGTCTCAACACGTTCTCAATACGGCCCAATGATGCCGCCGATGTGTCGGGCGGCCGGCTTCGCTGACTGCGCGAGCGAGTTGCCCGCGCCCAAACGAGCATCGAGAACATCCAGATATTTCAGGCCGCTGCCAGTGTTGAACAGCACTACCGTGTCTTCAGGCTTGAAGAATCCATTGCCGCGTAGTTTCTTATATGCAACCAGCGACGCGGCACCCTCAGGCGCGGCAAAAATGCCTTCGACCTTCGCCCAATGTCGCGTCGCCTCGATGATTTCTTGGTCGCTGGCGCTGATGGCGGTGCCGTTACTCTTCCTTAATATCTCGAGGATTAAATAGTCTCCATAAGGTTTCGGGACACGCAGACCGGAAGCCAGGGTCGAGGCATCCGGCCACATCTCGGCGGTCGGCGACCGTTCATCCCATGCTTTCACAATGGGCGCGCACCCGGCGGACTGCACGCTAACCATTCTCGGGCGCTCGGAACCAATCCACCCCAGCGCCTCCATTTCTTCAAACGCCTTCCACATGCCGAGCAGACCAACTCCACCGCCCGTGGGATAAATAATTCCTTGCGGGATTCTCCACCCCAGCTGCTCAGCGACTTCGTAACCCATGGTTTTCTTGCCTTCGACACGATAAGGCTCTTTGGTTGTGCTGAGGTCGAACCATCCGTCCTTTTCCCAGAAGCTTTCGTTTTTCAGCTCGGCGACTCTGCGGGCACAGTCGCTGATCAGCCCGTCGACGAGCGTGACGTGCGCGCCGTAGTAATCGCACTCCACGCGGTTGGCCACCGGAACATCTTTCGGCATGAAGATATGAGCTTCGAGGCCGGCGGCGGCGGCATAAGCGGCGAGAGCTCCGGCGGCATTCCCGGCGGACGGAATCGCGAGCTTCTTCAGACCGAAGTGACGAGCCATGGTCACACCGGCAGACAGGCCGCGCGCCTTAAACGAGCCAGTTGGGTTCAGGCCTTCGTCTTTGATGTAGACGTTGGCATATTCGCGACTCGATAGCATGGGCGTGAAGCCTTCGCCGAGCGAAACAGGATTGGCATCGGGCAGAACGGCATCATAGCGCCACATCGTGGGCGCGCGTCCGGCGAGGCGTGCGGACGAAAATATGCGCCTGATGGTGGCGAGATCGTAACGCGCGTACAGGATGCCGCCGTCTTTGCTGCAAACAGTTTGCGGGCGGTCGGCGGGATAGTGTTCGCCACAGCGAGTGCATTCAAGATGAGTCAGCATGCCAATGCCGAGTTTAGCATCGCGGCGAATACAATTCTCTGCTCCCGTTCTCCGGCCGCCTCGGCCATCGGAAATCGGAAGGTACTATTGAGAAACCGCAGAACCACTGCGATTCGGCCGAGCAGCGGTTCTCATCTCCTTCAACAAATCTAATTCCGCATCTATTTTCTGCCCTGGATCCGCTTTTGTTTCCGACGCCGCGTAATATTCGATGATGTTTTGCTGAACCGTTTTGGAAATGATGCGGCCAGGTTTGGATGTTAAACGCTCGAGCAGTTGCGCGTAGGTTTGGTCGGCAAGAGGATAATCGCCGCGCAGGGCACGATTTCCCGTGTCGAGATCAAGATTAGCGAAGGTTACAGATCCCTGACCCTGGGCACGCAGTTTATCCAGCAGACCGCGAAATGAATCCACGGTATGGTTCACGCTGCGCAGATGCCATTCTTCGGTGTTAGAGGTGGGAATCTTGATTGCCAGATCAGAGGCTGCACCAATTTTCGGAATGACGAACACCAGAATCGCCAGCAAATGCGCCTTGAACCCAGGTCCTCGGTAAGTGTGCTTCCACTTGCGGTCGTTGCAAA
>Ga0182018_10004235_pt1 | contig 12243 bp, 8 predicted proteins | sample 812P2MmetaG_FD_120490 | JGI IMG/M metagenome (GOLD analysis project Ga0182018, IMG submission 120490) | Permafrost microbial communities from Stordalen Mire, Sweden - 812P2M metaG | ecosystem: Environmental > Terrestrial > Soil > Wetlands > Permafrost | place: Sweden: Stordalen | collected...
GACACGCGGCGTGCGGCTTTGTCGACAGCGGAAGGGTCCGCTCCGGCAGGAGTGTATTCGTCAGTGCCTTCGTATCCCATTCCGGTAGCCACGTTGTCCTGCATCTCGCGCAGATCGGCTTTGTTGTCCCACCAAGGTGGTTGGAAGTGTTGCCATACGAACGCCAGCACGCCGAGCATCGCCAAGTACAGAGCGACGCGTGCCAACCATCTCCGGACTCCGAGCGCGGTGAGCAGGGTGAATGGAACGCCAAGGCACAGCATCCAGCGCCAGGGGAACTGCATGAAGCGTAGCTTCGGCCAAACGTTCCAGAGCGGATTGGAGATCGACAGCATGAGCAATGTGGAGGCTGCGGCCCACACGGCGAGCGAATACCAAAGCTCTGAACTGCGAGTGCGGCCGCGCCAGCGTCGTGCGGCCCAAGCGGCTCCGATCGTCAGAAAAATCTCAGCGACCGCGACCCAGGAAATTACGCGGTTGAAGGCGTCATGATCCGCATCCGACGTGTGAACAAACAGAAAATTATCCAGCGGCCGCGCCCCGGGGGAGATGGCCTGTGCAATGTTGACCCACTTCTGCTCATAAACTGCAGGAAATAAATAAAATGCCGCCAGTGCTGCGCCGAGAACAACCGCAGCCGATCCCGCCAGCACGACTCTGGGCGAGCGCCGCTGCCAGGCGACCATCACGATCAGCAAGCTCAGAGAATAGTGAACCATCACCGCTGCGGGCGCATTGATCAGCCACGAGGCAGCCAGGACGATAGCCAGAAAAACACTCACTCGCCGGCCCTTTTCCTCCGTCCGCAATAAAAGCAACAGGAGCAGCGGCAGCAAGGAACTGGCCAGCAGCTCCGCGAACGCGCTGCGCCAATAGATGATCACCAGATGATACGGATTGACGGCGTACAGCACCGCGGCGAAAGTTGCATCGTGGCGATCAAGCCATTGGCGGGCCAGCATAAACATCGATACTCCGGCGCCCACCAGGACGAGCCAAATGTATATGTCTGAAACCAGCGTCCAGGGAAAGATGGCGCTGAGAGCGGCTCCCAAGGTCCACGAAGCTGGAGGATAGAAAATGAACCGAGGCTCTCCATAGCCAAAGTGCGCCAGGGCTGCCCACCGTGGATAGAGAATGCCATGCTCCCATTGGGAGAGGACTTCCAGCCACGTATACAAATGGAATTCCACATCGTGGCCGGAAGGTGTTCCTAGAAAGAAGAAGGGAACCTCAACCGCGAACGCTGCCGCGGCAACGGATAACAGTGGTGCCCACGTCAGGGTGCTGCTGGGCACAGCGGAAGTGACAGCTTGTTCCGATTTCGTGATTGCGGGCGGTTTGGTTGCCACAGGGTCCTTTGCGAAGACCCTATCGTAACTCCATGTGTAGGGTGGCGACGAGCGTTGCAGAGCGTAATAAGTAATGTACACGTTCGCGAAGCGCGAGATGATCTCCACGTGCTTATGAAGACTTGGTTGCGCAAGAACGGTGTGGCTCGTAATTACAGGTTCACGGCTGGGTAGATTCAGCAGAGGAAAAAAGGTAAGGTGATCAAGAAAAACTAGTTGGCGACGTGCTCGCCGGATCGTTGGCGCCGAAGTTCCTCGAGGAAGTCTTCCTGCTGCAAGGTTGTTGCCCGTCGGATCAGTTCAAGCAGCGGATCTTCCATTTCCTCCGGTTCCGCGCTTTCGTCTCCCGTAGTGTGGACCGATTCGAACTGGCTCAAATCGGCAGTCAAAGCCCGAGGAGAAACATTCATCTCCAGCATGGACTGGGGGAATCCGCGAAGGAAGCGGATTAGATCCGCCACCTGTGCCCGCTGCTCCGGTGTACGAGAAGGGAATTCAACGCCCATGCCGTGACCGGGATGGGTAACCCTGACCATCCCTTCGGTGTGAACCGACATCTCGTCGGTTTTGAGGCAGAGATCAACCAAAGCATTTTCGGGAAACGGAGAGTCGGTTTCGACGTAACAGCCGCCCAGGCTCAAATCGGTCAGCTTGCAGTGCGGAACAATTTCTTCCGGAGCTTCATCGTACAATGCTGCCGCTGCCTGTAACCAAGCTCGTAATTGAGCCTTAACGGACTCGTTCAGGTCCAGGAAATGCACCCCGGTTTGCCCGTTTGACTTTGCCCATGCCACTTGCCCGTGAGCGCGGATCTCCAGGGAGCCGTCGGGCAACTGGAAGCGAAACTTAAGCAGGGCCGTGGGAAACTGAGGTTCTGCGGTTAAAACGTCCATCCCAGTCTCGCTGAGGTCGAGCAGAATTCCTTCCGCACTACGAGTGTCGGGGAGTGTAAGTTCGACCGGAGCCTGCACGGGAACTCTGTGGGCGCGGCGCCGCTCGCGGTTCAACATAGCGCTAACCGCGCGCAGGCCGGCTGTAGCGTTCCCTTCGGACAGAGGTTTATACAATACGAAGTGGGCTCCGCCGCTGAGAATATCCCGCGTCCTGCCGCGTTCCGCAACCAAAGCCACGGTTACGGGAGCGCTTCCGGAATTCAGCCTGCGGCCCTCCTCGAAAATCTCGCTGGCGGCCTGAGCATCTTCGAAATCGAGAATAAGAGCGTCGAAGCGCTGCTGCCGAAGACGCTCGATGGCAGTCGGCGGATCACTGAATCGCTCCACCGCGATCCCTGAGGCGGGCAATACCCGGCCCAGGATCTCGGAAGCAGAATCGTCAGTGGTAATCAACAATGCCAGAAGAGTCATGACAGAAGTCCCTGGTCGCGGGAAAGAGACTACGGCCACCGAGGCGCTGTGGGTCGAGCAGCTTTTGAGCTGGCTCCTCCCGCACTGGCCGCAGCCGCCTTCGAGGCTGAGTCAGAATTGGGTGAACCCTCGTCCACTTCCATCAGGACAGTATTGTCTTCATCATCGTTTTCAGCCAGCAGGGGTGCCACCTCACGGAGTTTCTCCGCCGCTTGCTGAAGCATTTCGATCTGTTTGCCCAGTTGGGCATACTTGGTCTGCTTTTGCCGCAACACCTCATGAATGTCTTTCATACCACCCCCTGAAGCGAATGTAAGGATGCCGGACAGGGGACGTCAACGGTAATCCCTGCTTGGTTGTTACTGCGGTAATGCCGGGCTCACAAGGGAATGGGCGGAACGGGGCGGCGCACTTTTTAGGAAGCAAAGTGAAAGCACCGCGCGAGGCGGGGCTTTTCGAGAGGTGGATGGATTAGACTTAGGTTTTCAGCTTTCTCCGACCAATTCCAGCCAGACCAACCAAGCCAGTTCCGAGCAAGCCGAGAGTGCCCGGCTCGGGTACGTTGGCGACGACGCTGGCGCTGTCCTCTTCACCCATGGGATTCACGGCTTCGGATCTGGCGGTGAAGGTCCGGGCCATGAGCGGCGAACCCGATTCCGAATATGGGTGCGCCGCGCCGCCTAGGACATCAAGAAACTCCGCGGCAAGGGCATGGTGCGGAGATCGGAGCCTCGCGCCGCTACGAGACTCTACATGAAGGTCTACGAGCCCTGACTGCTCTGTGGTGGTCCTGCGCGAAAAGCTAATCCGGCCACTACTCGCTGCCAGCACTCGACCCGAGCCCCACTCCAAACTATCCAATCCGACGCCCATAGATCAGCATTACGAAAACCTCCGCACCGGTATGCGCGGCCTTTTAATTGAACTTGGGGTAGCCGCCTAAAGATCGACAATTTATTTTCATCCCTTCGGATAAGAGACTAGTTGACCGTCAGGGTTACTTGGGTCGATTGAGTCGTCGTGTTTACATCGGTGCCAGTCCCCGTGATGGTAACAGTGTAAGAGCCGGCGGGTGTGCCACCGCCGCCGCCTCCTCCGCCACCACCGCTGCTGCCTCCGCAAGCCGGCATCAGCAGCAGCGCAACCACAACCATTCCGATCATCAGGAAGCCCAGCAGCTTCCTGCGGCGCGAGTGGGCGGAACCGAAGCCCATCCCTAGCAGCGACATGCCTGCAATGGGCAACCACATCGCATAAAACACCTTTCTGGGGACGAACATCGCGGCATTGGCCGCAGTTGTGGTAATGGTGAGAGTGCTGGTGGCGCCGACCGCGGTCGGTGTTACCTGGCCAGGCGAAAAGCTCGTCGCGCTGCACGCTGGCAACGGCGAACCAGCGCCGCTCACGCTGCAACTCAGGTTGACCGGCGAACTGTACCCGTGAAACGCCGTCAAGGTGACCGTTGAAGTCCCAGAGGTTCCTGGGGCCACCGCAGCCGGTGTGGTGGCCACGATGCTGAAGCTTTGCGACTGCGCATATTTGGCCACGAAGGCATCGGTGCCGCCTGCGTTGTTCTTCTGGTAGGGTGACTGAGTCGGAAAATTTGTAGAGGCGGTACTTCCCGTCACGTAGATGTTGGCGCCGACGCTGTCGACGGCGATCGCTCCGTAACTACCGGTGTCGTCCTCGTCCTGTGAACCGCCCAGGTAGGTGGAAAAGGCAAGCGCCGAACCCGTTGAGTTGATCTCGCTCACGAAGGCGTCGGTACCGCCGCCACCGTATGTGCTCTGCAATGCCGACAGTAGAGGAAAGTTTGTCGAGCTTGTCTGCCCGGTCAGGTAAGCGTAGCCCGAGGAGTCTACCGCGATGCTCGCGCCGAAGGTGACGGCACCGTCCGGCTGGCTGCCGCCGAGGAACGTCGAATACGCAAGAGCACTTCCGGCCGGGTTCAATTTAGTGACGAACGCGTCATCAACACCAACCAAGGCCATCTGCAATGCCGACTGTAGAGGAAAGTCCGTCGAGCTTGTCAGCCCGGTCACGTAAGCGTTGCCTGATGAGTCCACCGCAATGCCGTTACCTGTGTCGGTGCCGCTGCCGCCAAGGAACGTCGAATAAACGTAAGCATTCCCAGCCGTATTGATGACGGTCACGAACGCGTTGGAGAAACCGCCGTTGCAACTGCCGCATTTGGTTTGGAACGCCCCTTTCGTTGTAGGGAAGTTGGGACTTGAAGCTTTACCGCTTACGTATGCGTTATCGGAGGGGTCCAGAGCGACCCCAAAGACCGCGTCGCCAGTGCCCCCCCCCAGGTAGGTGGAATACATCAGGGCGGTGCCGGAAGAGTTCAACTTCGTGACGAACCCGTTGCTGGATCCGGCCAGGGTTCCCTGGATTGGGTTCATGATGGGGAAGTCCGTCGAAGTCGTCTCGCCCCCTGTATAAACGGCTCCGGTGACGTCCAAGGCGACGCCAAGAGCGACATCGTCACCGGTTCCACCCAGATAGGTGCTGTAAGTCAGCGAAGTGCCATCAGGGTTTAGCTCAAATACAAAAGCGTTGCCAGTAGCGCCGGTTCCGAGTTTGGGCTGAAAGGCCGCAGGGGTCGTGGGGAAGTCGGATGATGTTGTGCCACCGGCGACAAATGCATCGCCGGAAGCGTCCACAGCGATGCCATTTCCGCTGTCGCTGCTGCTCCCGCCAACGTAGGTGGAGTAGATCAGCTTTGACCCATTCGAAGCGATCTTGGTGACAAATACATTCGCCGCGCCGTGCAGTATGTTGGACGCCACACCCCCAACGACGGGAAAGTTTGAGGACGCGGTTTGTCCCGTGACATAAGCGTTGCCATTGCTATCAAAGGCGATTCCATAGCCTTCATCATTACCGCTGCCGCCCAGGTAGGTCGAGTATTCGTAGCTGACCGACGGATCAATCACCAACTCGCGGCTGCGATCATAGTTGCCTAACTCAAAGCTGACTTGGTTGTTGGCTCTCAAGACAAATCGCGCATCTACCGCTTGCTGCTCGCCATTCTGTTCCTGATAGGCCACCGGCTTGTGCAGCAGAACGTCACCTGCGGCGGAAGAGATTACCAGGTTGCCGGAGTCATCCGTCTTCATCCCTTGCGCGCCGGTGAGATGAAAACCGATCGGAGCTGGATTGGCACCCGGAGCCACCACGAAGTCAAACTCCAGTTGGCGCTGGCCGCCGTGGAAGGCCAGGTTCACGCCGGGATAAACGTCCTCATAAGAGACTCGGGCGTAGCGCGCGACATCCCTGCGCCATTTACTCGGGTCATTGCCGACGAAATAGTTGCTCTTTCCCGGCAGTTGACCGCTGGCCGCAACCTTCGCCAACGAATTCCCGCCCACGAGTTGCATGCGCACGACGGCGTACGAGTCCTTTTGAGCATTGCGCTGCTCGGCAAGACTCTGTGCGCGCAATTCAGCCCCACGGCGAACTGTGGACGGTTCCCTCTTAGCAGATCGGGACTGAAGCGAGAACACGGCAGCGTTCGCGGTCAGGAACAGGGTGTATCCGTTTCCCCGTGCCATGTACTTGACTTGCGTGTCGGTTTGGCCCTGATTCTGCTCAAAGGCCAGGGGAAGAGCGGCGTAGCTGGCCTGAATTCCACCGCGCGCGGCGGGCGTCACGGTTCCCGGCTGCGACGTGAACGAGCCGGAAGAAGCTGTGCCTGCGGCACCACGGTGCCGGGCCGGGGAAAGGACAAGCAATGCTAGGGCGATCATGGCTAGTACCGGAACGATGCAGGAAGCACACGCCCATCCTCGAGAGGTTGCTGGATTGGACAAGACGATCCTCCTATGGTGATGCCGTGAAACCCTAATCTGGGAAAAAGCACTCGGCGGGAGCCAGTTCATCCTGGCCAACTTTCGCCGCCCGCCGCCACGCGCCAAAAAGTTGAAACTTCTTGCGGCCTGTTCGCGAGTATGCCGCTCGAAGCCGAGGTTGTCAACGCAGTTCAGATAGCAATGTAATGCTCCAAGATAGTGTCACCCATAGCTGCAACGAGACTTTGTCACCCTCTCAGGATGGTTACGATGAGTCAGAAAGAGTTCCGACGAGTGAAAGTGATTGAGAATGCAGCGGGCGGGAGGCTGAGCGTACGCGAAGCCCGCCTATGACATCAAGAAACTCCGCGGCAAGGGCATGGTGCGGAAGAGTGAAGGTCTACGTGTCTACGAGCCCTGACTGCTCTGGTGGTCCTGCGCGAAAAGCTAATCCGGCCACTACTCGTTGCCAGCACTCGACCCGAGCCCCGCTCCAAACTACCCAATCCGACGCCGAAAGATCAGCATTACGAAAACCTCCGCGCCGGCCCAGGGCAGCGACTTTTCCTTCCCAGAAGAACCTCTCCTCCTGGTGGGAATATGCCCCGGAGACGAAGAGAGCGCGGGAGTATCCCACAGCCATCGATCCTCGAAGGGCAACCGGCGCATTCTCAATCAGGCTGCCCACGCCGCGGTAAAGGTCAAAGGAAGCATCTTCGAAATTGTGTATCGCGCTTGGTTCCGCGGCTTGGATCTGCACAAGCCATTGGCGCCATTGCCCACCGGTTTTTGCCGGCTGATCTGGATTGTTCTGCACCATGGGGTCTGTTACGAGGAACGGGAGCCCGCGGTCAGCAAAAGCTCAAGGCGGACACGCACTGCGAAGATGATCCGCGAACTCCGACTCCTCGGCTGTCGGGTCGAACCGCTGAGTTTTCCGCCGGCCAATCGAGCATAGCGCGCGGAACGTTCAACAGCGATTTTCGACCCTGCTCGACACACCAAAGAAAAGCCCCGCGCGTGGCGGGGCTTTTGAGAAGCGGATGGAGTGAAGTTAGGCTTTCAGCCTATTGCGAATAACTCCAGCCAGGCCAACCATCCCGGTTCCGAGCAATGCGAGAGTGCCCGGCTCGGGAACAACGGAGCTGACGACGGTGTCGCCGCTGGCGAGGCCAATCGGCCCTCCGCTAAACCCGTCCTTGCCAGCAAGAAACGTAACTTGCGTCGTGAGCCCGCTTACCGACACACCGTTGTACGTGCCGGAGACATTACCTGTGAGGGTGTAATAGATTGCGCCGGTAGACTTCGAACCCGGTTGCTCGGCCCAAATGACGGGACCGCTGAATGTGCCGACGAAGCTCACGCCGGCGCCCGTGATCGTGAAGCTTCCACCTGCGGAGAACGTGGCACCAGTTGTCAGACTTCCCCCAGCCATCATCCCGGCTGTCGAAAATGTCACGGTGCCCAGGTTGCCCTGGGTTACGCTTCCGCCCAAGATGTCGATAGAGGTGAGTTCAGAGCCGGTAAGGGTCAGGCCAGCGGAACTTCCCGAAAGGCTGCCGCCGTGGTTGGTGAAATCAATTTGGTCAGCAAAAGCTGCCAGCGGCAGCGTCAGAGCGAGTAAAGCCAGTAGAACTATCCGCTTCATAATTATCTTCCTCCTGAACCTCTCATACAACGTTAATTGTTCAATGGAGGACTAGGCCTCCGTAGGGGGGGAACCTACAGCACCCCTCCATCTATATGCACCCTGCATGCCAAATCGGCAAAAACCGTAGTTCATTGATTGCAAAATAGTTACATCAACATGCCAGAACGGATACCGATCTGAAGTTGCAAACCGATGCACACTATTGCTTTCCGCTTGCGTTTTGTTCTGTTTTTCAAACGATGAATATTTTCCAAGCTCGGCGAAGAACTCACGAAAACACTCCAGGCAGTTGCGTCTACTGCTTGGCTGAAAAGTCTAATTCAAAAAGTCAACCGGGGCAAGTATCTTTCTAGGTGTCTGTCTAGGTCAGCGATTGTGGGAAGGGCCATTCTGGTAGGGCTTTCGGGCGCCAAGAGGATCCAACGGTTTCGGGCCGCTTCCCTACCTTTACCTTTGGACACAATTGTAGGGGCGAAGAAGTTCAGAGGCAGTGTCAGACTTTGTCGAGATGGAGTTTCTGCACAGAGGTACCCAATTCGGCCCGCGGCCCAATCAATTCTCTCAGGCGGCGGGATAGGTTGACTGCCAAAGATCTGTAGAAACGCGAACCCAGATGCGGAAAAAGCTCGAACAGTTTTTCCAAAGCTGGCCGGTCCAGATGATAAGCCTGCACCTCCTGGTGAGCTACCACATTGGCGCTGGCAGGAGCATCTTCCAGAAACGACATCTCACCGCAAATCTCTCCGGCTCCGATTTCGGGCGACACGACTTTCGTGGGGATCTGAACTCTGGCGATTCCACTCAATACGATAAAGACGCCGTTCGATTTCTTTCCCCGGTGAACCAAAATTTGACCCTTTAGGAAAGTGACTCGCATGGCCTTGTCGGCAAACAACATCCAATCGTTAGGCGTTAGATAGACCAGACCGTTTTTGGCGGAGGAGAGCAAGGATAGTTCTTGTTCGGTGACCTTGGGCATTGTAGGCGTGACTCGAACTGCAGAGACCTCTCTGGTGTTTGACGGACACAGCAGGGCTGGAGCAAGACTACCAGAAAAAGACCGGCTGGGCTTCAATCGCGCCCCGGGAACGTCCCCGAGGAATCAATCTCGTTACCGCGATCTTTGACTCGATCGCGCTTCTCGCGTAGCCTGTCTTCCCGCCATGAACTCTGCTCCGCCAGCGATCTCCGTGCAAGGTTTGAAGAAGTCTTACGGCGAAGTGCATGCTGTGAAAGGGATCGACTTCGAGATTCGGTCCGGAGAAGTTTTCGGCCTGCTGGGACCGAACGGTGCCGGAAAAACGACGACAGTCGAGATCCTGGAAGGCCTGCGCCCTCGCACCGGAGGCGAAGTCGCAGTTCTCGGTTTTGATCCTGATCGTCAGCGTCAGCAACTCAAGGATCGCATTGGGGTTTGCCTGCAGGCCACGAATCTGCCAGAGAAAATCCGCGTCCACGAGGCCATGCAGGTTTTCGCGTCATTCTACAGCCGCCATGTCGACTTGAATAAACTGCTGCAGCGGTTACAACTGGAAGAGAAAAGGGATGCGTTCTACAGCACGCTCTCCGGTGGTCAGAAACAGCGGCTGGCGCTGGCTCTGGCCCTCATCAACGATCCTCAACTAATTTTCCTGGACGAGCCCACCACAGGTCTCGATCCCCAGGTGCGGGTGGAAATTCATTCGCTGCTGGAGGAATTGAAGCGCGAGCAGAGAACCATTCTGATGACCACGCACTACATCGAGGAAGCGGAGCGCTTATGCGACCGGGTGGCCATCGTGGATGAAGGCCGCATCGTCGCACTGGATACACCAGCGCGCCTGCAACAGCAGAGCCGCTCTGCCTCGAGCATCGTGGTGACCTGCGCGAGCCCGTTCCCGGCCGATCGGCCGCCATGGGCCGAAGCCATCCATAGCGCGCTCGATCCCAGCGGCCGCACGCTGACGGTGAACTCGCGCCGGCCCGCGGCCACGCTGGTTGATCTGGTGAAATGGATCGATCAGCGGGGCATGGAACTGACTGACATCAGCCTCAAGCAGCCTAGCCTTGAGGATGTCTTCATAGAACTCACGGGAAAGAGCCTTCGCGAGTGACGGCGTAAAGTGATGCCCGAAATGAAAGCCTATAGAGCACTCATCGCGCTCGATCTGAAGCTGGCCCTGCGCAACCGGTCTGTAATTTTTTTTAATTATCTGTTTCCGCTTATCTTCTTTTTCATTTTTGGGCAGGCCATGCACGCCGAACGTGGCGCAGCGATCACCATTGTGATTTCGATGGTCCTCATCATTGGAATTTTGGGCAATGGGCTCTTCGGCGCCGGCATCCGCGCCGTGCAGGAACGTGAGGCCAACATCCTGCGCCGTTACAAAGTTACCCCCATCTCGCCAGCACCTTTGCTCGTGGCCTCAGTCGTCACCGGCTGGATTCTGTACATGCCCAACGTGATCCTCATCTTTACGCTGGCACATTTTTTGTATGGTATGCCCTGGCCGCGATCGATAAGCTCCATCCTGATTTTCATCACCTTTGCCATCGTTGGATTTCGTGCCATCGGTTTAATCCTGGCTTCCGTCGTCAACTCCATGCAGGAAAGCCAATTGTTGGTCCAGTTGATTTACTTGCCGATGTTGTTTCTGAGTGGGGCAACGTTCCCGCTCGCCATGTTTCCTCCCTGGTTGCTGGGGGTGACTCAGTTCGTGCCCGCAACCTACATGGTCACCGGGATCCAGGGCATGCTTTTGCGGAACGAAGGCATTGTGGCGAACCTCCAGTCCGCAATGGCTCTTTTGCTGACCGCGTTTGTAGGACTTTTCATTTCGTACAAACTTTTCCGCTGGGAGAAAGAAGAGAAGATTCGTGCCTCGGCGAAGCTGTGGCTGGCGGCCGTGCTGACCCCGTTCCTGCTCCTGGGCTTATGGCAGATGCACGCTCGGACCGGGATCGCGAGAACGAAAGTTCTGAACCGGCAACTGGCCCGCAGCGAGACTTTCCTGGTTCGGGGGGGGCGCGTTTTCGTCGGCGATGGCAAAGTCATCGAGAACGGCTCGGTGCTGGTTCGTGGCGGGAAGATCGCCGAAGTGTATGAGGGCGATGGTCCCGATCCCAAAACTTTGAACGCCGAAACTGTCGAAGCTGCCGGCAAAACAATTCTTCCCGGCCTCATCGACGTTCATGTGCATCTTGGCGCTCCCGGCGGTTTTTATCCGGACATGAGTAAGTATGACGCAGAGAAAAGTATGCTGCGAAATCTGGCCGCATACCTCTACAGCGGCGTCACCACCGTGAGGAGCGTGGGCGATGGTCTGGATTCGATACTACGAGTGCGCGCAACCGTCCGCAGCGGTGAAATGCTCGGCTCGGACTTGTCCACCTGTGGTCCGTTGTTTACCGCTGTCGGCGGTCATGGCACAGAATATTTCAAGGATCTTCCGCCCCCTGTCCGCTCCAATCTGGAAAGGCAATTCACCCGGATTCCGGCCAATGCGGGCGAGGCGCGGCAACAAGTCGACGAACTAAAAAAGCGAGGTGTGGACTGCATCAAAGCGATTCTGGAGGCGGGCGCGGGCAGCCGCGTCTATAACCGCCTGGATACCGGATTATTCGACGCCATCGCCCAGCAGGCGCAGGCAGATTCCTTGCCCTTCACGGTTCACACTGGCGACGCCCGCGACGTTGCCGATGCCCTCCAGGCTCACGCCAACTCGATCGAGCACGGTTCGTTCCGCGAAAGGATTCCGGACGAATCATTCGAGCAGATGGCCCGGCAGGGAACCTTCTACGATCCAACTCTGAGCGTAGGAGAAGCTTTCAAAGACTTGGCGGCGGGTAAGACGGACCTCCTCAAGCGTTCCCTTGTGCAGCAAGTCGCTCCGCCGGAACTCATGCAGGGAACCGAAGAAGCAATCGCTTCCGATAAGACCAAAGCGCTCCGTACCTCGATCGCGCAGTATCCCATCGACATGTCGGTCGCGATCGACAACCTGAACCGCGCATACCAGCACGGAGTTGTCCTGGTCACGGGCAGTGACGCCGGAAATTACCTCGTCATTCAAGGTCCTACCGTGCAACACGAACTTCAGCTC
>Ga0182018_10004236_pt1 | contig 12242 bp, 12 predicted proteins | sample 812P2MmetaG_FD_120490 | JGI IMG/M metagenome (GOLD analysis project Ga0182018, IMG submission 120490) | Permafrost microbial communities from Stordalen Mire, Sweden - 812P2M metaG | ecosystem: Environmental > Terrestrial > Soil > Wetlands > Permafrost | place: Sweden: Stordalen | collected...
CGCACTCCTGCAGGAGAAAGTGACCGCCTTCCAGGAAAGATGAGCAGTCGCGAGTCGGCGCAGGTCGTCGTGGTGGGCGCGGGGGTCGTCGGACTTGCGGTGGCGCGCGCGCTCGCGCAGATTTACGGTGAGATTCTCATTCTGGAGGCGAACTCGAGCTTTGGCACGGAATCTTCCGCGCGCGGCAGCGCGGTCATTCATGCCGGGCTCTACTATCCTCAGGGCAGCCTCAAGGCGCGCACCTGCGTCAGAGGGCGAGAGCTGCTGTACTCATACGCCGCGCTTCGCGGGGTCGGCGCGCGCAAGACCGGCAAACTGATCGTCGCCTGCTCGAGCGCTGAGCTCGGCGTCCTGGAGAGGCTGCGCTCGCTGGCGCAGGCAAACGGCGTCGAGGATCTTCAACTGCTTACTCGCGACGAGGTACGCGATCTGGAACCTGCGCTTGCGGTCCACGGAGCCTTGCTCTCGCCCTCGACCGGCATCGTTGATGGCCGCGCACTGATGCTGGCGTTATGGGAGGACGCCGAAGCGCGCGGCGCGCGCGTACTCTTCGACACACGGGTCACGAGCGCGCGCGCAACGGGTGCGGGCTTCACATTGGACATTCAAGGGGCAGGTTCTGCGCAAGTGCACTGCGGAGTGCTCGTCAACTGCGCGGGACTGGGGAGCGTTCATCTGGCGGAGAATATTGCAGGCCTCGATCGTCGCTGGGTGCCGCGTGCTTATCTTTGCAAGGGTTCGTATTTCGCGCCGCCGGGTCAGGTACCGTTCCGACATCTCGTCTATCCCATCCCGGATGCGGACGGGTTAGGCGTGCATTTGACACTCGACCTCGCAGGCGCAGCGCGCTTTGGCCCTGATACCCAGTGGATCGAATCGCTCGATTACGAGGTTGATCCGCGCCGGGCCGTACACTTTGAGCAGGCCATCCTGCGCTACTGGCCGGGCCTACCCCGCGGGGCACTGCGGCCGGCTTATGCCGGCGTGCGTTCCAAGATCGTGGGTCCAGGGCAGGTGCCTGCGGATTTTCGCGTTGACGGCGAGCGTGTTCATGGCGTGCCCGGGCTCGTCAACCTCTTCGGCATCGAGTCTCCCGGGTTGACTGCCGCGCTCGGCCTTGCCGAACATGCGGCGTCGCTTCTCACAGACGGCTGAAAAACATCCTCGCGCTTCTCGGGATGAAAACGTTTGCCGCGAGGAGTCGATACGCAACTGCAGGCGGTGCGTGAGTCCTCTGCTGAACCCTGGCGGCAGGTTCCGCGTGCTTGGTTGCTGACCAGGTGATGGGGCGCAATCCCGACATGGATCCGGCGCCGTACTGGCTTGCCCGCTTCAGCGGGCGTCGCTGAAGGGCTCCTCGGACCGGGCGCCTCACACACGATCGGTGGCAGCGTGGCGTGGACGCGCGGCGATTCTGGTGTAGGATCGCGAGGGCCTTGGAGAGATCAGCATGCCAGACAATCCTGTGCAGGCCACCGGCACGCCGGCCGTTCCACTACCGGGCCCCGCGGAGCAAATCGCGCACCAGCATCCCCGGTTGTGGGCCGCGTTTCAGCGGCTGGGCGAGGAGACGAGTCATGCGGGTCCGCTCGATGCGCGCACTCGTCGCTTGGTTCATTTGGCGCTGGCCGTGGCATCAGAATCGGAAGGCGCAACGCACTCGCACGCCCGCCGCGCCTTGGCGGAGGAGCTCACGCCCGGGGAACTCGAGCACGTGGCGCTGCTTGCCATCACCACACTGGGCTGGGCGCGCGCAATGAAGGGGCTGAACTGGATACGCGACATCACCCGGGATAATCGCGGCGAATTGCCGCGCTGAGTCAGGCGCGTGCGCGAACGAGCCTTCGTCCTTACGGGTTCGGCCGAGCCGAGCATCTCAATCGCCCAAGGAACGCTGCTCTAGTTGCAGTTGGCGTATTCCTGCTGACTCAAACGACCGTCGTGATTCACGTCGCAGCGGGCAAAATTACTGCTTAGCCACTTGTTGTGCTTGACGTCATCCGGGGTCAGATAACCGTGGTTATTGGGATCCAACGTCAAAAAGTCCGGGTGTTTGGTGTTCGCTTTCTCGACCTGCGTAGCGCTCGGGGATGTCAAACCGGGAGATGTCTGGTCTTTGCCAGTCGCATCATCGTGGCCCGCAGTAGGGACCTCCGGATCCGGCACCGTGGCGGCGGGTTGCGCCGGATCAGGCACTGTCGCCGGGTCAACGTGTGACGTCACTCCCGGGGCCAGTGGCGCTTCGGCCCCGCGCGGCGCTTGCTGCGCAGTGGCGATGGCGCATCCGAGGAGGAGCGCAGGAAATGCCCATGCCGCTACATATCTGCATTTCGATTTCATGAGAAGACTCCTCGCCGCCATGCCAACTCGAGCGGTGCGGCGGTCCACTAACATAAACGGCGCGGTGCCGACTTTAGTTCCGGCACGAGTCGCCATGGCGAGTTGACGGAAGTCGGGGCCGCTCGAAACATGAAGCAAATTAGTAGGTTGCCCGTAGAGCGCTTGGCGGCCGCGATCTGGCCATCGTCTGGCCAGCCTGGGCCTCAAGTTCCGCCCGAACTCGTGCACGATCGGGCGTCCGCCGAAGACGCCTATGGTTGCGATCGAGCCCGATCGAGCCCTGGGCACCGTCGCTTACGTACTCGCCTCCTCGAGCGAGGCGTTGAGTGCCACGGCGAGCGCGGCTTGACCGCTGGCAAGATCGGCCCACGCGAGCTCGTGCCCTTTGCGCTTGCCCTTCTGCGTGAGCTTCATGCCTTCGGGCGTGATCGTGACGATATAAGGCTGGCCTTTGATGTCGATCTGCCGCTTCAGCGGCTTCTCAAGTTTAGTCGTCACGATTTTCCCCTTGAAGCATTCGAGTTCGGCCATTTTCTCATGGTTGCGCACAAGCGTTGTAAGTAAATCGGCGCTATCGTGGGGTTCCCGGCGCACGCGCGGCATGCAGCCCGATGAGTTAGCATTGACAGTGCTCTGATTGGTGGGATCTCGACGGATGAAAATCGATTCGCATGCCTATTGTGTCCCCGGAGGGACGAAGGTCAAGCTTCGCAAATGGGCGACCCGCGCGGCTCCCGTCTACAAGTCGAAGCACCAATATCGGAAAATTCTCGAGAGCCATGTAGAGCAGCTGAGTTCCTTGCAGGAGATGCACTTCGCCGCCAACCGCTACGCACTGCTATTGATCTTTCAGGCGATGGACGCCGCCGGCAAGGACGGCGCAATCCGGCACGTGATGTCCGGGATCAATCCACAAGGCTGCCAGGTGTTCAGCTTCAAGGCTCCGAGCGCGGCAGAGCTGGAACACGATTTTTTATGGCGCACCACGCGCGTGCTGCCGCCGCGCGGTTATATCGGAATATTCAATCGATCCTATTACGAGGAAGTGTTGATCGTTCGAGTGCATCCGAAACTTCTGCGCACCGAGCTCGTGGCTGCCACGCCGCATGACTTTGATAAGGTCTGGGAAGGCAGGTATCGTTCGATAGTCGATTTTGAGCAGCACTTGCACCGCAACGGCACCCGGATCGTCAAATTCTTCCTGCACCTCTCGAAGGAGGAGCAGCGTAAGCGCTTCCTGGCCCGTATCGACGAGCCGCAGAGGAACTGGAAGTTCAGCATGGCGGATGCCAAGGAACGCGGGTTCTGGAAGAGCTACATGCGCGCGTATGAGGAGTGTCTCAGTGCAACGAGTACGGACATGACGCCCTGGTACATCGTGCCCGCCGACGACAAGGCGAGCGCGCGCCTGATCGTCTCGCAAGTGATCCTCGATGCGCTGGGCGAGCTCGGCTCGTCTTACCCCGTGATTGATGCACGCCGACGGCGCGAGCTGCGCACGGTGCACCGGCATCTCATGGAATAAGCAATCGCACCAGCGAGGCAGCCTCGACCGACCCTGATATCAGTCAAGACAGCGAAAAACCGGCACGCTCAGCCTCATGCGATCGCCGCAAACCGCCGCGCGCAGTGCGCTGACACTGGAGACGAAAGTGACGGACATCAATACCGAAAAGATCGACGAAACCGTGCTGGCGCTTCTATATCTGGGCCTGCATGAGGGTTACCGTGCCTGGAAGGGGTTCGACTGGGAGACGATGCATCGGTTGCATGAGAAAGGTTACATCACTGACCCTGTTGGTAAGGCCAAGTCGGTGTTGTTCACCGAAGACGGGCTCCGCGAGTCTAAGCGGCTCTTCATGGCGTTGTTCGCCCAGTAGCTCGGAATTTTTTCTCTCATGCGAGGTGATCTCCATCCGGGGCCGAGCGCGTTCCCAAGCGCATCATCCTGAATCAGGCAAGCCCGGCATAGACGTCGTGCAGCCATACCTGGGCCGCCCGCACATCGCGCGCTGAAGCGAGAAAACGCCGCCACGCCTGCTGCTCGTGCCACACTGGGATGAGCTCCCAGACACAAAAGACTGGCTTGTGCGCCGCCTCGCGCGGGAAGATCTCGAAGCGCTGCATCGCATCGCCGTCCTTATAAAAGACGGTCTCCCACAGCTCATTGGAGTTTCGCCAGGTGCAGGCCATCAAAAAATAGAAATCCTGCTCGCATCGGTGCAAAACCACGAAGCCCAGACCGCGCGCTTCAAGCGGCGCCGCGGTCAGTCGAGTGCGCGCCAGGCGTGTAATTTCCTCGGGTACGGGATCCTGCTCAGGATGCAAGGCGTACCATTTGAGTGTCGCTCCGAACGGCTCGATGACGGGGCCTGGCACGACCCACTTCGGGCGGTGTTGGTAGCTTGCCCCAATGCCCGAGTCAGTCTCGACAATGTGTGCGAACTGCGGTGTGGATTGGTGCAGGTGTGGCCTCACAGCGTCGGCTCGACGGACTCTACGCACGACTTGTAAGAGAAATCACAATAACAACATATTGTAATAATATGATTATGCTGCTAATTATTGCACTAGATCAGTGAATGTTAGATGTCGTCCGCCCGCAGCCGGTTGGCGAGCACGCCAATTCCGTCGATCGCGATCTCGACGGTCGAGCCGTCTTTGACCGAGCCCACGCCAACCGATGTGCCGCAGGCGATCACGTCGCCGGGCAAAAGTGACATGTCATGCGAAAGGTGACTCACGAGCTCATGTGGTGGAAAAATCATGTCACGCAACGGGTAGTTCTGCCGCTCGACGCCGTCGACCCGGGTGACAACATTCAGCGTTGACCACTCAAGATCGGAGGTGATCGCAGGCCCGATGCAACCGAATGTGTCATAGCCCTTGGCCCGGCACCATTGCGCGAAATTTGGATTGTCGTTGAGTACCCCGCTCGCCGTGACATCATTCACGCACGTATAACCAAAGATGTACTTGGATGCCTCCTCCGCCGCCACGTTTTTGCAGGCCTTGCCGATGACGATGCCTAACTCGCCCTCGTACGCGATCTTTCCCGCATATGCGGCCGGGCGCCGGATCGACTCACCGGGGCCGATGCTACAGCTTGCCGGCTTGAGCAGGAAAAGCGGATACTTTGGCGCGGCTTTTCCGAGCTTTACTGCCAGTGCGTGGAAATTATTCCAAAGAGCAATGATCTTGCTCGGCGAGCACGGGCATAGGAGGGTGACCGCCGCCAGTGGCAGCAGCTTTCCGGTGGCTGCATGCGCTCCATACATGTCTCCCGCATACTCCAGGATCTGATCGCGACCAAGGCCGCCGAATCCAATGTGGCCATCGGCAGATCTAAATCTTACCCACTGAGTCATTTTTGACTTCCCGCGTGTTAGCGCAGCGCAGTTAGCGTTTCATAGCACAAGCCGTGAAGCGCCTTATGGTGGATCAGCATGATTGAAGCCGCTTCGCATGTACGGCTTTCCTTAGGCCCCAAGGATACCCGTTGCACTGCAGGGGCGCGCGGTATTTGCCCATGTCTAATGCAAGGCTGGGTGTGGCCAGGTGCCGACTTGGGCGGATATCGGCCGTGAGTCCCAATGGCAATTCCGCAGCGCGGCCGTTCGGCCCGTGGAACCCCGGAATTCGTTCGCCGCTACCCCAGGAGCTGCATCAATACTGTACGATTTTTCTGCCGGGAAATGTCTTTACGAGCTTCGCCAAGGCCGCGGAACTGCATGATTTTACCGGACTGGAAATGAGCGAGGTTGTGGCGTTTCGGCCGCGGCGCCTGATGCTGCATGAGCTGCTGATTCGCGTCACTGCCGACTTGTCGGTGCCCGACGGCCAGAAGGTCGAAGATCTCGGCCTCAATTTCCGCAAGATGACGCGAGTCATCCTTGCACGGCACATTGCACCGCATATGGATGCGATCATTGCCTCCTTCGAGGCAATGCGGCGGCAACTAGCCGAAGTCATCGAGGCCGAACTCGCCGCCGTGATGCCGTCGCCTGCGACAGCCAGTGGCCCAATAGCACGTCGTTCGAAGCTCGGCCCGCTTGCGCTCTTGGGCGCGCTGCGTCGCAAGCCTACTCCCCCACTGGCCGCGAAGAGCTGGGATGAAATTCTGGTTGAGTGGGGCGACAGAGCAGCCGCAGCCGAGGATGAATTGAACAAAGCAGCCTTTCGTGCGCTCGCGCGCGTCGCGGCGGCGATCTTCAAACGCCATGGCGGGCCGTGGGGCACTCAGGCGTTGATCGCCTCCCTGGCAACGGACGTGGCCAGCAATGAACACGGCAGTGACCTGGTGGGCAGGGCTATTGAGCCCCTGCTGCTGCACGCCGCCAGGAGCGAGGGCTATAGCCTGCTTCCGGCCCAACAGGCGCCGGTCATCATGAATACCAAGGGACCCTCCGCCTCGGGCAAGAGCACCCTGCGCCCGCTGCAGAAGCAGCTCGCGAGCGACATCGGCGTAAACTGGAGCGACTTTGCGCTCATCAGCCCGGACATTTGGCGCAAGCAGCTTCTCGACTACGACGCGCTCGGCGCCGACTACAAGTATGCCGGAAGCTTCACCGGCGAGGAGTTGCAGATCGTCGATCAGAAGCTCGATCGCTACATGGCTGGCAAGGCCGAGCGCGGCCAGATTTCGCATTTGCTCATCGACCGGTTTCGCTTCGACAGTTTTGCGGCCGACTCGGAGGAGGCCGGCAGCAATCTGTTGACGCGGTTCGGGCGCATCATCTATCTCTTCTTCATGATCACGCCGCCGGGCCCGCTGGTGGAGCGCGCCTGGAATCGCGGACTCGATGTCGGCCGCTACAAGGCGGTCGACGACACTCTTGCGCACGGCGTCGAGGCGTACTCGGGCATGCCGCAACTGTTCTTCACGTGGGTGCAGCGCGCGGACAAACGTGTGCATTTCGAGTTTCTCGACAACAGCGTCCCGCGCGGCGAGCGGCCGCGGACTGTCGCCTTTGGAGGTAACGACGCGATGAATGTCCTGGACGTCAAGTGCATTATCGACATCGAGCGCTATCGCAGGACCAATATCAATGCCACTGCGGCAGAGTTTCTTTATGCCGATGCGGCGCTACTCGCGCCGGAGAATAATTTGAGCTTCCTGCAGCAATGCGTCGAGCGGTTTCGCGATGTCAACTTTGCCGATCAGGCTACCGGGCGTGCCTACTTGAGCATCGTCTCTGGCAGGGCGGTCTGGGCGGACCGAGAGTTACTTGAGCGGGCGATCCTGAGCGCGGATATCCGTGCGGCGCTGTTTGCCATCGCACCGACGGCGTTCGATCTTCCGAGTGTCGACGCGCGACCCAGATACCTGCAAGAGAGCGTGGCATCCGAGCAGATTCCGACGCTGGGACGCTGGGGCTGCGCCGCCGGAACCGCCGAGCCGCCTGCGCGCCCCTGAGCTACGCTTCGAGCGTCGTGGCGAGCAACTTTGTCAATGCGTAGACCGTATCAAGGTGCGGGGTCGGCGTACGGGTGAGGCGGCCTAGCTCCACCACTGCGCCCAGCAGCGCATCGGTTTCCAACGCGCGCCGCGCCTCGACGTCCTGGAGCATTGAGGTCTTGTGGTGTCCGACCTTCTCGGCGCCCGCGATGCGCTTCTCAAGCGAAACGCGGAACGTGATGCCGAGCTTGTTCGCAATGATCTGCGCTTCGGTCATCATGGCTGCGGCCAGATTACGCGCCAGCGGAAACTGGCAAATGCCAGCCAACGTGGCGCGTGACAGCGCACTGATCGGATTGAAGGTCATGTTCCCCCAGAGCTTCAACCAGATTTCGGCGCGAATGTTGTCGAGGATAGGCGCCTTGAAGCCGGCCCTGATGAAACATTCAGAAATTCGCATGGCGCGCGTGCTGCAAGTGCCATTTGGCTCACCGACCGGGAAGCGATCGCCCTCAATGTGTTTGACAACACCAGGAGCGATCAACTCGGAGGCCGGATAAACGACGCAGCCGACGATGCGCTCCGCGGCGATGTTTGCGCCGATCACGCCGCTCGGGTCGACGCTGTCGATGCGATGGTCCTGCAAATCACCGGCGTACTCGTGGAAGTACCAGTACGGAACGCCATTTTGCATTGGCACGACGACGGTGTGCGGGCCAAAGAGCTTTGGCACGTCGCTCGCGACATTTGCGACCTGGTGGGCCTTCATGGCGAGTATCACCAAGTCCTGCGGACCCACTGCCGCATAGTCCGAGGTGGCTATCACGTCTTTCGCCACCAGCTCGCTGCCATCATGCATGATGAGCTTCATGCCGCGAGCTTGGATGGCCTCGAGATTCGAACCGCGTACGATAAAGGTGACCTTTTCGCCCGCAAGCGCCAGCTTCACACCCACGTAGCCGCCAATGGCGCCCGCGCCAATTACCGTGATCTTCATCGAACCTCTTGCATAGCGAAAGCGAAGCGAGCGCACCGTGGAGCTGCCGGATTGCAGTGTAATCTACGCGCCCAGCGAGGGATGTGCGATTGCGCTGACAGCAGTGCGACATTTCTGTCCCAGTGCGGCTTCGCGCGAGCCCGCTATGCCGCACGCGGCAGCGCCGAAGGTAGCCCAAACGTTCCCTCGACGACTTCGACGAAGCTTCTTTCTTCGCGAAGGATAAGATGCTTGCTCTGGGCGACGGAAAAATTCTCGCACGCACTTGGATCTGCTTTCAATCGTGCGCGGTACTTTTCGTACGACGCAAGGCTATCAAAGGCGATCAAACCCCAGGCGATGTCATTGGTGCCCTCGTGGGGAAGGAAATACCCAACCAGATGCCCGCCGCAGCGCGGGATGATTCGGCCCCAGTTCTCGGCGTATGTCCTGAATTCCTCGCGCTGGAAGGGGTCTATCTGATAACGGATCACACACATCATCGTCATCGGCGGATTCCTCATAGATGGCCTCGTCGGCGGTATCTGACAGGTCAGCCGGTGGTGCCCGCAGGAGTTTTGCGGTCGCCTTGCTCAGGCACCGAAAGACTGACTGGATTCATGGCGGGAAGTATGCCAATAATTGAACATGCATAATTCGTTAAGCGTCAAAGTATGAATGCAGAGCACCGGCCTGATCTCGCGGTCTCAAAAGTCGCCGCCGCCATCGGCGAACCGGCGCGGGCGCGGATGCTGTATTGCCTGCTCGACGGTCATGCCCGGACAAGCACTGAACTTGGAATCGTCGCCGAAGTGAGTCCGTCAACCGCAAGTGCACATCTGGCGCGGCTGAAGGAAGAGCGACTGGTGAGCGTCGTGGCCCAGGGCAAGCACCGCTACTACCGCCTGGACGGCGAAAACGTATCGGCGGCGCTTGAGGCTTTAATGGTCGTTGCAGGCCGGTCTACGGAAATTTTCGTTCCGACCACTCCAAGCGGACTGCGCTTCGCACGTGCCTGTTACGACCACATCGCAGGTAGTTTCGGGGTGTCGCTGCACGACCGGCTTAATGAACTGAAGTGGCTCGTGAGCGGTTCAGACGGCACTGGCTACGATCTGAGCCCAGCCGGAGCCCAGGGTCTCGCACCGCTCGGCATCGATGCGGCGGCGCTCAGATCCCTGCGGCGGCGCTTCGCTTATGCATGCATCGATTGGAGTGAGCGGCGACCCCATATCGGCGGGGCGCTCGGTGCCGCTTTGCTGACATGCGCATTGCAACGCAATTGGCTCGTCAAGGATCTTGACAGTCGCGCGTTGCGGGTCACGCGCGCGGGCCAGCGCGAATTCCACATTCGCTTCGGGCTGCGCGCATGAGGCTGGCATTCTGCCATGAGGAGGCGCGAGCATTGGCAGTCACTTGCTTAGGGCACCGCGGGGTAAAAAAATAGAATCCGCTGCGGGCCGCGCCAGCACGCGCTTTAATTCTTAAGCACCCCATCCAGCCAGTCGAATGCTCGCTGGCTGAACAGCGACCTGGCGGCCGCCTCGCAATGCTCGCCCGCGCCTACCTTGGCAGTAAGGGCGATGAATAACTTCTCGCACGTCAGCGCAGCAAAGAGTTGACTGCGGCGGGAGGAGCCATACGCGACGGTTAAGGCCGTGTGTGTATACCGAAGGCATTTCGTTGGTCCGCCCCACTGCCGCGCCAAGCCGTGGTACCGGGCACTCAAACCTTGGTAGGATCTACCTCATGAAATACTCCAGCATTCTGACCCGGGTTGTCAGGTCCTGCGCACTGATCGCAAGTATTGTGTTCGCCTCCAGCGTCAGCGCGGAGGAATACTACAAGTCATACGCGATCGAGGGACGCCCCAACGTCCACGTGGATGTTGATGACAGCAGTGTGCACGTGGTCGCCTCGGACGCGTCCCAAGTCGAATTTCGCGTGATCTACGAGGGGTTCACGATGGGGGTCGGCGGGGATCTGCACGTTGACTCGCAACAGTCCGGCAACCAGGTGACACTCACGGCGCACACGAAGCCGCACGTCATAATCGGCTTCAGCACCCGGAGGCTCAGGACCGAGGTGCATATGCCGAAGAATGCTGATCTGCAGATAGACAGTTCCGACGGCTCGATCGACGTCACCTCAGTCAATGGCAACATCACGGTTCATACCAATGACGGAGCCGTCAAGGCGACGCAACTTGCAGGCAAGATTGACTTGGTGACCAACGATGGCAGTGTCACCGTGGATGCTCTGAAGGGCGAGATTCGGCTGCATAGTGGTGACGGTGCAATTTCTGGCGGTAGCCTGGATGGGAAATGCGAGGCTTCAACCAAGGATGGACAGATCCATCTGGCGGGCCGATTCGACGCCCTCAGGCTCAGGTCCAGCGATGGTGCCGTGTCCGCGAGTGCGGCATCAGGCTCGCGGATGTCCACCGACTGGGAGATCCAGACCAGTGATGGCTCCGTTGAAGTGGCATTGCCGACGGACTTACGCGCCAACCTCGATGCCAGCACCGGTGATGGACACATTTCCATAGGGCTGCCGGTGACGGTTCAGGGTGATCTCTCCAAAACCCACATACAGGGCACGCTCAATGGGGGCGGTCCTGTGCTGCGGATTCATACCGGCGATGGGTCGATCCACGTACGGGCAACCTGACCGCATCGCACACCGCTCAGGCACGAGCGAGGAAGCGCCGACGCGGTCCCACGCTGGCGGTCCAAAGGAGAATGGGCTCCGGGGACCCTAACGGGACCAGCGTCCACATTTGCTTATAGCCTTCCGTGGCATTAGTTATGACATCCACCCGATTGACGTTTGCTGGAATTGTCTCCAAGAATCGTTGGAGCCTGGATCGGTCATCCAAGACCGACCCCGGAGAGCAGCCTTTTTCCAAACCGACTGCACGGCTCGGAGCATCTTGCTACTCGGCAGTACGCGCGGATGGTGGATTCCTGGGTCAGGCAGCTGGGATTGGACCAGGCCAGCTACGAGACTTACACGCCCAGGCGAACGAAGGCGACCTTGATCTACCGTCGGGCATCGAGGTCACTGACGTCCTGGAAGTGGCGGAGCAGACCGAAGTATTGGGGGGGGGCCGCGCCGGTCGGCCTCAACGGGCGCTGACCGGCCAACGACTGACGGTCGCGGGAATGAAATGGTTGCCTCATACCGGTCATTCAAGCATTCTCATCAGCTATGCGGAGTCAGTTGCGCCTGATATCGCGCGGAACGCTGAGGCATTTGATGGTGGCCGCCCTATTGCTAGGGGCGATTTCGGCGTCGGCCGGCGCACCGCCGGATCAGTATCCGAAAGAGGTCTGGTCAAAGGTCGATCCTAGTCTGCTCGGTTGGTCGCCGGAAAAGTTAGCCGCCGTCCGAAAGTTTGTTGAGACTCTGCCGCCGTCGAGTGTCGTGGTCATCGACCACGGTCGCGAAGTTGCCGAGTGGGGAGACGCGGCCAAGAAAATTAAGATCAGCTCAATGCGCAAGAGTCTGCTGAGCGCGCTCTACGGC
>Ga0182018_10004237_pt1 | contig 12239 bp, 5 predicted proteins | sample 812P2MmetaG_FD_120490 | JGI IMG/M metagenome (GOLD analysis project Ga0182018, IMG submission 120490) | Permafrost microbial communities from Stordalen Mire, Sweden - 812P2M metaG | ecosystem: Environmental > Terrestrial > Soil > Wetlands > Permafrost | place: Sweden: Stordalen | collected...
TGGCTGAGGCTGCGACCGGCACCCGCAACTCGATGCGCGTCGGCGCCATTCGCCCGGCTCGCGGCTCTCCGACTCGCGCTCGCGGTCCTCTCGAAGATCAGCTCGAATTCCTTCCGCTGCGCCTCCACCTGCACCAGCAGGCATTCGCGCAGGTCACGCGTGCCCACGCCGATCGGATCCAGCTGCCGCACCACATCGAGTGCGGTGGCCAGATGACCCCGCGCGCGATCCGCCATGGCGGGAGGCAGCTCGGCTACGCGCGAGTAGACGTTCTTTGCGGCCTCGCCGGCATCTGGTTCCATCTGCTCGCGCAGATAACCCGCCAGCAGCTCCTCGTCGGTCGCGGTCAGGTAGCCGTCTTCGTTCAGATTTCCGATCACGTATTCCGCGGCTTCGCGCACGGCGGGCGAGAGGCTCAACGAACCAAGCTGCCAGATGAGGTGATCGGTCAGCGTCATCGGCGCGGAGAGGAAATTCTCAATCGACGGCTTCTCGATCTCCTCGTAATTGTTCGGGGAACGGAACCCGGGGTCGAGGTAATCCTGAAAATACGATCCGAAGTCGATCTCGTCGAAGGGATCCTTCTCTTTTTTCTCCCCTTCGGTCACCGGCTGCGTTTCCACCGGCCGGTCGCGGTCTTCTTCTGCGCGGGCCACGTCGTCCAGCAGCGGAACGTTCTCTTCCAACTCCTCGAGAACCGGGTTCTCTGCGATCTCCGCCTGGATCATCTCCTTCAGCTCCAGCTTGTTCAGCGCCAGCACGCTGACCATCTGCATCAGCCCCGGCGTCAGAATCTGGCGCTGCGCGACTTTAAGGCTGAGTTTTGGCTGAAGAAATACCATTTATCCTCAAAAAGGGCCCATTGCCTCAGAGTTTACTCTCCCTGGCCGGGGCTGGATAGCAATTCCACTGCCGTAACCGTATGTTCATGGTTCCGCAGGTAATTGCCGCCGTCCCGAAGCGGATTATCCCAGGGTAAAACTTTCCCCCAGATACACGCGCCGCACCTCTGGATCGCTGCCCAGTTGCTCGGGGGTCCCATGCCTGAAGATGCGGCCCTCGTTGATGATGTAGGCGCGATCGGTCACGGAAAGCGTCTCGCGGACATTATGGTCCGTAATCAGAACCCCGATGCCGCTGGCCTTGAGGTCAAAGATGATTTCCTGCAGATCGAGTACCGCAATGGGATCGATTCCCGAAAAGGGCTCGTCCAGCAGGATGAACACTGGCTGGATGCACAGGCAGCGCGCGATTTCCACCCGGCGCCGCTCGCCGCCTGACAACGCATAGCCCCGCGTCTTGCGGATGTGCCCCAGGTTCAGCTGCTCGATCAGCTTCTCCGCCCGCGCCCGCCGCATCTCCGGCGCGATCGGCTGCACTTCAAGAACAGCGAGGATGTTTTCCTCGACCGTCAGCTTGCGGAAGACCGACGGCTCCTGCGGCAGGTAACTGATGCCATATTGACGCGCCCGTAGATACATGGGCACATGGGTAATCGCTTCGTCATCCAGCAGGATCCGTCCGCCGTCGGGCTGGATGAGCCCCACTACCATGTAAAAGCATGTAGTTTTCCCCGCGCCGTTCGGCCCGAGCAGCCCCACCACCTCGCCCTCGGTCACCTGCACGCTGACGCCGTGAACCACCTGGCGCCCTTTGTAGGACTTGCTGATCTCGTCAGTAGACAGCTTCCGCATGACTCTTTGATTAGCTTATAGGTCGAACAGCACCGCGCGCAAAACGACGCGTGGAAAAAGGAGCGTGGTTCCCTACGGTGTACAGACTCTACTTTTTCGCGCGTGTTTCGGTCACGGCGCTCGATTTTCCCCCGCTCACCACGACGCTGTCGTCCTGACTATTGAAGATCAGCGCCGCCCCGGTCGTTGTGCCATGGACGCGATCCCACATCTGCGGTGGCGCGGCCTCGGTTCCCGTCAGTACGTAGCTCCCGTCGCTGGCCGTGTAGACCAGCTTCTCGCCGTTCCCCTTGCGTCCCGGCTGCGTGAACACCACGTGTCCGGTCGCGATCATGTGGTCGAGCTGGCCTCGGCCGCCGGCAGACCCGGCGCCGGCGTGCGGGGCTGGCTGCGATCCCTGTTTGGCCCCGCCTCCCCCGGCGCTCGCTGCTGCCGCCGGTTTCAGGAACAGTAGCGCATCATCCGCGTGGACCACCTCGTCTGTCTGCTCCGCCGATACGGTGCCGTGAAAATCCCCCTGCCGTGTTTTATCGGAGTAGACCAGGGTCTGGCTGTGCACCCTCACCACGCTCTGCTGGTGGTTCGCTCCCATCGCCGAGGTGAAATTCGCGTTGACCACCGGCACTGTGCCGGTGCCTTCGCCCCAGGCCTTCAGCAGGTTCTGATTGCGATCAATCTCGATCACCGGCGCCAGCAGCGAATTGGCATCCTGCCACATCCGCGCCGGCGCCTGTACGGTTCCGTAGAACAGGTTCTGATTCGTCGCGTGCACCAGGGTCGCGCGCTCGGCGATCACGTGCACCGGACTGTTCCCGCCTCCCGCGAATCCGACCGCTGGCGCCGTGTTCTGGCCGTTCTTCTGCTGCTGCGTGTAGGTCGCCTTCACGTTGCCGCTGGCCGCCGCGTTCTGCGTGTCGCGGTGGTAGTCGATCGACTCCGCGGCCATCTGCATCGCCTCGCCGTCGGTGATTCTGGGACTACCCATCAGGTGCAGCACCTCCTCAGCAGCGTGATACTCGGCGTGCTGCGCCCAGCCGGTCAGCGTCGCGGGCTGCGTCGCCGCGCCCGGCTTCTTCGCCGGCGTCTCGGTCAGCACCACGTTGCCATCCTGAATGGCCGTTTCGAGCGCGGTCTGCATTTTCAGGCCCTGATCCTTTTTCTTTCCTGCTCCTCCGGCTTTGTGCTGACTCGCCATCGCCTGGCCCCCTGCAGCCTGACCCTGATTGCCCGGAGCCAGTGCCGGCTGCTGAACAAAAGTCGCGTGCAGAACGTCGCCCTTCGACGCATTGTGCGATCCGTCCGTCGCCGACTGCACGATCTGCGTATTTCCCGTTCCATCCAGCTGGCGCAGCGCGTTCCCCTCGTCGAGGGTGGCCACCAGTTGATCGCCGCTGATGCGGGTGGTCTGCTCCGGCCCTTTCGAGGGCGTCTGCCGCGAGCTGACGACCGGGCTGCCCTCTGCAATCGCCTTCCGCGCCTGGACTGACTGCCCTGCCTGCGGCGGCGCAAACTCCACGTCCACCTTCTCGGCGTGCAGTTGTTTGTCCGCATGCCCCCGCGGATCTTTCGCGAGCCCGGTCACCTCTTCGTCGAAGCTCACGTTCTGCCGGAACTCTCCATGCCGCAATCCTGTCTGCGCGTGCGGCCCGGTGCTCACCGTCTCGAACAGCAGCGTCCCGTCGCTGGCCGACCCGTGCATGGTCTCGTTCTCCCGCGCCGAGGCGAACTGCACGCCGCCGCCTAAATCCGCCTGGGTTGGTTGGCTCTTCGCGTCCATCCAGATCCGCGCCGTCGCCGTATCCACTGTCGCGCCGGTATCGGTCTTCATCCGCACGTGACCCTGCGCGTCGATCTTTTCCGTGGTGCCGTCTTTGCGGAAATACACAGTCGCCTCATCCGCGCTGCCATCTTCGGTTTCGTAGTTCAGGGTTGCATTCACCAGCAAAGCCTGGTCCGACGAGCGCAGCAGCGTGGCCCGGGCCGCGTCGACCACCGCGGGCTTGCCGTTGCTGCTGGTCGTGATGTGCACCTGGCTGTTCAGCACCACCACGCCGGTTTTCGAGTTGTAGTCCGCACCTACGGAAGTGCCCGCACCGCGCGGCAGCTGAAACTCCACCTGCTGCGTGGTCGAAGCCTCGCCCGTCTTTTGGAGGAAGGTCAGCCCCCGCGTTCGCACGCGTATGCTGTTGCTGTTTGCGTCGCTCGCCGCGCCACTCGACCCGGGGGTGGGAGTCGGCGCGCTCACCCCCTGCAATTCGATATCGACATCGCCCTGGCTGGTGATCACGCCGTGGCTCTGGTCGTAATCGAAATCGCTGCCGAAGATGCGGTCGGTCCGCCCCGATCCGGGCGGTCCATACAGCGTGATGTCCACGTCGTGCAGGAGCACGTGCCCGGATTTCAACTGCAGTTCTTTCGACGCCTTGAGCGTAAACAGCGCGTGTCCCTGGCTGGTTTGGGTGTAGCTGAACCCGTTCGCCGTCTGCTGAATGTTCATTCCCAGACGCGCCGGCAGGTCTTTTTCGATGTGCCGGAAACGATTGCGCCCGTAAATGATGAGGCCCGCGACCAGGGCCAGCAGCAGGGCCGCCGTCACCACAATCCACCGGCGCAGCCCCTCGATGGTTACGCGCATACCTGTTTTATCTTCTCACTCCGGGCTGCACTGGGTTTCTGCCGGGCGCTTTTTAGCGGACCGGTTCCTGCCTTGCCGCTTTTCGCTCGACGATGGCTCGCCGTTCGCTCGCAGTTCGCTGTCTTATTCGCTTCTCAGCGTCTCCGCGGGATCGATCCGCGCGATCCGCAGCGCCGGCAGCAGGCTCGCGGCCGCCGCAATCGCGATTAGCAGCAGCGGGACGCTAACCAGCGTTACCGGATCGTAGGTTCCCACCCCGTAGATCGCGCTCTTCATCACCCGCAGCACAAACACGGAGCAAACCAGCCCCGCCACCACTCCGCCGCAGGCCGCTGCCACGCCTGACGACGCGATGTGCCGCATCGCCTGCCCCAGCGTCGATCCCAGCGCGATGCGGATCCCGATCTCCCGGGTCCGCTGCACCACCAGGTTCGACACCAGCGCGTAAATGCCCACCGCCGACAGCAGCAGCGCCAGCCCCGCCAGCGTCCCCAGCAGTGTCACCTCGATCCGCTGCATTTGTAACTGCCGATTGAGCACATCCTGCATGGAGTAGAAGCCCGAGAACGGCAGTCCGGGATCGACGGCGGTCAGGGCCTGCTGCATCTGCTCCGTCAATGCCCCCACCGGCCCCCGCGTCCGCACAATCCACGAGGGCTGGAACCACATGTTCGCCAGATTCACGATCAACTGATTCACCTGCGCAGCCGGCACGTAAAACATCGGTTCCGTGGCGAGCGGCGCCCCCTGGGTCATGCCCAGGCTCTTCACTACATCCGGTACCACGCCCACAATCGTGAATGTCGTGCTTTCCGAGATGAAGTGGCGCCCCACCGGGTTCGCATCGTTATAAAAGGTGCGTCCGAAGTCCGTATTCACCACGGCCACTGGCTGGCTCGTCTCGGTATCGCTGTCACGAATCCCACGTCCGCTCAGGATCGGGATCCGCAGCGTCTCGAAAAATCCCGGCGTCACCCACGCCTCGCTCGATCCGTATTCGAAGCCCGCCCGGCCTCCGTCCAGAATCTTCAGTCCGTCGTTGAGCCCGCGCTCATAAGGCACGCTCAGCGCCACCGCTGCGCTCTCCACCCCCGGAATCCTCTGCATCGCGGCGATGCTTTGCCGCAGCAGCGTATGAAACTTCGCTGCGTCGTGGTAGCGCGCATCGTCCAGCGATGCTTTCGCGGTCATCACATTGGTTGCGTCAAATCCCGGCGGCAGCGATTCCAGATGCGCTACCGTCCGCACCAGGAGCCCCGCACCGGCGAGCAGCACCACAGTCAGCGCCACTTCCGCGCCGATCAGCCATTGCCGCACGCGACCCGATCCGCCGGCCACTGACCGCGTCCCCGCCGCAATCGAACTGCGCAGGTCCACGCGTCGTGTTTCCAGCGCCGGCAGCGCGCCAAACAGCAGGCTGGTCGCGACTGAAATTCCCAAAGCAAACGCCAGAACCGGCCCATTCAGCACAAATCCGCCAATGGGAATCATCTCGTCCGGCAACAATTGCTTCATGACCGGGAACAGCGCGAGCGCCAGACCCAGGCCGCAAGCGCCCCCGGCCAGCGCCAGCACCAGGTTTTCAACCCACAGCTGCCGCAGAATTCTGCTCCTCGACGCGCCCAGCGCCATGCGTGTGGCCATCTCCGGCGTGCGGCGATGGATCCGCGCCAGCATCAACCCGGCCAGGTTCGCGCATGCGATCAGCAGAATGAATCCCACTGCTGCCATCAGCGCCTGCGTCTGCTCGCGCATCGCATTGCCCGCATAGGCATGGAGGAGGCTGGGGAAATACCACACGTTTTCTTTGGTGAGATTCGTATTCCGCGGCGGCGGCATATGGGCCAGCTGTGCGCGCACCTGATCCCACGTAACGCCTGGCTTGAGCCGCATCAGGATCAGGCAGTTGTTCCCCACGCAGACCCCATGCGGATCATCGGGTATCAGCGGCGTCCACGCGTCGGCGGGATTCGGCATCTGCGCGCCCTGCGGCAGCACTCCGACCACGGTGTACGGCTCGCCCTTCAGCAGGATCGATTTGCCCAGGATGCCCGTGTCCTCGTGAAACGCCGTCCGCCACAAATCGTAGCTCAGCACCACAGCCTTGCCCGCGCCTGGCCGATCCTCGTCTTCGGTAAAACCGCGTCCCAGCAGCGGCGCAATTCCGAGCACCTCGAAGTAGTGCGCCGAAACGCGCACTCCATGCACATAACGCGCCGCGCCGCCCTGGGCCGCGGCCGCTTCGAGGTTCACACCCTCCGTATCGCCAAATCCGTCGCCGCCGATGGCCGCCGTCACCCCTGGAACATCCTGCTTCACCGCGCGCCACGCCGCGTTGTCGGATGAATCGTCATCGTCAAAGTGCGCGGGGTTGTTTTTCGATTCCTGGTGCGAGACGAGCGCGGCAATCCGCTCTGGGTGCGGATACGGCAGGGTTCGCAGCAGAAAACCATCCAGCAGGCTGAAGACCGCCGTGTTCACTCCGATCGCCAGCGCCAGCGTCACCACCACCGCCGCCGCGAACCCCGGACTCCGATGCAACTGCCGCAAGGCAAAACGAAGGTCTTCGATCATGACCACTCCTTACGAGAATGGAAGCCCGCTCGTTCCCCGCTAACCGCTTTTTGCTCGCCTTCTGCTCGCCCTTCGCTCGCTGCTCGCTCGCTTCTCTCTGCTTTACTCCGACCTCAGGGCCTCCATCGGATCGACCGCCGTAGCCCGCCGTGCGGGCAGCGCCGAAGCCAGCGCCACCATCACTGCGGTCAGCAGCAGAGCCGCCGCCAGCGTTACCGGATCCCACGTGCTCACGCCATAGAGCTGGCTGCGGAAAAAGTGCGCCAGCCCCACCGTCGCGGGTAGCGCAACCAGCGCCGCGATCCCGGCGATCCACGCCATTTCCCGCACCACCAGGGCGACCAGCGTGTGCCGCGGCGCGCCCAGCGCCAGCCGCACGCCAATCTCGCGCGTCCGGCTCTGCGTGGAATACGCCAGCACCCCATACAGTCCCACCGCCGCCAGCAGCGCGGCCAATACTGCAAATCCCAGCGCCAGCATCGCCAGCGCTCGCTCGTCCGACGCGCTGATATCCACCTGCGCCTCCATCGTCCGCAGGCCGTCCACCACCAGCGTCGGATCGAGGTCGTGCATCGTCCGCTGAATCCCGGCTTCCGCCGTCTCCGGATCCTGCGCGGTGCGCAGATAAATCTCCATCCCGCCCGGATGTTCGATCTGCGCGTACGGCCGATACACAGCGGGACCCATATCCGTGCGCAGGTTCTGGTGCTTCACATCTCCCACCACGCCCACAATCGTCGTATCCGGTTTGTCCTCTTCGCCAATCAGCCGTCCCAGCGCATTCTGCGCCGAACCGTAGAATTGCTTTACAAACGCCAGGTTCACGATCGCGACCTTCGCCGCGTTTTTCCCGTCGCCCTCGGTGAAGTCACGCCCCACCAGCAGCGGTTGGTGGATCGTGGCAAAATACCCAGGCGTGATCCACGGATCTTCAAAGTCCGTGTTCTCCCCCTCGACCGGCTTGTGCCCCTGCACAACAAATCCGCTCTCCGAGCTGTCGCCCATCAATTCCGGATCGGTCGTCGCCGCGGCCAATCGCACTCCCGGAATCCGCCGCAGCCCATCCAGCGCTGCCTTTATGATCTGCGGAGTGCGATCCTCGCCGTATCCCGAGATCGTCGGATCAAGGTTGAATGTCGCCAGATGGCGCGTGTCGAATCCGACCGGCTGATCCCGCAGATGCTCGAGCGTGCGCACAAACAGCCCTGCTCCGCCCAGCAGCAGCACGCTCAGCGCGATCTGCACGCCAACCGCCGCCTTGCGGAAGTATTGGGAACTCTTCGACGCCGTCCCTGTACTCTGCCGCAGCGCCCCGGCGAGATCGGGCCGCAGGAAGTGCAGCGCCGGCGCGATCGAAAACAGCACGCTCACCACCATCGAAAGGCCCAGCGCGAACAGCAGCACCCGCCCGTCCACGCTCGCCGAATACGGCTCGCTTCCCGGGTCGGCGCTCGTCATCAGACGCACCAGTGTGACCGCCAGCAACGGCGACAGCGCCAGCCCGCCCGCTGCGCCCGCCGCGCCCAGCAGCCCTCCTTCAATCAGCAGCTGCCGCACGATGCGGCTGCTCCTCGCGCCCAGGGCGTAGCGCATCGACATCTCCCGCACCCGCGCCGCCGACCGCAACAACAGCAGCGTCGCCACATTCAGCGCGCACATCGCCATCAGCAGCCCCGCCATGCTCAGCAGAATCACCAGCGGCGTCTGGAGCTCCATGCGGTCCGGCGAGAACCCCATCGAGTCGTCCTTCACTTTTATCGTCGACTTATCGACGAATCCTGTTTTGAACTTCGGCGAGGCTGACTTGTACAGCGTCACCTCCTGCGCCCGCAGCGCATGCCACAGCGGCCCCAGGCTCGCTTCCGCCTGCGTCGCCGTCACTCCTGGCTTCAGCCGCGCCACCAGCGTCAGCCATATCGATAAATGGTTATCGAGGTCGTGCCGCGACGCCGTCCACGGCATTGCGATCTCCGCCATCGTCACCGGCAAAAACAATCCCGGCCGATAGCCCCCGATCGCTGTGTGAAAATTCTGCGGAGCAATCCCGACAATCGTGAACGCATGCCCGTTGATCAGCACCGTCTGCCCGATCACCTCCCGCGACGCGCCAAAATGGTTTCGCCAGTAGTCGTAGCTCAGCACCACCACCGCGTTCGCGTCCTTCGCCGTCTCATCCGCCGCCGTGAACAGCCGGCCCGCGAACGGCCGCAGTCCCAGCACCTGGAAGTAGTTGCCGCTCACCACTTCCGCATGTTCGTCCTCGGCCTGGTTGTGCCAGGAGACGCCCACGCTCGTCTTCATCGCCGCCAGCACGCCGCTGAATACCTCATTGCGGTCGCGCAGATCCCTGTACATCGGGTAGGAGTAGTAATTCCCAATCCCCCCGCCGAATGCGCTCATCGATCCGGAGAAGCTTCCGTGCCATTCCATCCGCACCAGCTCCCGCGGCCGCTCTACTGGCAGCACGCGCAGCAGCACCTGATCGAACAGCGTGAAGATCGCCGTCGTAGCACCAATTCCCAGCGCCAGCGTCACTACCGCGGTCACCGCAAATCCTGGCGACTTCCACAGCTGCCGCCACGCATATCTCAGATCACCGAGCATCATTCACTCCTCGCTTGAATTCCTCGAGCCGCACCGCTCTTCGCCTGGCTCGCTTTTGCTGGCTTTTCGCTCGCTTCTCGCTGCCCTACTCGGTCCGCAGCGCTTTCACCGGATCCACGCTGGCCGCCCGCAGCGCGGGGATCAACCCCGCCACGAGTCCCACCCCCAGCAGAGCGACTGCAGCCAGCCCCAGCGACGGAACGACCCCGCCTCCGAAATCCACAAAGACCCGGCGCAGCAACGCCGCCGTCAGTGCTGACATCGCCGCCCCGATCGCCAGGCCGGCGGCCACCAGCAGTAGCGCCTTGCCCAGAATCAGCCGCACCACATCGCCCCGCTGCGCCCCCACCGCCATGCGTATGCCCACCTCATTGGTGCGCTGCGCCGTGACATAACTGATGAGCCCGTAAATTCCGACCACCGCCAGCAACAAAGCCAGTCCTCCAAAAACCGCCAGCATTCGCACAATCAGCCTGCGCCCCGCCAGCGAATCGGAAACCAGCGTCTCCACCGGCACAAGGGTCGAAACCGCCTGCGCGGAATCGGCCGAGGTCACGGCGCGCTTGATCGTCGCCGTCATCCCGTTCGGATCGCCATCGACGCGTACCAGAAAATCGGCTGCGCTGTCCTCCGACTGGGCGAACGAGTAGTAGCGCATCCCGTCGCTGGTGTCTTCCTCCAGAGAACTCAGCCGCACCGTCGCCGCCACTCCCACAATCACAGCCGGCTTGTTGTCGCACCCGAACGAGATATGTTGTCCGAGAGGATTCTGACCGGGCCAGTATTTCCGCGCAAGACGCGCATCGATGACCGCGACTGGCTCGCTGCTGGCGACGTCTCCCGCATCGATCCAGCGCCCGGCCAGCAGCGGAATCTGCATCACCCTCAAATAACCCGGAGTCGCCAGCGTGAGCTGGCTGTGCGGGCCCGGATCGTTGGGACCGAGAGCCCGCCCGATAATCGCGAACGAACACGAATTGCCGCCATCCGGATCGAACGGCAGGGGATCCACAGCCGCTGCGGCGCGCACTCCCGGCTGCGCGGCAAGGTTCCCCACCACCCCCGACACGAACACCGCCTGCCGCGGCTGGCTCTTCCTCAGGTCTTGTCCCGCATACTGCACCGTCCCCGCCAGCACGCCTCGCGGATTGAATCCCGGATCCACCTTCTGGAGCTGCCGAAGGCTCGCCAGAAACAGCCCGGTCCCAGCCAGCAAAAAGAAAGCAGCCGCCACCTCGCCGATCACAAACGCGCTGCGCAGGCGCTGCTTGTCGATGGATGCCGTGCCGCTTCTTCCTCCTTCATGCAGCGCAAGCCTTCCACGCGACCGCAGCAGCGTCAGCGCCGGCCCCATGCCCGCCAACAACGAGGTGAGCAAGGCCACGCTGGCCGTGAAAATCAGCACCGCCGGTTCGGTGCGAACCAGAAATCCCGTTGCCAGATCGTGCGGCACCAGGTGCAGCAGCATTCTCCCGATCAGCGGCCCGGCCAAAACGCCAACCATCGCCGCGACACCCGCCAGCACCAGCGTCTCCACGAGCAATTGCCGCACCATGCGGCCCGCGCTCGCCCCCAGCGCCGTCCGAATTGCAAACTCCTTGCTGCGCGCCGAGGAGCGCGCCAGCAAAAGCCCCGCCACATTCGCTGCGGCGATCAGCAGCACCAGCGCCACCACGCCGCACAGCACATAGAGCGGTGTCCGCAAAGGACCCGCCGCAAACTCCGTCAGCTGCGTCGCGTAAACCGACCACCCCGAGCTGGTGGCATATTTACTACTGCCACCGCTCCGGAGCTCTCCCCACATCTTCGTCGCCACCGCCGCGCTGAACTGCGGAACGGAAATCCCCGGCCGCAGGCGCGCAACCGCATAGTAGTTCTCGTTGAAAACCTCATCCGGCTTAAACGCGCTCGGCGCCAGCGCGATCGGAACCCAGATCTCCGACCGTCGCGGCCACGCAAAGTCGCTCCGCATCACGCCGACCACCTGGTACGGTTTGTCGTCCAGCAGCAGCGTCTGTCCCACCACATCGCTTCTGCCTCCAAAGATGCGCTGCCAGATCCCGTAACTCAGCACCACCACCGGACCCGCATTCGGCTGGTCCTCCTGCGCCGTGAAGGTCCGGCCCAGAATCGGCCGTGCCCCATACACCTCGAACCATTGCGAGGAAACCCTCGCCGCCGGAATATGTTCGGCCTCGCCGTCGCGCTCGATGTTGAAGCTCGCCGGGTGTTCGATGGCCGCCGCTTCCACCTGATCCTGCAGCGAAGCCGCGGTTGCATAGGTGGGCACTGAGTTGAACGGCATGTCCAGCGTGAATTGTGCGTACCGCGTGTGCAGTACCGCCACCTGTTCCGGATGATCGACGCCCGCCGGATGCCGCAGCACCGCATCCACCACGCTGAAGATCGCTGTGTTCGCGCCAATCCCCAGCGCCAGGGTCACCACCGCCGTCACCGCGAACGCCGGCGAGTTCCGCAACTGCCGCCACGCATATATCAGGTCAGCGAGCATAGTTTCTCCTCGATTGGGAGCTGGGGACAGAGAGAGCCTGCGTATCCGAGCGGCAGTTACCGTGCCAAAGCGGTTCGTCTGAAAAAAGAGCGGATAGAGGCGTCCGCGGACGGACATTCTGTCCGCAATCGCAATAGATTGTTCGGAAATGGACAGAAGCACAGGACCTTCGGCTCGCTTGTTTCCGGCTAAGAGCTCTTTGCTAACAGCTTTTCGCTAA
>Ga0182018_10004238_pt1 | contig 12239 bp, 9 predicted proteins | sample 812P2MmetaG_FD_120490 | JGI IMG/M metagenome (GOLD analysis project Ga0182018, IMG submission 120490) | Permafrost microbial communities from Stordalen Mire, Sweden - 812P2M metaG | ecosystem: Environmental > Terrestrial > Soil > Wetlands > Permafrost | place: Sweden: Stordalen | collected...
CTGCCCCCGGTTCCAGCACGAAACCATGAGCTCGCCCTGATAGTCCGAATCAATGAGGCCGACGAGATTGCCGAGCACGATGCCGTGGCGATGGCCAAGCCCTGAGCGTGGCAGAACCATTGCAGCCAGGCCCGGATCCTCCAGATGGATCGCAAGACCCGTCGGTATGAGCTCCGCCCGGCCCGGCGCAAGCTCGAGCGGCTTTTCCAGACAGGCTCTCAGGTCAAGTCCGGCTGAGCCTGCGGTCGCATACTGCGGCAGGGGAAATTCCGCCCCGAGCCGCGGATCGATGATACGCACCCGAAGGGGTGCAAGCCTGCGGGTCACGCGTGCGCCGTGCCGCGCTCAGCGCCGCTCGCCCGCTCGGCCAGGACTTCCGCGATCAGCGCCACGAGCCGTTCGGCCAAGGTGGACTTGGACGCGCGTCCGAGCTCTCTGCGCCCCGTGCGCCACAGCACGACGAGGTGATTGTCCTCGCAGTCGAAGGCCTTGTCGGCGCCCACCTCGTTGGCCGCGATCATGTCGAGATTTTTCTTCAAAAGCTTGCTGCGCGCATTCTGCTCCACCGTCTCGGTCTCGGCCGCGAAGCCTACGACAAATGGCCGTTGCGCCCGGGCCGCCACCGTGCCGACGATGTCCGTCGTGCGCTCCATCGTCAGGTCCATGTGGTCGGAGGTCTTCTTGATCTTCTGCTCGTAGGTGTGCGTGGGGCGGTAGTCGGCAACCGCAGCTGTCGAAATGAAGATGTCCGTTCGATCGACCTCGTGCAGGACGGCATCGAGCATGTCCGCGGCGCTCTCGACGTCAATCCTGCGCACGCCGGGGGGCGTGGGCAAAGCCACCGGGCCGCTCACCAGGATCACCTCCGCGCCCGCCTCGCGCGCGGCATGCGCGACGGCAAAGCCCATCTTGCCCGAGCTGCGATTGCTGATGAAGCGCACCGGATCGATGCATTCGCGCGTCGGGCCCGCGGTAATGAGCACGCGCCGGCCCACGAGCGGGCCGCCGGGCTTGAGCAGCGAGGCGATCCGATCGATGATCTCGGACGGTTCGTCCATGCGGCCGGCGCCGATTTCGCCGCAGGCCTGCTCACCTTCAGCCGGACCGATCACGCTGACGCCGCGCTGCTCGAGGAGCGCGACATTGGCGCGGGTGGCCGCATGGGCCCACATGACGCGATTCATTGCCGGGGCGATGGCCAGCGGCGCCTCGGTCGCCAGGCACAGGGTCGTCAAGAGATCATCCGCCTGTCCGGCCGCAAGGCGCGCAATGAAGCCCGCGCTTGCTGGAGCGATCAGCACGAGCTCCGCCCAGCGCGCAAGTTCAATATGGCCCATGGCAGCCTCGGCCGCAGGATCCCACAGGTCCGTGCGCACCGGCCGGCCCGACACCGCCTGCAAGGTGAGCGCGGTGATGAACTCCTGCGCCGCCGACGTCATGACGACCTGCACCTGCGCCCCACGCGCGCGCAGTCGACGTACGAGCTCGGGGCTCTTGTAGGCCGCGATGCCGCCGGTCACGCCGAGCAGAATTCTTTTGCCGTTCATGGGTGCGCCTTCACCAGTTTCCCGATTATCCGGTGAGCGTCCGCAAACAGGCAAACGCTTCCGCAAGCGCGCTGCATTTCCCGTGACGGGCGCCCGCTTTAGGCAGCGGCACGGCAGGCGCCGCTGCCGAGGCTGTCGCGCAGCATGGGTGACCGGTCGGTTTGGTTATTTCCTTATGCAATGTCGAGAACGACATTGCCGATGGCCTCGCCGCGCTCGAGGATCTCATGGGCTGCGGCGATGTCATCAAGCGGCAGGCGCCGCGCGATGCTGTGCGTGAGGCGGCCCTCTTCCAGGAGGGTACTGAGCTCGGCGAGCCCGGCTGTCCGGTCAGCTGCGCCAAGTTCATAGACGAGAAAAAACTGCAGGGTGATGGAGTTCTGCATCAGCCAAAGAGCAGGGAGCGTCGCCTCATTCGCCGAGGTCCCGTAAATGACGACGCTCGCGTGCGGACGCAGAATGGAAGAGTAGAGCTTCGCATTGGCGCTCAAATCCATCTCGATCACCCCATCGACGCCGCGGCCGCCTGTCAGAGACGTAACGCGCTCCACAACGTTTTCGCTGCGATAATTGATGATGTCGTCGGCGCCGGCGTTTTTGGCATGTGCCGCCTTTGCGTCATTGCTGACGGTCGTGATCACGCGCGCGCCCTTAAGCTTTGCAAGTTGAATGACGTAGTGGGCGACGGCGCCCGCGCCGCCGGCGACGAGCAGCGCCGCTCCCGGCGCGATGCATGCCAGGCGGATGGCCTGAATTGCGGTCAGCGCGGGAATGCCGAGACAGGCGCCTTGGGCGTAGTCGACTTTGTCGGGTAAATGCACGGCCTGCGCCTGGGGCAGCACGATGAACTGCGCCGCCGTGCCATGCGGCCGCTTCCATTGCCCGTTCCACACCCACACGCGCTCGCCGCGGCGATCGGCTACGCCCGGGCCCACCGCGTCGATATCGCCGGCGCCGTCACTGTGGGGAATGATGAGCGGCGCACCGAGCTGCCGGCCGGAGCCGCCACGCCGGACTTTCCAATCCGATGGATTGACTCCGGAAGCGCGCAGTTTGACGCGCACCTCGCCGGGGGCGGGCTCAGGTGTGGGTTGTTCGCCGACCCGCAGCACCTCGTGCGCGGGTCCCTGCTGCGTGTAGAACGCCGCGCGCATTTCGTAGGTGGGCCCGTTGAGAACGAGGGCCGCATTTTACGGCGAATTGCCCGCACGGGTCGCCGGCTTCGGGCCCGTGAGCGCAAGCGGCTACAGGAATCTGCCCTTTCCTGCGATCTAGGCATGATTTGCGCATCGCGCCTGCGCCTGCGCCGGTCCGACACTGCGGGCCCGATCAGGAGTGAATAATGAGCATCCGTGACTGGCCGAAGAACGAGCGACCTCGGGAAAAGCTGATCGAGCGGGGCGCTCAGGGCCTGTCCGAGGCTGAGCTTCTGGCCGTTCTCCTCGGATCAGGAGTGCGCGGTCGCTCGGCGGTGGAGCTCGCGCGACATCTCCTCATGGAATTCGGCTCACTGCGCGCGCTTTTAAGCTTGGAACGGGCGCGCTTCATGAGCCAGCGCGAGCTCGGGCCCACGCGCTACTGTGTCGTGCAGGCTGCACTCGAGCTCGGCGGGCGCCACTACCGCGAGGCTATGTGCATCGGCTCCGTGCTGACAGCACCGGAGGCCACCCGCGCCTTTCTCATGACCCAATTGCGCGACCGCGCCTACGAAGTATTCTGCTGCCTGCACCTGGATAACCGGCACCGCCCGATTTCCTTCGAGGAATTATTCCGCGGCACGATCGACGGCGCGAGCGTGCATCCGCGGGAAGTGGTGAAGCAGGCGCTCTCGCACAATGCCGCGGCGGTCATCTTCGCGCACAACCACCCGTTATGTTGAGTTCTCGGTGTCACCACCGGGGCATTGCACGTTGACATACGGGCAAAGGTGCTCAACTCACATGTCAAAGAAAGCAGTCTCGCGTTGCTTCTCGCGACCCAAATGGGCCGGTCTCGCTGTCAACGCACTTCGCGGGGCTAATGCAGCAGTGCTGTGTCGCGAGGGGAATCCTCCTCGGTATGTCCCACTTAAGAACTCGAGGATACGAACATAGCAACACTATACGTTCGCGACGGCGACGAGTTCCGAGAGGCCGGTTCCCAAGATGTGTTCGATCGCGCCAGGGCGCTTATTTCACAGCGTTTTCGCCCCGGTGCACTGGTCCTAGCGGCTCCGAGCCGCACGCGCGAGTTCCTGCGTCTCAAGCTTGATGCACTCGAGCACGAGGTGTTTGCCGCCCTATTCTTAGATAATCGGCATCGTTTAATCGAATACGTTGAGCTGTTTCGGGGCACGATTGACGGCGCGCAGGTGCATCCGCGCGAAGTGGTGAAGGAAGCGTTGGCACGCAATGCGGCAGCCTTGATCTTGCCATTGCCACCCAAGTGGCCAGGCGTCCCCATCCCAGGCCGACGAACACATCACTCGACGCCTGCAGGACGCGCTCGCCTTCGTCGACATCCGGGTGGTCGACCACCTCATTGTCGGGGAGACCATCATGTCGTTCGCCGAATCTGGCCTCTTGTAACACCGTCGGTCCCGGCGTGCGGTACCTAAGGGTGCGTACTGCGCGTCGGGGCTGCAATTGCCGCCCGAACCTTGGCCCGCGCGACGGGAGTCGAGTGGCGCCAGTTGGCCCTAAGCCGCCCGATGCGACCGGCCGCTTCAGGGCAAAGAAATTGAGAACTCGCGTCCCGCAGCGATTACCGGTGTCTTGCGATTGTCGCGTCTCGTCGCTCCAGTGGCGGGAATGTCGATCGTTCTTGGTTATTCCTGCTATGGTTTATCGCACCCATCTGGAGGCATCATGTGCAAAGCGCTAGTGTACTTTATCATGCTCACGCTGATTCTCGGGACTGCATCGTTGCGTGCACAGGTGCCAGCAAACGACGCGCTCACAGGAATTCCCGTGTTTCCATCGGCGGTGGGTGGCGACGAGCGCTTTCCCGGCGGGATCTGCCGCATCACCGCGCAGACCGTGGTTTATTATGTGCCCTTTCTTTGGGGACCGAATCACACAGCAGCACCGAAGCAAATAGCAGTCGCCGATGTGGAGCAGTGGTATCAGACCCACCTCAAAGACTTTCGGTCCATTCCCGGATTTGACGGGCAGCGCACGCAAGATGTCTTTCTTAGTCCCGACGGGACCAAAGCCGTCACGATAACGGGCAAACCTGCTAGCCCAGCCGCCTACGCCATTTCCTTTACGCTTTTTTCCGGACGTGCGCAGCCGAGTCAAGTAAAGAGCTTTGCGAGCCACCAAAAGATTCAATGTTGACGAGTTGTGGGATCATTGATGATGTCTCCGTACCCTACGAAGCGCGAATCGGATGAACGTCACGGTTGCTGCCGGCGTGTCGGCTGACGGTCCTGGGTCGGTTGCCGGCGGACACGGCTCAACGTTCAACTTTCCAGGTATGAAAAAGTTTGCTTCGTCAATCTGAATCTCCGTCTAGTTAAACTATCGCAAGCCACGAGCGACCGCTAACGGGCTGCTTTTTCTACCCGTCAACTGACTGGAGTTGGCCGACAAGCGTCTGTCATCAATGACGGTCAACGGCGCAGCTGAATCGGCGACTTACCGCTTCGTCGAAGTTCCGCGATCTCCCGGTCGCGACGCTCGAGGAGAGCCTGGGTCTCCCGATAGGCGGAATAATAATGGTCGACCAAGGCAGCGAGTTTAATGAGCTGAGCTTGCAAGGACTTGAGGTCCGGCCGCGGATCGCTACCCGCTCGTCCGGATTTGCCTAGATTGGTACCCGCTTCTCGCCGGTTGAGCTGGCGGAGTGTTTCCAGCACGTCCGGATGGTATCGATAGACCGAGTTGCGCGAGACGCCCGCCCGGCGGCACAGCGCAGCAACGGTTGCGGAGCCGTGCGATTCGCCGGCATCCGCCCCCCGAGTCAAATCAGCGAGCGCCTCCTCGAGCCGTTCGGCCACCGGGCGAGCCGTGACCGACGTCCGGCGGCGCGGCCCTTCAGCGACCGCCATCACGATCCGCTCGGTCAATGGCATCAATAGAACGCACCATCGCGAGGGCTTCGCCCATGCGTTCGCGCGCGATCTTGAGGGTCTGAGTGGGCAGCACTGGTTCGTTCAGCAATGCCTCGTGTCGACGCACCTGTTCCTCCCAGTACTCTCGATGTGCTGGGCCAACGGCGAAGTTGCGGCACCGGGCGCAGGTCGATGGCTCACGGCGCACCGGATTAGGAGCGCTTGTGCTACCGAGACAGGCGCTGTGTTCCTGACGGTAGACGCAATAGCCCCAATCACAGACGCCCAGGGTCAGCCCTGCATCAACCAACATGCGTGCATAACCTTTGAGATCCTGTTTGATGCGCGCGCCGCGAAATCGCGGCCGCTTTGCCAGAATCTCGGCACCGGCCTTACCGCCGAGTACTGGGGCGCTCAACATCTGTTCCCACGCAGATACGGACTGCTCAAGGATCGCGGCATCGATCTCACGGTTCAGCACGTAATCGGTACCCGAATAGTTCGTGTCGGTAATCCCGCGCTCGCGGTGGCCCAGGTGTTGCGCCAAGGCGAACAGCGCCGAGCGGTCGCGCAACGCCGCGAAGCGCACGAAGGTCTTGCGACCTTGATGTGTGGAGAGCCGCCACGGCTTCACACCGTGCAGTGGCAGATCGAACCACGGTGCCAAGCGTCGCAACAGCAATCGCATCGCTTGCGTGCTGAGCACTTGCACCGCGCTCGAGCAGTCGTATTGCCACTCACTCGCGCCAGGCCAATGTCCGCGCACTCGCAACCAGATCTCCGTCCGAGCGGTGCGCGCGCGATGCGGAGCGGAGAGTGCCTCGAGCACACTGACCGCATGCACCGCCGGTGGCGGCGCAACCCACTGATGCGCGCGGCCATGAAAATCCGCTTCCCGCTTGAAGATAGCTCCGACGATCACGGTGAGTCCGGTATCGGCCGCGTGTTCGTTGCTCGCAAGCGGTCGCGCACAGCCGACCCGCAACTGTAGGATCTCACTGGCTCGCGGACCGACTAGGTAAGAAATGACCACGAAACACGCGGTGTAAAGGACATCAATGAGTCGGGCGAGATCGGCAGCCGACTCGATCCGGTGCGGCCCGCGCGGAGTTGCCAGAGTGACCCGCTGCAGGGCCTGCGCGCTGGCCTTACGCCAGACCTCGGCGGTGTGACCGCGGCCCTGCACGGCGGCGACCGTGGTTACGTAGATCTCGCGCGCGCGCAGTAAGTCCAGAGCGCAGCTCGACAAGAAATCGATCGCACCCTGGATCAGGGGGACAGCAATAGCATCGGGTGTATAAGGCCACCGGCGAATATCGCGCTCGCGCACTTGGGCAAGCGCTCCAGTGCTCTGACCCGGGCACGGATCGGTCATCAGCCCGTCACCGATCTCGTCGCGATACCGGTACAAGTAGAGCAATAAGTGCAAATACTTCTGCACGGTGGTGGGCGCGAGCGTCGCCCCCGCAGCGTTCTTGCGCAGTGCGATTGCGTGTTGGAACTGCAGCAACGCAGACGCCTCGAGATCGACAAATCGCGTGTATCCCGCAGGCTCCATCCAGCGTACCAACTGACGCAAATACTCGAAGTAGCCCGCGACCGTGGTCGCCCGTTGCGCAAGACCGGTGTTCAACGAACGAGCGCGAATCAAGGCCAGAAGCCTCCGTGAAGCCTCGAGCAGGGCTGCGAACGGCCGATCCGTAAAGCGCCGCCCACTCGGGAGGATGAATCCCCAGATGATCCGCACGGGGCGTTCCTGTTCCAGCGCGTTCGTTGGAGTCATGACCCACACCGCGTCGTGCCAGGACGAGTCGCGCAGAAACCAATCGCGCGCGACTGCCTCGCCGGCGGTGCTCTCGGAGGTGACGCTCCTCGCAGCCGGCGCACGAGGACTCACCGTAACTCCGGAAGGGGCGGCAGCGCGCGCCGCAGAAGCGCCGCGGCGGCGAGTTCACCGGCGCCAAAGCGCGTCAGGATGTCTTCTTCCAAGATCTGCAAAGGTGGACGGTAGATCACCTGCCAGCGCGCGGGGTGAACCGTCGCGGCGGCAGCACGAAGATGATCGCGCGCTTGCAGTAATCGCGCGAGCGTCGCGGCATCGGCGGGGATGACGGCGTTCGGGCAGGTGAAGCAGCCGAGGAAATGTGTGCACAACTCACCGCGGCGTGACTCGGGCGCGATCCCGGCAAACGGATCCTTACAGTCGAAGCCGAACAGCGACACGGCGCGCGCCGCCGGTACTTGGGTTGTATCTAAAGCAACGGTCTCCTCTATCTGCGCCTTGCGTGGCCGGTCACTGGGGGACGGCCGTTCGATGTGGCCTAAGAATGCGTTCTGCAGTGCAGCCACCCGGACGCGATGTTCGGCTTCAACTTGCGGCCCTTCGACGTAACGCACCGTCGTGCCGATGTGACTGTGGTTAGCCACCGTCTTGACCTGACGCAAATCCCCCGACGCTCGGTAAAACGCGGTCAAAACGCTCGGCCGGATCGAGGCGAGTGAGAATGCAGGCAGGCCGTGGCGCACGAGAAAGTCTCTGCGCACCACGTGCTTCGCGAGAGAACTCGTCCATGCGCTCGTGCCGCGCGCGCCCTGGCAGAGTAGCAATCGATGCCGTAACGTCGGCGGCACATGACGCCGCAGCGCGTGGGTCCAGGCAAGCAGCTCGCGCACGAGTGCGGGGGGTTCAAAGGGATCCGCTACACGGAACGAGCGTCGTTGCACCGTGCCCGCGCGGTGCTTCTCCCACACGATCATCTGCCGATCATCGAGTAGTGGGATCGGCTGCAGGCAGCCAATGTTGAGTGCCGCAATCGGATCCGGGTTACCGGCCGTGTGAATCAGGATCGCAAGGTAGTACGGCAGAATCGAGTTGGCATCCGGATACAGGAGCGGCACGAGCCGTTTAGCACCACCAAATTTTTTTAATCCGCGCAGAATCGCGTGATCGCCCTCGCGATGCAGCGCCTTCCACGTCGGCAATATCCCCCCATAGCGGCGCTTGATCGCGGCCACGAGTGCAGCACGCGAGCTCGTGCAATCACCTTCGGGATGTTCCGCGCTGACATGCTCCTCCTCGAACCGCGCGCGCCGCGCGCGCGTCGCCTCGATGTCGCGTTCACAGGCCTTTAGGATCGCGCGCAGTTGCGCTGCGGGGAGTTTACTGATCGGCGCCGTGTCGCGGTTGCGCCAAGGGAAGGGGTTGAAGGGATACTCGATGAAACCCAAGACACCCGGACGGCAGCGCTCGAGCCATTGCAAGAGCTTGCGCAGCGTGGTGTAGGCGCTCGAACGACTCGACTTGGTCCACGACTTGCCGTTCGTGCGTTGTCGTGCGTTCAGCCACTCAACATATCGCACGAGGAGCGCCCGGTGCATATCGGCCATGCTCTTGATCGCGGTGGTCTCGGCGGCAAAACGACCGAAGACCTTAAGGTTCGCCCACCTAACCAGGACGCACCGATCGTCGCGAGTGCCGAAATGGTTCCAAAACGCGTCCGCGAGCGCGTGCGACACGTCTGCAGGCAACTTCAAAGTCGCGAAATCGATGAGCGTATGTCGCACTTGCTGCGCTTGATCGACGCGAAGAGGTGAGGTCGAGTCATCACGGATGCCCGTTCGCGCTCCAACCAGTAGCCGCCGCATGGGCTGACGTCGCGGGTTCTTCATCACTCGTTCGGGTCGACCAATAACGAGTCGAAGACCTCTCCGAGCACGCAGGCATCGACCGTAATCGCGCGCAGGTATCGATCGGTGGTCTCGATGTGCTCGTGACCCATCAGCACCTTGACGATGAGGAGCGGATTAATCGACTCGCCGGACGTCGCGAGTTGCTCGAGTCGGGCGAGCATCATGCACGCGAATGTCGCGCGCAGCAGATGGGTCGTCGCCCTGAAACCGCAGGCGCCGCCCGCGCGTTGCATGACCTGCTGGTAGCGGTTCTTGCTGACGACGGTCCCACGGGTACCGATGAAGAGCCCAGCGGAGTCAGGCCTGCGGCCCTTGCATGCGCCGCGCCGCAACCAGGCTTGTCGATAGCCGGCGATGAATCCCGCGGTCTCTTCGAGAAGACTTCGTGAGGCGATGACGTAACCGTTTTTACGTCCCTTGCGCAGGATATCGACGATCTGGATCCGCGGCTCCGAATGTTGTGGTTGGGGCGTGACATCCGCCACGGTCAGCCGTAGCAACTCGCTCACCCGCAATCCGGTGTAGATCTGCCAACGCGCCATCAAATCGTAGGGTGGCGCGAGCGCGGCCAAGAGCTCGCGCGTCTGCGCTGCGCTTAACGGGCGCGGCATGGACTCGTATTGCCGGATCACGAACAGGCTGTGATCGGTACTTTGGGTCTCGTGAGAGCGCGTAAATCGGGCACGGCGTGCGACCGAAAAATCGTTTGCTCTGCCGGTCAAGGGCGATGAGCTCAGCCATCCCGTACGCACGGCCCACTCATAGAAACGCAGCACGCCCCGCACGCGATGGTTTATCGTGCGGATGCTGTATCGGCGATCGGTATGCTCACTCGGTTGCATCATCATGCGGTTGCGGTACGCGACGAGATCCGCCGCCGCCGCGTCGCGCCAGACAATGTGGTTCTGCTCAAGCGTCTCGAACCAGTCGTAGAGAACTTCAGAATAAGTCCGCACAGTGCCTGTCGTATGCGCGCGCTGAACGGCGTGTTCATGCAGAAAGGCGACTGCCGGCTCGATCAGATCCTGACTCGCGTCGAACATCAGCGGAAAGCCGCAGGGCCGCGGTTCACGTAGCGTGATCGCATGGGCCGCGGCGGCGGCGGCACGCAGACCCGGTGGCACCTCATCGGGCAGCGGTAATACAGCTTTACGAATGATCTGGACCACGGTCGCTCTCTCGAGTAGTCAACTGCTTGACCGCATCGACAAACGGGACTTCCAATAGGTGCATCGCCAAATCGATGGCGCCGCCACCGCCCTTCTTCGCGCGCGTGTCGTACCACTTGACGCCGGTCGTCAAAATCTCAAACTCCCCGCACACCGTGCGTACGTGCCAGCGACGGCTCGCCGCCTGCCTCACCGGGTGATACGTCGAATCAGCTTTGAAGTGAATCGCGAGCCGCCCCAGCGCCGCCTCGCTCGGCAACGCACGAAGGGCAACCAAAACCGCTGGACTGAACGACCTAGCCACGCGAAGGCCTCCGCAACACAAACCCTCCCCAGACCCCTCCCGGCTACTCGCCTCTGACAGAGGCTGGGGCTACTTGAAGTGTGCGGAAATGTACGGCCAGAGCCGAGCGCAATAAATGGTGGTTACACCCAGAAATGCAACCTAACATCCAAGCGGAGTCGCAGAACCCAGCCACGCCGACGAGCTCATCACGCGCCGGCTCAAGGATGCGCTCGCACTCGTCGACATTCGCGTGCTCGATCATTTCATCGTCGGCGACGGCATCTGCATGTCGTTCGCAGAACGAGGGCTTCTATAAGGCTCTCTTGTGCTGCCAGCCACCAGTGACCATTAGAAATGGCGGTGGTGGTGGTGATGGACTGCCATGAAGAGCAAATACATCAAATAAATTAAAACTGCGACGCCGCAGAGGCACCCAAGCACCCAAAGAATCAGCCCGACGATGGCGCGTTTCGTCCCGGGCGGCAATTTATCTTCTTCAGTCATAGCACCATGAGACAAAGTCCAGCTCAACTGTGACCGCGGCGCAGTTGTGAGCGTCGGCCAGATATCGTTCCAGCGCAAACCGGTTTATGGAAACCGGAAACGCCAATGAAATTTCAGTGACGCTGCTTGCACCCTCAAATCACCGAGCAATTATTGGACGGCAGGCCTCGTGTGCATGGGGATAGCGGGCGATACGACAACGCCGTGCGCAGCGGCTGCAACGTATTGCCAATCCACCCGGTGCATCGGCAGGAGACGCCGGTCCGGACCCCCTCGGGTCCGAACCGCTGCAAAGCAACGCCCTCAGTAGAGCAGCAACGCCTCAATAAAGGCAGGAATATTTGGCGTGCCAACCCCGGTGACGTTGTCGTAGCCTGCGGTCGTACGCAGCGACGTATCAGTGCCTTCAACGAGCGGATGCGGCGTGGAGTTCATGGTCACGACGCGCAACTCGTGCAGATTGCTGACGTAGCCTCGGAGCACCGCGGTGGGCGAAGTCGGCTTGTTCACATCGGTGATGGCCGCATAGGGCCCCGACGAGTCAGAGCGGTCGAGTGCATACAGCGCCGGATTCACGAATCCAACCGCGGCGCTTCCGACCTCGGCGCGCGCCTGATTCGCCAGCGCCAGGACGCCAGCGAACAGGGGTGACGCGAGGCTCGTGCCTCCAATGATGCCCTCGCAGTACTCCCTCGGGATCGTGAGTGCCACACAACCGGGGTCAGGAGTCGGCGGGTTCGCCATGATGAAGGTCTCACCGTACAGAAAGCCGGTGTACGGATCAGCGACCATCGCGACATCCGGTGTGACGCGGTGGGGTTTGCCCAGATAGATCTCGGTGCCGCTCGTCGCATCGTAAGTGAATTCCGACAGGGCTGTCGGGACATACGCCTGATAGGCAGGAGCGAGCTCGATCAAGCTCGGGCCGCCGCCTGCGCCGGCATAGAATGCGAAGGGCAGCGCAGCGCCGCTGTCCTTTATGGTGCCGGCACCGTTTGCAGGGACCGTCA
>Ga0182018_10004239_pt1 | contig 12238 bp, 6 predicted proteins | sample 812P2MmetaG_FD_120490 | JGI IMG/M metagenome (GOLD analysis project Ga0182018, IMG submission 120490) | Permafrost microbial communities from Stordalen Mire, Sweden - 812P2M metaG | ecosystem: Environmental > Terrestrial > Soil > Wetlands > Permafrost | place: Sweden: Stordalen | collected...
CTTCCCGTATCTCTCGAACCCGCTCTGCGCCGCCAGACTCTGCTGTCTCATTCGCCCTCACCCTCCACCAACCCAGGTTACCCCATGGGCTGGGCTTCGGGAAGTTCTTCAGAGGTTCCCTAGAATCAGCAACCATCCCGCAAATCCCTACCCCATACCCCCATCACTCCGCCTTAACCCACGCACTCTGCAGAAAAAGATACCGGTCCCGATGCTGGTCCGGCCTCGCCGCCGAGTCCACATCCAGATGCATCAGCTGCCACCCATCTCCCTGGTTGTACTGCGGCCATTCAGGCGCTCCGGCCCCGTTTGGATTCCCGGTCCGCGCAAAGTTAGTCCAGTAAGTCTCCAGCAGGTCGCTGAGCTTCTGATCCTCCGGCTGCCACACCGCGTCCACACGCGAATTCAGATTCCCAAACACATACTCAATCTCATCCGAATGAAAAGCCCCCGACCCCGCTGGATGATACTTATCCGCCGGCGCAGGCCGCTCGAAATGATAACGGTAGACCGCCGCGCCGCCCGTTGCAGCCTGCGCCTCCAGCCATTGCCAGGTAGAGAAGGCAATAAAGCTGTCCCCCGCGAAATCAATCGCCGACCGCACCGCCTCCGCATCCGTCCCCGCCGGATAAACCTGCAAAAACTTCTGCGCGCGATCCCCAAAGCTCTTCTCCGCAGTTTGCTGGAAGCTCGCCACCGTCGGCGGCTGCGGAACATTCACCGCCAGCGCACTCGGCTCATCCCGATTCCATCCCGCCAGAAGCGCAACGTGCGCCTGTTTCCCCTCCTTGTAAATCTGTTGAACGCTCTCCGGCAGAAAATATCCGTCCACGTCCGGCACAATGTGACCGCCACCCGGATTCGTTTGTGTCGCCATCTTCAGCATCAGATCGTCCGCGCTCATCGCCCGCAAAGCCGCCAGGTCCGAAGTCCCAAATGTAGCCAGAGCATACGCAGGGTCGTGCGTCAGCCTCTCCGCCAGCGGAGCAAACGAAAGACCATGGCTGTAGAAAGCACCCCCGCTCTCCCCAATCGCATGTGCAAACAGTCCCGCCGCCAGCGGTGAAGCCATCTGAGCGCTCACCGAGAAAGATCCGGCAGACTCGCCAAACAGCGTCACATTATCCGGATCGCCCCCGAAAGACCCAATGTTCCGCCTCACCCACTGGAGCGCAGCCGTCTGGTCCATCAATCCATAATTGCCCGCCGCGTGCTGCGCCGACTCGGCTGCGAGACCAGGATGAACGAAGAACCCAAACAAACCCAGCCGATAATTCATCGACACAACAATCACGCCCTTGTGTGCCAGGTGCTCTCCATCCTGTCGCGGTTCCGACGTTGCTCCGGCAACAAATCCCCCGCCATAAACCCACACCATCACCGGTAGCTTCGTGTGCTTGTCCACAACCTGCGCCCAGACATTCAGCGTGAGGCAGTCCTCGCTTTCGCCGGGACCGCGAAACTGCATATCGTGAAAAATGTCCGGCTGCATACACCGGGAACCGAAGCTCGTCGCTTCCCGTACACCCTTCCACTTCACCGTCGGTTGCGGAGCCTTCCAGCGCAGCGCTCCAACCGGCGGCGCCGCATACGGCACTCCCAGGAAGGTGCGAACCTGCCCGTCATCGCTCATCTTTCCGTGAATTTTGCCCTTGTCCGTCTTGACCGTCAGATCATCGGCAGCTCTGGCCGACGTGGCGACCACCACGCATGCGCACACCACAAAGTAAAAAGATTCTCCTCGAACCCGCATCTCGTCCCCTCCATCATCCCGACAATCGCAATCGGAAGACTCACTAAAATATCAGAGGGAGGGCTACCCGCGCCCCGGCGTGAGCTTTTCGGGATGCGCTGTGAGCCTCTCGCGATCCGGCGCGAGCATGGCCTCGATCGTTTCCCGTCCCCGGATCAGCCGCACGCGACTGCCTTCGACCAGCACCTCCGCAGGCCGAGGCCGCGAGTTGTAATTCGACGCGAGCGACATCCCATAAGCACCGGCATCGAGAATCGCCACCAGATCGCCCGGCTCCAGTCGCGGCAGTTTGCGATCGCGCGCAAAAAAGTCCCCCGTTTCGCATACCGGACCCACGACATCCGCCACCATCTTCCGCGACGATCCGCCGCGCGCCACGGGAACGATCTCGTGATAAGCCTGATACAGCGCCGGGCGAATCAGGTCGTTCATCGCCGCATCGACAACGACGAATGTCTTGCCGCCATTCTTCTTCACGTACAGCACGCGCGCCACCAGAGTCCCCGCCTGCGCCACAAGAAACCGCCCCGGCTCCAGCAGCAGTGTAAGCCCCCCCACGGATTCAGCCACCGGAATGAACGCTTCAGCGTATTGGCGGACCTTTTCCTCGGCATCGAACGGGCAGTCGATGTGGTACTCAATGCCGAGCCCTCCGCCAGCGTCCATATATCGAATCGCGTGACCGTCCCTTCGCAAGTCTCCGATCAGTTTGGCTACTCGCCGCGCCGCAGCCTCAAAAGGCTCGGCGCTCCGAATCTGCGACCCGATGTGCACGCTCACGCCGCTCGGCTCCAGGTACTTGTCAGCCTTCCGGTAAACCGCTCGCGCCTTGCGAATGTCGATCCCGAACTTATGCTCCCGCATTCCGGTCGATATATAAGGATGGGTTTCCGCAAACACATCCGGGTTCACGCGCAGCGCAATCCGCGCGCACTTGCGCAGTTTGGCGGCGCGCTCGGCGAGCAAATCCAGCTCGCCCTCGCTCTCGACATTGAAAAGCAGGATCCCCGACCGCAATGCCAGGTCCATCTCCGGCGCGGTCTTGCCGATCCCGGAAAAGACAACTCTGTCCGCAGCAGCGCGGTCAACGGCGAGCACGCGCTCCAGTTCGCCGCCCGAGACTACATCGAATCCCGCGCCGCGCCGAGCCAGCAGCTCCAGAATCGCAAGGTTGGAGTTAGCTTTTACGGCATAGCAAACCAGATGCGGGAGAACTCTGAACGCCCTCTGGAAGAGCCTCAGCCGCTCGGTGATATGGCTCGCGGAGTAGATATACAGCGGAGTTCCAAACCTGCGTGCCAGCCGCTCCACGCTGACGCCATCGCAGCGCAGCGATGTTTCCTCATCGGTATATACGAATGGGCGGCTGGAAATCGACACGGAATTGTGGATTTTGCGCAAGTTAGAGAGGACGAAGTTCGTGAGCCTAGGGCCGGTCAACCTGATTTTACGGCAGGTCCAGGGTGATCTTTATGGATGGGTAGACGAGCGGGTTCCAGTCCCGCGTTAAGCGTCGCCGGGCCGGGGCTTCAGCCTCGGGTGTCCACAATCCTCACGGATGAGCATCCAACTCGAAATTGAGTGTTGTGTCTCCCGTAGCCGCCATAACCAGCAGGCGCGCGGCCAGACCCTGCGAAGACAAAGGCGTCAGCGTCACCGAGCCGTCAATCCCCGACGTCGCCTGCACCATCTGCTGCGCAAGCAGCGGCGCAGCAGCACACCCTCCCTGCGCCGGGCACGGTTCAGTCCAGCCATCCAGCGTCTCGGCAAACAAGACCGTTGCTCCCGCCAGCGGATCGCCGAATGCATCCGTCACATGCAGCACAACCGGCGCAAAAGGCTGGCTCAAGGAGATGTACTGCACCGTCCCACTCCATGGAGCCAGCGCCGCGTCTTGCGGATGCACGGGAGTCACCGTGAAGTCCGCGCAATCTGTGCTACCGGCGATACACGCGCTGACCGAAGCCTCGACGCTCGCGCCAAACGGTCCCACCGCAATCTGATTCGAAACCAAGCCATTTGCGTCGCTCGTATTCTGCGCGGAAGAAACACTGTCGCCCGCCCCGGCCGTAATCCAGTTGACGTGCTGCCCTGCCACAGCAGCGCCTGACGGATTGAGTACCATTGCCTGCACAGGCCAGTCCACAGTCGCGCCCAGAGCCACATAGAGATTTGGCGTCAGAGCCGCGATCGACGGCGGAGCCGCTCCGGTGAATTCAGCCAGCACGCTGCTCCCGCTGCTGAGAGAAGCCTTAATCTGCGCCGGCACCGTGGAGTTTGCAACAACCCCCAAACTTGCTGTGCCGTCCCCCCCCGTCACTACGCTGCACGAACTCTGCTCGCAACCCAGCGCCACCATTCCTTCCGTGACAGCAAATGTCACCGTCACGCCCGCTGCAGGAGTCTGCGTCGTTACGTTCATCGCCCGAACCGCAAAAGTCTCCGGCACTCCCATGACCACCGAACCCATGGGCGCAACCACGAGAGAAATAGCATCGTCGGGTTCAGCATCGTAGCTCGCAGTGATTTGCGCCACGCCCAGGGTCTGGGTGTCCCGGAGCTGCACAATGGCGCTCCCCGTAGCCCCACCAGACGCCGGAGCCGTCGCAACAATCACATTCGGCGTCACGCTCGTCACCTGTGCCGTCGCGCCATTCACGGAAATCGCGACAGACGGACTGAATCCCATCCCCTGAATCACGATCTGCCCACCCGCAACCGGCAGCCGCGCCGGAGTGACACTGTCTGCATACAAAATGCGCCCGCGGTACGCATAATCCGGGCGCCCATCTCCGCGCAGATCGGCCAGTCCAATCCGAACCTCGCTGTCCGCCACGGTCAACACGGGAAGGGAAGTGAGCCCCACCAGGTTGCCGTTGAAAGGTTGGGCAGTCCCGGTTACCGGCAGAACGCCAACCGCATCCGTTCCATTCCACGCCCCGATAACAATCTGCGCTTTGTTCGCCGAATCCAAACCGTTCTCGTCGAGCGCCCCCACCTCGACGGTAAACTCGCTCCCGCCACGCGCCCAAAACTGAAACCAACCCGAGTGCCCATACCCGGTAATGCGCCCAGTCCATTCGCCCGTTCCAGGAGTATCCGCCGGCGACCCCGCACTTCCGTCCGCCCCGCTTTGCCCCTCATCCGCAGCGTCCTCAATCACCACCGTCTGCGTAACGCCAGAACCCGCATTCAGAGTCCCCAGCGCAATCACCGGCATAGTCCCGGAAGGCATCACCTGCCCAGTTGTATAAGGTCCAACCGACATCGTTCCCGTATACATCGGGTCCAGAGCTTCAAACGTCAGCCGATATTGCGCACTACTCACCTCCGGCGACAGAGGAACTCCGCTGAGATCGAAGAATCCCTCGAGCGAAGCATCATTGATGCCGAACCGGTTCAGCGGATTCCCCTCCGCATCCACAGTCCCCGTGACCGGATTGCCCACATTGCCCGCAAAAAACACCCCGCTCACCGCGGTCGCCGTATACCGCACATCGGGCACGCCGTTGACCACAGGCTGCAGCACCACGTTGACCCCCTGCATCCCCTGCCCACGCCCAAATTGAATCGTCCCCTGAACCGAAATAGTCGCCGAAGCTGTAATCGTCTTCCCCGAAAACCCGGCAATATTCGCAGCGGTCACCGGATAAAGCCGATTCAGAGCAGCAACATCATCCGTCCGCAACTGCGTCGGATTCGGCATACAAGCCCCACCGCCGCCATTGCAAAGCCGCTCCATCGGATGCATAATCGGCCACCCCCCCAAACCATCCGAAGTGACCTGGTCATTCACAAACATCTCCTCATTTGTCTGCGACCAATCCAGCCCCAGCACCCGCCCAAACCCGCGAATCAGCTGATACTGCAAGTTCGCAATCTGCTCCGCATTCGTCGCGCACAAACCGTTCACCAGCATCAGAGCGTGCGCAATATTCCCCGTAACAGCAAAATTGTCGACTGTCACCATGACGCCATTGTCCTCGCAAGCCAGCGCCGAGCTCGCGCCAGGACCATAAATAGCGTCAATCACCGAACCGTCTTCGTCGTAAACCACCCCAACCGGCGTCCCTGTCGCCGTCGACTGAATATCCGCCGGCATCGTAACCCCGCTCGCCCCGGCAATCATGTTCGACCCGTTCACATCCTCGGCCAGGCTGCCCCCCCATTCAATCGACACGGCAGCCGTGTTCACACCACTCCACACGCCGGCAGCCGTAGCCACCATCGCGTCAGCCTCAGCCTGGCTCACCTCCGCACTCAGATCCCCGAGGTCCGTGTAATAACTCACCTGCCCGCCGCTCCAAACGACCGCCTGCCCCTCCACCGAAGAGTTGAAGTAGCTTGAACCAGCGATCCACCGTGGTCCTCCCCCATGAGCGGCCCCAACCCCAAACATCAGGATCAACGCCCAAAAAACCAGCACCTCCAAAACCCTGCCTGCCGATTCCGATCCATGTACACCGCTCATCGCGGGGCCTCCGGAAGCGCCCGCCACCAACCCTGCGGTCGCCTCCGACTCCATTTCCCCACACCACCCGCCCCACCGGGGAAAGAATCGAACGCCAACCGACCAGCATCATGTCAGTTCGGGACAACGCGCCCGCCGCTCCCCAATTCGGGCCGTGCGCCAACTTCCCTCTGCGTCCCGCCGATCCCAGTCGACCGACCTGCCGCAGGTACAATTTGAAAGTTCACGCAAATGGCAGATAACATCCGCGATACAGTCATCCTCGGCTCCGGCTGCGCCGGACTCACAGCAGCGATCTACAGTGCCCGCGCCAACCTCAACCCCCTGCTGCTCGAAGGCCACGAACCCGGCGGCCAGCTCTCCATCACCACCCTCGTCGAAAATTTCCCCGGCTGGCCCGAAGGCATTCAGGGTCCCGAGCTCATCGAGAACATGCGCAAGCAGGCCTCCCGCTTCGGCACCGAGTTTCGCCTCGGCCACCTCGCCACCGCCGACCTCACCAAGCATCCTTTCGCCCTCAATCTCGGCCACGAGACCATCCACGCCCGCACCCTCATCATCGCCAGCGGCGCCTCAGCCCGCTGGCTCGGCTTGCCCTCCGAGCAGGCCCTCATCGGCCACGGCGTCAGCTCCTGCGCCACCTGCGACGGCTTCTTCTTCTCCGGCCGCGAAATCGCTGTCGTCGGCGGCGGCGATTCAGCCATGGAAGAAGCCCTCTTCCTCACCCGCTTCGCAACCAAAGTCACCCTCATCCATCGCCGCGAACATTTCCGCGCCTCGCGCATCATGCTCGACCGCGCCATCGCCAACCCCAAAATCGCCTTCATGACTAACGCCGTCGTCCTCGAGGTCCTCGGCGTCGAATCGAAAGAAGTCACCGGCGTCCGTGTCCTCGACACTGTCACCGGCGTCGAGTCAGTCCTCGACACCAGTGGGCTTTTTCTTGGCATCGGCCACATTCCGAATGCTTCGATGTTTGCCGGCCAGCTCGACCTCGACGAAGACGGCTACATCAAGACCCACGACTACGTCTTCACCCGCGTCCCCGGCGTCTTCGCCTGCGGAGATGTGCAGGACCGCCGCTATCGCCAGGCCATCACCGCCGCGGGAACCGGCTGCATGGCGGCTCTCGAAGCCGAAAGGTATCTCGAAGAACACGGCCGCTAACCCGCAAAACATCGCTGGCCGAAAGATGGGTTCGGCCCAGACCTGTAGTAACTCCTTCCATGTCGACGACTAAATCCATATTGTCAGCGCTATAACTCACAAGCCAGTGCCGCCCCGGCGACGCCACCCTACCGTAATCCCCCCACCGTGTCATTGCCTGCGCGTCGCGAGGGGGCTCCAATCAAATCATGAAATGGAACGCTCCATGAAGTCGGGGCCGGCAACTCAACCGTGGCACTCCTGATGAGAAAGCAATGAAAATAACAAAAGCGATCTCTCCGCTGCGGACTTTTTTTATTGATGAATCCGGTCAGGACCTCATCGAGTATGCATTAATTGCTGCCCTGATCGCTCTTGGATCGATTGCCGCCATGAGTTCTCTCGCCGGTTCGATCGCGAACGAATTCAATACTGTAGGTAACAGCCTCTAGCGACAACCAGTACATTTCAGTCGCGGTCAGCATTCATCAGCTCCCGGTGTTTCTTCAACAACACCAAACCAGTTGACCGGCTTTCCGAGGGCCAGTTCATTCGGCCCTCGGCCTTTTTCCCAATTCTCGCGATTCTTAACCCCAGAGCCGGCCGTCCAGGCCGCTCATCATCTGCACGTCCGCCCATCGCTACAATGGAACCTTCATGACCATTCTTCTCACTCCCGTAGAAGCCCGCGTGCTGGGCGCCCTCGTCGAAAAAGAAGCCACCACCCCCGAGTACTATCCCCTCTCGCTCAATGCCCTGGTCAACGCCTGCAATCAGAAGAACAATCGAGACCCCCTCATGCAGCTCGATGAGGATGCGGTTCGCCTCGCGCTGCACCGTCTCGAAGACCAGCAGCTCGCCGGCGCCTCGCGCAACGCCGACAGCCGCGTCGCCAAATACGAGCACCTCCTCCAGGAAGTCTTCAATTTCACCCGCGGCGAGACCGCTGTCGTCTGCGTGCTCCTGCTCCGCGGACCGCAAACTCCAGGCGAGCTCCGCGGCCGCACCGAGCGCATCTTCCGCTTCGACGAACTCGAAGACGTGCTCTCCGTCCTCCATCGCCTCATCGAGCGCGAGCCTTCCCTGGTCGCCGCTCTACCGCGCCAGCCCGGCACGAAAGAAATTCGCTACACGCACCTGCTCTCGGGTGAACCAGATGCGGTACCAGAACGCACAGCGCCGCAGCCCTCCCCCGACCCGATAGCCGCGCCAGAACCCAGCGATCGCCTCCTGCAGTTAGAGTCCGAAGTAGCAATTCTCCGCCAGGAAATAAATGAACTGAAACAGCAGTTAGGCGCCATCCTATGCAGCCGATCCTAACGGCATATCAGCACTGCGGTTAACGGTTTGGTGAAGATTGGGCAGGGTGCCGGGGGTAGCGATTTGCGGGGTGGTTGTTGATTCTCCTGGGGTTGTGGAGGGGGTAACGTTGGTACCTCCCGCTGGACGCTGGGGAGTGTTGCTGAGAAAGTACCGGCGGCCCTGGGCGCTCCGGCGTCCTGGGCCGGTAAGCGGGGTGACGCGGGATTGGGCAGACGGCGGTTCGGGAATCAAGGACTCTCCAGCAATGGAAAAGGCCGCTCGAAAAGCGGCCTTGCTTTCTACCTTCTAATACTGCTTTTTCTTCTTTACCCTCCATTATTAGAATACCAAGGTTGGAGGATAAAACTGCCAACTTTCTTCGGATAAGTTGGCTTGTAAGTGGCTTGAAATGTGGGGTTGTTACTTCGGATTTTTGAGTTGGGGCTTGACAAATTTTCCACATTTAACCTTTTTCAGCCGAACGCCGGATTTTCCTGCTGCTTGGAGCAGTTTTGCCTGGCCCCTCAAACTACCTTGCGTTGAGGAATCGTCCGACGACGCCTCCGGTCGAAGGACCAACTGGCGCCATCCTGCCTTCCTCTAACTCGTCTGGCGCCACTCGGCATTGGCTCGGGCTTTTTCCCAAAACGGTGCGAGACAGTACTTCAGGCCGGAGCCCGGGATCTATTGCGTTGACCATCAGGATGGCGGGAGCGTTAGCTTCTTTGCTGTGGGGTGAACCTGGCCGGGATCAGGTTTTGGGGGGACCGGGTGGCTGATACGGCCTGCGTGATTCAGCGGCGCGAAAACGAGACCTTGCAGCTAGAGATTGCTCGGTTCTCAGAGACTCCTGAGTTCAGGGCGAAGCAGGACAAGCCCAGCAACTCCCGGCGAGGCGTCACGGACCGGTGAAGATACGGAGAAACCGCTTGACATTCGTGTTTTGCCGCCTCATCATCGTGTTTCCCGATTCGTTATTATTCATACCGATTCATACTGGTAGTCCCCATTGAAGCTCTGGTTCGATCTGAGCTTCGGAACGCACGTACGCCCGCGCTTCCCCGGCGCGCCGATGCTGCCGTAGCACGCCCCCAGCGACAGCTGCAACGAATCGTTGTGCCGATCCCGGCTCCATGCGTACTCCAATGCGCGATTGCTCTCACCCCCGCGAGGTTTCCACGATGTCGTTACGCCGATCGTTCTGCGATGCCGGTGCGGTTTTCCCGGTTGAAGTCCAGCCGCAAGTGTGGGCGGTGAGGGAGGCTGCAATGAAAGTAAAGAGGATCGTCTCGTTCACGATGCGGATGGGTGTGCTTGCCGGGTTGGCTTGTGGATTGGCGGCTATGGGCGCCCATGCCCAGACGACCTTTACGTGCTCGACCGCGACGCCCAGCAGCAACTGCGCGATGGCGATAGCGGGGAGCGCCACGGGGACCACTAGCACCCCGGCCGGCCTCAGCTCATCTTACCTGACCGTCTCCGGCGCTACCGGCCCCGTAGCCAGCGTTCAGGTTGTCCTGAATGGCGTAACCTCGTCAGTCGCCGACTGGGCGGGGTACAACGAGAACAACGAAAACGTCTACAGCAGCGTTTTCTATACGACCTTTGTGCTGGAAGACCCAGCGGGAAACCAACTGGCGCTGCTCGGCAGCACGGGGAGCGGCTACGATGCCATGAACGGGGTGACGATCACGATTAAGGACGGGGCCACGGTCGCGCCGCCGCTCAACGAGCCGAACTACGGGGGAGCCTGGCCAAATACGGGATCCATAACCGTGGCGCCCGGCTCCTATTGGGAATTGGAAAACATCGTACCCTTGTACGATGCGGCACCAGGCGACTTGCCGCAAACCGATGGCAGCGCCACCCTAACCTCCAAATTCCTCGGGGCCACGGCCAACGGAACCTGGACTCTCCACCTGGCTGACAGCGACCAGACAATCGATTATCCCTTGTACGTCACCGATCCGGTATCGATCGGCGGATGGCAGCTGATCCTGACTTATTCCAACTTGCCCTCCACAACCACGACGGTGAGTTCGAGTGTGAATCCAACGTACACCGCGTCCACGGGCGACTCTACCCTGCTGACTGCGACGGTGTCCAGCAGCGGGGAGCCGATCGGCGGCGGGACGGTGTCCTTCACTGCCAACAACTCGCCGATCGCCTGCACCGGGGGCAACCAGACTGTGAGCGGCGGCACGGCGACCTGTGACGTCGTCTTCAGCGCAGAGGGCAACTATTCTATTGGGGCCTCCTACTCGGGAACGAGCAGCTATGCACCCAGCAGCGGCGGCGGCTTATATCAGCTCGCGATTAACCACACCACAAACCCCACCACGAACACGTATTGCGATCCGGGCAACCTGGCCACGACGGGCTATACTTCCACCGACCTGGTTTACCCCTCCTACATTCAGGTTCCCAGCAGCGTAACGCAGACGGTGGCCAACGTGGCGGTGGAGCTGAACGGTCTTCAGTCCACCAACGGCGGCCTGTCGGGGGATGTGAGTGACACTTCCTTCCTGCTGGTTTCGCCGGGTAAGACGAACAACCTCGACTTCCTGTCGCACGGGGTGACGGGGAATCCGCAGCCATCGGTGGACGTGACGTTCGCGGACGGCAATCCGCTGGTGCCGAATGGCGAAGGTGAGAACGGCGGGATCTGCAACGGAGGAAGCGGGCCGAATTGCGATCTGCAAAACGATACAACATACGGGCCGACGGACGACAGCCTGACGGGGGACTCGTTCATTACGCAAACCGGCAGTCCCGCGCCGCCATCGCCCCCGAATTACCCGCTGCCCTACGGAAGCACGAACGCCAAGACATTCGAACAGGCGTTCAGTGGCGCCACGGCGGCCGGAAACTGGCTGCTGTACATCGAGAACGACGGCGGAATCCCGCTGAGCCTGAGCGGCGGCTGGTGCATCGATCTGACTCTGAATACGGGGGCGGCGACCACCACCACGGTTACTTCCGGCATGGATCAGGCCCCCACGGGAACTCCGGTCAACTTCACGGCGACCGTACAAAGCGGCGGCGACCCCGTGACCACGGGCTCGGTGACCTTCCTTGACAATGGCGCGCCACCCGCCGGCGGCAACAACGTGATCCCTCTGAGCGGTTCCGACCAGGCGGTATTCTCCACCAGTCAACTGACCGAGGGAGACCACAAGATCACCGCTTCGTATAGCGGTGCGTCAGGCTACGACCCCAGCTCAAACTTCGTGTGGCAGCGCATCGACGACACGACCGTGGTCTCCAATGTGTCCGGCAACGCGGCGCAGTTCTGCAATACGGGAGCAGTGCTGACCGCAGAGGGGCAGATCGGCGCCTACACGCCAGATCCATCGAACATCTTTGTGAAGAATCTGCCGGGCACGGTAAGTTCCGTTAGCCTCACGCTCGACAATTTCTACACGTTCAGCGACCAGATCTACGCGACCGAATCGATGGTGGAGGGTCCAACCGGAGCTGCGCTGGATTTCTTCTCAAATACCGGCGCCAGCAACACGGTTCTTCCCAACCCCGGCAACTATATCTTCACCGACAGCGCCAGCGGC
>Ga0182018_10004241_pt1 | contig 12227 bp, 8 predicted proteins | sample 812P2MmetaG_FD_120490 | JGI IMG/M metagenome (GOLD analysis project Ga0182018, IMG submission 120490) | Permafrost microbial communities from Stordalen Mire, Sweden - 812P2M metaG | ecosystem: Environmental > Terrestrial > Soil > Wetlands > Permafrost | place: Sweden: Stordalen | collected...
AAATCGCAAAATACTTGCAGCAACTGCAGGATGCCAAGGTTCCGGTGCTGTGGCGGCCTTACCCGGAGTCGAACGGGAAGAAATTCTGGTGGGCGGGGCGGAAGGGTATGCGGGGATCGGCCGCACTCTACCGGCAGCTCTTCGATCGCCTGGTCCATCGGGATGGACTGCGCAATCTGATTTGGGTCTGGAACGCCGCGCCGCCGGGATTTGGGCCGAACCCGACCGGCGCCTATGCCGACTATTTTCCGGGATTGTTGTATGTGGATGCGCTGGCGCTGAATGTCGAAAATCCCAACTCTCGCTTTCGCCTGGATACTGCGCTTTCGCTCGCGGGCGGGGGCAAGGTGATCGGCATCGGATTCGAGGGGAAGATTCCCGATCCTTCCTGGTTCGAGCAGCAGACCGGTTGGACGTGGTTCCTGGTGGCTCCCGAGCCTGCGCCGCCTCCGGCCACCGCGGTTGCCGCCGCCCCGGTTCCGCCTGCCGGTCCCACGCCCCCGGAGAGCGCTGCGGATCCGGGGGAGGCTTTGCGCAAGCTCTATGCCGATCCGCGAGTGGTTTCACAGGGGGTAGAACCTCGGCGCGGGGCCAGTTCCCCATAGATGCGCAGTATGGACAGATAGACCGGGCGACGGGAGCCTGGGGTGCTAAGGAATCAGCTGGTAGCTGACAAAGGCGAACAGTTTGCTGTCCGGCGACCAGGAGGGCACATTGATCGTGCCTTGACCGCCGAACAAGTGGGCGGCAACCCGGATCTTATCCGGCGATTTCTGGCCGGCGGCCTCGTCCTCCAAGGACATAAGGCGCAGCATGACATCCTTGTTCTCAGGATGGCCTTTCACCTCTTTTTCGTAGCTGAGAAATACCATCCATTTGCCGTCCGGCGAGAGATGAGGAAACCAGTTGTTGTATTCATCCGCGGTGACTTGTTCCTGGTTACTTCCATCGGGATGCATGCGCCAGATCTGCATCGAGCCGGTGCGTTCGGAGTTGAAGTAGATGTATTTACCGTCGGGAGAATATTCCGGACCGTCGTCGAGGCCGGGGGCAGTGGTGAGGCGAGTTTCTTCGCCTCCGGCGGCGGGGATGGTGTAGATGTCGAAGTCGTCGTTGCGCTGCCCGGTGAAAGCCAGCGTCTTGCCATCCGGCGACCAGCCGTGCCAGTACGACGGCGAATTCTGGGTGATGCGGCGGGGCGTGCCCCCAGCCAGGGGAACTATATAGATGAGGGAACGGTGCGGTTCTTGCGATTGGTCGCTGATCGCGAGTTCGGTGCCGTCGGGGGAAATGCCGTGGTCGTTGTTGCAGCGGGTGGCGTCGCCAGTGTTCACCACCTGCGGAGTGCCTCCGGCGGCGGGCAGGCGCTCGATGTGACCGTCGCGATTGAACAGGAAAGCCGCGCCGTCGCGCGTCCAGTTGGGGGCTTCGATGCGTCCGGGAGTCAGATACACGACCTGGCGGTCGCCCCCCGCGACCTTGATGGTTTCAAGCGAACTGTAGAGGGTTGGGGTGGCCGCGGGGGCCGGGGGAGTGGCCAATTGAACGTTTGAGAACACGGCGGTTTCGCTCGTGTCCTTGTTATGGGAACAGACGCCAAGACCGACGTAGAGCGGTCCTTCGAGCGGAACCCGCAGCCAACCGCCCGCCAACTGCAGGTTGTCGCCTTCGCCGAGAAGCATATAGGCATAGTTGCCGCGCTTCACAATGCGCAGGCGTCCGGGAGACCCCGTGGTGGCGATGACTTCCCGGGTGATGCCACCTTTTTCATCGCGATATTGCAGCGCGGTCATGCCGTTGCCATGGCGCGCAATGTCGACGTAGACGGAATCGGCATCGAGCGTCTGACGGATCATCAGGACGGCTTTGCGGTGTTCCTGTGCGCTGGTGCCGACAAAGGAGATGTCGGCGGTCAGCATGACGTCACCAGAAACTTTCTTCCAGGCGAACTGGTAGGCGTCAGAGGCGAACCACATGTTCTCGCCGCTGCCGGTGATGGTGTAGGTGCCTTTCGAGGCGTCGTATAGGGTCGAACCGGGGTGAAGAATGGCGCCCACATCGGCGTGGTCTTCAAACATTCCGACGGGCGCGGCAGCGGCGGCGCGGGAGGGGTTGGACAGGGTGCACAACCAGATCAGACAAGCTACCCCAGCCAGCCGGGAGAAATTTTGCTTCACGAGGGGCCTCCAGTGGGCGAGAACTAGGAAAGGTAGGATGGAGGGAGACAATTGTCAATTCGGATTTGCGGTTTCCCTTGGGCGATCGAGGTGAGGATCGAAGTTCTTTGGAACCGGTTCTTGGGGACCAGGTTGCGGTCTGGCATTCCACCATGTAGGATTGCGGGCCAGCGGAAAAAGCCAAGCAAGAAATGTGGGAAAGGGCAAAGCCTTTCGGCGCGGCAGAGAATACGTTTTCTGTCCCGCGTCCCGAGGTCCGCGAGGCTGTGAGCTAGGAATCTCAACAAATCGTGCCCGAGAAGGCCAGGAGGAATCGAGCGATGTTTTCCTTATTCAGAAGACGTTTTCTCAAACAAGTTTCGACGGTAGGGATGGCGGGGGCCACGAATGCGCTGTTTGGCCGCTCCTTGCTGGCCCAAACCCAGCCCATGAGCCCGAGCGACGCGGCGCGGGTGTATGTCGATTCGCGGCGCATGATTGGAGCGCTCGATCGAAATTTGTTCGGGTCGTTTCTGGAAAATCTGGGGCGCGCGATCTATGAAGGGATCTACGATCCGGCGTCGAAGTTGTCGGACGGGAATGGGTTTCGCACCGACGTCATGGATCAGATTCGCAAGCTGAGAGTGCCGATCATTCGTTATCCAGGGGGGAATTTTGTTTCCGGGTACAACTGGCTGGATGGAGTGGGGCCGAAAGCAGACCGGCCCAAGGTTTTGGACAAGGCTTGGAATTCGCTGCAGTCGAACCAGTTCGGGACCAACGAATATATGGGCTGGTGCAAGGCGGCGGGGACCGAACCGCTGATGGGCCTCAATCTGGGCACGGGCACTCCGGAGCAGGCCGCGGCTTTGGTGGAGTATTGCAATCTGGAAAAAGGGACGGAATGGAGCGACTTGCGGCGCAAGCATGGCTACGCCGAGCCCTACAACGTGAAGCATTGGTGCCTGGGCAACGAGATGGACGGCCCCTGGCAGATTGGACACGTGACCGCGACCGAATATGGGTTGAAGGCCCAGGATTCCGCGCGCCAGATGCGGGCGGTCGATCCCTCGCTCCAGTTAATTGCCTGCGGATCGAGCGGGCCACTCATGCCGACTTACCTCGAATGGGATCGGGAAGTTCTCGAGCAGTGTTATGACTACGTGGATGGGCTCTCGCTGCATCGCTATGTGGGCAACACCCCGGAGGAAACGGGCAGCGATAGCACGAAATACGTGGCCATCAACCTTACCCTGGACCAACAGATCGAGGAGACGCTGGCGGTGTGTGACATGGTGCGGGGACACAAGCGATCAAAGAAGCAGCTGTGGCTGTCATTTGATGAGTGGAACGTGTGGTATCGGCAGCGCAGCGGAGACGCCGTCGATGGCCATCGTACCGAAGCCCCGCACCTGCTCGAGGAAATCTACAATTTGGAAGACGCGCTGGTGGTGGGCGGACTCATGAATTCGCTGTTGCGGCATGCCGACCGGGTGAAGATCGCTTGCCTGGCGCAGTTGGTGAATGTCATTGCGCCCATCATGACCAACCGGGATGGGCTGTTCTTGCAAACCATCTTTTACCCGTACAGCTGGGGTCTCGAATATGCCCGGGGCTCGGTCTTGTGGGTTCTGACCGATTCGCCCACCTACGAGGTGGCCGGCATGGGACAGGTGCCATATCTGGATGTGGTGGGGACGATGGCGGAGGATGGGAAGGTTTCGCTGTTCATTCTGAATCGCGATTTGGCCAAGGCGCGCAGCTTCGAAGTGAATTGGCAGGACAAGGCGCCCGGGCAGGTGTTGGCCTCCTGGGTGCTGACCGGAGACGATTTGAAAGCGGTCAACGGCTTTGACGCGCCGCGGAAAGTGGTTCCGCAAGCGCTCGAGAAGCCTACGACGTCGGGAGGACGGTCGAAGGTCGAGGTGCCGGCACGCTCCTACAGCGTGATTCAATGGGCCAGCTAGACCTCTAGCCTCATCGACCAATAAGACCTGGGTCCACGGGGGCGGTTCTTCTCATTGAAAACCGCCCGAACCTGGCCCGATCGATCGGCCGCGGCGGCTCGATCGAAGCCTCCATCGATCGATGGTCCTGGGTCGCCCGTTCGGGTTCTGCGGGCGGTCCGAGAACCACCGGCTGATCAATTGAAATCAATTGCACCGCTGTCCATTAATTTACGCAACTTTTGCCCTCCTGATGAGCACCGAAGTTTTAAATCGTAAAGCTTCCTGCTGGCAAAACCCGGCGCCAAATGTTACTAGATGTTACGTGCGGTTTTTTGAGGTCGATATCCGTCGCGGAGGAGTAGGTTCAGCGGAATGATACGGTCCGGCGTAACGACACCCGTGGTTGACATGGAAATGTCCACCGAGACGCGGTCGAGCCTCACGGCTCATTGGCTGCTTCCCGACGAGACCGCGGAATGGGACGCGTTCGTGGCCCGTCATCCTTTGGGCCTGGTCTACCATCTTTCCGCCTGGACCCGGGTTCTAGAAACCGCATTCCCTCATATTCAAGGACGTTTCCTGGTGTTAAGGGATGGAGGGGATGGCAGCATTCGAGCTGGACTGCCGGTTTATACGGTGAAGAGCTGGTTGCTCGGGCAGCGCGTGATCAGTGTTCCCTTCGCTTCATTCAGCGATCCACTGATTTCCTCGGCCGCGGAGTTCGATCTGTTGCTGCCTCACCTCGAACAGCTGCAACGGAGCACCAAGAGCCGTCTGCTTGAAGTCCGTCTGACCCGCACCGCAGCGCAACTTGCCGACACCCGGTTGACGCTCAGTTCCGGCTATAAGCACCATTATCTTTCGCTCGATACAGATTGCGACACGCTCTTTGACAGCTTCGCGAAAACCTCCATCCGACAAAAAATACGCAAGGCGGTCAACGCGGGAGTCACGGTCGAAGAGCGTACCGATGAAAGTTGCCTCGAGGCTTGCCATGCCATCCTCGCTGAAACCCGAATACGCCGCTTCCTGCCGGTCATGCCGTACACCTTCTTTCAGGCCGTGCGCCGCTGGTTGTGGCCTGAATATCTGAAGGTTTTCATTGCCTCGGAAGCGGGCAAGCCGGTGGCCTGTCATTTGGTTCTGAAATTCAAGGATCTGTGGATCTCCGAGTATTCCGGAGATACGGCCGAAGCCATGGCCGGGACCAATCAACTGCTCTATTGGGATACCATTCAACGGGCTCATGCCGCGGGCGCCAAGATCTTCAGCTTCGGCCGAACCGCGGCGTCCAATGAGGGTTTGCTGGCATACAAGAGACGGTGGGCCACGGTGGAAGAAGATATCGTCGCCCTCAGCCTCGAGAGCGGCAGCAAATCGGAGGGCAAGAAAGACCCGGGACCGGCGCGCGAGAGTTCCCTCGCCTACCGCGCGGCTCGGTTGATTGTGGCCAAGGCGCCCATGCGGATCTCGCACATCATCGGCAACTTTTGCTACCGCCATTTGGGCTAAGAGGTTCGTTTGCGGCTGCCGCCCGGGCCCGTCAGGGCGAGCTGATCTCCGCCTTCCGCATCTCCGCTTTGCCCGTCTTGTCCTGGCCCCGCAATGGTAAGCGCCGCAGGCGAGCCGCCAAACCCAGAGAAGAGCTTCTTACCGCCGGCCGCAGCGATCATCGGCGCGCTCTCGAGCAGAAGCATCATCGCCAACCGGAATTGGCGGTATTGAAAAGCCCTTCGGACCCACAACTGGGCAATCCCCCCAATGCAGACATAGCGCGAGAAGCGGCGCTTTCGCCCGCCAGGGTAGAGTCCGGCTCTCTCGGCCGCGATCACCGATCGAATGCCGTTGACCATGGACTCGACGCCGCGGATGCTGTTCGAGGTGTGGGAGCGATAGGCGACTGTGGGGGGAGTCTTGACGATGGCGCAGGGTCCATAGGTCCCAACCTTGAGAACAAGGTTGAAATCATCCAGATGGAAGGTCTGGGGGCTGCTGTGGCGCAGGCCGCCAACTTCCTCGAAGACCGACCTGCGGATCACGATGCGGCTGTTCGAGAGCCCGACCGCGACCCGCTTGTCAAGGAAATCGGGATAGTTCCAGACCTCTAGCGTGGCTCGAGCCTCAGGGGCTCGAGCGGGCGGCTGTTGATCTTCAAAATAAATCATCGAGCCGATCATCAGAGGCGGGGAATCCAGCGTCCGAATGATGCGGTCATAGGCCTCCAGGGCGCCGGGCATCAGTAGGTCGTCGCTGTCCAGAAAAGCCAGGTATTCCCCGCTGGCTTGGGCGGCGGCGCGGTTGCGCGCGGCCTCCGGTCCTTGATTCGGTTGGCGCAGGGCGCGAATTCGGTGTCCGTAGGATCGGAGGAGCTCGGGAGTGCGGTCGGTCGAGCCGTCGTCGATGACGAAAACCTCATAGTCGGTGAAGGTTTGCGACAGGACTGAGTCAATGGCCTGACGGACGTATTCCTCGCGGTTGTGGGTGGGAATCAACACACTGAATCGTGTTGCCATGACATTCTCCCGGGCCGGTGGGCGAGAAACACGGAATCACTGCGCGATGCGCATCTCAGAGTATGACGAAGCCGAGAGGGGTGCCAAGAGGCGAAACCAGGACGGTTATTACTTTGGTTCTAGGGTTTGCGCCCTCAAGGTCGCTCAAAGGCTTTTTTGGCTTCCGCCAAGGGATCGGATTCGGTCCGCGGAATTAACCTGTAAACGCTTGTGGCGGAGGCGGTTTCACCCCGGCTCAGGTCGCGCAACTGGGCGAGCAGTTCGAATTCGACGTATTTCAGCTCTTCGCCGGAGTTGGTGTAAATCTTCGAGTGGGATCCTTGCTCTGGCCACTCGGCGTTATGGCCGGCGACGGAAACTGTCTTGGTCTTACTCTCGGTCTTGGGCTCGGTCTCGACGAGCAGGTCGGGACTCGGGCCATTGCCCACCCATAAGAGCGCGCTTCCATCACTCCCGATCATGGTCTTGTTGACCGGGTCGCGGGCGAGCGAGAGCAGCCGGCCATCGATTGTCAGATCTTTGGGCAGACTGGGCAGAAGGTTGGTGTAGCCCGCGGCCAGGGCGGAATGCGTCGGCAAAAGGATGAAGGCGCGGTCGGGCGAAGCCAGTTGGGTGATGGTCCAGATGCCCACCCGCACCGGTCGACCCTGCACTTTCTGATAGCTGGTTTCGATGGTCATGACCGGCCTCTCGGGATCGAGCGCGATGGTGCGGTGCACGCGGACGCCATAGGAGGGGTCGACCGGCGAAAGGAGCTCGACCCGGGAGCCGTCGATCGAGGCGGTAAAGGAGACGGCATCGAATCCCTGGGGAGGCGGCCAGGCGCGGCCGGCGACTTTGGGCCACTCGGATTGGGGGGCGGGCCAAGCTTTATCTCCGCCGTAGTTGGTCCAACCTTCGGAGTCGGCATGGAGCTGGCCGCCGATTTCCGGATTGTTCCAGAAGGGACCGGGTATGGCGTTGCCTTTGTCGTCCAGCAAGTTAAACTGCATGACGCGTCCGATCGCGGGGACGACGATGACCTCGGCGGCCCGGTTGCGGAGAATAATGGCCTTCCAGCCGTAGAAGGGAGCAGGCGTGACCGTGACACCGGACGAGAAACGGTGTTTCGGAGGAGGAGGAGGGTTGTCGCCCGCGCCCCAGGGGGACGCCGTCGAGCGGATGCCCGAGGCCACCAGCAAAAACACGAGAGCGAACCTAAGACGGTTCATCCGCATAGGAGCTAGGAGTGTAGCAGAGAGATTTTGGGGAGACGGGAGTTCTCGGATCAGGGAGCGCTGCAAATATCAGTTCGGATGAGGAGGAACTTCTATGCGCCAGGTTTTTCGCGCTGCGCTGATGATGGCATGGGTCGGACTGTTGCCGGCACCAGGTGCTTTGGCCAAGGCCAAGCCCTTACGAATTGCCTCGATTGATGTCGAGGGAGGGCAGGCAACGTTGATTGTCGGTCCCGCGGGGCAGTCGATGCTGGTCGACACGGGGTGGCCCGGGTTCGAGGGGCGAGATGCGGGCCGGATTGTGGCGGAGGCCAAGTCGGCTGGCATCAAACGGATCGATTATCTGGTGATCACCCACTATCATCGCGATCACGTGGGCGGGGTGCCGCAACTGGCGGAGCGCATGAAGATCGGCACGTTTGTGGATCATGGGCCGAATCAGGAGGATTCTGACGTCACGCGCCAGGACTTTGCCGCGTATCAGAAGGTGATCGCACATGCGGCGCACGTGCATTTGAGGCCAGGCGACGGGCTTCCGATTCCGGGACTGGTCGTGCAGGTATTGACGGCGGCGGGGGAGCATATCAGCGGGCCGTTGCCGGGAGCCGGAGCCGCGAATCCGAACTGCGGAGCCGAGCCCGAGGCGCCCGAGGATTCCTCCGAGAACGCCCGCTCGTTGGGGATTTTGGTTACTTACGGGAAGTTCCGGTTCATTGATCTCGGGGACCTGACCAAGAAAAAAGAAATGGAGTTGATGTGCCCGAACAATCCTGTGGGGACCGTTGACCTGTTTCTGGTTTCGCATCATGGGTTGGACCAGTCCAACTCCAAGGCGTTGGTCTGGGGGTTGCATCCGCGAGTTGCCATTATGAACAATGGCGCGCACAAGGGGGGTAGCCCCGGAGCCTGGCAGACGGTGCATGATTCGCCCGGCCTTGAGGACCTGTGGCAATTGCATTACGCGGCCGCGGGAGGCCAGGAGCACAACGTGGCGGAGAACTTCATTGCGAATCCGGATGAGAAGGGGGATGCGGGGTGCTCCATCCGGGTGCTGGCCGAGCCAGATGGGACATTCACGGTGATCAATTCGCGCAATCACTACCAGAAGACTTACGGGAAGTAGTGCCGCGGCGGTTCGAGGGAGGCGGCTCGCCGATCGCAGCGCCAGTGAATCAAGCTGGAAATGAAGGCTCGAAATGGGAGCTGGAGCTGAAAGCGGGAGGGGGACGGAGTTTTTGTGATTGTGATTGTGATGGGGGTGGTCGGAGCCGGGAAAACGACGATCGGGCTTCTGTTGGCCGAGCAACTCGGTTGGGAGTTCGTCGATGCCGACAGTTTTCATTCGGCGGCGAGCATCGAAAAAATCAGCCACGGCATTCCACTGGACGATCAGGATCGCGCGCCCTGGCTCAAAGCGCTGCATGACGCGGTCGCGGGGTGGTGGGAGCAAGGGCGCAACGTGGTGCTCGCCTGCTCGGCCCTGAAGCGCAGCTATCGGGAGGAAATAGGAACAGGGCCGGGAGTGAAACTGGTCTATTTGAAGGGAAGTCCTGAGGTCATTGCCGAGCGCCTGCGGTTGCGCAAGGGGCACTTTGCCAACGCCCAGATTCTTCGCAGCCAGCTGGCCACGCTCGAGGAGCCCGAGGATGCGCTCACCGTGGACGTGGGGCCGCCGCCGGAAGCGATTGTCGCCCAGATTCGCCAGGGGCTGGGATTGGAGTAAAATCGGGCGGCCACCGGGCCCGATGCGTCTCGCAAAATACCACGACCCGCCAGCACAGGGAGGTTTCCACTGGAGGATCCCGGACAGCTCCAGGGTTCTCGTTTCCTCGCTGGCCGCTGGTCAAGCGAGCTGCGACTGATCGATGGATACTTTACTCGATAACGACCTAGGCTCTGTCGTGGTCTCGAAGCTCTCGCGACGACTGTTGCCGTTTTTATTCCTGCTCTACATCGTGGCCTACCTTGACCGGATCAATGTCGGATTTGCCGCGTTGCAGATGCAGCAGCGATTCGGGTTCAGCGATGCCACCTATGGCCTCGGCGCAGGCATGTTTTTTGCCGGATACTTTTTCTTCCAGGTTCCGAGCAATCTGGTGATGCAGCGCCTGGGGGCGCGGCGCTGGATCGCGGTGATCATGGTGCTATGGGGAATCATCTCGTCCTCGATGGTGTTGGTCAGCACTCCGCGGAGCTTTTACCTGGTGCGCTTCCTGCTGGGGGCGGCGGAAGCGGGTTTTTTCCCCGGCGTGATCCTGTACTTGAAGATGTGGTTCCCGGTGGAGGCGCAGGCCCGCACGGTGGCGCGCTTCATGACCGCGGGCGTGCTGGCGGGCGTGGTGGGAGGACCGGTTTCGGGGGCGCTGCTTGGCCTCGACCATGTTCTCGGGCTGGCCGGTTGGCAGTGGTTATTTCTGATCGAGGGGATTCCCGCCGTGTTTCTGGGCGGGGTGGTCTTGGTCTACCTGACGGACTATCCGGAGGACGCGCTCTGGCTCACCCCGGAGCAAAGAACATGGCTGACCGATACCCTCCGCCACGAACGAGCGTCGCATCCCGCGGCCGGCCATACCAGTGTTCTTGCCGCCTTCGGCGGGAAGGTCTGGTTCCATGTGTTGCTGCTCGTGTGCGTATATTTTGGCGCCAACATGTTTGCCTACGGCATCAGCCTGTGGCTGCCGAAGCTGATCCGCAGCCTTTCCGGGGTGAGTACGTTTGTCATCGGACTGCTTTCAGCGATTCCTTATCTGGCGGCGGCGGTGACCATGATGGTGATGGCAGCGCATTCGGATCGCACGGGCGAGCGCCGTCTGCACGTCGCCCTGGGCGCGTTTGCCGGAGCCCTGGCCTTGGGGTTGGCCGCCTATTCGAGCTCGCTCGTTTGGACCATCATTGGACTGAGCGCGGCGCTCATGGGAGTATGGTCGATCTACGGCCCCTTTTGGGCTATACCCTCGGGCTTGCTGACCGGAACCGGCGCTGCGGTCGGAATCGCCATCATCAATTCTCTCGGCAACCTGGGTGGGTTTTTTGGGCCTTGGATCGTGGGGCGGGTAAAGACACAGACGGGGGGCTTTCGGGGAGGCTTGCTGGCGATTGGGGCAGCCCTGGCTCTGAGCGGCTGCGCGGCTTTGCTGGTGGCGGATTCGGCTGGCGCGGCCGGTTCTAAAGCGCTCGCGGAGAAGACCGAGAAGGCGTTCGGAAGCCGACCCTAGGACCCTTTTTCTTCGCCCTTTTGCCACGATTGATTACAATAGAAGACTTCGCCCTCCGATGGGGAGGAGCACCTAGCCCCGCTGTCGCGGGGACAACGACGTGGAACAGTCAAATCATAATTCCGGGCCCGCCCCCTGGGTCTACTGGCGGGTAGAAGGCAGCCTGTTGGAATTGACCACGGTTCGCCCCGTGGCTTTTTTCACCTGGAACGCCCAGAAATTCACCGAGCGTTGGATGCGCCGCGGCCTGGTGCTGCTGATGGCGGTGCTGCGTCCGTTTCTCTATGCCACCAACCGAGCCTTTGCCACGCGGGTGGTGCATACCGTGCTGCGAGGAATCAGCCGCGACCGGCTGGATCTGTTGGGGGAGGAGTACTTCAAGTACAAACTGGAGCCTCACCTGAAGGCGGCGGGAGTGCGGAAGCTGAAAGAGTTGGTGGATTCCGGGGCGAAGGTGGTGCTGGTGAGCCAGGGTCTGGCGCAGGTCATGCAGCCGCTGGCGCGGCATCTCGGGGTGAACTGGGTGATCGCGAACCGGATGGAATTCCGCGATGGCATGGCCACCGGCAGGCTGCTCGATCCGGTGATCCGTCCGCGGGGAGTGTTTGCCCGGATTGGGGAAGGCGGTGCGGATGGCCGGCGGGAGGCGGCACGCCTGGCGCTCGACCTCGGGCTGAGGAGCGCGGGCGCGTTGCACGCCGCCGTGGTTCCGGCAGCGCGGCAGATGGCGCTGCGGGAGCGTCCGATCGTTCACTTTGACGGGCATCGGCCGTTCGAGACGCTTTCGGTGCGCCAGGCGCTCAGCGGGAAGAATGTTTTGCTGATTGGGGTGACCGGGTTTATCGGCAAGGTGTGGCTGGTGAACACCCTGATGGATTTGCCGGAGCTGGGGCGGATTTACCTGCTGATCCGGCGGCAGAAGTCGACTCCGCCGCAGCGCCGGTTCGAGCGCTTGGTCGAAGAGTCGCCGGTCTTTGATCCGCTCTATGCACGCTATCGAGGGAATTTGCCGGGGTTTCTCGGGGACCGGGTGGAAGTGATCGAAGGCGATGTCTGCCAAGAGGGGCTGGGGCTGGCGCCCCAGGTTTCAGAAGCGCTGCGCTCGAAGCTCGATCTGGTGATCAACAGTTCGGGCCTGACCGACTTCAATCCCGACTTGCGCGACGCCCTGGCGACC
>Ga0182018_10004242_pt1 | contig 12220 bp, 11 predicted proteins | sample 812P2MmetaG_FD_120490 | JGI IMG/M metagenome (GOLD analysis project Ga0182018, IMG submission 120490) | Permafrost microbial communities from Stordalen Mire, Sweden - 812P2M metaG | ecosystem: Environmental > Terrestrial > Soil > Wetlands > Permafrost | place: Sweden: Stordalen | collected...
GAGAAGCACGAACCCGCGAGCGACGTCGACACTGTAGTAGTGGATAGTCTGAAAGCGCTTGACCCCGAATGGCCGATTAGAGAAGCGGACATGGCCCGACTTGCTGCTGGCCCGACCCAGTCGCGAATGACCATAGGCGACATACTGCGAGGCGCTTCCGCCTGACCTTTCGTTATCGAGATCAGGTATTACGGCTTATTGTCACGGCGGGCGGCGAGATTGTGAGCGACGACAGCTTCTGAGCGTTGGGCTTGATCGGGAGATGCAAGTTGAAAGAACGCCTCCGCCAGGCCCTCTTAGATCAGGCCCAGACCGGGATTCCCACGACGTACAAAGAGCTAGCCGACCGCCTCGGATTTGAACCGCCGCAAACAATCCCCCGCCTCGGCGAGGCACTCGAGGCCCTCATGAAGGACGACGTCGTCGCCAATCGCCCGATGTTGGCCGCGCTTTGCGTGAGTAAGATGCGGCCCGGCATTCCTGCCCTCGGGTTCTTCCTGGCGGCCAAGGCTCTGGGAGTCTTTTGTGGCGACCCGACGGGCCACGAGGCTCGTGTCTTCCACGCCGACGAGCTGCAGCGTGTGCTTTCGTTTTATGGAAGCTAACGTCCGGTTCGTGGTCCAAAGCGACGTTGCCGTTAAGCAGCAATTCGGACCGTCAGGTTTTGGCCTTCGACGTAGCCGGTTTCGTTGAGGCCTTTGCGCAATGCGGCCACAAAGCACGGGTCGGCATCGGCCGACCCGTCTCGAATAAACCCGACCACCGGCAGCGCCGGCTGCTGCGCGCGGGCCGCGAGCGGCCCCGCGCCATTTCCCCACTGGGCGTCCAAGGAATCGCTTGACCACGTGTAAATTGGATTATGACCTGTGCGCGAAGTTCGAGTTGGGCACGTTCGCGTGCCGGAACCTATTCTGCACCTAATCGGTTGTGATGATAGGTCCGATCCTAGGAGGACCATCAAATGTGGTTCTGTGTCCAACCGGGCTTCCCTTGCTGTCAATCAGTTTGACGACTGCAATCTGCTTTAGCGTAGCGTCATTCGCTATGGGGCAGGCCGTGTCTGTCACCATGCCTGCATAGGGTTATCTGCTATGAATCGTTGACGGTAGCCGCAAATTATTCGTTTGCCTCCAATCGTCGAACTCAATCGTGGGGGTACTTTCCAATTGCCGCAATCATCAGAGCGCCCAACCGTCGCCGAGCTTACAACTGTCACGACGTGGCTCTCCGGCTACCAACTTCTCGCTGATCCCCTCTTGAACAAGGGCACAGCCTTCACTGAGACCGAGCGGGCCGTGTTTGATCTCCATGGCCTATTGCCGCCAAACGTCGGCGTGCTCGACGAGCAGCTCTCGCGGCGCCTCCAAGTACTTCGCAGCTTCAAGACGGACCTTGAGCGTTATACATTCCTGAGTGGGTTGCATGATGCCAACGAAACGCTGTTCTTCGCACTCCTGGTGGGAAACATTGAGGAAATGCTGCCGATTGTCTACACACCAACAATCGGCGCCGGTTGCCAGCAATTCAGCCGTCTGTTCCGCAAACCGCGTGGCTTGTTCCTGAGCCTTCCGCTCAAGAAGCATCTCAAGAAAGTTTTAGCTAATCCCCATTTCGATCGGGTCGAGGCCATCGTCGTGACGGACGGTGAACGCATCCTGGGACTTGGCGACCAGGGCGCCGGCGGCATGGGCATCCCAATCGGCAAGCTCGCACTCTACACCGCCTGTGGGGGGATCCATCCTGCGACGACACTGCCGATTATGCTCGATGTTGGCACCGACAATCCCGAATGCCTCGCCGACCCGCTCTACGTCGGCTGGCGCCACGAGCGTGTGCGCGGCCCCGAATACGATGACTTCGTCGAGACATTCGTGAGCGCGGTTGTCGAGCGTTGGCCCCACGTTCTGCTGCAATGGGAGGATTTTGCCAAGAACAACGCGACCCGCTTGCTCGATCGTTATCGCGACCGGCTTTGCACTTTCAACGACGATATCCAGGGGACAGCTGTGATCGCGACCGGAACACTCGTATCAGCAATCAACATTACTAAGGTGCCACTCACTGAGCAGCGTGTCGCTATACTAGGCGCAGGTTCAGCAGGCTGCGGGATTGCCGCCCTGCTCCTGAAGGCCATGACGGATGCTGGCCTGCAGCAGCGCGACGCGGCAGAGCGGTTATTCATGGTTGATCGCGACGGGCTGCTCGTCGACGGTATGGATGACATTGCCGCGTTTCAGAAGCCTTTTGTGCAGAAACAATCGGTTATCGGTGCATGGAAGCTGGATCACCCGGACAAAGTGGCGTTTCTGGATGTGGTGCGGAACGCGAAGCCCAACGTACTGATCGGAGTTTCGGGCCAGCGCGGTGCCTTCTCCGAACCGGTGGTGCGCGCGATGGCGGAACACAATAAACGGCCGGTTATCTTCCCACTGTCGAACCCGACCTCCCGGGCCGAGGCGACTCCGGAGGATTTGGAAGTCTGGAGCGAGGGCCGAGCGGTCATTGGCACTGGCAGTCCGTTCCCGCCGCTCACGCGCGGCGGGATCAAATTCAAGGTCGACCAGACGAATAATTCCTACATCTTTCCTGGAATAGGTCTGGGCGTAATTGCAGTCAAAGCGCGGCGCGTCACGGATTCGATGTTCATGGCAGCAGTCAAGGCGCTCGCCAACTTGTCTCCGACCCGAGCCAATCCCAACGGCAACTTGCTGCCGCCGGTGACCTCGCTCCGGGATGTGTCGGCCGCGGTCGCGTTGGCGGTCGCGCTGCAGGCCCAAAATGAGGGTCTCACTGAGGGTATCGAATCTGACGAGATCGAAGGTTTGATCCGAGCCAACATCTGGGCGCCGCGCTACCTGCCTTATCGACGCGTCAATAATCCGTAAGCAGTGTCGATGATTGGACCTAGAGCGGATTCCGGTCATGTCGAAGCATAGCCTACATGCCTGAAGCGCAGAGCGCATCCCACCCTTTCTTGACGGATACATGGTTCTGATCTCTCCAAAACCAACAGTCGAGCTCCATCTTGAGCAGTGCCGGCGACCACTTGACGATCAAGTGCTCGCTTCCTCGCATACGCCGCGAGGCTCGGGCGACGATGGAATCGCCGTTGCCGGTCGTCTGCGCGACCTCCCATTCGAGAGATTCCACATTGCCGTTCACCAAGTGCTGAGTGGGGATGAGCAGCCAGCGACACGCCTCGTTGAAACGCATTTTCCCCGCCTTATCGCTTTCCTTCTCGGCTTCCGCTGCTTCGCGGCGTTGGTGTTCGTCGAGATTGAGCGCGCGCCTTGCTCTCGACGAAATTTCGTTCCGGCCTTCGAGGCTCGTAGGTTACGTATTCTAAGGATTTCGAAGGATCAGTTGTCCGCCAGTTCGATAGCTGCCAGATTGTACATCCAGGCGAGGTGAACTGCGGGTCCAACAGGAGCTGTAATGGCTTCGGAGAGCTTTCAACGAGCGCCCGGGAAATTTTCTGCCGCGGCTGCGCCGGAGGAGGATCTTTCGCCCACGCGCCTCCTGGCTAACTATGTCGTCTCGGCGCAAGCTGAAGACCTGCCGGATAAAGCCCACCACGAAGGCGTGCGCACGTTTCTCAACTGGATTGGCTGCGCCGTCGGCGGATCGCGCCACGAGACGATGGAGATCGCGATCGCGGCGCTCAAACCATTTTCCGGGCCGCCACAGGCCACAGTGCTGGGGCGGGCGGAGCGCTTCGACATTCTGCAAGCGGCGCTGCTCAACGGCATCAGCTCCCATATTTTCGACTTCGACGACACGCACCTAAAAACCGTGATTCACCCGGCCGGACCGGTCGCCTCGGCGATTTTGGCGCTCGCCGAGTACCAGCAAACGAGCGGGCCAGATTTTTTGAACGCGCTCGTGCTCGGTGTCGAAACCGAATGTCGGATCGGCAACGCCGTGTATCCGGCGCATTACGATGTTGGCTGGCACATCACCGGAACCGCCGGCGTGTTCGGCGCTGCCGCCGCGGCTGGCAAGCTTTTGGGCCTCGACGCGCAGCGGATGGCGTGGGCGCTGGGTCTGGCGGCGACACAGCCGGTGGGCTTGCGGGAAATGTTCGGAACGATGACAAAGAGCTTCCACCCCGGGCGGGCGGCGCAGAATGGGCTGACTGCGGCATTGCTCGCGGCGCGCGGCTATACCAGTTCCGAGGCGGCAATTGAGGCAAAGCGCGGCTGGGCCAACGTGACCAGCACACGTCACGATTACACGCAAATCACAGAGGGCCTCGGCGAGACCTACGAAATTCTGCTCAATACCTACAAGCCGTTTGCCTGCGGCATCGTCATCCATCCGGCGATCGACGGTTGCATCCAATTGTGTAATCAGCACGCGCTCACCGCCGCGGCGATCGACCGGATCGAGCTTAGGATCAACCCACTCGTTCTGGAGCTCACGGGAAAGCGAACGCCGCAGACGGGGCTGGAGGGAAAGTTCAGCGTTTTTCACGCCTGCGCGGTCGCGATCGTGGAGGGTGCCGCCGGCGAGAGGCAGTTCAGCGACCGCGCAGTGCGCGACTCGACAATCGCAGCTCTGCGCGATCGAATCACCGCCACAGTGGACGCCAATGTGCCGGCCGACGCGGCGGGAATCAATATCGCGCTGCGCGACGGCCGGCATTTGCAAATCTTCGTGCCGCATGCGATCGGCAGCATCGAGCGTCCGATGACCGACGCGGACCTGGAGGCGAAGTTCGCTGGCTTGGCCGAGGGCATCCTTCCGGCTGGACGGACTCGGCATCTGATGGATCTTTGCTGGAAGCTCGAAGCGCTCGCCGAGGTCGCCGAGGTCGCCGAGGTCGCCCGCGCGGCGTGCTAAACACGTTACGATCCGGCGTCGAAGACCGGAATAAATAATCGCTACGGAGGAGACGGCCCATGAGCAGTGACGCGAGCCTTGTAATCGCACCCCGCGCCATCCTGGCCCGCATCGAGCGGCTGCCCGCATCCCGCTCATTGTTCAAACTGATCGTCCTGATCGCCATCGGCGGCTGGTTCGAGTTCTACGAGCTCTTCATGCCGGGAGCCGTCTCACTCGGTCTCGTTCATGATGGGATATTCACGGTAAAAGCCACCGGCCTTTTCGACTTCCACAGCTTTCCGAGCTTTCTCGCATCCTTCTTTGCGGGAATGTTTGTGAGCACGATCCTGTTCAGTCGACTATCCGACCTGCTCGGCCGGCGGACGATCTTCATCTGGTCGATGGCAGTGTACTCGCTATTCAATGTCCTGATCGTGTTCTCCAGCTCTCCCGGGTGGATCGATCTGTTTCGGTTCTTCGCAGGCGTGGGCGTCGGCATACAGTTGATCAACAACGACAGCTTCATGGCCGAAATCACCCCACGATATCTGCGCGGCCGCTACATGGCCTTGGCCGTGGCGATTATTCTCACGGCAGTGCCGGTGTCAGCATTTCTCGGGATGCTGCTCGTGCCGTACGCTCCCTTCGGCGTCTCCGGGTGGCGCTGGGTCGTGCTCGTCGGTGCGCTCGGCGGGGTGCTGGTCTGGTTGGTGCAACGGCGTCTTCCCGAATCACCGCGCTGGCTCGAATCGCATGGCCGGATATCCGAGGCGGATCAGGCGCTGCACAAGATCGAAGCAGAGATAGAGACCGAGGTCGGATCGTTGCCGCCGCCATCTGCCGACATCAGCGAAGCGCCGGCGGCTCACGGCAATTGGTGGGAGATGTTCCGCGGCCGCTATCTTGTTCGAACGGTAGCGTTGTCGATCTTTCAGTTTTGCCAGACGATTGCGGTGTTCGGGTTCACCTCCTGGGTGCCGATCATCTTGGTGGAGCGCGGCTACAACATCGTGCACTCGCTCCAATACACGTTCCTGATTCTGTTGTTGACTCCCATCGGCGGCCTGCTCGGCGGCTATTTCGCCGAGCGTTTTGAACGCAAATGGCAGCTCGTTCTGACGGCCGTCGGTATCGGCGTGTTCGGCTTCTCATTTGCGCTCTCGACCCATATCGTGCTGATCGTCGCCAGCGGCGTGCTGGTTACGCTCTGCAACAACTGGCTGATCAGCGTGTTTCATCCCTACGCCGCCGAGTTGTTTCCGACACGCATCCGGGCCCTTGCGGTCGGTTTTTCGTTCTCCTGGAGTCGGGTCAGCGCGATTTTCGTCGGCTATTGGGTCTCCGCGATCTTGGTGAGCGTGGGGCAGGTCGGCGTGTTCGTGATGATCGGCACCGCGATGTTGCTGATCGTGTTCACAATCGGCATTTTCGGGCCGTGCACCAATGGCAAGCGGCTCGAGGAAATCTCTCCTTAGCCATACGTGGCTCGGGAAGGTTTGAGCTATAATTTCTAAACCTCTTTCAGTGATAGCAAGCAGCAAAAGCCCTGGGGTTCAACCGGGGCTTTTTGCTGAATGCTGTTGCCGCCAAACAATATGAGACGCTCCAGTTGGCGACCCTCAGCCGCGATGTCCACTGTTGGCCCTTCGTGTCAGATATCGCGACACAAGCGAATGTCGGCTTCGGGGGGAGAAGCGGACCTGCCTAACGTAGCTTGGAAATGACGTGTTTGACCCAAAGCGGACGTCAGCCGTTTAGTTCGTATGGACAGAGACGTGGCAGCTTCAGATCGCAACTTCCCGGCCGATCTCAACGACCGCATCACGTGGGAGCTTGAAGTAGTCGCTGACATGGCCGGAATTGCGCTGCATCGCCGCAAACAGCACCTCCAACCACCGCGGCAATCCCTTGTCGCCATCGCTCGGAACGATGGTCTCGTGCCCGATGTAATAGGTCACGTCCGACAGGTCGACGCCGCAGCCGCCAGCGTGGGCCGTCTCGAGTAAGGCCGGAATGTCGGGCCGTTCCATGAAGCCGTAGTGGGCCGCGGCGCGCCAGAAGTCGGGCGCGATCTCTTCGACATTTAGGCGCACGTCGTTGTCGATCCACGGCACCGCCTCGATCAGGACGGTAAGGACGAAGAGACGTTCGTGCAGTGCGCGGTTGTGCTTCAAGTGCCACACCATCAACGGCGGAACGTCGTGTTCGGTGCGAGTGAGAAACACGGCGGTACCAGGCACGCGCGGAATCTTCCCCTCGGCGATCAACGCCGTGAAGGTCGCGATCGGCACGACGGATTCTTGGAGACGAGCCGAGACTGCCTGCACGCCGACGTGCCAGACCCACATCACGCCGTAGACCGCGGCGGCCAGCAGCAACGGCACATATCCGCCGTCGGCGATCTTGGCGAGGTTGGCGGCGAGGAAGGCCGCATCGACGATGAAGAACGCGCCGGCAATGGCAGCAGCCGCAGGCAGAGTCCAGCGCCAAATCTCCCGCATCGCGATGAAGAGAAGCGCCGTAGTCATCAGCATCGTCGCCGAGACCGCGATGCCGTACGCCGCCGCCAGATTGTCCGACTTACCAAAACCGATCGTCAGGCCGAGCGTCACGAACATCAATAGCCAGTTGACGGCGCCGACGTAGATTTGACCGTACCCTTGTTCGGACGTTTGCACGATGTGCAAGCGCGGCATCCATCCTAGCTGGATCGCCTGCCGCGTCATCGAGAAAGCGCCGGTGATAATAGACTGGCTCGCGATGATCGTGGCGATCGTCGCAAGCAGCACCAGTGGCACGAGCATTCCCGGCGGACACAGGCGATAGAAAATGTTGTTCGCCGTGGGAGCACCTTCGAGGACGAGTGCAGCCTGGCCGGCATAATTGAGGACGAGGCTCGGAAAGACGAGTGCCGACCATGCCAGGCGAATTGGTCTAGCGCCGAAGTGACCCATGTCGGCATAGAGCGCCTCGGCACCCGTCACGCATAAAAACACCCCGCCAAGCACCAGAAAGCCGGTCATTCCGCCAGTTCGCAGATAGGCTAGTCCAGCGCGTGGATCGATCGCGAACAGCACCGCGGGATGCTGCACGATCCCCCAAAGCCCAAGCATGGCTATGACCAGGAACCACAGGGCCATTATCGGACCGAAGGCCCTGCCTATCTGCGTTGTACCCAGCGGCTGGATGGCGAAGAGCGCAACCAGGATCACTACGGCGGCTGGCAAGATGTATGGCCGGAAAGTCGACGTGACGATGTCGAGCCCTTCGAGCGCCGAAAGCACTGAGATTGCCGGCGTAATCGCGCCGTCGCCATAGATCAGCGCAGCCCCGAACAGCCCTAGCGCCACGATCGCCGGACGGTGCTGCCGCTTCACGCCGAGAAGAGACATGAGAGCCAGAATTCCGCCCTCGCCGTCGTTGTCGATCCGCATCGCGAATGATACGTATTTGATGGACGTCACGATGATGAGCGTCCAGATCACCAGCGATAGCGCCCCGAGCGTAGCAGAGGGATCGGGGTTGCCGCCGGTGAGGTTTAGAACTGTCTTAAGCGTATAGAGCGGGCTCGTACCGATGTCGCCGAACACGACGCCCAACGCAGACAGGCTGAGCACCGGGAGGCTCGAAGTGACCGTCTTTACCCTTGGGTGCACGAGCGGGATCTTCGACAAGTACAACCCTATCGTTGGTCGAGCCACCTAATTCCGGATCGGGCGCGGATACCACAAGCGTAAGAACACATAGCATTTCGAGAGCACGAAGAAAAACGTCCGTTTTCCAAGGCGACGCGAACGTCCGCAATGGGTCGATACTGTTGAAAAAGTCTGCTTTTCCGAACGAGCAAAATTTTCCAGAGGTGCTTGTACGCATATCCGAAAATTATATGGGCCGCATGATTCGTCTGATTTCCGACCGGCAACCTTCGCAAAATCTTTATGAGGCATTGGATTGCCAACAACTGTTTTCGCCGGGACTCTGCGAGATTTTGCCGTCAGCTGCCTTTTGAATTTTTCAACAGTATCGGCCTGTAGCGAACCTCGCAGCGGCGGCGAACAAACCTTTCGCAGGGGGCAAAGCCGCGGCCTAACCGGGGATAAACATACACACGGCGGCGACGCCCATAATGGCGGTTGCAATCCAGCCGAGGATAACGATCGACCGACCGGCGGTAAAAGCACCCATTACAGATTTCTTTGACGCGAGTAGGATGATCACGGCCATTAGTGGGACTGCCACGATCCCATTGATCACCGCGCTCCAGAACAAAGCCTTCATCGGACTGATTGGCGAATATTGGATGACGAGTCCGATAAGCATGCTGACGGCGATGACGCCATAGAATCCGCGAGCGCCTGTCGCCTTCCGTTCAAGGCCAAACTTCCATCCCATGGCCTCGGAAAGGGCATAGGCGGCTGAGCCTGCGAGTACCGGCACGCCGATAAGACCAACGCCCAGAATGCCGAGGGCAAAAAGCATAACGCAAATTCGCCGGCAAGCGGCCGCAACGCGCTCGCCGCCTGGGCCGCCGTCTCTATGTCTTTTACTCCCGCCACGTTGAGCGTCACTGCGGTCGCCAGAATGATGAAATAGGCCGTAATGTCGGAGTAGAACATGCCACTCCAGGTATCCCATCGGATGCGGAGAAGTTCCGAAGCGGCAGCCCCAGCATCTTGCGTGAGTGGCGCAGCATTTTGCCGGCTTAGCATGTCCTCAACCTCTTCTGATGCCTGCCAGAAAAAGAGGTAGGGACTTATGGTGGTGCCGAAGACACCTGTCACCACAGTTGCCGTTTCGGAATCCAGTTTGATGTTGGGCCAGACCGTGCGGAGCGCCACCTCGCCCCAGGGGACGTGGACCGTGAACAAGACGGCGGCATAAGACAGCAGGGAGAGCGTTAGCCACACTTCAAGAAGAACACGTATCGGTGATAGGGGACGAACCCCTGAAGAAGCAGTGTTCCCACCACGATCAACAACGTCATAAGGTGACGACCGAAGCCGGTGACAAGCTCCGAAACTTCTCCCATGGCCGCGACGTCGGCAGCGATATTGAGGGTGTTGGCGACCAGCAGTAGCAGCACCACGCCGTAGAGTATAATTGGTGGAAAACTGGTCTTGATGTTGGCGGCAAGTCCTTTCCCGGTAACTCGGCCGATGCGCGCGCAGATGGATTGGATCGCTGCCATCAGTGGGAAAACTAATGGCATCGTCCAAAGCAAGTTGAGGCCGTATTGGGCGCCCGCCTGCGAGTAGGTCGCTATGCCACTTGGATCGTCGTCTGCAACGCCAGTGATAAGTCCAGGTCCGACCCGTGCCAGGGGATGTTCTTTCAGACGGGTCCAAAAGATGCGCAATGCGCTCGCACGTTGTGGTGCCTTGACCCCATCATGTTCGAGCTTCATTGCAATTCTCACGCCGACTGTTAGCGGCCGCGCAGACTCACGCGATTGATTATCGTCCACAACGTGAACTTTGGCATCACGTCTAAAGCCGCCGAACTATCAGCCCCGGCGGTCGCCGCGACAGATGTCGGGGGGCCCAGCCTGAGCTAACGGCTATCCGTCGGCTTTGACCACGCTAGCGCGGCTCCGCAGAAACCGACTGCAATGACGATGGCAATCATCACTATAATAGTATCGACCGGCATTTTCGAATTCTCCAATTTTCATGGATATTCGAATTTGCAATGTTGGCTTTGATCTTGATCAACTGTCCGTGCGCATTAGCCCCTTGAATCTCCCCGATTTTTTGCAGTGCATGAGGCTGCTTATGGCCCGTAACGGCCGCGCCGACCGTCCGCATTTGAGTCCGCTATTGGAGGAATTGCTGCCGCGCCGGCTGAATGTCGGCGAGGCAGTTCATGACCCATCTGCGACATCAGCGACCGAAATATGGTGTGATGCGCAAATGGACCGTCACGCTAGAATGCGGTCGGCTGCGATAGGCACGTTTGAGACATCTGGCAACGTCCGCTTTTCCGCCGCTGTTGGAAGACGAGCAGACATCCCCCAAATCGGCCAAAATCGAACCGATTGGCCCGGAATCTCCAGAGACCGTTTCGCTAGCTCTGGTCCCACTCCACCCGCGCGGCACCCGGTGTCACGGGTTCGTAATACCACTTGAGTCCCAGCGGCTCCTCGCTGAGCACGTCGGTCTTGAAGCTCCGCCAAGCCTGGATCTCGAAGTAGTCGAGAGGGCCGCCGTGGGCACGAAGTCGATGCGGTACGCCCGGGGGGAAATACACGAGCGTGCCGGGTTGGAGTTCCTGGGTCGTATCCCCAACTTGGACCACGCCACGGCCCTTGAACGTGATGTAGCAGTGGGAGGCGCCGTCGGGGTTGGCGCTGGTGCCGACGTGCCGATGATAGGGTGACGATCCGCCTTCGTGATAGCGCATCTCGCCCGCTTGAATCGCATTGGTTGGCGTTAGCCTGCTGCCATCGAGAAGTCTGACGGTGGACTCGGCGCAGAAGCGACGCACACGGCCTCCGCTGGCGTCACTGAGAGGGCGGAGCGTCTTGCGATTGAAGAAATATCCCGGCCCGCCGGGCAATCCCTCTTCGACGGCGGCGGGAGGCTTAGGCGTCACCATGTGAAGCAGCTCGAGCTTCGACCCGGACGCTTCAAATCGTACCGATTCACTTGGCGCGAGAAGCACGCCGGCACCTTCCTCGGCTGCGTGCGACTTCCTGTTGAAGCTGATGATGCCCTCTTTCGGTGCCTCGATGACGTAGACAAGGTGGTATTCGTCGCCTGCTTGGACGTCGAACTGGCGACCTTCCAGCACCGTTCGCTGGTAGACCGTCAGGGTCTTCGAACCACACAGACCTTGGCTACAGATCGTCCTTTCAAGCCCGGATGCGACAGGTTTGGCTTCGGCCGCGTTCCAATTGATGATTGAAACGTCGCTAATTGTTGCCATGGGTATTTCTCCTAGAAAAGCGATCGAACCTATCCCGGGTCTGCACAGCTAACACATTGCCGCAGTTCGCAAATGCATTGCAGCGGGCCGGTAGACAATCCCAGCACCTCGAGGCGGAAGATAACGCCGGGACTGCCCTTCTGTACATGCGGTTTGAGATCGTCATCAATCTCAAGGGCCGCAAACGCACTCGGGATTGCATTGCCGCCAAGCTTGCTGGCGCTCGCCAATGAGGTGATCGAATAGCCGGGTTCGATGTCGCCTATTGGCCCGGAGCGGCGATTAACGCGATGCAGCGGTCAGGTCGCTATCGGGGTAGGAGCGGACATTGCCCGGGCCCCATCGTCCGGTCGCGATTGACCCTGGCTGTGTAAAAACGCATCGCCTGCTTTGATTCCCGGGATAGGATTCTTGCGCGATTTGCGGGAGGATCGGATGAGGCGCTTCGTTGAGGGGATCGATCGCGGGCAGA
>Ga0182018_10004244_pt1 | contig 12219 bp, 4 predicted proteins | sample 812P2MmetaG_FD_120490 | JGI IMG/M metagenome (GOLD analysis project Ga0182018, IMG submission 120490) | Permafrost microbial communities from Stordalen Mire, Sweden - 812P2M metaG | ecosystem: Environmental > Terrestrial > Soil > Wetlands > Permafrost | place: Sweden: Stordalen | collected...
CCCCACGATGTTGGTGATCGCCCTGATTTACGGTGTGTTTGGGGCCACCACCGGTCTCGCCAACGGCGCGGCGGTGTTTGTGCTTTCGCGCTTCTTTGTAGGAGCCGCTGTGGGCGTGAGCTCGATGTTGACGCCTCTTTATATCGCCGAGCTTGCCCCCGCTGACATCCGAGGGGTCCTGGTAACACTGAATCAGTTGGCAATTTCCACTGGTGTCGTCGTGGCCTACTACGTTGATTACTTGTTGGCGGGATCCGGCAGTTGGCGTTGGATGTTCATCAGCGCCGTTGTGCCCGCGATCCTTTTGCTCGTTGGCCTGTTGTATCTACCGGAGACTCCTCGATGGATGGCTTCGCAGGGTAGGTTTGAAGACGCCGAGAACATCCTCACCAAGATCGAATCTCCCCAGGAAGTGGAGCGAGACATCTCCGAGCTCCGTCAGATTACCGGAACCGACAACCTGAGGCTTCGCGATCTGTTCCATCGCAGGTTCTCCAAACCGCTGATCGTCGGCATCGTCCTGGCCATTTTTCAACAAATTACCGGCGTGAACACCATCGTCTATTACGCACCAACCATTTTTCAAATGGTCGGATTTACGAACGCATCGAACGCGATTCTGGCGACTTTTCTGATCGGATTCGTCGGCCTGATTGCCGTGATCGTTTCGATGTTTCTGGTGGATAGGCTCGGCCGAAGGCCATTACTTCTGGTGAGCCTGGCCGGGATGTGCGTGATCCTGTTCCATCTCGCGCACATTCTCGCACAGCCGAGCCCAACGAAATGGATGGTGGTCGGGGACATCGTTTTCTATCTCGCGGCCTTTTGTATCGGTTTGGGACCGATCTTCTGGCTGCTAATTTCGGAGATCTATCCCACCACGGTTCGCGGCCAGGCGATGTCCGTGGCGACCGTGGTGATCTGGGCCAGCGATTTCCTGGTGACCGCGACGTTTCTGACGCTGGTGGAACATCTGGGAATGCCCAACTGTTTCCGGCTGTTCGCCACGCTATCTCTGGCCGCATTCATTTTCTCGTTCTGGATGGTACCGGAGACGCGCGGGCGCACTCTCGAGGAAATCGAGAACTCATGGGGAAGATGAGCGGAAGATGCGCTGCGGTCCGGGCGCAAAAGGATCTCTCGCTCGGCTGGGATGTTGCAATTGCAGCAACGTAACCTGAGTATTAGCTGTTCCGTATTACGGACACACTTCCGAAATTTTGATTGACGCTATAAATCCAGTCTTGTAGGATGTGCCGTTTTCAAGCCGTCGAGAAGAGCCGGGCTAAGCGCTTTGTTGGATGGCCAAATACTCTTGGGTTGTGATCCCAAATCGTCGGCTCGCCGGAGGGAACTGTGAAATCCTATAGCCTCGCAATACGCCTGGTGATTTGTACGTTGGTTATATTTCTTAGCGCCGCGAAGCTGCCGGCGCAGATTGATAGGTCAACCATCTCCGGCACTGTGACCGACCCGTCGGGCGCCGTGGTGCCAGGGGCGACTGTCGTCGTCACCAATACCGCTACCAGCGAGAGCGTAACCCTGACCACCGTTGCCGATGGCAGCTACACCGCTAGCCTGCTCCACGTGGGTTCTTACTCCGTGGTGGCCACTGCCCGCGGGTTTGAAAAGACGCGGGAAGCCGTCCAGCTGGATCTTAACCAAGTTGCTCGGGTGGATCTGCAGTTGAAGGTGGGAGGCGCAGGTGAAGTAACGCAGGTTACCAGCGAGGCTCCGCTGGTCGCTACAGAAACCTCGTCGTTGGGAACCTTGGAAACAGGAAATAGAATCGTCGATTTGCCCCTGAATGGGAGACTCTTCACCCAACTGGCGTGGCTGGGACCGGGAGCCTCTCAGGGGTCCAGTTCCGGGATCGGACTTAGCGGCTCCACCGACGACAATCGTCCCGGCATCCAGCTGGCTGTGAACGGTCTATGGGCGTTTGATAACAACTTCCTTCTAGACGGCGTGGATAATAACGGCATTGGAGATGGCACCATCGCGGTCAACCCCTCTCCCGACGCCATTGGAGAGTTCAGCGTTGAGGAGAACTCCATGAAGGCGGAATTCGGCCGCGGTGGAGCGGCGGTAAATGCGGCCCTCAAGTCGGGAACCAACCAAGTCCATGGTGGCGCTTTCGAATACATGCGGAATGACGCGCTCGATGCCAAGAACTTCTTCAACACTGGCAACAAAGCGGCACTGCACCGTAACCAGTTTGGTGGCGATGTCGGTGGGCCGATCATTAAGGACAAAACCTTCATCTTTGGTGATTATCAGGGCTCGCGGCTCCATGAGGGCAACATCGATATCTCCACGGTGCCGACCGCGGCGGAGCGAATGGGAGATTTTAGCGATCGTAGTTTGGACCTTTACGACCCGAATACCACCCAAGCCAATGGCCAACGCACGCTTTTGAACCCTGCCAACCCATCGGTAATCCCTGCGAACCGCATCGATACCGTAGGACAAAACTTGGTGAACCTGTATCCGCTTCCCAACATTCCCGGCGCCGGCGTCTCTAACAACTTTATTTATACGCCGGTTTCGATTTTGGACGGCAATCAGGGTGACGTTCGTGTGGACCACAGAATCAGTGAACACGATCAGTTATTTGGACACTCTTCGGTGGAGGATCATCCCCAGTTCTCTCCAACACCTCTGCCGGGCGAGGCCGAAGGCTGCTGCGGCGGCAATATGGACATGCGCGAGCAAAACCACGCGATTGGATATACCCACACCTTCGGCAGCAACATGATCAACGATCTCCGTTTTGCTTATATTCGTTATGCCGTGCATTCCACGCCGGTGGACTTTGGGCAAAACATTTCGGACCAGGTGGGCATCCCCAACGCCAATCGCGGCGATGTAGAAACTTCCGGGCTGGCTGCTATCAATATTTCGGGTTTCTCCGGCCTGGGCAACTCTGGGTGGATACCGGAGCTATCCGCCGACAATACCTTCCAAGTCGCGGACTCACTCACCTGGATTCGCGGCAAGCACACCATCAAGCTGGGTGCCGATTTCCGGCGATACCAGCGCAACTTCTTCCAATCACAAGCCGCTTTCGGTCAGTTCTCGTTCTCCGGACAGTTTACCCAGGACTTGACCGGAGCCGACGCTAACGGCGGCGGAAGCGGTTTGGCCGATCTTTTGCTCGGATTGCCGGTTTACCGGGAGCAGGATGGCCTGGCCCACAAAGATTACACACGTATGTTTGAAATGGGCCAGTACGTTCAGGATGACATCCGAGTGAACACCAAGCTAACAGTCAACCTCGGCTTGCGTTACGACATTTTTTCTCCCGTCGGCGGCCACCAGATGGGCAACTTTAATCTGCTTACCGACGTGGTCGACCTAAATTATGGTCCCGGAGGAAAATCCAACGCGGGCGTAGGCTATGACCACGAAGATTTTGGACCTCGCGTTGGTTTTGCGTGGTCGCCGTTCGCTGATCACAAGACAGTATTTAGCGGTGCTTTCGGTATTTTCTACGCTCCGGAAGGCAATCAGTTCAACGACCTGGGCGAGAATCCTCCGAATCTTCTTTATTACACCCAAAACATTCCTGGCGACGCCATTCCCACGCCAGCCAATATGATCGATGCCGGGTTCCCGGCGCAGCTCCCGTACAGTAATCCGGCCTCGCCGTCCGGCCAGGTAAAAACAACGGGCCCCGTTCGCCGTGCGCCTAAGGTCGAGGAATGGAACTTCTCGATCCAGCGTGAACTTGCGCGAACCTGGATTCTGCATGTCGCCTACGTGGGCACCAATGCCACCGGCATCTGGAACAATGAAGACAGCAACCTGGACCAGCCCAGGCAGCCACTCGATTCCAACTTCAGCGATCCGACAGGCAACATGGGGCGTCCGTATTTCAACGTCTTGCCGAACCTCTCGGTCATCAATCCAATTGACTATCCGAACTTTACGGTTAACTACAACGCTTTGGAGACCAAACTGGAAAAGCGATTCTCCGGCGGCTTGACCTTGCTCGCCGCTTACACCTACGGCCACGACCTCGGAAGTTTCCAGGGAGCCCACACCGGTAATACCCAAATTGCGGATGACCCCAACGCTCAGCGAGGCAACGTAGACCCTGACTTTCGCCACCGCTTTACGGTCAGCTACACCTACGACATGCCGTTTGGCAAGGGCAAGCAATTTGGCTCAACCATGAACTCCGCTGAAAACGCAGTCGTCGGCGGCTGGAAAGTAGCGGGAATCACAACCATTCGGAGCGGCGAGCATTTCACTCCCTTCCTAGGATACGATCCCACTAACACCGGCACAGCTGCCCTGCCCGAAGTGCTCCACAATCCGTACGATTTTTCCTTCAACACCGCAGAACAGGCGGCCTTGGGCTGCACCAACCCGGGCCATCAGTCGCTCTCTTGCTGGTATAACCCGGCAGCCTTTGGCATACCTCCGATTGCTCCGGGCCAGACCTTTGCACGTGACTTTGGTGATGCAACGGACGGCATGCTGGTGGGGCCAGGCCAAGTGAATTTTGATTTCTCGATGTTTAAGGACTTCAAAATCACCGAGCGGCATCAGTTGGAATTCCGCGCCGAGCTGTTTAATATCTTCAACCACCCACAGTTCTCGTTGCCCAACCGTAACCCCAATAACGTGGGTGGCGCAACGATCGGCGGCACCTTGGGTGATAACCAGCGCGAAATTCAGTTTGCGCTGCGATATTCATTCTAAGAATCTTGGGGAGCGAGAGCCCGCGCCACGCCGGCTCCCGCTCCCTTTTCTATTTATGCGGTCGGCACCTCTCCGCGCCTTTGCTTCCAGCTAAAACGCAGGTGGTTTAAGATGCCCAAGCCTGCAGAATTCTTCGCAGAAGCCCCGAGGGCAGATTGTTTTATGGATAGAAGACAGTTCATCGGCAAGACGGCCGCCGCTGCCGGACTCCTCTATTTAAAGCCCGAGCACATCTGGAGCTCCCGGGAGGCCCCAGCTTCGTGTTCTCCTGTTTCGGGAGGGATTCGATTTGAGGAGATCGCGGAAAAGAGTGGCCTGCGCTTTGTAACCTCCAACTGTCCAAGTCCGAACAAGAACCAGCCCGAGACCATGGTCGCGGGAGTGGCGTTGCTTGATTATGACCGTGACGGTTACCTGGACATATTTATGGTCAATGGCGCCGCCATTCCGTCGCTGCAAAAGGATTCCCCGAAATATTGGAACCGTCTATTTCACAACAACCACGACGGCACGTTCGCTGACGTCACACAGAGGGCCGGCGTTGCTGGAACGGGCTTTGGGATGGGCGTAGCGGTCGGGGACTACGATAATGACGGATGGCCGGATTTGTTCGTCGCCAACGTCACCGGCAATCAGCTACTGCATAACAACGGAGATGGGACATTCACGGATGTTACCGCCAAGGCGGGGTTGGGCGGAGCCCTGCTCAACGGTAAGAAGATGTGGTCAGCCAGCGCCGGTTGGTTTGACTATAATAACGACGGTTTGATCGATCTCTTCGTCGTCAACTATTGCAAATGGGAAGTCAACGAGGACCCAACGTGTCTGCTCGATGGCCACGTTCGTGGGTATTGTCATCCCAAGTACTACGCACCCTTGCATAACACGCTCTACCGCAACAATGGTGACGGTACGTTCACTGATGTTTCCGAGGCGACCGGGATAGCGGGCAAAATGGGCAAGGGCATGAGCGTTTCCTTCGCCGATTACGACAACGATGGCTTCCTGGATGTTTTCGTCGCCAACGACACCACCCGAAACTTCCTATTTCATAATCTTGGCGGGGAGAAATTCGAAGAGGTCGGTGTGGAAATGGGCGTGGCCTACAGCGGGTATGGTACGGCGCTTTCCGGGATGGGCTCCGATTTCCGTGATGTAAATAATGATGGCTTACCGGATATCTGGCATACCGCCATTGAGCACGAAACATTTCCACTGTATGTAAACCGCGCCGGCCGCAATTTTTTCGATCAGACCGCCACCAGCGGCTTAGCTCGCGCTACGGGAGGCATGTCCGGTTGGGGCAATGGGATCTTCGATTTTGATAACGATGGCTGGAAAGATCTGTTCGTCGCCCGCTCGAATGTTGTGGACAACATTAACCTCGTGTATCCGAGCCGCCGGTATACCGAGCCAAACTCGATTTTCCGCAGCCTCCGAAATGGCAGATTTCAGGATGTCAGCGCCAATGCAGGAGCCGATTTCCAGTTGGAGGCTGCTCATCGTGGCGTGGCTTTCGGGGATCTCGACAACGACGGGCTTATGGACATGGTGGTTTCCGTGCTGGGTGGACCGGTTAAGTTGTTTCACAACGTTTCGGCGGACAGCAACCATTGGATCCTGCTGAATTTGGTGGGCACCAAGAGCAATCACATGGCAATCGGCGCACAGATCCGCATCACCACCGAGGATGGCAACCCGCAGTGGAACCACGTCACCACTGCGGTCGGATACGCATCCGCCAGCGATAGCCGCGTCCACTTTGGGCTCGGTGAGAACCGGCGCATCAAGGAAATCCAAATTCGCTGGCCAAGTGGAATCCGACAGGAACTCCGCGACGTCGATGTGGACCGCGTGATGACCATCGAGGAGTCCCACCAGTAAGATGGCGACCGTATGAGCCGCGCATTTCTACCGTCTTCAAGCGCTATTTCGCCGGTTCTTTTCGTAGCTGCCTTTGCGATCCTCACTGTAGCGACGAGCGCAGCGCTTCCGGCATTTGCAGTGGAGGATGCAACCAGCTCTGTTACCGGCCGCGCGAGTCAGCTGGTTCGCGCAGGACGTACCGAAGCGGCCGTCGAGTTGTTGCAAGCAACCCTTGCCACCCGCCCGGCAGATCTGGATGTCAGGTTGGCCTTAGCAGATATCTATTCGAAAACCGGAAGGAGCCGCGAAGCGGAGGAGGAATTCCGCGAAGCCCTTCGGCTTCACCCTGGTTCATCTTCGGCGGAGCTAGCGCTTGGCGGGTTTTACGTTACTGCGGGATCGTTAGCTGCCGCCGAGCAGGTGCTGGATGATGCCGTCGTCCGCCATCCTGCGGTGGCCGCGATTCGTTTGCAGTTAGCTCTAGCTTTGGCGGGTGAACACAAGTATCAGCAGGCCGCAGCCAACATCCGGACGGTCCCGCCCCCTACCGATCCAAACGCTCGCGTCCGCTATTTTCGGATTGCCGCCTCGATTCACTCCGGCTTGGGAGACTCGCACGCTGCGGCGCATGACATGGAAGAGGCCTTGCATGCGACGCCAGCGGATCCGCAATTGCAGTCGCTCGCTTCGGTTGCAGAGGCGCAAGCCGGGGAATGGCAAGCATGTCTGCGGAACGTTGCTCCCCTGTACGCGAGGCACCCCGCTCCTGACACCGGACTGATCCTATTGCGGGCGCAATTAGCCACCCACAAAGATTTCGAATCCACTCTGCAAAGTCTCCGGGCGCTAGACCTACCCGAAGAGCAAAGGCTGAAACTTAGAACCCGCTCCGCCGATATCTTGGCGCTGGCCGAAAAACATGGAGATGCCGCAGAGGAACTTCAAGAAGCGTCGAACTTTGCGGGCGGCCGCGACGCGACGCTTTTTTACAACCTCGCCGTCGAACAGTACTCCGCCGGCCAATTTGACAACGCGTTTAACACCTTGGAGTCCCTTCGCGTACAAAACGATTCCGCCGAAATCGAAGATTTGGAAGGCGATGTTGCAGAGCAAAAGGGAGACTATTCCTCCGCCATTCGCAGCCACCAGAACGCAATCGCCATGGCTCCCGGCGAAGAACGATATCGTTTGTCGCTCGGCGCGGAACTCCTGCAGTATCGGGCCTATCAACCCGCCGCTTCGGTGTTTCAAAAAGCCGCTGATGTATTCCCGAATTCGGCCCGCATCTACGTGGGTCTGGGAACGGCGGACTATTTCTTGGAGAAATATGACGATAGCGTGTCGGCTTTTTTGCGCGCCGACAAACTCGATGGCGGATCGGGGCCGGCGATGAGCTATCTCGGCGCCACCCAGGTAGACAGCGCGGCCGGACCAATTCCAGCGGCAGTCGACGCCATCTGCGGCCGAGCCGACTCCCGTCCCACAGAATCCGCGACGGTCACATGGTGCAGCGCCGTGCTTTTCCGCAAAGCCTTTCTCGCAGGCGACCAGTCCGCCGCTCCGGAAGTCATCCGGAGGCTGCGCGCCGCGGCCACGCTCGCTCCTGACAACCCGGTTGCGAATTGCACTCTTGGATACGCGCTGGAATGGACCGAACGATTAGCGGAAGCGCGTCACTGGCTGGAAATCTGCGTCCGCCAGCGGCCCAACTCGGCCGAAGATCACTATCGGCTCAGTCGCGTCTACCAAATGCTTGGAATGAAGCAGGCGGCCGCCGAGCAAGCCAAATTAATTCCGAACGCGGATGCCGGACAAAATCAGCAACAGGAAATCGCCAGGAAGTTCGCTCATGAAATGGTTGGCCAGCCCGAAGGGCCGGCCGAGCCTAAATGAGAAGGGGCTGCGGATGCGCATGAAACTATTGATTGTCCTTGTCTTATCGTCGGCGCTTTGGCCCATGGCGTCGAGGGCAAAGCAGCCGAATCTGAGCAGCCCTCAAGTTTATGTGGTGCCCTTCGCGCATCTCGACCTCTACTGGGCGTGCACGCAAGAGGAATGCCTCAGCCGCGGAAACTTCATTATCAGCAAAACCATTCAACTCGCTCTGCGTCACCCGGACTACCGCTATCTTCTGGAGACCGAAGTCTTCGTTTCGAACTTCGTCGAGAGCCATCGCGGCACCAAAGAACTGGAAGACTTTGAGCGCCTGGTCACGGAAGGGCGCATCGAGATTGCACCGCTGTGGGCGGCGATCTATCAGAATCAAACCCGCGGCGAAGCGCTGGTCCGCAATATCGTCTACGGCAAACGCTACGCCCACGATGTTTTTGGAATCGATCCGAAAGTCGCGCATCTCGCTGATATACCAGGTTTTACGCGGCAGTACCCGCAAATCCTAAGCGAGGCTGCTATTCCTTACATGGTGATGACCCGGATGGGCCCTCGCGATTTATCTCTCTTTAACTGGAAGGCGCCGAACGGATCGTCGGTCCTGGTGTGGAACACTACTAAGGGATACGGTTGGGGGATCGGACTGGGTTTGCACCTTGACCTGGACAAAGATCGCTTGGAGTCAATCGCTCACGATCTCAAAGACGTTGAAGCCACCACCAATGGTCCGTTGTATCTCCCTTGGGGCACCGATCTTTTCGGGCCAAGCGATAAGTTAGTTGAAAATATTGGCGTGCTAAATCAGAAACTGTCTCCGGCCAATTTTCGGTTGGCCACCCCCGAAGAGTTCTTTCGCGCGGCGGCAGCGGTGCCTGGAATCCCAGAGTTGTCCGGTGAGATTCCATCTTCATGGGCCAATCTGACCACTTCCCTGGTTCCCCTTTGGCTTCCGGCGATGTCCGCGAGCGATACTCTCGTTAGCGCCGAAAAGTTTGCTTCCATCAATTACGCTCTTGGGTACGCCCCATATCCGGACAAGACTTTCGAGTCGTTGTGGAAAGATAACCTGGAGTCCCTGGATCACAATAATGATGGTCAAGGCGGAGAAATTGGAGACGAACGCAAGTTAGGCCATGCCCTAAATGCATCCTTGGGTGCTGGTCGAATCCTGCGCGATTCATTGCGCAACATCGCCGAGCGGGTGCAAACACCATTTCCGCGGAGCACACTCATCACCGTATTCAATCCGTTGAATTGGACTCGCGACGATGTTGTTGAAGCACACCTGACGTTGTTCGGCGAATTGGGAATGGGCGAAATCGATGACTACAAGAGCGGAATCCGTTTGCTCGATGAGAAAGGGACATCCATTCCATTTCAGGTCGAACGATACCGCGAAGGAAGTTCGCGTTCCCTAAATGTTGTCTTCGTTGCCCACAACGTGCCGTCGCTCGGCTATAAGACCTATTATTTCGTTCCGGCTGACGGCGCCGCCTCGCTCTCGAATGCATGCGAAGTAAAACTAGACACCGATGAGATTGCCAGGCAGGCAAACGACGCCCTCGGGTCGGACGTCGTCGAAAACGAGTATTACCGCGTTTCGGTTGAACGAGCCACCGGAAGGATTGAAATATTCGACAAGGACCTGAGCCAAACGGTCAGCAAGGGCATCGAGATCGCCGCAACTGAGGAGCGCGGCGGAGACGATCAGAACATTATCCTGCCGAGTGGGCGAACCATCATCAACGTCATCGACTCGGTGGAACTTGAGGAAAACGGTCCAAGCAGGACCGTTCTGCGCATCAATGGCAATGTCGGCGGAATTCCAGTTATCCAGCGGCTCTCGTTGTACCGCGGGATCAAGAAGATCGACGTAGAGAACACGATTGCTTGGAAGCCGGGCCGATCGATGAATATCGAACAGGTATTCCCGGTACTCCAACGGAACGTGGAAGTCCGCAACGGGATTCCGTACGGCACAGCTGCCGCCACGGACATGATGGCAAGGGCCCAGCCGTCCGGCGATGACGAAGTAACCCCTGAAGTCTGGAAAGGGTGGCGGCAGATACAGGACTGGGTATTCGCCGGCACAAAGGATTGGGGTTTTACCGTGAGCGCCGATCACAACTTGGTTGAGATAACAGACTCGGCCATAAGAGCCGACATGATACGGGGTACTCGTTTTAGCTCTGTGACGACCATTGAGAATGGCCACCCGATAGTGGATGCACGGCCGCCGGCGGATCGATATGTTTTCCGATACTCCTTCACTTCCGGCAAAGGCGATTGGTCGGCCGCGAAATCGTGGCGCGCTGGGATGGCTTTCAGCACGCCATTGATTCCCGTGAGTTCGGCAAACGGGCTTTCCGAAAAGCCGCTACCTCCGGAAAAATCCTTCTTGTCGCTCGACGCCGATAACCTGGTGCTCACCGCATTGAAGAAGGCTGATACGGACCCGGCAATCGTTTTGCGAACGTTCGAGATTGAAGGCAAAGCAGCGGAAAGCTCCATACGATTCCTGGGAGAGGATCACAGCTTTCGACAGACCAACTTGCTGGAGCAGGACCTTCCGAAGGACACACAGAAAACTCTCCACGCACAACCATACGAGATTGACACCTTGAAACTTCCCATGCATTCGATCGAACCTAGGCCGCCAAACTCCACAACGGCGCCGCCGTCAGAACGTCAGTGATGAGCTAGCCTTTAGCGATTCGAATTCGAATCGCAATTCTTCGCCAAAGGGATCCACGCGTGGAGCCTACAACGTCTCTCGGATTCGCGGTCGTAGGGCTGGGCAATATCGCGGAGTTTGCCGTTCTGCCGGCGTTTCGCGACAGCAAGAAATCCAGACTGGTCGCCCTGGTGAGTCATGATCCAGCCAGGGCGAAGCAAATGGGGAAAATGTCTGGCGTGGACGATCGCTACTGCTACGGCTTCGAGGCCTACGATCAGTGTCTGCGGCAACCGGGCGTCGATGCTGTATTCATTTCCTCGGTCAACTCAGCCCATGCTGAACAAACGATTCGTGCCGCCGCTGCCGGCAAACACGTCCTCTGCGAAAAGCCGCTCGCCAATACCGTCGAAGATTGCCGCCGCATGGTGAATGCCTGCCGCGCCAACCAAGTCCTCCTGATGACTGCCTATCGGAAATACTTCGAGCCGGGCAGCGTGGCTCTGAAGGAGCTGATCGCCAGTGGCCAGTTGGGCCGTCTCCGCCACATGTATTCGACATACACCGAGATCGTCGACCCTATCAAGGGCCCCAGCTGGCAACTGAACCCGCGGCTCGCCGGTGGTGGCTCGCTCATGGACCTCGGCATTTATTGCGTAAATACCATGGCTTGGCTGGCCGGCAGCAGTCCGATCAACGCGACCGCCTTCGCCTGGACAGATGAGCCCCAGAAATTTAGCGGAGTCGAAGATAGCATCGCCTTCCGTCTCACTCACCCGGAAGGCCTGGTGTGCCAGGGCACTTCAAGTTATAGCGCGGCGCCGGCGTCCTTCGTTCAGGTCCACGGTGACATGGGTTGGGCTGCGCTCAATCCCGCTTTTGCTTTCGATGAGCAGCGCCGCCTCTTTGGCAAGATTCAAGGCCGCTGGTTCGAGCAAACGTTCCAGGTAATGAACGAGTTCGCTCTTGAGCTTGATGCTTTCGCTGACTGTATCCGCGAGCGGAGGAATCCGGAGCCCGATGGCATGGTAGGGCTGCGTGACATGGCAACCGTGCAGGCTATCTACCGCTCAGTTCGG
>Ga0182018_10004245_pt1 | contig 12217 bp, 7 predicted proteins | sample 812P2MmetaG_FD_120490 | JGI IMG/M metagenome (GOLD analysis project Ga0182018, IMG submission 120490) | Permafrost microbial communities from Stordalen Mire, Sweden - 812P2M metaG | ecosystem: Environmental > Terrestrial > Soil > Wetlands > Permafrost | place: Sweden: Stordalen | collected...
CATCCCAGCATTCCGAAACTGTAGGCAAGGGCTCCGGGGTGGGCATGGAAAAACGGCTTCTTTTCGATCGGGTCACACTGGACTCCGGCGACATAGCCCCAGGGAACGTAGAGCGTGCCGCCGTGGTTGAAGCGAACCTTGCAGACACCGGGTTGTCCATCGGCAATCGGACAGCAGTGGCCGCAGGCATAGCAGCGCACCCGATTGCGATCCAGCTTTTCCCACAGAGCAGGGTCGCCTTCGCGGACGCGCTCGTCAGCCGTCAAAATATCGCGTAGCGTGGCCACACATATATTCTACGGCTGTGGCTTCCGAAAGGGTGTCGCTTCTGTAGAACAGTGCTTGCCAGCCTACTCCGCAGCGGGAGACGCGGCAAGCCGCGTCTCTACGGTTTGGCGGATAAGATGGTTTGGCAGAAATTAGCTGGCGAAAACAAGATGGAGAATCCGGCTCAGTTCGACTCGGACTTCGCTCGTTGAGTATGGCTATGGATCCACGCTTCGGCCTGCTGGCTAGCCGCGGAGACCTGCTCCCGGGTCATTTGGGAAGTCAGCCCTTCAAGCCGGGATTTGCTGTTCTCGTCGCCTCCGGCGAGCGCGACGTCGGACCAGAAGTAGGCTTTGGACAAATCTTCAGGAACTCCCCGCCCCGCCCAATAGTATGAGCCGAGCGCCGACTGGGCGGCGACATGCCCTTGTTCGGCGGCACGCAGGAACCACTGCATGGCCTGTGCGTCATCATGCGGAACGTCCTCTCCGTTATGATAGCGAACACCCATCTGCCATTGTGCGTCCGCGTCTCCTTGATCGGCGAGTTTTCGCACCTCTGGGAGCGACTTCCCCGGCGCGCGTTGCTCGGCTAAGTTACGATCGGCCGCTCGTTGCACGGAAACCGCCTCGCCTCCCTCCGCTAATGACCGCTGCGCCGCTTGCGGTGAGCCGGCCCAACGCTTTTCGATCATCGGACCCAATAAATATCCGGCGGCGGTCGCCACCGCGGCAATGGTGAGCGCAAGCAGAGCGCGATACAGCAACCGACCCGGAGCCGCAGGCGCGGTTTCGGGAGCCTCGCCATCGACCTGCTCCGGACCTCGCTCCGAGACGATTTCTCCGGGGATCTGGTGCGAGCGTTGCTCGGGAGCCTCAGACTCCCGTTCCCTCAATGCCTCGCGAAGCACATGGATCGAATCGAACTCCGTCGGGCCTGACTTTGAAGCGGGAGCCTGCGACACGGACTCTGGCCCGATTGGAGTTTCCGATTGAGTGTTCTGAGGCTGGGTGTTTTCCGGCTCCGGCGGGTCACGATGAATTTTGGGAATCATTTCGACGAGTCGTCCCAAAACCGTCCCATGGGTCTCGGTGAAGGCACGCGGACGCAGAGAGAGAACCTCGAGCAGGCCGACCACGCGGAAATCGGAGACGATGGGAGCAGCCATCAGCGAACCTATGCCCAGTGCGCGACCGATTTCGGGGTCGATACGCAGATCGTTGTCCGTATCCTCGCACGAAACGAGGAGGCCGCTGCGCACGCATTCTCCCGACAGCCCCTGGTCTATGTCGACGGGGGCTCTGAGCGGAGGCGCAGGTTCGCCGGCTCGCGCGCGGCAGATCATTTTGTCTTCCGTAAGAAAGGCCAGCGCCGCGCCAGTGGCACCGGTGAGGCTCAAGGCGCGCTCGGCGACGAGTTGCAACACTGCATCGAAGTTGTCACCAAGCTCGAGGATCTCGCTGCGAATTGCTTCCGCCAGAGAGAGTATTTCGCTTCGATCGGAGACCGGGACGACCTGGCTCGATTTATCGACCAGCGCCGGCCTGGGTAATTTCTCTTCCTCGTGCCGCGCGAGTTGCTCGGTTCGAGCCACGTGATTGGAACAGGCGATCAGCAGATTTGCGAAGAGCCATTCTTTCAGTATGTGGCGGGAACTTTCCGGAAGCGCTGAAAACCGGATACCTCCGCGGCCCATTTCATCGCTCCAGATCACCTGGCCGCTGCCGTGAATGTAACTTTTTGTTTCTGGCAGATCGAGGCAGAGGGTTACGGCCCGGTTGGTTTCCAGCGGTTCACTGGTTTGGACAGCGAAGCCGTCTTCGTGCAGATCAAGCAATTCGCTCAGATCCACGACCATGCCGGTCTGCGGGCCATTGAAACTGACATAAACCGGAGTATGAAGTTTTTGACGAACGCAACGGCGCCGCTCCACGTTGAAGGCCGCCCCTGCAATTGGATCCGGGAATCCGCCAATGTTCCGATCCATAGTCGTCCTCAGTTGTCCTCCATATTAACTCAGGGATCGAGAGGAAGGGAGAACGATCCTGCGCGGGGCAGCCGTTACAGGTTTGCCGCCAGAAACGGGGTGTCATCTTGCGCAGACGGCACCAGGACCTCGGGCATGGTCAGCGCTCGATCAAGCGCGTTTGCGAGAGCTGCGGGAAATTCGGAAGTCAGGAGGTTGACATCCAATTGCAGGTCACGGTGACTGTAGACGCGATAGACGACGAGCGAGCCGCGGCGCTGGTTGGAAGTTGTCACCAGATCGAGCGTCAGCTTCCACAAAGGCTGGCTGGAAATTGCCATCATGTGAGGGAACTTGCTCCAGTGAAAGTGGCGATTGGTGTCGCCGGGCGCCGGGTGATCGCTGGGAAGCGGCTCCAAGTGCAGATCGAACGCATCGAAATCGTTGCTATCGAAGGCAGCGCGCAGGATGCTGCGGACTTGATTGAAATCGCCGGCCACTTTAAGCTCCTCGACCGCGCGGCGCACCGAAAGATTGTTGATCACGATCTGCCGCTGGTCAATGGTGCGCTGCGCCACTCGACGGAGTTCGCCAAACTCGGGGTAGTTCAGATGCTGGATTCCCAGCCAGATGCCCGTCCCCACCACCGCCAGCACCAGTCCCACGGTGCTGCCCGTCGGCCACAACAGAAAGAGGCTGAGCATGGCAAATATCGCGGAGACGGCATAAAGAACGATCACTACCTGGCGATGCGAAAAGCCCATCTGCAGCAACTTGTGGTGAATGTGTTCGCGGTCGGCGGTGAGGATCGGGCGGCCACTGATCAGCCGTCGCAGGATGGAAACTAACGTTTCCAGAATCGGCAATCCGAACGACACCACCGGGATGGCCACGGCCACGAACGTCGGCGCCTTTTGCGCTCCTGCGAGAGCCAGCGCGCTGAGCATGAAACCGATGAACAAGCTGCCCGAGTCGCCCAGGAAAATCGTAGCCGGATTGAAGTTGAAGCGAAGGAATCCCAAGATGGCGCCGGCGAGCGTCACGCTCATCAGGGATTCCAGCCAGGAATGATTGACCAGTGCGCAGACAAAAAACACCAACGTCGAAAACAAGGCCGATCCGGCAGCCAAACCATCCAGGCCATCGATAAGATTGAAGGCATTAGTAACCGCGACCACCCATAACACCGTCAGGGGCAAACCGACGAACCAGGGCAGCGAGTAGGACCCGAAGATCAGCGGCAGATCGAGAACGCGCATTCCGCCGGCGAAGAGCATGGCCGCGGCGATCGCCTGCACGGCAAACTTCAAATACGGACCGGCGCCGCGGAGATCGTCGTAGATGCCAAGACAAAAAATCAGGCAGGCGGGCACGTAGATACGGAGGAGCGTGGCGGGGGCGAGTCCATCGACCAAGCGGGGGAAAACGAGGGAGAGCCCCAGCCACACGCTCACGCTGACCGAGAAAGCCAGGAAAATCGCTACGCCACCCAACCGGGGAAGGGGGGACCGGTGTACATGGCGCCCATCTTGCGGCGCGAAAACCCAGCCTCTGCGGGTTGCGAGGTCGCGGACCGCACGCGTCGCCACGAACGACACCAGCAGCGAGAATGCGAATAAACCAAAGAACAGGAGCGTCAAGATCAGAGTTCCATTCCGCCTGAAACACCGGGCGTTGCAGAGCGCAGGTGCTGCCCGTGAGTTTCAGTCAATCACTTCAGACAGGGTTTCCCCATTCGGGGGCGACAGTGACGAGCCGAATATTTATTTCCCGAAACTATACAACTCTTGGCCGCGTTGAGCAACTGTTCTGGAACATATTCTTAGTTTATTGTTGCGGGTCCGAGGGCTGTGAAACGCAGCACTCGACGCCGATTTCAACGGCCTGCGTGTGTTAAACTCGACCCACGCGCAAATCCAGGAGTCTGAGTATGTCCGGGTGGAATCGCCGCTTCCTTTTGCGAAGCGCGCATGTTTTTTTTGTTGGTTTGTGCAGCCTCCAGCTCGCGGCTCAGACACCGGCCGCAGTGGAAGCGCCGCCGCAACCCGCGCCCACGAGCCAAACGACTTCTCCCCAATCGTCGCCCCAATCGCCGCGACCATTGGCCAATTCCAATGTGAAGCTGGGCATCGGCGATCTGATCGAGATCACTGTGTTCGGAGTCCCCGATCTTACGACCAAGACCCGCGTCAGCGGTTCCGGGGACGTCTACCTTCCCCTGATTGACTATGTTCACGTCGCCGAGTTGACGACCGATGAGGCGCAGGAGTTGATCCAAAAACGACTGGAGGATGGAGGTTTTGTCCGCGGGCCCCACGTTGCCATTTTCGTGGACGAATCCGCTTCCCAGGCCATCACGGTGATAGGAGAGGTCATCCGCCCCGGCGCCTACCCTGCCATTGGTGAGCGCCGACTGTTCGACTTGATCTCGGCGGCGGGAGGATTAACGGACAAGGCGGGCCGCAACGTGACCATCGAGCATCACGGAGATCCCAGTCGGAAGGTTGACCTGCAGCTCTCGTCGAATCTGGCCGAAGATACCCAGAATAACGTGGATGTTTTTCCGGGAGATACGATCATTGTTTCGCGCGCCGGGGTCATTTACGTCGTTGGCGACGTGAACCATCCCAGCGGGTTTCTGATTGAAGATACCAACCTAAGTGTTCTCAAAGCCCTGGCGCTGGCCGGCGGCAGTACCCGTACATCTGCGTTGAACAAAACCAGGATCCTGCGGCAAACACCGAACGGGGTTCAGGAAATTCCCGTCAACCTCAAGAAGGTGCTTTATGCCAAGGCACCGGATTTGCCTCTGGTGAAAGGGGACATATTGTTCATTCCCGGAAGCGCGGCCAAAGCAGCGGCCTATCGCACCGCGGATGCAGCCATGTCGCTGTCGACCACGCTGGCAGTCGTAGCGGTTGATCACTAGGGTCCCTCCGCTCTACACGCCCAGCGCTCCAAGCACAGCGATATAGTCCCGCGCCGTTTTTTCGCGGGAAAATTTGTTGACGATGTATTGCCGCCCACTGGCCCCCATTTGTCGTCTGCTCTCGGGGTCCGCCGCCAGGGTAAGGATCGCTTTCACCAGGGCTTTACTATTCTCCGGCTCCGCGTACACACCGGCACCTGCTTCTTCGACAATCTGGCGGGCCTGCCCGTCGACAGCGACGACGACGGGCCGCTCGCACGCCATGTATTCGAGCAACTTGGTGGGAATCACCGTCTTGAACAATTCCGTCTTTTTCAGCATAACCAGGCAGAGATCGGCGGCGGAAACATAGGCGGGAATCCGTTCCCGGGGCTGCTGCCCCAGAAACTGAACGTTGGCGAGTCCGCGCCCAGCGGCGAGTCTCACAATCCGTTCCTTTTCCGCCCCTTCCCCAATCAGCAAGAACGTCGCGTTAGGCAACGCGGCCTGTAGTTCTTCGGCGGCCGCGATCAACGTGTCCAGTCCATGCGCATTGCCCATGGTGCCGATGTAGCAAATCAAGAAGCGATCATCGATCTTCAGTTGCTTTCGCACCTCTGTCGCTGCCGGGTCGAACTGGAAAAGATCGGTCTCCACCCCATTCTCGACAGTGAAAATCTTTGCTGCGGGAACATCGCAGTATCGGACCAAGTGATCTTTGAAGGCGGGCGCCACCACAACCACGCGTTCGGCGCGACGGTAAAGAAATCTCGCAATCGCGCGCAACATCCGATGAAGCAGGGTCTTTTCGCTGCCCACGCCGACGGCCGCGAGCGATTCCGGCCAAAGATCGCGCACTTCGAAGACGAACGGGACGCGCTTCCAAAATGCCAGCCACCACCCGGAAAGGGCGCACAGCAATTGCGGCGACGTGGCGATGATCACGTCCGGCTTATGCAGAACCAGGCCGCTGACCGCTGCCGAGATACAGAACGACGCGTAATTGCGGATCCTTTCGTGCGCTTTTCGGTTCGGCAACGGCCAGAGCCAGGTGCGAACGACGCGAACCCCATCGACGGTTTCCATGTAGCGAAGGTGGTGGAGCCGCGACCGCCATTCCTCGGGCACGACGCCGGTCGGATGATTCGGAAATCCGGTGAGGACAGTTACATCATGCCCCATCCGCGCCCAATGCCGGGATAACTCGGCAGCGCGCGCCGCCGGCGCTCCCATTTCAGGCGGAAAGTACTGCGAGACGTAGAGAATCTTCACAATGATTCTAGAGCGATCAGTAGTGGAGCAATTTGAAAACGCTTTTCTCGATCAGGGCGCGGTTCCGATTGCTCCGACGCTGCGCGTAGCCTTCCCAGCGTTCGGCAACCGCCGCAAAGCGAGCGTCTCCGGACAGCTTCGACATTACGCGCAACTGTACGCTATGCAACTGGTGATAGAAAGGGCTCGCTAGCATCTTTAGGTGGGTTCCAGACTGTTCATAGAGCGACCAGTATCCGGTATCGAATCGAGCGAGGTTGCGAAGCAGAGTCTCGACCCCGCGATCGAAAATTTGCCTGGCCGCGGCATCCGTGCGCGCCAGCCAGTAATCGAACACGCCCCAGAGTGTCCACATGAATCCGTTCAAAATGTGCGTCGGCGGATTGACGAGATACTCTTCGATCCATAGGTTCTTCTCTTCATCCTCAAACAGCACCCCACCTTCGGCAATGGGCCTCGTCAGCGCGACAAACGCCTGGTCGGCTGCACGCTGATACTTCCCGTCCCCACCATGAGCGTGTGCCCGCAAGAGCATCGAAACGCCCTGTCCTTGCGCGAGTCCGGAATACCATGGCGCTTTGAGCGTCTCGCGATAGTCCCAGTCAAAATGATGGTTCCAGACCCAAAGCCCGTGAGAATTTTGTTCCAGGTTCGCGGTAAGCCAGTCGGCAGCTTTGAGCGTCTTCTGCCCGCGTGTGTCATCACTGGTCTGGCAGCAAAGGTTGTAATTCGCCAGCCCCCACTGTGCGATCGCGATCGGGTTGTACTGCAGGCCAATCGATCCGTGGTAGTCGAGCAGGGGAATGCCGGAAGCGTCGTAGTGCCCGGTGTAGTCCGCCTTCGCGCGAAACAGCATGTAGTATTCGCCTAACTGAGTGGCGGTGGCGTGGGGATTGATCTCCGGCACCTCGTGCCAGAACGTCAACTGGCTTCGTCCGGAACCGAGGTAGGCGCGGAAGATACGCCGGTAGTAATGCCAACGCGTGGCGGCGCTCATACCGATTCGACTTCCCAGAGGGTGGTGACCAGATCCTCACGCTCGACGGCAATGGTCGTCGCTGCAAGATAATTAGTGGAGTTCTCGCCGTCGGGCAGGAAGGCGTTGCCGTACTGGAAATAGCGCATCGGCAAGCTGTCTTTCTTCCATCGGGCAAGCACCTGCCAGTTCGTTCCGTCTCTGGAGCCGATTATCGAGCCAACGAGATGGACTTCACGGACAGTGTTCACAGTGCTGGGCTCGACCATCGTCGAAAAAAACACCGTCTCCCTCACCCCGCAACCGATCCTGCAACCATAGATCGAAGAACTGGCGAGGTCGCCCACCCGCTCAACCTTACCCGTCCGATCGAACCGGTACACGTGATTCTTCTCAAAGGGCGTGTCGGTCGAGAGATACAGTCCGTTTTGCGTTGGGACCGCAGCCACGGCCCGGGCTTGCTGGTTCCCTGAGAGCATCACCTCCATCGAGCGGAGGTCACACGAAGCACGCAGCACCTTGCATTCGGCGCCTTCGTCTCCTGTCAGTATCCAGAGGCAATCGCCCCAACGGTCATAAACGACGTTGTGGACGTGCCGTATGCTTCCCGCGGGAAACGTGTAGGCAATCTGCCACGTGCGGCCGCGATCTGTCGAAACGTAGATGTGCACTTCCGCGCGCTCGCGATTGTCGAAATACTCGCCCCAGTAGATCGATCCCGACGGAACCGCGGTGACGTGCAGCGGCCGTGTGCCGCGCTGAATTTGGTGAGTAACATGAAATTCATCGCTGTCGGGAGTTCGCGTTACCAGCGCGCCCGGAACCGCGCCCACCATCGCCTGGTCGCTTGTCTTGCCGCCGAGAATGGCCAGCGCGTGAAAGCCATCGCGCATCAGACGATAGGTCAGCGCGGTGCGCGACGTGAGACTCCTCCACCAGGCTGGACGAAAGCGCGCGACCACTTCCCACTCGGCTTGCTTGCTGATCTGCAGTCTAACGATTTGATACCCACGGCACCCGTAGAGGACGTCACCGTGCCACGCATGCACTCGAATGCCGCGCCAGGCAGTGACTCTCCGCAGCTTTAGCGCGGAAAATGCAGCCACCGCAACTGGAGTCTCAGGCATGCCGGGTAATGTCAGCTTGCGGTCTTGAGTCTTCTGTCTTGACTTCTTTCGTAAACTTCGGATTTGAGGGCGAAGAAAGGGCCGATGGCCAGCACATCCATCTTGGTGCGCTGGAAGCAGTCGATCGCTTCCTGCGGTGTGCATACAATCGGCTCATTCTCGTTAAAGCTCGTGTTCAGGATCACCGGTATCCCGGTTTTCTTGCCAAATGTCTGGATCAAATCGTAATAGAGCGGATTCTCTTCTCGCGCCACGGTCTGCAAGCGCCCAGTGTTGTCCACGTGGTTCACCGCGCAGAGGCTCTTCCTCTTGTCCGGACGAATCTTGTACACGTGGAGCATATAGGGCGATGGATGATCGTGCTCGAAATACTCGTGCTGTGCATCGGCCAGTATGGAGGGCGCAAAGGGACGGAACCATTCGCGGTGCTTGATGCGCGCGTTCAACACATCCTTCATGCCAGGCAGCCCGGGATGAGCTACGATCGAGCGATTGCCGAGCGCGCGCGGCCCCCACTCCATGCGTCCCTGAAACCATCCCACCACATTGCCCTGCACCATCTGGTCGGAAACCACGTCGAGCAGCGGCCCGCGCTCCAGTCGCTGATACTTCATGCCCGCATCTTTCAAGGGCGATTCAATCTGCGCTTCGGAAAACTCCGGACCGAGGTAGGCATGATTCATCTGCTCCCGCCGTGGCTGTTTCAGCACAGAGTGATAGGTGTGCAAGGCGGCGCCAATCGCGAGGCCTTCGTCGCCTGCGGCCGGCTGAATCCAAGTGCGCCGGAAGGGCGTCCGCGAAAACAGCTTGCCATTGGCTACGCTGTTGAGCGCACATCCTCCGGCCATCGCAAGATTCTCCTCGGGAACGCGCTGGTGCAGCTCTTTCCCAAGATGAAAGAACACTTCCTCGAAACAATATTGCATGGCATAAGCGAGATCCATGTCGCGTTGCGTAATCTCGGCGTGCGGCTCGCGGGGCGCGCCGAAAAGCTTTTCCATCTTGTCGGAGAAATGTCGCGCCAGGCGTACCGTTCCGTCGGGCAGCACCTGCATTCCATGGCTGCTCCCCAGCGGCTTGAAGTAACTCATGTTGAGCTGGAAGTTGCCATTTTTGAGCGTCACAATTTTCCGAATCTGGTCAACGTAGGTGTCTTTTCCGTATGGAGCCAGCCCCATGACTTTGCCTTCATCGCCATATTTTCGGTAGCCGATGAAATCGCAGATCATGGTGTAGAAACTGCCCAATGAATGCGGCAGAAAAACGCGGTCGAGCACCTGGATTTCATGGCCCTCGCAACGTGCCATCATGGTGGAGACAAAATCTCCCGAGCCGTCGTAGCTGAAGCCAGCCGCCTTTTCCCATGGCGAACAGTAATACGCGCTGGCGATATGCGCGATGTGATGCTCCAGATGATGCTCCTGGAACTTCAGCGTCGAGGCGTCCACGTCAAGCGTCTGTGCCAGCAGCGAACGCACGTCGCGCATCGACTCTTTCCGCTGCCGCATTTTGATAAAGTTCAGAATCTTCGCTGGATTCGCAAGCGCATACTGCACTTTCTTGGCGAGGTTGACGTCGCTGTCCTGTCCGACGGCGACATGCTGAACGTCGGTGATCCTGGCGCCCGCCGCATCCAGACAAGCTTTCACCGCCAATGCAGGAAAGCCGCCGTAATGTTTATGCCGATTCAACCGCTCTTCGGCCACTGCAAACAGAATCTTCCCGTCTTCGACGATCGCAGCCGAAGAGTCGGCATGAAACATATTCAGGCCCAGAATCAGCATTTACAGCTCGTTCCTTCTCTCAATTGTTAGTGTCCGGATTTTTCCCGCAGAGCGGTGGCAACGAACTCGCTCAGTTCGACTGTCAGAGACTGCCCGGTCTGGTACGAGTTTTGCAGTCGAAGGGTTGCGAGAGTTGAGCCCACGATTTGCTCAAACGAAATAGGCGCAGGCGTCTTGCCTAGAAGCGCATCCACGAATGCTTGCATCTCCGCTTGGTGGCCCTTGTCCTGTCGCCAGCGCGCGCGTGTCATTTGTTTGCGCCCGTTGCGAACCAGTTCAAGCCGTCGAAAATCTTCTAGGATCGCGACCGAGCCGCCACCGAAAACTTCTACGCGCTCCTTCGACGCCGACTTGTCACCATTAGCGAGGTAGCTGATCGTCCCAAGCGTGCCGTTCGCGAATTTGAGCGTCGCGACGATGTTATCCATGCTGTACTGGCCCGAATTGCCGACGGTCTGCGCTTGCACTTCGATGGGACACGCGCCCGCGAGAAAGCAGAGGAAGTCCACGAAATGGCAAACCTCGCCGAGGATGCGTCCGCCGCCCTGCTCGGGATCGTTCACCCAATGGTCGGCGCCGATGTAACCTGCATTCACGCGGTAATGGATGGCCAACGGTTCGTGGATGTCTGACAAAAACTGTTTCAACCGGAGTGCCATGGGCGCAAATCGACGATTGAAGCCGACCATCAGGAGCGGAGCATGGTGATCGGCCGACTGACAAACCAGTGCCGCGAGTTCGCCTTCATTCAGGCAAAGCGGCTTTTCGCAGAAAACCGCTTTCCCTGCGCGCAGCGCCGCCAGCGACTGGCTGGCATGAAGGTTATGGCGGGTGGCGATCAGCACCGCTTTGATTGCCGAATCCTGCAGAAGTTCTTGCTCTGAATTCGAACAATAGGAGAATGCAAATTTCTCCGCCGCGTTCCGACTGCGCGGTCCAGTGGCATTGCAGACGCCGACGAAAGAGACGCCCGGGATCGCCTTCAGCGCGGGCAAAAGCGTGTTCTGAGCGAAGCTTCCAGCCCCGAGCACGCCCAAACCTACGGAACCTGCCGAGGGCACAACAGCGGCCACCGGAATTGTCTCGGACAAATTCGGAGTGCTTCCAGATTCGGCGCGCGCATAGGTAATCAGCACGCCCAGGAAAAACTCACAACTGGTCCCCGTAATCAGGTCATAGGCCTGGGTGGCTTGTTCCATCGGAAAGCGGTGCGTGATCAGAGACGGCAGGTTCAGTTTGCCGTCCGCGATGAATTGCAGAAAGGCTTCCAGGTTGCGCGTTTCCGTCCAGCGCACATGTCCGATCGGATAATCGCGCCCTTTCTGCTCATACGCAGTGTCATAACGGCCGGGGCCATAGGAGCGTGAAATTCGAAAATCCAGTTCCTTCTCGTAATAAAGTTTGCGCTGCAACTCCATGCCGACGGTTCCGACAGCGACTACAATGGCACGATCGCGCGCCAGTTCCGCCGCCAGGTTCACCGGCTCGCTGCTTGGAGTCTCCGCCGCAATCAACACCGAGTCCACACCGACGCCGCCCGTTTTCTGGAAGCACAGATCGCGGAAATCATGTGCACTGGCACACGCGTCCTCGACTCCGTTCGCGACCGCGAGATCGGCACGCTGCCGCAACAGGTCCATTCCAAAAACGCGGCAACCGGCAGCCTTCAGCGACTGCACTGTAATTTGTCCTAGAAGTCCCAGACCGATCACGGCGACTGTATCGCCCAGCGCGACTTCCGCGGTTCGAATGCCATGCAGGCAAATCGCGCCCACCGTCCCGAAGGCTGCTTCCTCCAACGAAACTTGCGAGTCCGCGTCCCTACCCTCGGGAATCTTCGCCACCAGCATGCGGGGCACGCAGGCCAACTCGGCATGCACGGCAAATCCTGAGCCGGCGCAGGCGACGCGGTCGCCA
>Ga0182018_10004246_pt1 | contig 12216 bp, 8 predicted proteins | sample 812P2MmetaG_FD_120490 | JGI IMG/M metagenome (GOLD analysis project Ga0182018, IMG submission 120490) | Permafrost microbial communities from Stordalen Mire, Sweden - 812P2M metaG | ecosystem: Environmental > Terrestrial > Soil > Wetlands > Permafrost | place: Sweden: Stordalen | collected...
AATTGATGTGCCCAGTCAATAAACTCGGCAGGATCGATATTTACATCGTGTCGCATCACGGATGGTCGCAGAGCAGTAGTCCAGTTCTCGTCAACGGCATCGCCCCGCGCGTGGCCATCATGGACAATGGAGCGAAAAAAGGGGGCACTCCCGCGGTGTGGGAAATCATCAAAAGGTCGCCAAACATCGAGGATCTTTGGCAATTGCATTTCTCCGAGGAAGGTGGCCCGGCTCACAACTCCGCTCCGGAATTTATCGCCAATCCTTCCGGAACCGATGAGGCGAACTACCTCGAATTGACAGCGCAACCAGGCGGAAGCTTCCAAGTTTTCAACTCGAGGACAAAGAAAAGCAAGGATTATCCAGCAGCTAGCAAATGACCTTTATCGTAAACGCCTCCGGAATCCAAAGAGCGACGGTCACCCTGCTCCATTCTTAACCGTGCTTATTACAGATGCGGACCAAGGTCCTCAACAACGAACTGGAGGAGGTGTTCCGTGGCTGTACCGCAAGCGTCACGGGAACACCGAGGAGCCAGAGGAACTCAGAGGAACACGAGGAACTACACGCTTGACCAGCGCAAAGGCGATGTAACGCGGACAATGTGCGGGGCGCGAGTTGCCGGCGATTGTCGAAAACTGTCGCTGAAGGGGAGGGCGTCGCTGTTCCTAGGATTAAGGACCACGATCCCGGATGAATACGTCCTATTCGATCCGCTTGGCCCGCTTGTTCTTGCCGTTCTGGTGCAGGATCAGCGCGGTCACCCGTCCTTCCCCATCGGGCTCAAATGTGATCTGCGCGTCCACAACCTTCAAAAAGTAGTCTCGTGCGCTCTCTGGAAACACCTCGAACTTCGGTTGGCCAGTCGCTTGTACGAAAAGTCGGCTACCCTCCCGCGTGACGGTGATGATGAACTTGGCCGCCAATTCGTATCGGCCCACATACCCGTCGAACAGCTTAGGATCCACGGCGATCTCATGACGCTCTCTCGGCGGCTGCGATAGCGGAACGTTCTTGTCGAGCAGGTGCAATGCGACGTCATCCACGCCACCAGCTGTCCCTGCGTTCGACAGAGCAACGACACCGACACCGTTCTTTCGGTCGTAACCTACAAATGATCGGAACCCGCCCGTGCCGCCGTTGTGCCAGATTATCTCGCGTCCATCTCGCGTCAATATGTGCCACCCAAGGGCAACCTCCGATCCGGGATTACCAGTCGGGCGGCGTATCGTGAGCATGGCCGCCATCGCACGAGCGAGCGGCGGCTTTATGTAGCCGAGATTCGCAGCGAGGAACGTTAGCAAGTCCTCTGCGGTGGAGCGCAACGCGCCGGCTCCAGCGAGAGTAGGCAGATCCCACATGGGAACAGGTTCAAGGGCTGCATTGTACCCGGTGGCGATACGCGACTTCATTCCTGGCAAAAGGGTGATGCGGGTGCTGTTCATGCACAGAGGCTCACAAATCCGCGTTCGCAAGAGCGCCTCGTAATCCATGGCAGCTCGCCGCGCCAGAACATGGCCGAGCAGCCCTCCTCCCAGGTTTGAATATTCGTACCGAGAACCAATATTGCGCGTGAGTTCGTAGGTGGATAGGAATTGGTAAAGCTGTTCGACGGAATAGTCTGCGTAAGGGTTAGCCGGATCCTCGGGCTTGAGGTTTGATGGAAGACGGGGTAAGCCCGACGTGTGGGTCGCCAGGTCTAGCAATGTGATCTGCCGTCCGCCGCACTCCGGCATCCTGACAGCTGCAGGCAAATAGTTTGCCACAGGATCGATAGGCGAGACTTCGCCCTGCTGGACCATATCCGCCAGGAGCAACGCGGTAAATGCTTTTGTTGCCGAACCGATCTCGAAAACTGAATTCCCGTCCGGTGGACACTCGTCGTCCTTGGCTAAACTCCCATACGAAACGGTCCTGCGTCCGGTCGACTCAATAACACCCACGACGATCCCAACGCTTTGTTTCTGCCGGTCGATTCGTTCGATCAGGATGTCGCGGATTTCGGGATCCGATGACACCACTCAGTACCTCCGCGAACCGTTACGCACGTTGGTAATCATACCGGGATTTAAGTGTGTCTGGCCGTTCTTTCCGGTCTCATTCGCCACAATTATGGATGCCGCTTCTCCATCGCAGCTTCGATATCCTTTGCCGAATACGGCAAGGATGGATTCAGAATTTCATAGCCTGTCGGAACGATCAGAAACGTATCTTCCACGAAGAAAGCCTGGTTCCCAGAAGTCAGCAAGGGTTCGTAACAAACGACATTGCCCGGCTGGAAGATTTTAGGGACGCCTTCTGCCATGTCGACTCCCAGACCGTGCAGCGGCATGTTTGGCTGCTTCAGGAAGTTTGCCGCCGCCTCTTTAGCAGTTGCAGATTTCAGTTCAGCCTGATGTTGCTCAACGTAGCTGGTCGTCGCCTTGAAAACATCCTTGGAAGTTGCACCAGGCCGCATCTGACTAACCCCGGCGAGGTAGGCACCATTCAACAACTCCATGGTTTCGCCTTGTCCTTCATCGAAGTGGCCAGAAACCGGAATTGTCCGGCCGAAATCTCCTTTGTACATTTGGGAATCACAGCCGAGATCGACCCGTACCACTTCGCCAGCCAGCATGGTTCGATCCAGGTTGTCGTAGTCGAGAAAGGCCTCGAATAGCGCATTCCCCAATGCATTGGGACCGGAACGAACCCATGGCCACAACGAGGGGCCAGTCGAACCCGCCTGCAGACATGCGTCAAGCACCGCGCCTTCGACCTGGCGTTGCGTTTTTCCTGGAGCAACCGCGTGTACTCCCGCCCAGAAGCCCTCCGCGGTCACAGTCGCAGCTTTGCGCATCCGCACCAATTCCGCCGGGCTTTTCACCGAACGCACTTCATCCACGATTGCGAATGCGTCCTTGACCTCGATGTCGGCCCATTTCTGCCGCAGCATGGTCGACCACACCAGGTGAGGGTTTTCCATCGGGCTCAGTCCCGGTGGAAGCTTGGGATCGCCAGCCATCTGTCCGGTCTGACCAGCGCTATCGGCATACAAGACCAGCTTGGGATTGCTCTTGTGGCGCGATTCAACGAAAGCGGCAAACTGATCCCATGGAACAACGTGATCGAACTTCAGTTCCGCTTCGCTTTGCGACCCAGGATCGAGGAAGGCCGAATCGAACCCATGCATGGTTGCACCGAAGGAACCCAGCCGGGGCGAGACAAATAGCCAGGATTCTTTCTGTGTGCCGTCCAGCGCCAGGATCGCCCCGTGGAGGTTGGCCAGACCGGTGAAGTAGTAGAAACTTGCATCTTGATGAAAGCCGGACTCATCCCAATGCTTCAGCGCGGAGAATGCGCGCAGCACGATGATTCCATCCGGAATTTTCTGCATGACTGCCCGCCGGCGCGCTTGGTATTCGGAGGAATCGATCGAAGTTTGGGCGGAAGCATAGGACAAAAGCAATAGCGGAATCAGGAAGCGCCACATGGAACGCACAGTAGCCCAGGTCTTGATGTGCGCGAAAGACTTTTCTGACCAGATGGATGTATCACCTGACGAACTGGAATCAGCCCGCGGCGAGCGGTCCAGCCGTGGCTAGCGCGCCGCACCTCAATCATTTGCCACGGGAAGTTCGACGTAGCTGGCAGTCGATTACGGGATTGCCTCGTCCAGTTCGTCTTTTCGCCCCGCGCTGATGCGCCACGATCGCCGATATCAACGACTGGTTCGACGGACAGGGCGTAAGCGGCGAGCGCCTCGTCCCGCATTTCGACGAGCTTGATCGGAAGCTTCTCGGCAGCGAACTCGCGATACCTGTGTTCGTGATCCAGGGCGCCGAGGACTACACCACCCCGGTAAGTCTCGCCAGATCCTACGTGGATGCACTGCACGCGCCTGGCAAGGCCTTCACCACGATCGAAGGTGCCGGTCATTTTGCCGTTTTCACGAAGCAGGACGAGTTCCTGAAGGAACTCAAGATGCGGGTGCTCCCGTTGATACGCTAGAGCGTTTTCACAAATCGTTGTTCACGTGATCTCTCACGACTATTCGGCCTTGGGTTCCTCGGGGTGGGAGATTCCCCGATCATTTCCGGGGCTCTCTTGGGAAATCGGAAACGGTAGGAAAGAGACGAAAAAAGGAAATCTGCTGAGGGAGGCTGTATCTCGGTTATTGCCGATGATTTCGTATGGCACTAAGGCTGAGGGATCTGGCGGAATCGTTTGTCCAGTTCATGGAGCGGCAGAGTGTACTGGTGGCTAAGTTCCCGGTGCGAAGCGAGGGCCTTTTTGGCTTGAGTCAGCAATGACTTAGCTTGGCGGAGGTGGCCGAGATCGAGGTGGCAAGATGCGAGGGCCAGCCGCGCATCGGCCAACGATGGCCTGGCCGGGTCCAGGAAGCTCTCGCGCAGATCGACTGCGCGCTGGAGCGGGGACAGCGCGTTGGAGGCGTGGCCGAGCAGTAGATCCGCTTGCCCCTGGGCCAGCGCGGCTTTACGGAGATCTCGAGGGGATCGCATGCCGATTTGTTTCAACATTATCGTGAACGGCGAGATGGGTGTATCATCGCCAGCGTTCTCGAAGTGAAAAGGAGATTCCGGTTAATGGACCCCTGGTGTGTATCGATTCGCTGCCAGCGAGAGACTAGGAAATCTGCGGGGTCATGTAATCATTAGCATTTGTCAGGAGCAATCGTGAGTCAAGATAGCTTCATTCCAGTTGCAACAAATGCCAGATCGCGAAAGGAACTCGTCGAGCGCGGGTTTAGTCGTCAGCCGCTCAGAGTTGATGTAGACATAGCGCGCGCGTTGGACGCGTTATCCCATGCAGCCTGGTCCATTCCAAAGGACAAGTATTACGAAGGGGGCGACAGGTATCGTTCCTTAAATCGTCTCCGGGCCGAGATTGTTGAGGGCGGTGTAAAGGTTTGGTTGAGCGAAGAGAGCACGCCCTATGTGCAGCTGAAAAAATATAACACGACACTAGGCGACCAGCCACGAGAGTACGCTCCGCTGCCCGCGGCGATCGCAGGTTCCATAGGCGTTCGCAGGATGATTGCTCAGCACCTTTGTCGCCTGCCACTCTCGGCGGTAGGTACGAGGTATTTGGTCAACAGCCATCTAATAAGGTTCACGGCGACGCCGGGCCGGCCGTGCGACACGAGTCCACCGGGCTTACATAAAGACGGGGAAAAATACATCGCCACGCATCTACTGGGCCGCTGCGGCGCTGACGGTGGCGAAGTCATCATAACCGACAACGACAAGCACGAAATGGATCGCTTCACGATGCGCGAATCGGGGGAGTGTTACGTCTTCGACGATGATCGCATCTGGCATATGTTGACGCCGGTGGCAGTGCTGGAAGGCAATCAGTACGCCTACCGTGACACGCTGGCGTTCGATATGCTGCCGGAGGGCTGGAAACCCGTGAACTGATTCTGGGAGCTACCCCGCCGCAAGGCGAGAGCCACACACAGCGGGGTTTGTTGCTCATCACCCAGAATGTCGCAGTAGCGGGAGGCGTATGCCTCAATTGCGCCGCTGACCAGGGGATAGGTGTCCCACTCAAGCCAAAACCAGGCTTGAGTGGGACACCCGTTTACGCGGAAGAGTCGGTACACCGCCAACCTTACGGCGTGGAGAACGCGAATACTTGGTGGGAGCTGTTGATCCCCCAGATGCCGCTGTTTCCCACGCTGATGGTCACCAGGGAGCCCGGAATGTTTAAAAAATCCAACTGACTTTCCTCAAAACGGTAGACACTCGTTCCGCTGAGTGCCCAGAGTCCGTCCCCGCCGGCCGCGAGCTGGGTCAAGCAACACTCGATGACCTGAAATCCAGAAGAGGCGTAAAAGGCGTCGTATTGGTAAACGACGGAATCGCCGGTGTCTATCGCCCATAGCCTCCCATCTGCGCCGACCGCAAGTACCGGCTCTGCTTCAAATGGATCACTGATTTGGTCGAAACTACCGCCATTGAAATTGAAGCGGAAGACATTGGGGCCGCACTGTGCCCCCCAGACTTCGCCGCCGCCCACCTTTATGTCACAAAGGATTCCTGGCTCCTGATCAAAATTGTTCTTGCAGAAATTGTAACGGTAGATCTCGGAGCTCGTGTTGAGTCCCCATACTTCGTAGGGGTGACATTTGTCCTGGTAGCCCGGGCCCACCTCGATGAGATCAAGCGAACCAGGAACCAGTGAGAAGGTCCAGGATCCTCCGCTTTTGCTGGCACGATAGATACTGCCCGAAGAATTCAGCCCCCAAACCGCATCCGCTTGTACGGCAGTGCCTCCTCCGACCGCGATCTGGCTCAGCGAGACACTGTTCGCCAACACAAAACTTGTGCCGTTGAAAACGTATGGGTTGCCATTGCCGGCAAGCGCCCAGACGCTGGCGCCTCCTGCGAAGACTTGAACGAGCGGGGTATTTCCGTTGACTTTTTGCTTCTTAAACGTTTGCGCCGGCGCCGATGGCACACAGGTAATTGCCAGGGCGAGAGCGAGCATTACGACTAGAGAGTTTGCTTTTTTCATATTGATCTCCTAAGGTTTTGGTTTTGTTCTTACGAACGGGCCGATAGTGCGTCAGTTGTCGATTTTCAGCAATAGTCAGCGTCTGAAAATCTCCTGAAATCTCCCTGAAAGCCCTAAGTGGCGAGAAAGAATGCACTTAATGCATGGGCTGGGCGTAGAATAGCGGCCAATTCTTTTCCGGCTCGGGTTGATATGCCTCTGGGTACCGTAAAACTGTCGGACAATCTGGAACTGGATCGGCGCGCCTACGAGTTGCGCCGCGCCGGAAAGCCGCTGAAGCTGTCGCGCATCCCCATGGAACTTTTGTTCTTGCTGGTGGAGCGGCGAGGCGAGTTAGTCACCCGGGATGAAATCGTGGAACGGATCTGGGGAAAAGATGTTTTCCTCGATACCGACAACAGCATCAACGCAGCCATCCGCAAGCTGCGGCACGTGTTGGAGGATGATCCCGAGCAGCCTCGTTTCGTACAAACGATTACCGGGATGGGATACCGGTTTATCGCGCACATCATTGAGGTCAACCCGCCGGTTGCTGAACCCCACGTCGCTCCACCCAAAGTTGCGGAACCTGCCGTAGCCGACAAGGAATCTCCGACCGTTGAGAGCCGCGTGGGAACGAAAGTCTCGCATTATCGGATTCTGCAAGTGCTTGGTGGCGGAGGCATGGGGGTGGTTTACAAGGCCGAAGACTTGAAGCTCGGCCGCCGCGTGGCCATCAAGTTCTTGCCCGCCGAGATGGCTGCCGAGGCCAAGGCTTTCGAGCGCTTCGAACGGGAGGCGCGCGCCGCCTCCGCGCTCGACCACCGCAACATCTGTTCGATTTATGAATTGGGTGAGCATGAGGGCCAGCCCTTCATCGTGATGCAGTTGCTGGAAGGGCAGACCGTGCGGGAGTGGATCGAGACGTCGGGAAGCCCGACCGCTTCCGAACGCCTGCTGAAGCTGCTCGACGCGGCAATTCAGATCGCGGATGGCCTGGAGGTCGCGCACCAACATGGCATCGTCCATCGCGACGTGAAGCCCGCCAACATCTTTATTACGAACCGCGGCGAGGTCAAGATTCTGGACTTTGGCATCGCAAAGTTTCTGGAGACGCAGGAAGCTGCCGCCGAGCCCTTGGCCGTTGCACCGGAGAGTTTTTCGCCGGGTCCAGCCGTTCCTAATCCAACGCTGACTCGAACCGGCGCATCGATGGGAACCCCATCCTATCTTTCGCCCGAGCAAATACGGGGTGAGAAGCTGGACGCGCGCACCGACCTGTTTTCCTTCGGTCTGGTGCTCTACGAAATGGCAACGGGAGTGCGCGCATTTGTTGGAAGCACGGCGCCGGTGATCCGCGAGGCCGTGTTGAATCAGCCCACCGGGCGCATGCGCGAATTGAAGCCGGAGCTGCCGGCGGGACTGGAAAAAATCGTTGACAGGGCTTTGGAGAAAGATCGGGACCGCAGATATCAGACCGCCGGCGAGATGCGGACCGAACTGGAGCGTTTGCGCGGGGAGTCGGCGCCGGCGGCGATCCGCCCATCTGACAGACGTGCCCTGCCAACGCCCGTACTTGCCGCTCTCGTGATCTTTATTCTGGTCGTCGCGAGCGTGGCGATTTATGCGATCGCCGTGCGCGGCTGGCTGCGCCAGGGCACACCGAATCAGACATCTTTCGGTGAAGTGAAACCCCGGCGGTCGGTGGCGGTGCTCGGCTTTAACAATCTCTCTGGCAAGGCTGACGAAAAATGGATATCAACCGCTCTGTCTGAAATGCTGAACACCGAATTGGCTGCCGGCCAGCAACTGCGGGTGGTTCCCGGGGAGAGAATCGCTCAAATGCAGCTCGATCTCGGGCTGCACCCGAGCGAGAGCTACCGGCCAGAAATGTTGAGCAGAATCCGCAAGAATCTGGGAACGGATGTGATCGTGCTAGGTTCCTATCTAGCGGTGGGCAAAGAATCGGGAGGGAAGGTCCGGATCGATGTCCAGGTGCAAGATGCCAGCTCAGGAGAGATTCTTGGCGTCATCTCGCAGAATGGGACCGAGGCCGATCTTGCCGACCTGGCCTCGCGTGGTGGCGAAGGCGTGCGGCATCAGTTGGGACTGGGTACGATCTCGCCCGCTGATGTGCGCGAGATAAGGGCTTCGATCCCCGCTAACCCCCAGGCGGCGCGGCTGTATGCTGAGGGTCTGGACAGGTCGCGGGTGTTCGACGCGGCTGGAGCGCGCGATCTTCTGCAAAAAGCTATTACGATTGATCCCAATCACGCCCTTGCCCACGCCGCGCTCTCTCAAAGTTGGAAAAACCTGGGATACGACGCGAAGGCACAAGAGGAGGCGAAGAAAGCATTCGATCTCTCGGCCAATCGGTCGCGCGAAGATCGGCTGTCGATCGAGGGGCGCTACCGGGACGTGACGCACGATTTCCCCGCTGCTATCGAAATCTACCGGACCCTGCGAAATTTTTTCCCCGACGACCTTGACTATGGGCTGCGTCTGGCGCACGTGCAAACCGAAGCCAGCCTCACCCAGGATGCATTACAGACCATTGCCCGAATGCGCACTTTGCCTAGTCCGCAAAGCACAGACGCCCGCATTGACCTTGCAGAAGAACGGGCATTGGAGGCGATGGGCGACTTCAAGCGAGCGCAACTGACCGCCGCAAGAGCGGTTGCAAATGCTCAGGCTCAAGGCAGCCGCCTGATCGCCGCGGATGCGGAAGTCAGCGAAGGGTGGGCTTGGGAACGCCTGGGGGACGCAGACCAAGCATTGGCAAAATTGTCGGCGGCTCGCGACCTTGCGGCTGCGAGCGGAAACGAGCGGTTCTCCGCTTCGGCGTCGCGCCTCATTGGGATCGTTTCATACGATAAAGGAGATTTTTCTGCGGGGTCGAAGGCCTCGGAAGAGGCCTTGGCTGTATTTCGCCGCCTGGGAACAACAGGCAGCGTAGCCGATACCCTGACCGACATGGGCAACGTCTTCTATGAGCAAGGCAAGATGGAAGCAGCCCGCCGGTACTACGAGGAGGCGTTGAACGATTATCGGGAAGTCGCCGATCTCGCCGGAATTGCGAGCGGCTTGGGCAGCATTGCCAACGTTTTGGATGGGTTGGGCGATCTGGCGGGCGCTACTCAAATGCAGCAAGAGTCGTTGCAGGCTTTTCGCAAAGCCCTAAATAGGCGCGGGGAGTCCTCTACGCTCGACAACCTGGGGAATGTGCTTTTAGAACGCGGAGAGCTCGAGTCCGCGAAGCAGGATTACGAGCAGGGCATGAAATTGGGAGATGAGATCGGTTTTAAACGAGCACGGGCTTATATCTTACCTAGCCTGGCGACGATCCAGCGCGCCCAGGACAAACTCCCAGAAGCATGGGGTACTCTCGAGCAGAGCATCAATCTTTGGAAGGAACTCAAAGATCAGATCAACGCTGGACGAAGCCAGATCCTTCTTGCCGACATTGCGCTGGAACAGGGGAAAATCCCGGAAGCCGAATCTTTGGTGGGTAGCGTCAAAGATATTTTCGTCAAGGAGAACGTGACCGACGCCAGTTCCGAGTCGGAGGCGATTCTTGCTCGTGTTCTGCTAGCGCAGGGGAAAATCAAAGAGGCGCAAACATCAGCCGAACGCGCTCTCGATTTATCCAAGCATTCCTCCGACCGAACAGTGGGCTTTGACGCCACCTTCGTAGTTGCCAGCGTGAATGCTACATCAAGCCGAATACCTGAGGCTCTAAGAGCTTTGGAGAACGTTCGCACCCAGGCCAGTCATTTTGGTTACGCTGGCTATGATTTCGAGGCGCGCTTGCGTCTGGGTGAGATCGAACTTCGATCGAGCAAGACGAATGGCGGCCGGGCGCGCCTGCAACAGTTGTCGAAAGATGCCAAAGCCAAGGGCTTTCTACTCGTAGCACACAAAGCAGATACTGCCTTGGCGGAGAAGCGCGTTGCGACCAATCAATAACCACCGGCAGTTGTTCTGGAGGAAACGGCCAGTCATTCTAGACGCGTGGCCTCAACTCCCCGGCGCAGCGGGTGTCGTTATCAAAGCGATAGCGCCAACTACGCCCCGGCAAATCTTGCGGTGACCTTAGTCAACAACGGGAATACGGCATGATCGCGCCTCGACGTCCATTTAACACCGTCTCAGCCAACGCGGAGCAGATGATTCGACCGCTCTGTTGACGCAGCGCTTCCGCACGGAATCACGAAATTCGCAGCCGTGTACTTCCTCTGTCTTCCTCTGACGTTTACGATGGATCCTCGAGGTTACGAACTGAAATGTCGTGCGGATTCCTACCGCGTAGCGGTTTAGTCCAACACCGCTCATGCCGCATGCGGCATAAGCGGCGCACGGCGGCGAAGCCATGCCGCGCAAAGGGCGGCGAGTTGGAGCAGATTCAGTTTCCGTTGGGGCATGAGTCGGCGTGACGACGGAACGGTATTTGGGGTCTGAACAGGATCTGAAGAATGCAGCCAATGACGCTGGTGTTTGAATGACGTCTTCTTAGGCCCTCCGGCAGTGCAGCTGCGAAAAACTACTCTAGCGTGTTATGCGCAAGATTTGAAGGCGGATTTCGCACTTGAGCATCTTGCAGAGGACAAGAAGAAACGCAGCTCGTGGTCGCTTCGCTCTTGGCGTCCTGGCGAAACAAATGTGGGCCAGTCGCTTGCAGTTTCAAAGCTTTGATTTGCGAGCTAAAATCAGCTTCCCAGGGAGGCTGTGTGGATCCCGACAGATGGCAGCGGACAAAAGAGCTTTTTGGGTCTGCGCTGGCGCGTGAGCCGGCGGACCGCGGCGCTTTCCTGGCGCAAGTGTGCGGCGGAGACGAGACGTTACGCCAAGAGCTCGAATCGTTGCTTGCGGCGCACGAGGAGGCTGGCACCACCACAGGTCCTAGCCCAAAGGATTCCCTGTCAGGGCGCCGGATCGGATCATACCAGCTGATGCAGCGGATCGGGCAAGGCGGTATGGCGATGGTTTATCTCGCGACCCGCGCGGATGACCAGTACAGGAAGTGTGTTGCGATAAAGCTGATCCTTCCCGGCTTGCACACAGATGACCTCTTGCGGCGTTTTCGCAACGAGCGCCAGACCCTTGCCGCGCTGGACCATCCGAACATAGTGAAGTTACTCGACGGCGGAGAAGCGGAGGATCGCTCGCCTTATCTAGTGATGGACTATGTGGAAGGCACGCCCATTACGGATTATTGCGATGCTCACCGGTTGTCCACTACCGAACGCCTGTTCCTGTTTCGTACGGTTTGCGACGCTATCAACTATGCCCACCAGCGTTTGGTCATCCATCGCGACTTGAAACCGGACAACATTTTGGTGACCGTCGATGGCACTGCCAAGCTGTTGGACTTCGGAATTGCAAAACTGTTGAACCCGGAGGCGGCAGCGACACTCGTAGTGACACGAATGGGACAACGGCTCATGACACCGGACTACGCCAGTCCGGAGCAAGTAAGGGGAGAACCTCTTACCAACAGCACGGACGTTTACTCTCTTGGCGTGGTGCTCTACGAACTGCTCACCGGACACCGACCCTATCGCTTCAAGGCCCAATCTTCCTCGGAGATTGAGCGGGCTGTCTGCGAAGAGGAACCGGTAAAGCCAAGCACTGCGGTCACTAGAGTCCATGAGCGGGCAACTGCGGACGGGACATCGATGGTAGTGACACCGGAAGCCGTGAGCCGCACTCGAGAAGGCA
>Ga0182018_10004247_pt1 | contig 12212 bp, 10 predicted proteins | sample 812P2MmetaG_FD_120490 | JGI IMG/M metagenome (GOLD analysis project Ga0182018, IMG submission 120490) | Permafrost microbial communities from Stordalen Mire, Sweden - 812P2M metaG | ecosystem: Environmental > Terrestrial > Soil > Wetlands > Permafrost | place: Sweden: Stordalen | collected...
ACCCGGCAACTAAGAAATGTAATCCTCGGTCCGTATTGTCTTGTCTAATCAAAGTAAGCCTTCTAGGCACAGTTTCCATGTGCGGTCTTCCCCGCTCTTTAAGGATGGTGAATTTGCGTTATATTGTCGCTGTCATCTGTCTCGGTATCGCCGCCAGCAGCACCGCCCAGTCGGTGACACTCCCAGACCCACCACAAGCGTTGGCCAACCTCTTTGTCATCAGCGCCCAAGTGTCGAATGCTTGGGAATACTCCTCCACGGCGGATCTAGCTAAAGTGTCCGAATTTTTGCTCCCTCTGGACCAGCAGACAAGCCCGCCTGTCGAGGACCCCAGCCACGGCAATGCTCCCCCAAAGCCCCATTCCAGCGGCCCTGTCGACGCTAACGGCATTCCCATCCCCCTCGATCGTCGAGAGCCGCAGCGCATCCTTGGCTTCATGCCCAACTTCCGCACCGTCTCCGGCGGAGCCAAGCCTCCCCCGCCCGGTTGGAAGTACAACTTCACCGTCGCCACTCATCAGGCAACTGACTATTCCTCCTTCATCTTTCTTGGTATCACCTCTCTGACCGCCGAAGGCACGAACACACACCCGGCCCTCGGCAAGGGCATCGGCGGCTTTTACGCCTACAATTGGCGCGGATTCCTCGACAAGACCGACAACACGTATTTGTCCGCGTGGCTATTTGCCAGCGCCCTCCACGAGGACACCCGTTACTACGAACTCGGCAACAGCCACAGTATTGCTGTCCGCTCCCTTTACGTGATCAGCCGGCAAGCCGTCACCCGCACCTATGGTGGTAGGGAAACGCCAAACATCGCCGGAATCGGTGGCAAGGTGCTCACCCAGGTGGTTTCGCGGTACTACTACCCGCCCAGCGCGACCACATTTCCGGTCTTGGCAAGCAAGTTCGGCTACTCCGTAATGCGCGACATAGCATTTTCTGCTGTACGGGAGTTCTATCCCGATATTGCCGCACACTTCATTCGCAAACACCGCGAGAAAATGGCCAGACTCGCCGCGCAAGATGCTGCTTCCGCTCCCTAGAATCGTGGCAGGCTTCAGTTTCCCGGCATTTTCGGAGCTAGTCCACTTGAAATGAGAATTCTCCGCTAGCGCCAGAGCCGTTTACACATCAGCTGGTGGAATGCCAAGTGTCTGTTGAAAAAGTCGACTAGATTTGCGATGGAGGAGTTGGAAGCAGGCTTATCAGGAGTCTTCTTGCAGATCTCTTTATCTTAATGGCTGCAGTGGCGGCCTGCTTGGGTGAATGGTTGTAAATGTCCTAGAATCTGCGAAATGCCGCGGACAGTGGCCGATCTTAGGTGAGGACATCGAAAAAAGAAAGTTCAGGACATCAGCAACTAAATGATTAGTTTAACGTCTGATAGTGCAGGGAGGATCTACGATCCGGTTCTTGGGACCGAACATTTCAATGCCCCCAAAGAGATCCATTACGCTGACCCAAGCTGAGCTCCGGCTCATGAAAGTCCTATGGGACCGGGGAGAGTCGACAGTTGCCGACATGGTGACCGCAACGTCAGGCGAGACAGAACTGGCGTATACATCCGTTCTTACGACAATTCGGATTCTCGAGACGAAGGGCTACGTCAGCCACCTACAGGAGGGCAGAGCATTTCTCTACGGTGCCTGCATCGGTGAGCTTGAGGCGAGCCGATCAGAAGTTCGTCACGTGTTGCAACGGTTCTTCGGCAACTCCAGGGAGCGGCTACTACTCTCGCTGCTGGGCGACGATGGGATCAGCCCCGAAGAATTGCGGCGTTTGAAAGAGGCGATTGCGAATTTGCCGGACGAAGCCCTATCCGAAACTACCGAGAGGTTCTAAATGAACCCACTCCTTCACACTATCTCACTTGTATCCGCGACAACGGCGGGAGCTCTATTCTCCGCGATTTGGGAAGGGGCCGTTTTAGCCGCGTGCGTGGCTCTCTGCATTCGATTGATTCCTCGCCTGAGCGCAGCCGCCCGTTCGGTTGTCTGGACGAACGTCTTCCTGCTGCTGGCCTTGCTACAGGTGCTGCCTTCTCTCGGGGAGCAAGGGGCCCCAGAGAACGGTATTTCTCATTCGCCCTTCCATCTGGACCCGGTCTGGAGTGTTGCGATCGCCAGCGTATGGGCGATGCTCTCCCTGTGGAGGGGCGTGCAACTGATCTTGAGCGCCATTCGAATTCGTGGATTGGCAAGACGGGCTACCCCAATCCACGTTGACTTAGCCTTGAAAACATTCCTCGATGGCAAAGCTGGAGATGGGCAGAGCGGCCGTTCGGCGGAGTTATGTTCCTCAGCCGAAGTCGAGCGTCCCAGTGTGTTTGGATTCTTCCGGCCACGCATTCTTTTGCCTCAGGGACTGGTAGAGAAGCTCTCTGCCCTGGAGTTGCGGCAGGTGGTGCTGCATGAGATGGAGCATTTGCGCCGCGCCGACGACTGGACCAATCTGGTGCAGAAGGTTGGCCTAGTGCTGTTCCCCTTGAACCCGGTTCTAATCTGGGTGGAACGCAAACTCTGCGCGGAACGGGAGCTTGCCTGCGATGATCGTGTCCTCTACTCCACCGGCGCCCGCAAGGCCTACGCCACTTGCCTGACCCGCTTGGCAGAATTTTCAATGCTTCGCCGCAGCTTTTCGCTGATGCTGGGCGCCTGGGAGCGGCAGTCGGAGTTGGTAAGCCGTGTGCACCGCATTCTGCGACGGCCTGATGAGTCGATGCACGGAAGCCAAGCGATAATTTTGACCGGCAGCCTGATCCTTAGCGTTCTGATCGGTGCGATTGTTCTGGCACGCAGCCCACAGCTTATAAGCTTCGCCCCAGCGGCACGAACAGAAGCGCTTGCGCGCTCCCTGCCGGCCATAAGCCCCAACAATATGTACCGACCGGAATTTGACGGATCTCCCAGGCTGGTCAAGACGGTGATGCCGCTGGGACAGCCCCAAACTCAAAATGCCACGAACCATCGCCGCATCACCGCCTCAAAACAAAGTGTGACGCGGAACCAGGTTCTCCGGAACCAACAGGCGTGGGTAGTGCTGACTGACTGGGAAGGTGCCGAGCCGCCTCCGCAACTGGTTATCGCCGTCTCCCAAGATCGGCGCTCTTCGTATGCTGCCGTTGCGATTGCGAACGGCTGGCTGATCGTTCAAATCTAACCGCAACTCCAACCCGGAAAGGAATGTCCATGTCCCCAGTAACTAATCAATTAGTAGCAGGAATCAAGAAGTTTTCCGCTCCCGCAGCGGTCGTGGGTGCATTCGCATTGGGCGCCGCAATCTTCGTCGGCCACGGCAGCGTTCACGCCGCGTCGGCGCTGGACGAAAACAGCGTCTCGGCGCTCACTTCGCTCGATCATGCCATGGAGGCGGTTGCCTCGCGAGTGACCCCGGCAGTGGTCAACGTCGCCGTTACCTCGCGGAGTTCCAGCGAGCATGACACTTCCGACGGCATGATGCAGGGGCTTCCACCCGGCCTGCAACAGTTCTTTGGGCCGATGCACCAGCCGCCCGCTCAGCCGCAAATTGAGCACGGTGTAGGAAGCGGCATCATCATCTCGCCTGACGGATACATTGTCACCAACGACCACGTGGTAGATGGCGCCACCAGTATCAAGGTCACGCTGAATGATCGGCGCATCCTGAACGCGAAGGTCATCGGTGTCGACAAGCTGACCGATCTTGCCGTGCTCAAGGTAAACGCATCGAGCCTTCCCTCGATTGCATGGGGAGACTCCACAAAACTTGAACCCGGACAAACCGTGTTGGCCTTCGGCAGTCCATTCGGCTACTTCCAGTTTTCAGTAACGCGCGGCATCGTCAGCGCAATCAATCGGCCCAACCCGTACTCCGATGATGCACGCAAGCCCGGGGGCTACATCCAGACCGACGCCGCCATCAACCCCGGCAATTCTGGCGGCCCGCTGGTGAATGCACATGGCGAGCTAGTCGGCATCAACACGTTTATCATTTCCAACAGCGGTTCGTTTGCCGGTGCAGGCTTCGCGATTCCTTCGCAGATCGTGCGTGCCACAGCCGAACAGCTGATCAAGAATGGTAAGGTCGAACACGGCTACATCGGCATCGAGATGAACGATGTAACGCCCGACAATGCTCACTTCTTCAATCTGCAGGATGCTAACGGGGCAATTGTTGCCCAGGTCATGCCAGACTCTCCGGCAAGCCGCGGCGGCCTCAAAACTGGTGACGTGATCTCACAGCTCAACGGACAAAAGATATTGAATGGAAGCGCCCTTCAGGTTGCCGTAAGTGAAATGGCTCCTGGCACGAAGATTGCTCTGGGCGTGATCCGCGACGGCAGGCCGGAAGCATTGGAACTCACGGTGGGCCAGTTCCATGGCAATAGCGAAGAGGCGAGCAATGACAGCCCGGACGGCCCGCAAAGCGGCAAACTTGGTCTTGCGGTCAGCAACCTTACCCCCGAAACCCGGCAACAGTTCAACGTGCCAGACCAGGTTCACGGTGTGGTCGTCGAGAATGTCCGCCCTGCCAGCCCGGCTGACGACGCCGGTATCCAGCCTGGTGATATCATCCTCGAGGTCGACCGCAAGCCGGCCGACTCCGCAAGTCAATTTGCAACCGAGGTACACCAGGACAAGGACGGAAAGGATCTCTTGATGCTCGTCTGGTCGAAGGGCAATTCGAGCTATCGAACGATCCATCCCGATCAGAGCAACCAGAACGGCTAGAAGCTTCAAGATGAAGCCGTCGTGGATTGACACGGCGGCTTCCTTCGCCGCCCGCTGACAATGCTTCGCTACACCAACTCAATCGCACAGGTCACAGGCGCAAAGCCTTGCGAGTTCGGACCTCTCAATCGTTCAGAACCAAATCGAGCAACGATTTATGAACCCGGATACGGGCGTTCTATTCATTGAAACCGGGCTTGCGAAAGCGATCCATGAAGTAGTTGGCGGAAATGATCAGGTGGTACCGATCATTTCCACCATTTCTCTTCCGGCGCAAGCCAAATCACACCGGATCTGCCAAACCGCCATGCTTAATGTGGAACCTGCTTATGATGCTCCCAGTCGACGAATTCCAGGGCAACGGGTCTCTTGCAGAATGGCTCGACACTTCGGGTATAGGAAGGAGAGGGGCTGAGGTATTGATGGAACTGTGAATCTGTTTCGAGGCTTACGACCGTTCGAACGCGCAGCCGCCCTGCGATACCTGCTGGCCGGGGTCGTGCTGGCGACGATGGATATTCCGCAGGTGCTGGGATATAGCAAGATCGCCGGAATGCCGGTGGTAACGGGGCTCTATTCACTCATTCTTCCGCTGGCGGCATTTGCAGCTTTCGGCTCATCGCGATATCTGGTGGTGGCGGCCGACTCGGCTACGGCGGCGATCTTTGCGGCTGGATTGTCGGGCATGGCGACGCCGGCGGTAAGAAGCGTGATGGTGGCTTCTTTCCCGGCTGCAGAAACCACTGTGACCTCTGCGCGGCCCTTCTGAAGATAAAAGACCGAGTCCGCGGAATCTCCCTGCGAAAAGAAGGCACCCTTCGGCGCCAATCTGATGATTCTTCGCTCCAGGCCAACGCTCGCAAGGAAGGCGGCGGGGTCAAATCGCGGCTTTTCAAGTTCAACCATCGATGAGCCTCCTCCCGGTTGCGACCTTTGCTGGGTGACCACTCGAGGAGTGCGCGACAGCATCGCCAACAGATTAACAAAGCAAGTGGCGATGAGGAAAGAATCATCTGCTCTAGGAATGGCCCAGGATGTCGCATCCTTCTCCTTCGACGAAGCGTCCGTTAGACCCCGTCCGGTTGCACAATTCATGCGAACTAGTCAGTAACCAAGTTGGAGTGATCCCCCCGGTTGAGACAATTCGAATTGGCACGCTTTCCGTCCACTGGGCGACTTCTAGCCTCGCCTATGGAGCCCCAGGACGCAGGTAATCTTGCCGGTGCGGAGCAAGTTGCGGCGTAGGCGTCGGCGCCACAGGTGCGGCGTCGATTGTTTTGCGCTCCAGATCGGCCGCGCCTATCCGTCCTCCCTGCTCGGTTTCCATCAGCACTCGCACGCTTTTGGTCTTGCGAGGAATCCGAACTGTGAGCGGCAAACGCGTGACCGATTCCGTCCGTCGAGTTGGATCCTGCGTAGCCGACCACACGGTCACCCGCTCTATCCTGGAAGCCAGAATACTGTTGTCCCCGGTCAGGCTCACTGCAGCAAGAATCAGATTCGCAGAGCTTCTTCCGTCTTCTTGCGGCAGCCAGTCGAGGTTGTCCACTCTTAGCTGGACAGTAAACTCTGCCGTACGCGTGTCCGGGTGGCGTAGGACTCCGGATAGACTTACATCGAGTGCCGTATAAGGGATAGTCGAGCGGGCAGCCTCGGCGAGGTTCATCATCGTCTGTTGTCGTGGATTGCCTGGCGCATTTTTCTCTGGCGCAAAGTAGCCCGCCTTGGTCACTACCTCCAGATTCCGATCGCGTAAGGTCACGTGAATTCGCCTGAACTTGCCATCGTCGGCGCCGGCCTGGGGCTGATAAGTGAGCGTATAGTACTCCGAGCCCAACCGCTGAGACTGCCCGATCAGTTTGTCAACGTCGTTTCGGTTGAAGAAGAGTTTGCCCCCAGTCTCATTCACAAACACCCCGAAGTTGATGTCGCCCGCAAAGGGATCGCTATCGCCAAGGTCGATGTCCGATTCCATCGCACTGAGCGACATAACCCTGCCATTGACCTTCAGTCCTGGGTAAATCACGAAGAGGCTGATCCGCGCATCGACAAGCATGTTGGTCGTCTCATGCGCATAATCCTTCAATTCATTTACTACCTTTGGCGAAAAACCAATCGTATCCAGGTAGATGCCAGGACCGCCATGGCCCACCCACACAATGTTCTTCCGTCCTGGCACCCCTTTGTTCTGAAGCGCGATCTGCTGCAGAGCATCGATCGATTGCGCAAACCGCTCCCAGGCGAAGACGCCGTTCATCTCCTTGTAAGGCAGCGCGGCCGGCAAATGATTCAGTGCGAAGAGCAGGTCGGCTCTGTTGCGCGTGTAGCCTTGCAGCATTTCCAGCGATTCATTGCCGACAGCCATCAATTCTGCAGGTGCCATCAATTGCGCTGGTTGAGTGTCAAGAAACCTTCGTACTTCGTCGCGTATGTATGCAAAGTCCTCGAAACTCGAATTCAAGAGATCAAGAACAATAATCGTGACCGGAGCCTTTCCATCCGGGTTATCATCTCCGGCATTCGCACCCATCACGTGCGTGTCAGGAGATTCAAACGAGAAGATCCGCTGTGGCTTCTTGTCCTCGGTGATGGTGAAGTCGTCTTTGCTAAGACCTGTCACCACCGGGTGCCCCTTCTTGTCCAGTACGGTCACATCGAGAAAGACCAGAGTTGACGTGATCCGAAGTGTCGGCTGGCTGGGAGAATTCTGTTGGTTCTGTGCGATCAACGCTTGAACGGGGATGACAGCCATCAGAGTAGTCACGCACAGCAGTACTCCCATTGCCTTGGCATTCAGTTCGGGCTTATTTCCTGGCATGTACATTCTCACTGCCTCCCTCACACCATGATCGTCAAAGTGCTGGCTTCACGAAGCGCAATCATTCAACTCGCGCGCCCGTGCGCAGGCATACTGCCCGTTTCAGCAACCGCTTGCCGCGAAAAACCCGTGACTTAACGGCGGCAACACTTACACCGAGCGCATTCGCCGCCTCTCGGTGCGAGCTTTCCTCAATCGCACACATCTGTATCGTGCTCTTGCAGACAGAGTTCAGACGTTCAATTTCGGAGTGCAAGATTTCATTCATCTCCTTGCGAACGAATCGCTGCTCAGGATCTCTTTCTGGATCAGTGAACTCCCGCGCGATAGGTTCCTCGTCCGGGTTACGGGCATGCTCCAATGACAAATACACTCGCCCCTTTTGTTTTCGTAGCCACTCGCGGCCTGTGTTTTTCACAATCGCGCAAAGCCATGTGCCAATCTGCGACTCGCCGCGAAACTGCCGAAGGTTCTTGAGTGCCCGAAAGAGGGCCTCCTGAACTACATCCTCAGCTTCGTCACGGTCGTGCGTTATGCACTGTGCCAGCCACAAGAGTTGCGCCCGCCGCTGTTCAGCCACCTGTGTGAACTTGACGAGCTTCCCTTCCCAAGTGCTTACCCCTGATTCAATATCCGGGGGAGCCATAGTGTTGGAGAAATTCTCAATTCCTCTCAGAGCTAGCAAAGTGATCCACGCTGGGACTTGTTCCGCAATCCCGCGATGCTCACCTGCCGTTGGCCCGTTGATTCCCAAGTTGCAAGCAAAGGCTGCTTTAGTCTCACCCTGTTCTGTTGCGAGAAACGGAACAGACGTATCCTCTCTATCTGAAAGTCCCGCGCTACAGAGCAACATTTCTGCACCTCCATTCGTACCATCCGGCGGCAAGACGCTCAATTGTAGAAAGTAGAAACTCCGGGGCCGCGATGGGAGCCACAAAATCGTCGTACAAAGCACAATCAAGGGAGCCCTCACCTGATCGGATCAGAAGGATTTTGGCGAGAGGCCATCGCTGGCGGATGAATAGACTGGCGTCCTCAAGTTCGAATTCGGATAGTGTGTTGTCAAGAATTGCCACCTGGATCGATTCCTCCTCTGGAATCACCCACAACTCCTGAGAATCTGTTGCAATGGTGAGCCGCCAGTTTGGTCCATCGAGCAAAGCATCGTGGACCATGCTCCCGCAATCCATCGGACCCACTGAGAGCACGTGAATAGCCTGTGGGATCCGAAGACACTTGCGGTTCAGACTTCCCATAGCTTCTTGGTCGACGCCGTTGGTTACAATGCAGAGCCTACTCATGCAACCTCCTCTAGATCGCCTTCCAGAACATAAAGAGGCGCCGAACCGTCCATAAAACGACTTGTCTCTATCATGAAGATGCTCAGGTTGGACGCGCCATAGAACACCACGCTCCAGTGTCCCGGAAGCCACTCCAACACCCTATCCATTTCGTTTAGCGAGACGGGAAGCACGAACGCGGTTGGGACCGAAAGCGGGGCATACTGAGCGTTGGCTCTGAGATCGAGCACAACGAGATTGCCGCCCTTTGTGAGAATCGACAGGAATTCGCCGATTGAAATCCATTGCATCACCCTGGTCTGTCTCCCGGCAGATTCGGGTACGGTTGTATCATCAACGGAAGGTTGGGGAACGGATAGTATGTTTTCGAGGGGTTTGCGCCTTTCCGGTTGCCTCATCCTCCATACGGCATACATCGGAACTGCCAGCGCAATGGCGGGCAGTGACCATAGAGAATTCATAGAGTATTCCTTCACTGAGAAATTGCTTCGAGATACGCTTCGTATCAGAGCACGCAGCAGCACGCGACTCGAACGCGGAACTGTCGTGCCAACTATGCGAGGAGGAAGCGGAGCGGAGGAGCGCGGGATGGGATCAGAAAACTGAAGAATGCTACGCAGCACTCATTCAACGGGGGGATGCAGGCGACCGCGCGGCTTGGGCTGGGAAGTCGCTGAATGCGCGCGGAAAATGCCTGGGGCCCGGGGGCCAAATGCGAAATTGCCTTGATGCTGGAAGCCGTCGCTACGGAAGCACCACGCGGCTCAATCCACAATTTCGCAACCGGGATCCGCCCCGAGTGAGAGGTATTGCGATGATAGAGGGACAGCTTGTAGCCATACCCCCACAGGACAACCGCAATGGCTAGTCCGACAATCCCGAGAGCACAGGGTCCAGATACCTGCCTCCACGCTGGATAACGGCCAGGTGTCTGCGCTCTCATGCTCAGAACGGGCTTCTGAGTAGGACTGGCTGTTATCGTGATTGGGTTTCGAGCTAACACCTCGTCAAACCGTCCCTTCGGTCTGCAAGAAAAAGCCTTACCAATATAGACTCCATTCCGGACGGAATGTGCTGTGCTGTTTAGACCAACTTCTTAGTATGTGGGTTACGACTTATTTCGCTCGAATGCATCAGTACAGTGAGAATCCGCGGTTCTGGAGAGAGAGCGGGACTAAATGAAAGTGACTACGGTGCCGTTCGAACCTAGAACCCCGAGGCGTTTGTTCCCCTTGAGCTGGCGTAAATCCTTTGGTATTGGCGAATTGCAGAGTGGGGACTTGCACTTAGTCCCTTTCACTCCGGGTTGTCGAACGTGACGTAGTTCAGTTGTCCGTGGCGCTCGATGCGCAGGACCACAGGATTTCCCGGCTTCAAATCCAAAAGCGATCTGCGCAAAGTCTCGAGCGAATCGAGCGTCGTGCGATTGAGATAATGAAGCACGTCACCGGGCTGCAAACCGATGAGCGAGGCGTTTCCCCCGGCAGTTAGCGCAGTCACAAGAATACCTCCCGGACTGCGCGTAGGTGAAATCAGCTTCGTCACAGAGTCTGTAATCGGGATGCCCACAATACACAGCTTGGGGATGATATTGGCTTCCGACTGCGTAGGATCGAGAATGCTCTCCGGATCACGCACACGCTCGGTGACTGGGACGTCCAAATTCAGCACGTCTGAGCCGCGCTGGACTTTGAAGGAAACAGCATCGCCGACTCTCTTCTGGAAGAGCCATACCGAAAGGGATCGCGGATCTTGAAATGGCTTGCCATCGATGGTGAGCAAAATGTCCCCGGGTCGCAGGCCGGTGCGCTCGGCAGAGGAACCTGGGATTACGTCTTCGAGGATCATTCCGGACTGCTGTCCGAGGCCAAGTCCGCCGGAGAGCGTTGGCGTGATTTCGCGTGCGAGAATGCCTATGGCTCCACGGCGCACGTGTCCCCGCTTGCGCAGTTGATCATAGACGAAGCGAATCATGTTCGAGGGGATCGAGAAACCTACGCCTTCGCTGCCGCCCGACTGCGAGACAATCATGGTGTTCATGCCGATGACCTCGCCGCCAATATCGATGAGCGGTCCACCAGAGTTGCCGGGATTGATGGCCGCGTCTGTCTGCAGATAAACCAGAGGACTCGTGCTGTCTAGCTGCCGCTGGGTCGAGCTGATCACGCCCAGGGTCACGGTGTTCTCGAGGCCAAGTGGGCTACCAAATGCAAGTGCGATCTGACCGACGTGGACATGATCGGAATCCGCCAGTTCGAGCGCAGGGAGATTCACCGCTTCCACCTTAAGTAGAGCAATGTCGGTCATTGCGTCGTGCCCTACAATTCTGGCCGCGAACCGCTGAACGTCCTCAGAACTGTTAGCCTGCTCGTTGCGATGCTGGAAAACCAGGACGGAGACGGAAGTCGCATGCTCAACGACGTGGGCATTGGTCAGAATGTATCCCGACGGATCCACCACGATGCCAGAGCCAACTCCCCGCTCTTTGGCAATATAAGTCGTCTGCCGGGTGTTGGAATCTTGAACCGTGGCCAAACCAGTCACTTCAATGGTCACCACCGCCGGTCCCACACGGCCGGCCAACGCCTGCAGCTCTTCATCGAGTTCAAAGATGCCGTGTCGTGCTGGAACCGGGCCGGCAGCCTTCTCTGCCGAAGCCGAAACTTGTGCGGCTGCAAGCGCCGTACCTAGAACGGCGATACCAATCACAAAAAGGCCATAAGCAATTGAATGGCGCACGGAATCCTCTCTCGCCAACATTCGATGATTCGTACCAAGTTCCTTTGTCATTGATCCTCAACAAACGTCGCAAAACTTGATTCGTCGAAGAGACTCGCCTCAAGAGCGGTGGCGTTGATTTCCAGCTACGACAGATTTGCGTAGCCTCGGCCAATAACACATGAGCGGGACAGGAAGAGTCGCAGTTACTTGCGGCCGCTGCGGAAGCCTTCGGGCTTGGACACCCATGGGCAAGACCAGAATCTTCACCATATCCGGGACCATGCCGAATGGAGTTGCGGCGGGAAACTCACAAGCAAAGAGCGTGAATCTCGATGGCGCCGTTGCGTTTCCGGATTCAGGTAGATGTTACGGTGATAACGACGTTGGCAGCGGACGAAAATACGGTCGATCGTCGGGAAGATTCCGCGCCGCACCAGACCAGCTTCAGACGATCTCCCGAAGCCATCAAAAGGTGCGGCACGAATCTGTCGCTAATTATGCGATAGGGGTATTTACTTGACGCCACCAACCCCAAGATGACGCCACCAACCCCAAGATATAGTGTTTGGGGCTATGGACGAGGATTATCCGAGGACATTGCTGGAGTTGGAGCGGCGCTTTTGTACCGAGGAAGCCTGTGTTGATTACCTCGCGGCATTG
>Ga0182018_10004248_pt1 | contig 12207 bp, 12 predicted proteins | sample 812P2MmetaG_FD_120490 | JGI IMG/M metagenome (GOLD analysis project Ga0182018, IMG submission 120490) | Permafrost microbial communities from Stordalen Mire, Sweden - 812P2M metaG | ecosystem: Environmental > Terrestrial > Soil > Wetlands > Permafrost | place: Sweden: Stordalen | collected...
AAGCGACCCCAAAAGCGAACTAACTTCAATTTGGTTTCTCTCTTCATTCGTGCTCCCGATGGGGTGCTTAGATGGAGGGGCCAAACAACGTGACTCTGCGTTAGTCCCCGTAGCGTCCCCGCTTTTCGGGGTGCTGCCTAAAATGACTGTAAGTTATTGATTTTATGGCGTCCCCGACGGGATTTGAACCCGTGTTATCGCCGTGAAAGGGCGGTGTCCTAGGCCGGGCTAGACGACGGGGACGCAACATGAGAGGCGGGATGGACAAGAATTGGCCGCAAGCGCCCTTATGAAGGCTACCAACTCGCCGGAGGCATGTCAAAAAAAAGGGAGGAGGGAGCGAGGGAGAAGGGAGTTGGCTGGGTCGCGGAGTGAGTTGCGATAAAGAAAGAGGCTGAGAGTTTTTGCGTCGAGGGGCGGGCCGGACGCGTCAGAATAGGAAAGACGCTTAGCCGGAAACTCAGTCGGACGCGGTTCGTCAGAAACATCTGAACCTAAACGCTTCATCGGACAGGTTTGATTCGACAAGTTGAGTTGGATTCAAGCTGCAGTCACGCGATTACCGATATGGTATGCAAGGAGCAGGGCTTTGAGACGGATTCATCTCGCGGTGTGTTTTGGATTGTTGGGATTGGCGGCGGTGGGCTGCCAGAAGAAAGAAGCCGCGCCGGCGGGCGGTGGTGCTGGCATGCAGGGGATGCCGGTGCAGACGGCGGCGGTGACGCTGGCGCCCGTACCGCAGACGAGCGAGTACGTGGCGACGATCAAGTCGAGGCGATCCACCACGCTGCTGCCGCAGGTGATGGGGGCGATCACGCAGATTCGCGTTCACTCCGGGGATCGCGTAGCGGCCGGCCAGGTGCTGATGGAGATCGATCCGCGTCAGCAGCAGGCCACGGTCGAGTCGCTTCGGGCAACGGAACGGCAGAAGAAGGCGCTCTACGACTACAACGCGATCGAAGTGGATCGGCAGCGCAAGCTGTTCGAGGCCGGCATCATCAGCCACGACGCATACCAGCAGGAGCAGCAAACCTACGACAACACGAAGGCGGATTACGAATCGGCCGTGCAGGCGCGCAAGACGCAGGAGCAGCTTCTGGACTACTACACCATCCGCGCGCCGTTCGCCGGCGTGGTGGGCGACATTCCGGTTCACTTGGGAGATTTGGTGGCGCCTCTCAACTCTCCGCCGAATGTGCTGACCACGGTGGACGAGATTGGGGATCTGGAAGCGTATATCTACATCCCGACCGAGCGGGGGCCCCAGGTGAAGCAGGGTCTGGGCGTGGACCTGACCGATACCGCGGGCAACCTGATTGAGAAAACGAAGATCAATTTCGTTTCGGCGCAGGTGGACACGACGGTGCAGGGGATTCTGGTGAAGGCGCCGGTGCATCCGTCTCCTGAAGTGATGCGCAATGCGCAATTGGTAAAGGCGCGGGTGATCTGGAGTACCGCGCCGATGGCGGTGGTGCCGGTGTTGGCGGTGATTCGGCAGGGCGGACAGACATTTGTGTTTGTGGCTGCCCAGCAGAACGGGCACCTGGTTGCGCGGCAGACATCGGTGACGGTAGGCGATACGGTGGGGAACAACTACTCGATCTCGTCGGGACTGAAGCCGGGAGACAAGGTGATTGTTTCGAGCACGCAATTCCTGGTAAACGGAATGCCCGTGATGCAATTACCCGGCGCGTAGATGTTGTTGGATCAGTATCGAATGGCAATACAGGCACATCCCTCAGGGGCTAAAGCCCAACGATTTGATGGACCTTTTCGGCACGACAGAAGTCGTGCCCTTTCAAAGCAAGCGAAAAAGGAAGGCCAGTCTTGTTTGTCGATTTCTTTATTCACCGGCCGGTGTTTGCGACGGTTTGCGCACTGATGATCATCCTGGGCGGGGCGGTGTGCGTTCCGACTCTTCCAATTGCGATGTATCCAACACTGGCGCCGCCACAGGTGCAGGTGGCAGCGAACTATGTGGGAGCCAACGCCGACACGGTGGAGAAAGCAGTAACGATTCCGCTGGAAGAGTCAATCAACGGCGTGAAGGGAATGCGGTATATCAGCTCGTCGAGCACAAACAGCGGCACGAGCGCGATTACCGTAACATTTCAGACGGACTACGATCTAGACATCGCGGCGGTAGACGTGCAGAACCGGGTGGCGAGCGTGCAGGGACGTCTGCCCTCGGCGGTGAACGCCACCGGAATTACGATTACCAAAGCGAGCACGGACTTTGTGCTGGCCGCGGGCTTCTTTACACGCGACGGGCGCTACTCGCCGGAGTTCATCTCGAACTACCTCGACGTGTATGTGAAGGATGCGCTGAAGCGCGTGCCGGGCGTGGGCGACGTGCAAATCTTCGGCGAGCGCAAGTATGCCATGCGCGTGTGGCTCGACCCGATCAAGCTGGCTTCGCGAAGCTTGACGGCGACTGACGTAATCAACGCGCTGGTGGAACAGAATGTGGAGATTCCAGCTGGGCAGCTTGGGCAACCGCCGTCGGATGCGCATCAGGCATACCAGATTCCCGTGCGCGTGGTGGGCAGGTTGAGCAGCCCGCGGGAGTTCGACGAAATTATCGTGAAGAACTCGACGAATGGGCTGGTGCTGCTGAAGGATGTGGGTCACTCGGTAGTGGGCGCCGAAGACTACAGCTCGAGCCTGAAGTACTCCGGTCATGACGCAATGGGCATCGGCATTCTTCAGCTTTCGAATGCGAATTCGCTGGACGTGGACCGGAAGTGCAAGGCGGCACTCTTGGATTTGGCGAAGAGTTTTCCGCCGGGGCTGGAATATGCGGTAGCGTTTGACTCGACGACGGTGGTGGGCGACTCGATTCGCGAGGTGCTGGTTACGCTGAGCGAAGCGATTGTGATCGTAATCGTAGTGATCTTCCTGTTCCTGCTGGACTGGCGCGCAACGATTATTCCCGCGGTAACCATTCCGGTTTCGCTGATCGGGACGTTCGTGTTCATCAAGGTGTTTGGATTCTCGATCAACTCGCTGACGCTGTTTGGAATTACGCTGGCAACGGGCCTGGTGGTGGACGATGCGATTGTGGTGATCGAGAACGTGCAGCGGCACATTGCAATGGAGCACTCCGATCCCCACGAGGCAACGTCGCACGCGATGAAAGAAGTGACGAGCGCGGTGATCGCTACTTCGCTGGTGTTGATTGCTGTGTTTGTGCCCGTGTCGTTCTTCCCTGGCACAACGGGCATTCTTTACCGGCAGTTCTCCCTGACGATTGCATTCTCAATTGCAATTTCAGCGTTTAACGCGCTCACGCTTTCGCCTGCACTTTCGGCGATGTTTCTGCGCGGCGAAGAGGACAGGCCTAAGCAACTGGACTTTCTCCATATCGAGCCTGTGGCGCGAGCATTTGCAGCGTTCATTCATGGAGCAGACTACTCGGTTGGATGGCTGTCACGGACATACGCAAAGGTTGTGCACGTTGCATTGCGGCTCAGATACGTGCTGCTGGTGCTTTTCTTTGTAGGGCTGGGAGCGACGGTTTGGATATACCGCGCGGTCCCCACCGGGTTTATTCCGCAAGAGGACCAGAGCTTCCTATTCGTGGTTGTGCAGGCGCCGCCGGGATCGTCGCTGTCGTATACGACGGCGCTGGCCGATCGCGCCGAGGCGATTATCGGACAGAATCCAGACATTGCGGGCACATTTTCCGTGATGGGTTTCTCTTTTTCGGGCGCTGCCGCGAATCAGGGAATTATGTTTGTTGCGACGACGCCCTCAGACCAACGACGCGCCAAGGGACACTCGGCGGAAGAGATTGCACTCGGATTGAACCAGAAGCTGCAGGGGCTGATGTTTGCGCCGCAGGGCGGGTATGTAGGAGCGTTTGAACCGCCGGCGGTGAATGGCGTGGGCGCTTTTGGCGGCTTCACGTTCATGCTGCAGGATACGGGCGTGAACACGTTGAGCGATCTGGACCGCGTAGCACATCAGATTGTGGGTGCCAGCGCGGCGAGTAAGGATCTGGTTGGCCTGAACACAAGCTTCTCTGCCAACGACCCCCAGGTGCTGGTGACAATTGACCGCGAGAAGGCAAAGTCATTGAGCATTCCGCTGTCGCAGATTACAAATACGCTGTCGGTATTCATGGGGTCGGAATACATTAACGATTTCGATTACAACAACCGGACGTATCGGGTGTTTGTGCAGGCGGATCAGCCGTTCCGCATGTCAGAGAAGGATCTGCACAACTACTATGTGCGGTCGGATACGGGGACGATGGTGCCGCTGGACAACATCGCGCACATCACTGAGAGCTCGGGACCGCCGGTGATTACTCACTACAACCTGTTCAGAGCGGTGGAGATTGACGGCTCGCCGGCGCCGGGGGTGAGCTCGAGCGTGGGTCTGACCGCGATGGAGAATCTGGCGAAGCAAAACATGATGCCGGGCATGACGTACAGTTGGACGGGGCTGACGCTGGATGAAATTGAGTCGAGCGGCAAGGCGCTGCTGATCTTCGGGCTCGGTCTGCTGGTGGTGTATCTGACGCTGTCGGCGCAGTACGAGAGCTTTGCGCTGCCGTTCATTATTCTGCTGGCGGTGCCGATGGCGGTGCTTGGGGCGTTAGGGCTGGTGACGCTGCGGCACATGGAAAACGATGTGTATTGCCAGATTGGACTGGTAATGCTGATCGGCCTCGCGGCGAAGAACTCGATTCTGATTGTGGAGTTTGCCGAGCAACTGCGCAGGAAGGGGCACACGATTGAACTGGCCGCAATTGAAGCAGCTGAGCTGCGGTTGCGGCCCATCCTGATGACCTCGTTTGCGTTCATCTTGGGCGTGCTGCCGCTGGTGTTTGCAACGGGCGCAGGCGCTCTGGGACGGCGTTCAGTGGGAACGACGATTGTAGGCGGGATGTTGCTGTCGACGGTGCTGAACCTGATTTTCATTCCGGTGCTTTATGTGATTCTGAGCCGGGTGCTCGGACGCGGAGGCAAGGTGGACGAGGCAAAGATCACGGCCAAAGGCAAAGAGCGGCGGCCTTTCACGCAGGAAGGGTTTGGGATTTAGGGTGCGAACGAGGGCTTGATTAAGGTCATTGCTTGAGGTGATGGGCGATGATGTAGTCCTCGATGCGGCCGTAGAGCTCGGCGGGGATTATGCCCTGTTCTTCGAGGTCGGCCTTGGTGCGGTAAGGGCGAAAGCGGATGATGCGCTGGGCCCATACGCGCGTCAGGCCGGGGACCTTCATCATTTCATCAACGGTGGCACGATTGATGTCGACACGCGCCTCGGGCGGCGGGGCGTTTACCGATGTCTTCGGCACGCCGGAAGTGTCGCGGTCCTGCTGCGCCGACGTGGCCACGCATATGGCAAGCGCCACCAACGCTAGAACCACGCATTGAGCATCTCTTCGCACCGGATCATTCTCGCCCCATCCTCGCCGAACTGCAACCCGGGTGACAGATTGACTTGAACGCATTCCTGCCGGAGTTCAGCAATTTGACATGGCAGGCTGTGTGCCCTTAGCCTTTAAGTGAATGCAGAGCGCCCGCCATCTCGGCCATTTCCACCATCATGGGACAACCATGTCGGCGGACTGCCATGGCCTGAAGTAAGCGGCCAGAGAGATCAGAAGAAATACCCAAGCCCGCCGGCGATGAAGCTGGCGGGCTTTTTCGTGCTCGGACAAAAAATCAAACCGGAATCGAAATCGAGTCCGGAAGAAAGACAAAGGAAGCAGGACTAACATGAGCGAGACAACACCTGGGAATATCGCAGCACCGACAATCGATTTTGACAAGATGGATGGGCTCGTCGCCGGGATTGTGCAGGATGCGCGCACGGGCGAGGTTCTGATGCTGGGATTTCTGAACCCGGCGAGCTACGCCAGGACGCTGGAGACGGGTTTTGTCACCTTCTGGAGCAGGACGCGGCAAAAGCTGTGGATGAAAGGCGAAACGAGCGGCAACCGGCTGAGGGTGATTTCGGCCTCGACGGACTGCGACACCGACACGCTGCTTTTCAGGGTGGAAGTGGATGGCGACGGGCTGGTGTGCCATGAAGGCACGGTGAGTTGCTTTACGCGGCCGATTGCAATGAGCGGAATAGAAGGAGAAAACCGTGGCTAACAAACTTCGATTCGGCATTCCGAAGGGAAGCCTGCAGGACGCAACAATTGCGCTGTTCAAACGAGCGGGATGGAACGTGTACGCGGATGGGCGGTCGTATTTTCCTTCGATCGACGATCCAGAGATCGAGTGCATGCTCATTCGCGCGCAGGAGATGGCGCGCTATGTGGATCACGGCGTGCTCGACGCCGGGTTGACCGGCATTGACTGGGTGATCGAGAGCGGGCTCGATGTGGAGAGCGTGACAACGCTGACCTATTCAAAGCAGAGCCGGAAGAAAGTGCGCTGGGTGCTGGCGGTACCGGAGTCGAGCGGCTTTGAGACGGCTGAGGACCTGGAGGGCAAGATTGTTGCGACAGAACTGGTGGAGGTGAGCAAGCGCTATTTCGCAGATAAGGGCGTGAATGTGAAGGTGGAGTTTAGCTGGGGCGCAACCGAGGTGAAGCCGCCGACGCTGGCCGACGCGATTGTGGAAGTGACGGAGACGGGAAGCTCGCTGAAGGCGAACCGGCTGAAGATCATCGACACGATCATGGAGAGCGAGACGCACCTGATCGCAAGCAAACCGGCGCTGGCCGATGCGTGGAAGAAGGGGAAGATCGACCAGATCGCCATGATGCTGCGCGGCGCGATCGATGCGCAGTCGCAGGTGGGCTTGATGCTGAATGTGAAGCAGGAAGACTTGAAGAACGTGCTTGCGGTGCTTCCGGCGCTGAATTCGCCGACGATTTCGCAGTTGAGCGACAGCGATTGGGTTGCGGTGAACACGATTGTGGAAGAGCGCGTGGCGCGGGATGTGATTCCACGGCTGAAGGCGGCAAAGGCCACGGGCATTGTGGAGTATCCGCTGAACAAAGTGGTGCTGTAAGCGATTTGACGTGAGCGCGCGAAGCGAAGGATGGGTCCGATGCAAACAAGGGAGTCAAGGAAAGAGCTGGTGCGGCAGTATAAGGAGCTGAAGCCGCAGGCGGGCATTTATGTGGTTCGATGCATTCCATCGGGGCACGCCTGGGTGGGCATCTCAAGGAACCTGGGCGCGACGAAGAATGGATTGTGGTTCGGGCTGCGCGCTGGATTGCAACGGGAGACATCGCTGCAGGCAGAGTGGAACGCACAGGGCGAGCAGGCATTTGAATATGAAGCCCTGGAAGTGCTCGATGAGGATGTTCATGCTTTGAACGATTTCAGTGTCTTGAAAGAGATGAAGGGCAAGTGGGTGGCGAAGCTGAAAGCAGAGCCGCTGTTGTAGCGCGGGCTGGCGAAGGAAGACGAATGAAAGTCTTGAGAACAACGGGAAGAGGAGCGGCGCAGGCTCGAGAGACGTTGGCAGCGCTGGAGCGGCGCGGAGGCGCGGCGCTGGATGCCGTGTTGCCGGCGGTGAAGAAGATTGTAGGCGACGTGCGGAGACGCGGCGACCGCGCTCTGATGCGTTATGCCAAGCAGTTTGACGGGCTGGCTGACGCGGGCGCGTTGCGCGTGACGGCGGAAGAGATGGAAGCGGCGTGGGAGGCAACGACGCCTGCGTTTCAGGATGCGCTGAGGACGGCGGCTGAGCAGATTCGTGCGTTCGCAGTGGAACAGTTGCCGGCTTCGTGGGTTGCCGAGGATGTGCCCGGATTGATGACGGGGCAGATGGTGATGCCGCTGGGCGCGGTGGGATGTTATGTGCCGAGCGGTCGGCATCCACTGCCGTCAACGCTGCTGATGACGGCGATTCCGGCGCAGGTAGCGGGAGTGGAGAGGATTGTGGCAGTTTCACCGAAGCCGGCGCGCGAAACGCTGGCGGCAGCGCACCTGCTGGGGATTACGGAGTTCTATCGGCTGGGAGGCGCGCATGCAATTGCGGCGCTGGCCTACGGGACGGCGACGATCGAGCGCGTAGACAAGATTGTTGGGCCGGGGAATCTATATGTGACGGCGGCGAAGAGGCTGGTGGCGTTTGACTGTGCGATCGACATGCTGGCCGGGCCGACGGAGATTGTGGTGACCAGCGAGCGGGGGCGCGCTCGGGACATTGCCGCGGACCTGGTGGCGCAGGCCGAACACGATCCCGAGGCGCTGGCGATTTTCATCACAACGAATGCGGGCCTGGCGAAGGCTGTTGTGGCGGAGGCGAAACGGCGGAGCGCGAAGAACCCAGTGGCGCGAGTTTCGCTGGGAAACATTGGATTGGTGATTGTGGCGAAATCGGTGGAGGAGGCGCGCGCGCTGACGAATCGGATTGCGCCGGAGCATTTGACAGTGGACGACCTGAGCGATCTGGACTGGGTAAGGAATGCTGGGTCGGTGTTTATTGGGCGGTGGTCGCCGCAGCCCATGGGCGACTACATCAGCGGGCCCAATCACACGCTGCCCACGGGAGGCACGGCTCGGGTGCGCGGCGGTCTCAGCGTGAACGACTTTGTGAAGCTGATTACGGTGCAGAAGTATGACCGGCAGGCGCTCGGTGTGCTGGGGCCGAAGGCAGCGCTGCTGGCCGATGCCGAAGGGCTGACCGGTCATGCGGAGGCGATAAGGGCAAGGCTTCGTCGGCGGGCGAAGGCGAAACCGGGCGCGAGCGAAGGGAGGGCAGGGTGAGCGAGACGACGACAATGCGGCCTGCGCCGCGGGCACGCGTGAAGGCGATGCCGGAGTATCACCCTCCGCTTGGGAGCAGGGATGCGCTGCGGTTGGACTTTAACGAGAACACGCTGGCGTGCTCGACGAAGGTGCGCGAGGTGCTGGGAAAGATTTCGGCGGGGGCGCTGACGCGGTATCCGGAGCGGGGGCCTGTGGAGGCACTGGTGGCGGCGCGGCTGGGGCGCAGGCCGGAAGAAGTTGCCCTGACCAATGGCGTGGACGAGGCGATTCACGTGCTGTTTGAGGCGTTTCTTGAAGAGGGCGACGAGCTGCTGCTGCCCGTGCCGACTTACACGATGTATGAGATCTATGCAGCGGCGACCGATGCGAAAGCGGTGACGGTGTTGGCTGACGACGACCTGGCGTTTCCTTTTGAGAGGCTGATGGCAGCGATTACGGCGCGGACGAAGGTGATTGCGATTGCGAATCCGAACAGCCCGTCGGGGACGAGCGCAACACGAGAGCAGTTGCTGGCGATTGCCGAGCGCGCACCACAGGCCGTGGTGCTGGTGGATGAGGCGTATTACCACTTCCACGGCGAGACGCTGATGGACCTGGTGGGCACGATCCCGAACCTGTTTGTGGCGCGGACGTTTTCAAAAGCCTACGGACTGGCCGGGCTGCGGCTGGGATTGCTTGCTGGACCGGAAGAGCTGATGCGTTGGGTGCGACGGGTGCTGTCGCCGTACAGTGTGAATTCGCTTGCGCTGGCGTGCCTGCCGGCGGCAATGGAGGACACGGCGTATCTCGAGTGGTATGTCGCGGAGGTGCTCGCGGCGCGGGCGGAGTTTGAAGCAGCGCTCGATGCGGCGGGACTGCGGCGTTGGCCAAGCCAGGCGAATTTTGTCTTGGTGAATGTCGGCGCGCAGCATGCGGAGTTTGTGAAGAAAATGCGCGCTGAGGGAGTGTTGGTGCGGGACCGGTCGAACGATCCTGGATGCCTGGGCCGTGTGCGGATCACGATTGGAGCGCGAGAACAGATGACTCATGCGGCCGACGCGCTGAAGAGGACGATGGAAGTGCTGGAAGCAAGTTAGCGAATCGGCGAGTTAGCAATGCGGGCTCCAGGCGGTTCGGGAGGAAAGAGGATGGCGACACGAAAGCAAGCGAAGCGCAGAGGCGTGGTGGAGCGGAATACTGCGGAGACGCGGATTTTTATTGACCTGACGATTGAAGGGCAGGGGCGGTACAAGGTGTCGACGGGGATTCGCTTTTTTGACCACATGCTGGAGCTGTTTACGCGGCACGGGGCATTCAACCTGGAGCTGACATGCAAGGGCGACCTGGACGTGGACCAGCACCACACGGTGGAAGACGTGGGGATTGCGTTGGGCGAGGCGTTTGACCGGGCGCTGGGCGACAAGCGGGGAATTTTGCGCGCTGGGTATTTCCTGATGCCGATGGATGAGACGCTGGCGATTGCGGCCTTGGACCTGAGCGGGCGGGCAGCGTTTGCCGTGGACACGAAGGTGCGGACGCGGCTGGTGGGGGATCTGCAGACGGAACTGGTGACGGATTTCTTCGAGGGGTTTGCCCGCGGAGCGCGGGCCAATGTGCATGTGAAGACGATGTACGGGCGCTCAAATCATCACAAGATCGAAGCGATCTTCAAGGCGTTTGCGCGGGCGCTTCGCGTGGCATGCAGCAAGGATCAGCAGTTGGGCGAGATGTTGCCGAGTACGAAGGGACTGCTGTGATGAGCAACTGGCGCGGCTCAATGCGGACTTTTGTGTTTGTGATCTTTGCGGCAAATGTTCTGGCTTACGGCACGAAATTGTTGCTCCCCTGGCGACTTGTTTCAGCTCATGTTGGCGCGGTTGTCCTCTTGGATTGGGCTGGAATCTCAGTCTGCTTGATCCCGATTCTCCTGGCTCCAATCTGTCTCAAGGGTTGGCGGCTAATTCTGGTTGTAATGGGTTCGCTGGCAATTGGATATTTCTGGTTCAGTTCGATTGCGTGGTGGGTGATGGTGAAATGATCGCTGTGATCGATTACAAGGCGGGGAATCTGACTTCGGTGCTGAAAGCGCTGCGGCACCTGGGCGCGGAGGTTGAAGTGACGGACACGGACCTCGCACTCGTGGAGCGAGCCGAGCGGATTGTGCTGCCGGGGGTGGGGCACTTTGCGGCGACGAAGCGGCTGGATGAAACGAGGCTGACAGGCGCGATTCGCACGGCGATTGCGCGAGGCGTGCCGTTCCTGGGGATTTGCGTGGGGATGCAATGGCTTTATTCGGGATCGACGGAGGCGCCTGAGCAACTGGGGCTAGGTGCGTTTGCCGAGCGGTGCACGCGCTTCACCGAAGACAAGGAAAAAATTCCGCATGTGGGATGGAATTCGCTCGAGGTGCGCCAGGGATCGAGGCTGCTCACCGGGGTGGAGGCGGGAGAGTTTGTTTACTTCACGCATGCATACAAGGGACCGGTTACTGCGGACACGGCGGCGATTACGAAGTACATTGAGCCGTTTACCGCGGCGGTAGAGCGCGGGAATGTGATGGGCGTGCAGTTTCATCCGGAGAAATCGGGCGAGACGGGGCTGAAGATTCTGAGGAATTTTCTGGGGGCGCGGCCATGATCACGAAACGGATTATTGCCTGCCTCGATGTGCACGCGGGGCGCGTGGTGAAAGGCGTGAAGTTTGTGGACATTGTGGATGCGGGCGATCCGGCGACGCAGGCGGCGCGTCATGCGCGCGAGGGCGCGGACGAGATTGTGCTGCTGGACATAACGGCGACGCACGAGGGACGGGCGACGCTGCTGGATACGGTGCGGCGGACAGCGAAGGAGCTGTTTGTGCCGTTCTGCGTGGGCGGGGGGATTCGCACGGCACAGGACGCGGAGCAGGTGTTTGAGGCCGGGGCGGACAAGGTGAGCGTGAACTCGGCGGCGCTGGCCGACCCGACGCTGATTGACGCGATTGGGCGGAGCTTTGGGGCGCAGGCGGTGGTGGTGGCGATTGATGCGCGTCGCGATCCCAAGGCCGCTGATCCGGTGCGCGATGCCCAGGTGTACGTTCAAGGAGGGCGGCGCCCCGTCGGTCGAACAGTTGTTGAGTGGGCGCGTGAGGCCGAGCAGCGCGGGGCGGGCGAAATTCTGCTGACGAGCATGGACGCGGATGGCACGCGGGCAGGATTTGACTGTGAGCTGACGGCGGCGGTTAGCGAGGCGGTGGGGATTCCCGTGATTGCGTCGGGGGGCGCGGGAACGGTCCCGCACTTCATCGATGTGTTTGGGCGCGGGAAGGCGGATGCGGCGTTGGCGGCGAGCATCTTTCACTTTGGCATTTCAACGTCGCGCGGGCTGAAGGAAGAGTTGCAGCGGGCGGGTGTTTCAATGAGGCTGCCATGCTGATTCCTTCGATTGATCTGCTGGGCGGTCAGATTGTTCAGCTTGTGCAGGGCGAGAAGCTGCGGCTGGCGTTTGACGACTTCGAGTATTGGATTGAGAAATTCTCGAAATATCCGCTGGTGCAGCTA
>Ga0182018_10004249_pt1 | contig 12205 bp, 12 predicted proteins | sample 812P2MmetaG_FD_120490 | JGI IMG/M metagenome (GOLD analysis project Ga0182018, IMG submission 120490) | Permafrost microbial communities from Stordalen Mire, Sweden - 812P2M metaG | ecosystem: Environmental > Terrestrial > Soil > Wetlands > Permafrost | place: Sweden: Stordalen | collected...
CCAAGCCTCAGGAGGCCAGCGGAACCTGCGAGGACACCGTCTTGCCGGCTCCTTGAGCGTGGAGCCGGCCAACGTCCGTGCCGGGGTTGACTTCAGCACCGCGAGCGAACCGGTCCATCTCTTCACCGAGCTTGGCCCTGCGCACACACACCAACGCGGCTATCGCCGCTGCGACTACCACACCAACCACGGGAACGAGTTCCATGGCCCTCCTTTTCTACAATGATTCTTTTGGGTAATCACGACGCATGCTCAAGACCCGAAGACGGCCTCGGCGCTCAGACGCGCTGCTCGTCCGCGTAGGGCACCGGGTGGTTCCCACCCAGCTCGACAAAGCGTTCGTTTAGTGCGTGTGCGATGAGATCGCGGTCGTGAAGGCTCGGCTGGAGGGCTTCGTAGAGGAACGCCTCGACCTCCAGGGCGGTACTCATGCCTCCGAGCTCGAAGTAGCGCAACCACAGCTCTCCATGGGAGAGCAGGGCGTCGCGGCGGAATTCGTCAAGGGTGTTCCCGGTTTGGTCAGTCATGGTGCTGTTCCGGAGGCTCGATCTCTGTGCCCGCGTCGGGCCGGTGGGTAGAGCCGAGGACGTCCATTGCTTCCTCGCGTAATGGCTTGCTAGACAAACGCGAGGAGCGACGCAGAACGTCGAACGCTTCCTTGTCTCCGATGTCTTCGCGCTCCATGATGACCCCTTGTGCCTCGGCGATGATCTCCCGGGTCCGAAGTGCTATTCGGAACCGACCGGCCACCTGATCGTCGGCGATGTCCACCCCGGCCGCCGCCAAGACGTTCGACGCTTCCGCGGCGAACACGCCGGCGAGCTTCTGGTCCTTGATCTCGAAAGCTGTCGCCGTGCGTGAGTAGATGTTGAGCGCTCCAACCGGGCGGTCCCGAACCAGGAGTGGTGAAGAGAGAATCGCGCTGATGCCCAGAGCACGGGCCTTTGGTGTAAACGCCGGCCACCGGGGCTCTTCGTTGAGCGACTCCGCGTGGAACCATCGTCCTTCAATGGCTGCGTCCACGCAGGGGCCTTCTCCGGTGGAGTACTGATCGGCATCCATGTCCAAGATGGTCTGATCGCTGGCGGCCACCGTGGCGAGACGGCCATGACGCCGAAGGGTCACGCTGGCTCCGTCGGCCCCGCCGACCGTGGCTCGAGCGAGCGCCACGACCAACCGCAACGCGCAGTCGACAACGTCTTCGTCGGCCGGGATGGCCGTGACGGTCATCGGATCCTCGGCCGACTCGGCCAGCCCGGCCCCGGGCGGCGCTAAACGGCGGCGCTCCTGCTCTGGACCCAGGCGATTTCGACCCGGGGAGAGCTCGATGCCGATCAGGTCGGAGAGCCAGGTGATATCAAGCACCCGTGCGGCATCGGTGGAAGAGGAGCGGATGGTCAACCCACCTCCTGCTCCGACGAGCGTGCCGGCAGCACTGGCGATCACGGCCAGCCCGGCCGCGTCCATCGAATCCAACTCAGCGACGTCCAAGACAACCGAGGGATATCCGCTGGCCGCCAGCGCCTCGAAGAAGGCGCCCAATACCCGGCCGCTGGCCGCATCGATCTCCCCCTGGAGGCCGAGGAGCGCGAGGTCTCCCTCGAAGCTGGCCGCGACGCCGAAGTGTGCCAGGGGTGCGTCGGACGGGGTCACTCCGTGCGTATTCACGGGGTCCCAAGGTCCAGCCGGACCCGGGCTGTCGGAGGCGGCCACTTGGCCCCGCAGGTGGGTCGGGGAGGCAGGTCGCTTGATCGACGGCGAGGATTTCGACACGAAGTCGCGCCCTCCGGGGCAACGGTCGGCACCAGCCGACCGGCGGAACCCTCACTGTCGAAAGCAGGGCCGACTGTACACCCTTCGGGGCGGCTCGGGCCACCTTCAATTCCCTGCCTGGCGACCCTTTTCGGCGGCGCGGCCTCACGAGACATCCATGAAGCCCGTGGTGCGACGCCAACCCGCGACTAGGCGATAATGCTCACAGGGAAAGTAGGTAACCATGGATTCCACGGACGATCTGACCCAGATCGACGACCAACTTGATCGCGGATCCGAGTTGGTCATCAACTTCTCCGATACGGCGAAGATCCTGTTCTCGGCGGGAACGGTCACCGCCACATTGGCCCAGGTGGTCGATCTGACGATTGCCACGATTGAGGGTTGCGATTATGCCGGCCTGTTTCTGGTCGAGAACGACGTGGTCACGGACCCGCTGCCGACCGAGCCGGTCGTGGACCAGCTTCACGCCCTGCAGCGCTCGACCGGCGAGGGCCCCTGCCTCGACGCGATCACGCACGGAACAATTTTCTACGCCGATGACATAACCGTTGACGCCCGTTGGCCGCGTTTTGGGGCCGAGGTAACGGAGACCGGCATGCGTAGTGTCCTTGCCCTCCCGCTGGCCGCCGAGGGCACGCTCGGGGCACTCAACCTGTATGCCCGTTACCCCGCCGCGTTCGGCGTCGTCGACCGGGCTCGAGGGGTGATCCTGGCCTCGCTGGCGAGCCTGGCCATCTCTGTCGCCCGCTCACACGAGGACGAGGAGCGCCGGGCCGAGAACTTGCAAGCGGCCCTCACGACGAGGGAAGTGATCGGCCAAGCGCAGGGCATCTTGATGGAGCGCGAGAGGATCTCGGCCACCCAGGCCTTCGACGTGCTGCGCCGGGCGTCACAGCACCTGAACCGCAAGCTTCGCGATGTCGCCCAGGATCTCGTTGACACCGGCGACGAGCCCGATATCGGCCCGAAACCGGCTACTACTTGAATTCGTTCAGGGCCTGAGGCCCTGCGCCCTCGAAGCCGTTCTGCGGGCGCGCCAGACAACAAGGCCCGCCGCCAACACCAAGAAGACCAGCAGGGAGACCGGGGCAGCGAACGCGCCCGACGAGGCGTGTGCCCGCGCAACACTGCCGGCCGTGGACAGCAACCTCGGATCGTCCGGGTCCGTGACCGCCCGGATCGCCTGACCCGAGGCCTTGAAGCTGGTGAGCCCGCCGATCGAGTCGTCGTATCTCTGTCCGTGCAGGGTGAAGGTCCCGGTGCACGTGTACCCCGCCGCGTTGCTAGCGCTGGCCGACAGCCCGCCTTGACAGCCCGTCACCGTCACGGTCACCGGCACGCCGTGGTGCTGCAAGAGCAATATCTCGGCATTCCTGTGGGCGGCGCCGGCGAAGAGGGAAGCGACGAGAATCGCCAGTCCGACGAGGCAGATACCGGTGACGACGCGACTGATTCGACCGGTATCGAACTCAACGGGCGGCCTACGAAGACGGCCGATCGGAACGTCCGAACCGGACGGCTCTCGGGGGCGGCTTGGCGGCTCTGGGGAGGTCATCAATCTGCCTGGGTGGCGGCGGGCCACGAACCAGCTTGGGTGGGTTGCCGCATGGTAGTGGGCACGAGTTGACCGAAACCCAGCCGCGCCCACAGGACCGACATCAACGGGTCCGGCCTCGGCAAAGAGAGCGTCTGGCAATATCGACCCATGGTGACACTGCGAGCGATGACCGACGCCGACGTGCCCGACGTGGTCACCTTGTGGGACCACGCCTTCCAGGCGATGCACGCGAGGTTGGACCTGCCGTTGAGTCCGGCCACCCCGGTTGACGTCGGTCGGCTGCAGAACCGCATTCGTCACCTGCGCGGCATCGACCCCGAAGGTTCCTGGGTCGCCGAGGAGGACGGGGCGATCGTCGGCCTGTCCCAGTCGCTGGTCCGCGACGGCTACTGGGTGTTGTCGCTGCTCGCTACCGCACCCGACTTCCAGGGACACGGCATCGGTCGGGAACTGATCGAACGGTCCTTGGCGATCGCCGATCGGGACGGACCCGGCACGATCCAGGCCTCGCGGGACCCGGCGGCCCTGGCGCTGTACACGTCGTCCGGCTTCGATCTCCATCCGGTCGTGCAAGCCGAGGGCATGGTGCGTCCCGGCAGCACGCGCCCCGATCCGAGGGTGCACGAGGCCGATTCCGACGCGATCGAGCTCGTCGACGCGATCGACCGGGCGGTCCGCAACTCCAGTCGCGGTGAAGACATTCGAGCGATGATGCGCGAACCGGGTCTCCGACTCCTCTTGGTGGACGACCGGGGCTACGCGGTGGTGACGGACGACCGGACCGTCACGCTCGGGGCGGTCGACGAGGAGGCCGCGACTGCGTTGCTCGAGACGTTCCTGGCCGGCGTACCGGTCGATCAACGGGTGCGGGTCATGTGGCTGACCGCGAAGCAACAGTGGGCGATCCGAACGCTCGTCGCGGCGGGAGTCACGTTGGATGTCCAGGGCGCGGTCATGGTGCGCGGGATGCCGGGCCTCCCGGTCACGTACATCCCGAGCGGCGGCTACGGCTGAGTCGGCTCTTCCCGCTCATGGGCGCGGCCCACTGACGGCGTCTTAGCTGGCCGGTTGGTGCGTGGCGCTGGGTGGTCGGAACGGGACGCTCGCCGGTTGCCCGCACGATTCGCAGACCAGCCGGGTCATGAGCGGTTGGCCGCAGGTGTGCGTGAAGACCGCGGGCGGCCCATCCTGCTCGGACAGGTGGCGGTCGCCCCATTGCCGCAGCGTCACGATGACCGGGTAGAGGTCCTTGCCGGCGTCGGTCAGGAAGTACTCGAAGCGCGCCGGGTGGTCGGAGTACTGGCGACGCTCGAAGATTCCCGCGTCGACCAGGGTGCGCAGCCGGGCCGCCAGGGTGTCGCGCGGTGCGCCGATCCGGCGGACCATCTCGTCGAACCGGCGGTTCCCAAGGAACACCTCTCGCACGGCCAGAAGCGCCCACTTCTCCCCCACCACCTCGAGCGATCGGGCCACCGAGCAGACCCTCGGCTCTGTCTTTGTAGGAACCACGCAGGCACTTTAGCAGTAAGTCGGGATTTTGGATGCACTCGCCCGAATAGTCCGCTATCGTAAGTCCAGATTTCGGACGAACCGGGGAGAGACCACTGTGAGCTCCAGTCTCCAGACGATTGCGCCGACGGACGAGGGGCAGGCGCCCAGTCCACGCCGGATCACGGCGATCGTCATCGTCTTGTCCCTGGCCATATTCATGTCGAGCCTGGACCTGTTCATCGTCAATCTCGCGTTTCCCTACATCGGGAAGCAGTATCCGGGAACGAGCCTCGGCACCCTGTCATGGGTGCTGAACGGCTACACGATCGTGTTCGCCGCCGTGCTGGTGCCGGCGGGGCGGTGGGCGGACCGGGTCGGCCGGCGCCGGTTGTTCGTGGCCGGCCTGGCCGCGTTCACCTTCGGCTCCCTCTTGTGCGGGGTCGCGCCCGGAGTGGCCGCGCTGATCATCGCCCGGGTGGTGCAGGCCGTCGGGGCCGGCCTCATGGTGCCGGCCTCTCTCTCATTGCTCCTCGCCTCGGTTCCGGCCGCCGTTCGCGCCCAGGCCATCGGCACCTGGGCCGCGTTCGCGGCTCTGGGCGCGGCGTTCGGGCCGGTGGTCGGCGGTGCGCTCGTCGAGATCAACTGGCGCTGGGTCTTCTGGATCAACCTCCCGATCGGGGTGCTGGCGATCATCCTCGCGAAGAGAGTCGTGTCCGAGAGCAAGGATGAGCGCGTCCAGGGCCGGCCGGACATCCTGGGCGCCGGTTTGCTCGCAGCTGCGGTAGGGCTGCTCGCCCTCGCGCTCGTCGAGGCTCCCAATTGGGGCTGGGGTTCGGCGACCTTCGTCGGGGTCCTACTCGGTTCAATTGTGTGCGGCGCCGCGATGGTGGCCCGCTCCCGCCATCACCACGCACCGGTGATGGAGCTCGAGCTGCTGCGTTCCCGCAGTTTCACCGGCTCGTTCTTGGCGTCGATGCTGTACTACGCCGGTTTCGGTGCGTGGCTGTTGAGCCTGGTCGAGTTCCTGACCGGGGTCTGGCATTTCTCGGCGGTGCAGGCGGGTCTGGCCATCGCGCCCGGGCCGCTCATGGTGCTCCCGTTCGCACGGGCAGTCGCGCCCCGACTGGCCTCCCGGATCGGGGGCCCGGGCCGGGTGGCGATGATCGGGTGCGCCCTGAACCTCGGTGCTCAGGTGCTCTGGCTCACCCAGATTCGGGCCAACCCGGACTACGTCAGCCACCTGCTTCCGGTGCAGCTGTTGGGCGGGGCCGGCGTCGGCTTGTCCATTCCCTCACTGCTCGGTGCGGGGTCCCAATCGCTTCCACCGGCGCGCTTCGGCACCGGGAGCGGCATCCTCAACATGGCTCGCCAGATCGGCACGGTCTTCGGTGTCGCCGGACTGATCGCGGTCTTGTCGCACGTCACCCCGGGCGACCCGGTGGCCGCGTTTCGCCACAGCGTCTTCCTCGTCATGGGCTTCTTCGCCAGCGCGCTCATCGTGTCCGGCGTCCTGCTCAGTCCCCGCACCATCAACGCACCGGCACCCGAAACGGTGCCCCTCGCCGCAAGTCTCGCCGTCGATTCGGACCTAGGGAGGACACAGTGACAATGCTGTCGATCACCTTTTCTCGCCGCATGGACCAACCGTTCGAACGCAGCCTCGGCGCGCTCGCCCAGTGGCGGCCCGACGACACCCGACGGGTGGCCCTCGGCTGTGCCACCATCGATCTCGCCAGTGAGACGCAAACGACCCGGTACCGGCTCGCCCTGCGACTGCGGCGCTTCGGTCGCTCAATGCCGATGGAACTGCGGGTGACCCCGTGGTCGAGCAACTCGGGGACGCACATCGAACTGCTCCCGCTCCGGGCGGTTCGACCGAACGGGCGGTACTTCCGAAACGGCCGGGCGGTCCTGAACGACGTCGTCCACACTGTGGCCACGGGTCCGACGAACGCCGGAGACCTGCGCTACATCACACCGACGACGGGCTTCCGCGACTCGGCGTGAGCGTGATCCGCACGGCCTCACTCGCGGCAGTCGACGGCGACCTCGAGCGCATCGCCCACCAGGCGCATCTTCTCGTCGCTGAGCCGCCCCAGGCGCTCGACGAGGCAGCCACCGCCAGTATCGACATCCGACCAAGCCTGGCAGGGTAACCGTCGCCGGCAAGCCGAACCAGGACGTTGCGCCCGGTACGCTTGGGAGCATCCTGCGACAGGCCGGATTTACAAAGGAGGGTCGTTAAGCACCTGGACCGTGGTCTACGAAACAAACCACCACGGGGTGGAGCGCCTACGTCCCTTTCCCTGCCCGGCGTCGGCGTAACCAGCGCAACCCATGAGGAGGCCGAGCGACTCGTGAGCGAAGCCATCGCGCTACATCTGGAGGGGTTGGTCGCCGACGGGCTGCCCATCCCTGAGCCCGGAGGTGTCGACGTCGGACAGGTCGAGTTGCCGCTTCCGGCATAGGACGAGGGCATGATCTCGAATCTGGTTAGGCCCTTCAAAGGAAGCGCTACGGGTGTGACCGGGCGAAGAGCGCCCTGCAGGCACAGTTCGATAGCGACATGCGGTCGCCCGGCGAGTGGACCTTCTGGAACACCTTCCAACCATTCGTCAAGCCTGTTAGCCCTGCTCAACGAGGTGGAAGCGGCCGATTGGCCGGCTCGGGTGTCCAAACCAATTGTAAATCAGGGCCCCCACTTCACCACGCACAAAAGCGACTGGATCCCAGACAGGTTGCCCGGCTGATGGCCGACTACGAGGACGTCTCGATATCGTTCACGCCATGAGCCTGACGACGAGCAGCGACGTCCACTTCGACCCGGCCGATCCGCAAACGCACGCCGATCCGTACCCGGTCTACCGCCGGCTGCGCGAAGAGGCGCCGCTTTACCACAACGACGAGCGCGACTTCTACGTCGTGAGCCGCTTCGAGGACATCGACAGGGGCCTCGTCGACCACGGCACTTACAGCTCGGCGAAGGGGGGGATCCTCGAGCTCATCAAGGCGAACATCGACATCCCGTCGGGTGTGTTCATCTTCGAGGACCCGCCCCTGCACAGCGCGCACCGCGGCGTGCTCTCACGCGTCTTCACTCCTCGAAAGATGAATGCGCTGGAGGGCCTGGTCCGCGACTTTTGTGCGAGTGCGCTCGATCCGTTCGTCGGTGAGGACCGTTTCGACTTCGTGCTCGACCTCGGCAACATCATGCCGATCAAAGTGATCGGAATGCTGCTCGGCATCCCCGAAGCGGATCAGCAGGCCGTGCGCGAGCGCAAGGACCGTGGGATGCAGCAGTTGCCCGGGAAGCCTAGCGAGTACGAGAACCACACCTTCGCCGACGAGGCCTTCTTCGCCGAATACATCGCGTGGCGAGCCGACCACCCCTCCGACGACCTCATGACCGAGCTACTGCGCGTCGAGTTCGAGGACCCGTCGGGTGAGGTTCGCAACCTCACCCGTGAAGAGATCCTGATCTTCGTCAACATCCTCGCGACCGCGGGCAACGAGACGACGAACCGCCTCATCGGTTGGATCGGCAAGGTGCTCGGCGAGCACCCCGACCAGCGACGGGAGTTGGTGGATGACCGAGACCTCCTTCCGAACGCGGTCGAGGAGATCCTGCGCTTCGAGCCACCGGCGCACTCGCTGTGCCGCCTCATCACGCGCGATGTCGAGGTCCACGGCCAGAAGGTGGAGGCCGGCAATGTGATGATGTTCGTCACGGCGTCGGGCAACCGCGACCACCGTGCTTTCCCGCCCGACGGCGACGTGCTCGACATCCACCGCTCCATCGGCCACCACCTGAGCTTGGGCTACGGCATCCACTTCTGCCTTGGTGCCGCGCTCGCCCGAATGGAGACACGCGTCGCCCTCGACGAAGTGCTCAACCGCTTCCCCGACTGGGAGGTCGACCTCGACGCGGCGGAGCTCGACAAGACAGGGCTCCGCGGCTGGACGACGATGCCGGTGACCATCGGCTGACGTCGCACCCGCGCCAGGCCGCCGGACCAAGTCCGACTCCGATCATGTCCTGGTCCCGCGAGTTGAGGTATGAGGGCTGTCTTGTAGAAAGGAGGCGTTTCCCACCGCGTCGAGTTTGCTCTCGACTCACGAGTTCCTTGAGACGAGTCATCATGGTGGGGACGAAGGGATTCGAACCCTTACTGGAGGCGGTTTAAGCGCCTTGCCTCTGCCAATTGGGCTACGTCCCCCCGGGCGTTCGGCGCCCGACCCAACCGGATCGTACCGGGAGCACCCCGGCTCCCCCTGGTCCCCGGGCATCCCCAGGCACGGCAATCTCGGCCGTTAGTCTCGCTCGATGGCCTTGGCCAAGTGTCGGATGTTTAGTCGCGCCTTCCCTTTTTTCCTGTGCTGCGCCGCGATCGCGCTCGTTGGTGTCGCCGCGCCCGCGGCCGACGCCGCTCCTACGCACGGCCAGATCGCAAGTGCCGAGGCCCAGGTCGCGAGCCTGGAAACCAGCATCGCAAACGAACAGCAGCAGAGCGCGGCGCTTGACGCCCAGTTCCTGACCGCCCAAGCGGCGGTCGCGCAGTACCAGAGCGCCCTCGCGGCGACCAAGGTGCAGCTGGTCAAGACCCGGGCCCACGTGCAGGTCGACAAGGTCCATCTGGCCACGGATGCGCTGTCCGCGTACGTGGATGACTCACAGGCCGCCGCGATCGACTCGCTGTTCGTGAACTCCCCCAACAGTTCGGTCGCCCGCGATCAGTACCAGGATGCGGCCGTTGGCAACATCACGGTGGCCGTCGACGCGCTGAAGAGCCAGCAAAGAGTCCTGGCCTACACCACCGCAACCGAGCAGACCCAGGAACAGCAGGCCACCGCCGCACTGGCCCGGGTGCAGGCCCTCCAGGCGGCCAACCAGCAGGCCGCCGCGGCCGCCCAGGCGACGCTGAACCAGGTCAAGGGAACCCTCGCGGTCGAGGTGGAGCAGTACGCGATCGCACAGGCCCAAGCCCAGGCGGCGTACGCGGCCGCACACCCGTCCAATGCCGGATCGGCGGCCCGGAACGCGGCCCAAGATGCCAATGTCGCGGTCGCCCTCGGCGGTCCAGGAGCTGCGCCCGCCGTCACGGCGGCCAACCAGGCTGCCGCTTCGGGAGGCGCAGCCGGGGTGTCGGGCAGTACGTCGGGCAGCGGTGCCGGGGCTGCAGCCGTCAGCGCCGCCGAATCCCAGCTCGGCGTTCCCTACGTGTGGGGAGGTGAATCCCCGGGCCAAGGGTTCGACTGCTCGGGCCTGACCCAGTGGTCGTGGGCGCAAGCCGGGGTGTCTATTCCCCGTGTCGCGGCGAGCCAGGCGGCGGCCATAGCCTCGGTGCCGCTCAACGCGCTCGAGCCGGGCGATCTCCTCTTCTATTACAACCTCGATGGCGACAGCACGATCGACCACGTGGTCATGTTCGTCGGCTCGGGGCCGTACGGGAGCCAGACGATCATCCAGGCGCCCTACACGGGGGCCGACGTCCAGTACGCACCGTTGTTCACCGAGGGCCTCGTCTCGGCCGGACGTCCCTGACCTGGGATCCCTCGGCCGAGAGGATCGCCAGCAGCGACTCGTTACCATGGTGGGGGTGGGTGACCACAAGCCTGCCGTGACGGATACCCGGTTGTCCGTCGACCCGGCGGCCGAAAACGGCAACCGTGCCAACGGTGCCGCTCAGGACGCGGACCCGATGGCACCCCACGCCAACTCGTCCCGGTTCTCCGACGTCGACGAGTGGGGCCGCTCCGAACGGATGCGCCGCCTGGCCCGGCAGCTCTATGACCCGATCTACCGGTCGTGGTTCCGGGTGGAATGGGAGGGGCTCGAGAAGATCCCAAGGGAGGGCGGCGCGCTCTTGGTGGCCAACCACGCCGGCGCCATCCCGCACGACGCGCCGGTGATCATGCACGGCATCGAGTCCGAGCTCGACCGGGCCGTCTACGGCATGGCCGACTACTTCTTCCGCACCGTGCCGGTGGTCGGCACGATGTGGTCCCGGACCGGAGGCGTGGTGGCCAACCCCCACAACGCCTACCGCCTGCTGCGCGAGCAGGGGCAGCTGGCCCTGGTGTTCCCGGAGGGGACGAAGGGGCCGTCCAAGACGTTCGCCGAGCGCTACCAGCTCCGTCGGTTCGGGCGGGGCGGGTTCGTCGAGATCGCGATGCGCGCCGGCGTCCCGATCGTCCCCATCGCCGTCGTGGGCAGCGAAGAGGCGATGCCGATCCTGTTCCGCATCCCGGCCCTCGGCCGGCTGCTCCGTCTCCCGTACTTCCCCGTCACCGCCAACATGGTCGCCATGGGGCCGCTCGGGATCCTGGTGCCGTTCCCGGCCAAGCTCAAGCTGCGCGTGATGGACCCGGTCACCTTCGACGTCCCGCCCGACCTCGGGCGCTACTCGCGTTCCAAGGTGATGGAGGCCGCGGAGAAGATCCGCGCCGATCTGCAACAAACCGTCTACGACCTACTCTCGGAGCGCCGCAGTGTCTGGTTTGGCTGACCACGACCGGCGACGGATCCTCGTCACCGGCGCCGACACCTTCTGGGGCGGCCGGGTGGCCCAGGCGTTCGAGGCCGACGAGAAGATCGACGTCATCGTCGGGCTCGGTGCCACCGACCCCGCGGTGGCGCTCGATCGGACGGACTTCGTCAAGGTCTCCGACCACGCCTACTCGACGCTCAACCGCATCGTGTCGGCCATCGGTGTCGACACGATCGTGCACACCGGTCTCATGGTGGACTCCACGCTCGGGTCGTCCAACCGGCTCCAAGACACCAACGTCATCGGGACGCTGAACCTGCTCGCGGCGGCGGGCGCACCCGGCTCGACGGTGAGAACGCTGGTCGTCAAGTCCTCGGGCCTCGTCTACGGGGCCACCTCGCGAGACCCGTACGCGTTCACCGAGTCGATGACCCGGTCGGCACCCGCCCGCACCTCCGTCGAGCGGTCCCTCCTCGAGGCCGAGGCGCTCGTGCGGGACTTCGCTCAGGACAGCCCCGGTGTCAGCGTGACGGTGCTCCGGTTCGCCAACGTGCTCGGGGCGGACCTCAACACCCCGCTGTCGCGCAACCTGTCCCGCTCGGTCTGCCCGTCGCTGTTCGGGTACGACCCGCTCCTGCAGTTCATCGAGCAGGGTGACGTGGTGCGGGCGCTCGTACACGCGACCTTGCACGCCGATGCCGGCACGTTCAACGTGGGCGGCGCGGGAAGGCTGCCGTTGAGCGAGGTCGCATCGATCTGCGGGACCCGCATCGTGGCGCTGCCGCCCTGGCAGGTCGAGATGTACGCCGGGATGCTGCGTCGCCTGGGCGTGTTCGATCTCCCGCCGGAGCTCGTCCCGCTCCTCCGCTACGGCCGCGGCATGGACACCAAG
>Ga0182018_10004250_pt1 | contig 12203 bp, 7 predicted proteins | sample 812P2MmetaG_FD_120490 | JGI IMG/M metagenome (GOLD analysis project Ga0182018, IMG submission 120490) | Permafrost microbial communities from Stordalen Mire, Sweden - 812P2M metaG | ecosystem: Environmental > Terrestrial > Soil > Wetlands > Permafrost | place: Sweden: Stordalen | collected...
CGACCTCGTCATGGGCAACCGCTTCGCCGGTGTCATCGAGCCCGGAGCCATGCCCCCGCTGCACCGCTTCCTCGGCAATCCCGTGCTCTCCGCCATCGGCCGCATCTTCTTTCGCATCCCCGTGCGCGACTTCCACTGCGGCCTGCGCGCGTTCCGCCGCGATGCAATTCTGTCGCTCAATTTGCGGACAACAGGGATGGAGTTCGCCTCCGAGATGGTCGTCAAGTCTTCCCTCGCCGGCCTGCGCATGACCGAGGTGCCCACCACGCTCTCGCCTGACGGCCGTTCGCGCCCGCCGCACCTGCGCTCCTGGCGCGACGGCTGGCGTCACCTCCGCTTCCTGCTCCTCTACAGCCCGCGCTGGCTCTTCTTCTACCCAGGCCTCATCGCGCTCGCCGCGGGCATTACGCTTTCGCTCGCGTTGCTGCCGGGCCCACTGCCCATCCACATCGGCTCAACCACTCACACCCTCGACGTCGATACCCTTACCTACGCGCTTGGGCTGGTCCTTATCGGCGCGCACATCACTGTCTTTGCCGTTTCGGCGAAGGTATTTGGAACGCAGGAGGGATTTCTGCCGCCCAACCCGCAGCTCGACCGGCTCTTCAAGTACATCACCCTCGAAGTTGGCCTGCTCTTCGGCTGCGTCCTCCTGCTCGCCGGAGCCGGTATCCTCGCCTACGCCATCTACCTGTGGCACGCCGCGGGCTTCGGCAATCTCTCCCCCACCCGGATGCTCCGGCTCACGCTGCCTTCCGCGACCTTCTTCATGCTCGGCGTCGAGGTCATCTTTGCCAGCTTCTTCCTAAGCATCCTCGGCCTTAACCGCCGCTGAATGAATCAAGATTCGCTTATCATACTATTCTCGTGTACACTATTTCAGTGAAGAACATCACGCTCAGCGCCGACGAGCACCTGATCGAGCAGGCCCGCGAAGCGGCGCGAGCGCAGCACACCACCATCAACGCCGCCTTCCGCGAATGGCTCAAAGACTTCTCCGGTCGGGAGCGCCGCGCCCGCGATTTCGACGACCTCATTGATCGGCTCAAGGACTACAGCGTCGATCGCAAGTACACCCGGGAAGAGATGAATGAGCGTTAGGGTCTTCCTTGACACCAATATCTTCGTTTACGCGAACGACCGCAACGAGCCTAAAAAGCAGTCCATAGCACTCGACCTGATTCGCAACGCCATGATCGACGGCATTGGCGTCATCAGTTATCAGGTTGTACAGGAGTTCTTCAACGTTGTCTTGGTTAAGGCACCGCGTAAGATGCCCTACGAAGAAGCGGCTCTCTTCCTCGATAGAGTCTTTCGCCGCCTCAGCGCCGTTCCGTCTTCGTTGACCTTGATATCCGAGGCGATGCTGACCCGGGAACGTAGCCAGTTGAGCTGGTACGACAGCCTCATCGTCTCCGCTGCTCAGCAATCAGGCTGCAATATTCTTTACACCGAGGATCTCCAGGACGGCCAGAAATTCGGCGCCCTGACCATCCAAAATCCCTTCCGCTGAGCCCCTCCCACCTACTCCTACTCCCACTCCACCAGACTGTCCGCCCCATGATCGAACTCCACATACGGCCCATCCGCGCCGGCTTTCACTAACACCGGAACCCCATTCACCGTGGCCTTTGTGACCGTCCCGAACCGCCAGCGCACAATCACCCGCGCCGCCGAACTTCCCGAAATCTTCAGCGACCGCGCCCCGCGCACCACCACCCGCCCTTCAAAGTCCGTAATCCTGGCGTCTGAGGAATCTGCACCGCCCGGTAACACCTCATACACCCGCCGGTCGTCCAGCGACTTGACGGTAGTATTCCCGCTCTCACTCTGCGGCACCAGCGTCATTACGTCCTCGGGAATCTTCGGGATGACCGCGCCCGCCCGCGCCCACACCGGAATCATCTCCACCCCCGAATCCACGATTACCACCTGCCCGCCCGCAATAGCCTTGCCCGTCCAGTAATCCACCCACTCGCCAGGCGGCAGGTAGACGGGTCGCTGGGTGCCCTCGTCGATTACTGGCGCCACCAGCAGGTCCGGCCCAAACAGATACTCATCCTTCGCCGTCCGCGCGCGCGCATCGTCCTGATACTCCAGCACCAGCGCGCCCATCATCGGCATCCCCGTCTTGGCCGCCTCCTGCGCCGCTGCATAGCGGTACGGAAAAAGACTCATGTGCAGCACCGCATACTTGCGATACACATCGAGCGCCTCATGTCCGCCCGCATTCTTGTCGAAGTCCCACGGGCCGATGTTCTTCGACGACATCACCTCCATCACCGGAGAAAATGCCGCATACTCCGTCCACCGCATCAGCAACCGCGCATCCGGAGTCGAAGTCGTCGCCAGATAGCCTCCCAGGTCCGCCGTCCACAGCGGCATTCCGCTTAGCCCCGCGCCCAGCCCCGCTGTCACGACCGTCGGCAGCCCGTTCAGTGGCGAGAAGCTCGCCTCATTGTCTCCGCCCCACAGAAACCCAATCCCATTCGCCCCCACGCTCACGCTGCGCGCAAACAGCACCCCGTTGCCCTTCAGGTCCTTCTGGATCAGCTCCTCTACCGCGTTGTTATAAAGCACGTCGTATGCATTGCGCATCATCCGCGAGTCGGTCCCATCGGCGAACCGCGCATCGCCCAGAAAACTCCCCTCGCCGTCGTCATCCTTAAACCCATCCGCGCCGGCCGCGATCGCCTGCCTCACCTGATCCTGCCACCATTGCTTTGCCTTCGGATTGGTGAAGTCGATCAGCGACCCTTCACCCTTCCACCACCGCGCCACATACGGTCCGCCATCGGCATTCTTCACGAACAGCCCCTGGTCCGCGGCGAACTGGTAGTTCTCCGCCAGCGGCGCGATCTTGCCCTCGAACCCCACCTCCTTCGGCGGGTCCGACTTTGAGTTGATCCACGGCGTATGCCATAGCACCAGTTTGTACCCCTGCGCGTGGATGTACTTCACCATCCCCGGCGCATCGTCGAACTGCTTTGGGTTGAATTTGTAATCGTTATAGGTCGTGGACCACGGCGAATCGATCACGATTACGCTCGCCGGCAGCCCCAGCTCGCGGTTCTTGTCCACATCCTCCTTCACCTGCGCGTCGTTCTGGTGGTAGTCGCGCGCCTTCCACGGCGCAAACGCCCAATACGGCGGCACCACCGCGCGCCCCGCCTGCGCCGTGAACTTCTCCAGAATCTCTGGAAACTTCGGCCCGGTAAACAGTACAATCCGCAGCTTCGCCGCCGTCGCGTCCACCACAATCTCCGCGCGGTCGCTCGCGTTCATGTCGAACGTCGCCTCGCCTGTCGTATCCACCCACAACCCATACCCGCTCGTGCTCATGAAGAAGGGAATCGGCTTGTACGTCGAATCGCCCTTCACGCCTTCGTCGTCCATCGAGAGGTTCTTCACCACTGTATGCGCATGGTCGAGCTGGTCGAACCGCTCGCCCAACCCGTAGTAGCTCGCCGCGTCCGTCGCCTCGAAATGCCAGTACCCAACCTCGTACGCCACGCTGGTAATCTCCACCACCCCCGGCGCCACCTGCCGCAGATGCACCTTGTCTGTGCCCACCGGCTCGCCATTGAAGTCGAAGTCGTGCAACAGCAGCTCCGCCGTCTTCCCGGGCAAGGCAAATGCCACCGTCTGCGCGTCCCGCCTCACCAGCCCATCCACCGGAACCTCGGATACGCGGACCACCCGCGTCCCCTCCGGGATCTCCTGGCCGCCCACATCCTGCGCCGCCGCCACGCCAATTCGCAGCATCAGCCCGAGTGCCAGCACCGGTGCGATCCTTACCCAATTCGCCATGCGAGACCCTCCCGGTCATGTATCCATTGCTGTTACATAATGACGCAATATGTAACTGTAGCCGATCTTAATTGAGACAAGTCGCGCCCCACGGCAGTTACATATTGGTGTGCCCGGCCCGCATATCCTCGTTGAACGCCGGCTTGATGAAGTCAAGCGTCCGCGCCAGCTCCACCTCATACCCCTCCCGCCGCTCCATCAGCTTCGCGGTCGGCGTCGCAAATCCATCGTCCGCCGCCAGACGCAGCAGGCCCTCGCCCAGCAGCGCTCCCATCGCCCCGCGCAGCTCTTCCACCGACGCGTCCAGATATTGCGCATCCCGCGGATCGAGCAGCCACACCGGCGCGCCCGCGCCCAGCACGCCAGAGAGCCAATACACCTTGCCCGCCAGAAAACTCCTGCGCTGCTCCTCCGTCGTGTCGTTGAACACAAACTTCTTCTGCTTCATGCTGTAGTACCGCGTGGTCAACGGCACCGGCTGCCGGTTACCGCTCTTCACCAGCTCCAGTTGTCCCTGGTCCATCGTCTTGCGCACTGCGTTATAGATAAAACCCTCGGCGAACGGCTGCTCCGGCGCCGCCACAATGTCGCGAAAGGTCACCGTCATCGATGCGGCAATCTTCGCGTGCAGCACGCTCTCGTGGCCGTCCTCCAGCCGCACCTCGCCATGCACCAGCGATGTATCCGCGCCCGAGGTCGACTCGTGGAACGGCCAGCCGAACCGCCCGAAGCTCAGCGGGATCCCATGCAGCGTCAAGTAGCACTCCGGCCGAGGGTTCTTCAGCCGCGCTGCAGACTCCGCCAGATACGCCTTCACCCCCTCCATCAGGTCCGCGCGCCCAAACTCGAATCCCTCGCTCAGCTCCAGCAGCTGCGTCTTTGCGGGTTCGGCTGCGAGCGCCAGAGTAAACTTCGTCGTCGCCCCGCCCGAGTACTTCTCGCCCGCCTCGCTCGCGACCACCGCCAGCCCCGCCGCCCGCGCGGCCGATTCCACCTGTACCGCCAACACTTCACTCGCCATACGCCCGACTCGCCCTCAATCTCTCATCGTTCGACTTCGCTGCAACCCTCCCATTCTACGGAAGCCGGGCGCATATGCGCGAAAACCGCCGGCGCCATCGGGCAAACGGCCCGTCAGCTCCAACGGCGTGTTCTCCGCTCCCGACTCTTCGCAACGCCGGCAGCTAGTACGCCACCAGCTTAAGCTCGCCCAACAAGCCGGAGGTTGGGGGCGCAGCCGGTGTGGCGCGCGGAGCGCCGCCGACAGCGCCATAGACGCCGCCCGCAGCGGGTGCGGCACCCGGTGCAGCCCCAGCCCCACCTTGCCGTCGCCGGCCTGCGCCGGACGCACCCGCACCACCGCCCGCAGCAGGAGCAGCCGTCAGCCCTGGAGGAGGCGTCGCAGGCGCCGGTGGCGCTCCGCCTGGCCCGCCGCGCCCCTCCACCGTCGCATTCGCCTCGATCACCAGCTCATTCGCGCCCGGCCTCAGCGCGCTCGTCACATCCCAGCGATAGGGCTGAAATCCCCGCGCACCGACTTCCTTGCCGTTCAGCGTCACCTTCGCGTAGTCATGCACATCGCCGATCTCGAGGAACACTCGCTTGCCCTTCGGCGTCGCAGCCACCGTGAACTCCTTCTTGTAAGTCGCCGGCCCGGCAAACCCTGTCGTCCCCAGCTCCTCCCACGGCTTGATCGCCGTGGTCACCTGTTTGCCGCCCAGATCGACACTCCAATCACCGTCCAGTGAAGCAACCGTCGTACCCTCGGACGCAAACGAAGGCTCCGCCGCGGCAACCCCCGCCGGCAGCGGGCCCAGCACAATCACCTTCGCCTCATACGGCCCCAGCACCAGCGGCACCTTCACGGAATCGCCCTCAGCCATCGCGCCCGCCATCGGATGGATCTCGCCCGTCGCCAGGTCCCAGTCCTGCGCCTTGCCGTGCCCGGCCAGCGTCGCGGTCCTCGTCTCCGTCGCCGTACTCTCGTTGAAGAAGAAGTACATGTCCCCATCGCGCCATGCGCGGTGCGTATATGTCAGCCGCTCGAACGGCGCATCCAGCTTCACATCCGGCTTGGGCAGCGCCGCCAGTACCGCCGGCGTAATGTCGCCCGACGACTCCACCAGCGTCGCGAAGCTTAGGTCCGGCGTCTCCTTCGCATCCATGAATGTCTTGTCCAGCACCAGCGTCGGCGTCTTGCCCACGAAGATCACCTTGCCGCCGCCCTTGGCAAACTCCCGCAGCCGCTCCAATCCCGTCCGCGTAATCACCGTCATCGACGGCAGCACAATCGCCTTGTACGTCTGCCCGCTCAGGTTCGTGAATCCGCCATCCTTAAGCGTCGCCACCGAACTCAGCGACTGCTCATCGAAATAATCCCAATCGATCTGGTGCTCAAAGAGCTGCCACCCCAGCTTCGTCGTGCTGCGGTCGGCCTCCGCCGCTGCGTCGCCGCCCATCCAGATCGAGTTGCCCGGATGGTAGAGCCCCACCTGCGCCGCCGGCCGCCCAATCGCGATCAGATATCCGCCGCGATTCGCATACCACGCAACCGCAGCCGCCTCAGGAGGGGCAGGCGGCGGGGGCGCATTCGCATCCGCAGCCTGCCCAAACCGCGTTACCGGGACGCGGATCTCCAGCGCATTCACCCCGCGCACCAGCTGGAAGTTCATCTGGTAGATCCCATCGACGCCTGTCCCGCCGCCCTCCTCCGCCCACACCTGCGGCCGACCGAAGAGATGCGCCGCAGAAGATGCCAGCTTTGGAAAGTTATTGTTCGTGCTCCATGTGTCATCGAACCGGTGCACCGCGCTCGGGATCAGCTGGCTCAGGTTGTCGATCCCAGGCACCTCCACATGCCGGTTGTCGCGGAAGTAATCGCCCTCGCTGCGCTCCAGCGAGATCATGGTCTCCTCGTGGTTCAGGTGGACGAGATACTCCACGTTGTGCGCCTTCGCCCAGTTCGCCTGCTCGCCGAAGAACGAGTCGCGGAAGATCCCGCTCCACACATCGTAGTAATCCGCCCGCGCCCGGTCCGACCCATCGATCGGCTTGCGATCGAACCACGATGGCAGATACGGCGCCAGGTCGTAGCCCTTCTGCGCCTTGAAATCCTCCAGCAGCTTCGGCGTCCACGGAATGCCGCTGCTGTAGTCCGGCTCATCGCCAAAGAACCCCATCACAATTTTTCCGAACTGGTCCCCCACCGCGTTGTAGTACGTCTCATGCACGGTGTGCAGGAACGCGTCTGTCGCCTTCGGATCGAGATAGTCGATGATCGTGTACGTCCCGTCCTTCGCCCTTGTCCCATCCGCCCGGTTGAAGTTGCGCGTCGGCGAGCTCAGATACACATGCCGCAGAAACTGCACCCCCCACGTGTACCGCGGCTCATTCGGCGTCGTCCCTTCGGCCGGCGTCTGATACTTCAACTGCCCGTCGGCCGGCACCGGGATCGGAATTACCTGCTTGACAGCCCCGCTCTGGTCCGTCTCCGTCGCCCAGATCGCCAACGTGTCCTGCGGCACCGGCATCTGCAGCGTCTGCCCCGGCGCCACATGCACGCTGATGTCCGCCACGATGTCCTGCATTCCCAGCTCGGGATACCGCTCCGAGATATACCCGCCCGCAAACCCGCTGGGATAGTCCGACTCATCCTGGATCCACATGCGCATGTTGCGTTTGGCCAGCTCTGCCACCGTGTACTTCACCTGGTCCATGTGTCCGTCGGAGAGGTACGCCGGCTCGCCCGGCGCTCTGCGTCCCGGCGAAAGATTAATGATGAAGACGCCATTCGCCGACAGGCGATCCAGATCGCGGCTGATCCTCGCCCGCACCTCCGCCGGATCGTACGGAATCCCCGGCGTCCGCGCGCCCGCGTTCGCCCCGTTCCAGCTCTGGAACGGCTGGATCGCCCCATACTCCCGCGGCGGCGTCTTGAAGTTCGCCGCCACCTCGCTCACCGAGGGCACCGTAATCTCCTGCCATGGCCGCGCCGGCGCAGCCTGTTGTGCCAGCAACATTGGAGCAAACATCGGGAAAACCAACGAGACGAGACCAACTTCCAGGACCAACTTCATAGCATCACTCCGCGCACAATTTTTGCCGACGTGGAGTATACGTGCGCCGGCCCACCCAAGTCGCATCGCCCCATTCGTCAAGGTCGACGCGACGCGCAGGGGAGGCGTTTTGAAGGATGCATGACGTTCGTCCCGCCATGGACCGCCCCTACGATTGCCCGGTGCTTCACCAGTTGCTTCGGGTTACGGCTGCGCCGGAGGCGGAGCGCTCGGCGGCGCATCCGGATTATCCGCATTGTCCGCCGCAGTCAGGTTCATCGGCGTGTTCTTGCCATGCTCCGGATCGTAATCGTGCTTCATCATCCACGCCTTGTACTTCTCCGGAGCCTCGGACCTCAGTGCACCATTGTGCCGAACGTAGACCGAGTCCTTCACCGCAACATTCAGATTGCACGTATAGTAAGCGTTCGACTTGCCGAACACAGGAAGCAGCACCGTCAGCACCTGCCCCGGCTTCTTCCACTTCGCCGGATACGTCTCATACCCGAACGACGCCTTCAACTTCTCATCGCACGAATAGTTGAAGTCGACCCCGCGCGGCTCGCCGTTCTCAAACAGGTCGGCCCGGCCCTCGCCCTTCTGCTCATCCACGTTCCGCATGGAGTAGAAGGTCGTCGAGTCCTTGCTGAAGATGCGCAGCCGCAGCGGATAATCTGCCATGTTTTTGCTGTCGCCCTTCATCGGCGCCGCGCAGAGCAGCACACAGACCACAGTCGATACTGGGAACCATTTCCTTATACGCATCCGACTCTCCTCGCACTGAAAACGATATGTTGCGTTTACGCAATTGTCAATTCCTTATAGATAAGCACCGCTTGATCCACTATTTGCTACGCAAGCCCGACAAACGCTTCAGCATCTGATGCCTTGCGTGGCCCATCCTACCTGAAGTCCCCCACATCGAACCAGCCTCTTTGGGCAGCCATGACCCATGACAAAGCCTGCATATCTATTCATGAAGAATGGATATTCATTCTCGTTGACCTTGCTCCCGGCGCCTGCCATGCTTTGAAGTGGGAGCACCTACAATGATGCAGCCCAATCGGCCCCCCGTATTGCCCTCGGCCCTGTTTCCCACGGCCCCTCCTACCCCTGCGGCGTACCCTGCCGCGCCCACATTCCTCATGTGTCCCCCGACCCTCTACGAGGTCGCCTACTCCATCAACCCCTGGATGGAGGGCAACCTCGGCAAGTCCTCCCAGGCCCGCGCCCAAAACCAGTGGCAGCAGCTCGCCGACGCACTCGGCACCCTCGCCTCGGTCCACCTCGTGCAACCCGTCGCCGGCTCCCCGGACATGGTGTTCACCGCCAACGCCGGCCTTGCCCGCGACGGCGTCGTCGTCCCAAGCAGCTTCCACCACCCCGAGCGCCAGGACGAAGAGCCCCACTTCCGCCGCTGGTTCACCGACGCCCACTACCGGGTTGTAGACCTGCCCAGCGGCACCTCCTTCGAAGGCGAGGGCGACGCCCTCTTCTCCGCCGACGGCAGGACCCTCTGGGTCGGCTACGGCGCGCGCACCCAGCAAGCCAGCCACGCCGCGCTCGCCGCCCTGTGGCCGGTCGATGTCCAAAGCCTCCACCTCATCGACCCGCGCTTCTACCACCTCGACACCTGCTTCGCCCCGCTCGAAGACGGCTCGCTGCTCTACTTCCCGTCCGCCTTCGACGCCCCCTCGCTCGCGCGCATCCACGCCTTCTACCCGCTCACCGCCCGCATCGCCGTCGGCGAGACCGACGCAACGACCTTCGCCTGCAACGCCATCAACGTCGGCAGCACCATCGTCCTCAACCGCATCAGCTCTGAGCTCGAAGCCACCCTCCGCGCCCGCGGCTTCGATGTCCTCCAACTCCCCCTCGACGAGTTCCTCAAAGCCGGCGGCGCCGCCAAATGCCTCGCCATGCGCCTAAACCCCACCCCCTCCGCCTAACACTCTCCGCGCGGCTCTACGCTGCATCTTCGCCTAAACCTGAGCATCCAATCCTCAGATAATTTCAAGCTGATTTCAGGCGTAGATTGGTACTGCTATGGCATTCAAGTGGGAAAAACTGACCGTCAAATCGCAGGAGGCCATCCAGGCCGCCGCAACCATGGCCGCAGAGCACGGCAATCCCGAAGTCCTGCCCCTGCACCTCCTCGCCGCCCTCCTCGAAGACCGTGAGGGCGTCGTCCTCCCCGTCCTCGAGGGCGCGGGAGCGCGTCCCCAGGAGCTACTGGCCGGCGTCAACGCCGCCATCGCCAAGCTCCCCAAAGTCTCCGGCGCATCCGCCCAGCCCAGCATGGCCCCCGCGCTGCAAAAGGTCCTCGACCGCGCCTCCAAAGAGGCCGACAACTTCAAGGACGAGTACATCTCTACCGAGCACCTCCTGCTCGCCCTCACCGAACAAAAAGACGACCCCGTCCGCGACGCCCTCGCGGCCATGGGCGTCACCCACGACTCCGCCCTCAAGGCCCTCTCAAGTGTGCGCGGCTCGCAGCGCGTCACCGACCAGAACCCCGAGGCGAAATTCCAGTCCCTCGAAAAATACGGGAAAGACCTCACCGACCTTGCCCGCAAGGGCAAGCTCGACCCCGTCATCGGCCGCGACGAGGAGATCCGCCGCGTGGTGCAGGTGCTCTCCCGCCGGACGAAAAACAATCCGGTGCTGATCGGCGAGCCGGGGGTCGGCAAGACTGCCATCGTCGAAGGCCTCGCCCGGCGCATTATCCAGGGCGACGTCCCCGAGATCCTCAAAGACAAGCGCGTCGTCGCGCTCGACCTCGCCAGCATGATCGCCGGCGCGAAGTATCGCGGTGAGTTCGAAGACCGCCTGAAGGCGATGCTGAAGGAGATCGAAGACTCCAACGGCGAAATCATCCTCTTCATCGACGAGCTGCATACTCTCGTCGGCGCCGGCGCAGCCGAAGGAGCCATGGACGCCAGCAACATGCTGAAGCCCGCGCTCGCCCGCGGTGGCCTGCGCGCAATTGGCGCGACGACTCTGAACGAATATAGGAAGTACATCGAGAAGGACGCCGCGCTGGAGCGCCGCTTCCAGATCGTCTTCGTCGGCGAGCCCAACGTCGAAGACACCATCGCCATCCTGCGCGGCCTACGCGAACGCTACGAGTCCCACCACAAAGTCCGCATCAAGGACTCCGCGATCGTCGCCGCGGCGACGCTCTCGCACCGTTACATCTCCGACCGCTTCCTCCCCGACAAGGCAATCGACCTGGTCGACGAGGCCGCCGCCGCGCTGGCCAACCAGATCGGCTCCGTCCCCACCGAGATCGACGACCTCGAACGCCGGGCGACGTCGCTTGAGATTGAGCAGGCGGCACTGAAGCGCGAGAAGGACGAATCCTCCCGCGAACGCATGCAGATCGTGCAGAAGGAACTTGCCGAGGTGCGCGAAACCGCCAAGGCCCTGCGCGCCCGCTGGCAGACCGAGCGCGGCGCCATCGGCCGCATCGCCGAGTTGAAGACGCACCTCGAAGCCCTGCGCTTCGAAGCCGAGGAACAAACCCGCAAGGGCAACCTGCAGCGCGCCGCCGAGCTCCAGTACGGCGAGATCCCCAAGGCCGAAGCCGAACTGCGCAAGCTGACTGAGACCACCGACGCCAAAGGGAAGAAATCCCCCAACCGCATGTTGAAGGAAGAGGTCGACGAAGAGGACATCGCCGCCGTGGTCTCCCGCTGGACCGGCATCCCCGTCTCCAAGATGCTCGAGGGCGAGATGCAGAAGCTCGTCGCGATGGAGGACCGCCTGCGCCAGCGCGTGGTCGGCCAGGATGCAGCGCTCACCGTGGTTGCTAACGCCATCCGCCGGTCTAGAGCGGGATTGTCTGATCCGAAGCGGCCGATCGGCAGCTTCATCTTCCTCGGGCCCACCGGCGTCGGCAAGACCGAGACCGCGCGCGCCCTCGCCGAGTTCCTCTTCGACGACGATTCCGCCATGGTGCGCATCGACATGTCCGAGTACATGGAGAAGCACGCCGTCGCCCGCCTGATCGGCGCGCCCCCCGGCTACGTCGGCTACGACGAGGGCGGCCAGCTCACCGAGGCCGTCCGCCGCCGGCCGTATGCCGTCATCCTCTTCGACGAGATTGAGAAGGCCCACCCGGATGTCTTCAACGTCCTCCTGCAGGTGCTCGACGATGGCCGCTTGACCGACTCCAAAGGCCGGACGGTAGATTTTAAGAACACCGTCCTCATCATGACGTCGAACCTCGGCGCGCAGCAGCTCTCGACCGCGTGGGCTGAAGGGGAAGAAGGCTTCGCCGAAGCCACCGAGCGCGTGATGGGCGTGCTGCGCGAGCACTTCCGCCCCGAGTTCCTC
>Ga0182018_10004252_pt1 | contig 12199 bp, 10 predicted proteins | sample 812P2MmetaG_FD_120490 | JGI IMG/M metagenome (GOLD analysis project Ga0182018, IMG submission 120490) | Permafrost microbial communities from Stordalen Mire, Sweden - 812P2M metaG | ecosystem: Environmental > Terrestrial > Soil > Wetlands > Permafrost | place: Sweden: Stordalen | collected...
CCGCCGAACTGGACCTTGGCCATGCGCATGCCGCGCTGATCGAACGTTTCTACCACCTTGCCGGGTATGGCCAAACACATGTCATTCTCCTCCGCGCAAACGCTCGTTTGCGATCACGGCTTGCCCCAGTGAAATGCCGCCGTCGTTCGCAGGCACTTGGGCATGTAGGAATACCCCAAAATCTTGACGCCGCAACTCTACCACCGTTCGACCCAGCAGGTACAGGTTTTGGAAAGTGCCGCCACTCAGGCAAACCCGGTCCACCCCGTCGCTGGCACGAATGCGGCTGCAGACATTCACAATGGCCGCGCTCAAAGTGTTGTGAAAACACGCGGATATCTCGCCGACTCTCCTGCCCGAGGAGATATCCTTGACCATCGCCGCGATGGTTGGCCGGAAATCGAGGATCAGGGGCTCGCCCTCCTCGATCTCGAACTCGTAGCGCTCGTCGATCCCCCGTTCCGCTGCCATTTCCAGGGCGATCGCTGCCTGGCCTTCGAACGTTACCTCCGAAGCCACTCCCAACATCGCTGCGACAGCATCAAAAAGCCGCCCGCACGAAGAGGTCTCCACCGTCTGAATCCGGCGGGAGAGCATGGTGTCGACCAGTGCAACTTGCCTCTCCTCAATCCCTTGGAAACACCTCAGGTCACCGGGTAGCTGCCGGCCAAAAGCATCTCGCAGGTAGCTAAGCGCCATGCGCCAGGGCTGCCGCACCGCTGCGTCGCCGCCCGGGAGCAAAACATTGCGCAGATGTGCCCGCCGCGCGAACCCCGCAAAATCCGCCAGTAGAAATTCGCCGCCCCATATCCTGCCATCGGTCCCGAAGCCGGTGCCGTCCATGGCCACGCCCAGAACACGGCCGCGCAGATGGTTCTCGGCCATACAGCTGGCGATGTGGGCATGATGATGCTGCACTCCAATCGTGCGCTCGATTCCTGAGGCCAGAGCCATGCGGGTGCTCATGTAGCCAGGGTGCAGATCATAAGCCGCCACGCGCGGCACGACCTTGAAAACGTGTTTGAGGTTGACCAGGGTCTCCTCGAAGAACCGCATCGTCTCGTAATTTTCAAGGTCCCCTATATGCTGGCTCAGGATGGCATAACGCCCTTTGGTCAGGCAGAAAGTGTTTTTCAGCTCCCCACCGAACGCGAGCACCTCTTCCAATTCGATTCCCAGATCGATGGTCTGGGGCACGAACCCGCGGGAGCGGCGCAGCACCCGTTCCTGCTTCTCAAAGGTACGAACGACTGAATCATCCACGCGCGTGGCAATGTCGCGGTTGTGCAGCAGGAACCAGTCCGCGACTCCGCCCAGCTGCAGTATTGCCTCGTGGTTGGCAATGACGATAGGCTCCTCGCTGAGATTGCCGCTGGTCATTACCAGGGCAGGGAACTGGGACTCCATTTGGGGCGAATCGCTGAATAATAGGTAGTGCAGCGGCGTGTAGGGCAGCATCACCCCAACGGTGTTATCTCCTGGAGCTATGCCGGGAGACAGCTCCGCCCCCGGCAGCCGCGGGAGAACGGCGATCGGCCTCCGCGGGTGCAGCATCGCGGCTTGCTCCTCGGCCGTTAGCTCACACAGCCTTTTGGCCGCCGCGAGATCCCGCACCATCAGCGCGAAGGGCTTGTGCGGACGCCGCTTGCGTCTTCGCAACTCCGCGACCGCGTCATCGTTGTTCGCATCGCAAGCCAGCAGAAAGCCGCCGAGCCCTTTCACCGCCAGGATCTTGCCCTCCCGCAGCAGCGCTCGTGCCTGGCGAATGATCGCTAGCGAGTCTTTGTCTGTAAACGAGCACGGAATCCACGGCGAGGCGGCGGGGGCCGCGATCAGGGCCAACGACGGCCCGCAAACAGCACACGCATTCGGCTGGGCATGAAAACGGCGGTCCTCGGGATCTTCATACTCCGCCTGGCAGGCACTGCACATGGTGAAGCCCGACATCGTGGTCGTCGCACGGTCATAAGGTATGTCGCGGATGATGGTGTAGCGCGGTCCGCAATGGGTGCAATTGGTGAACGGGTATCCGTAGCGCCGATTCGAAGGATCCCCAAAGTCGCGCCAGCAAGCGTCGCAAGTGCCCGCGTCGGGGGATACCAGGGCGAATTCGCCTATCTCCTCCCGGCTTCCAAGAATAGAAAAGGGGGCGCCGCCGCCGCCAGCTTCGATTTCAGAGACCGTGATCTGGGTGATCTCGGCAAGCTGCGGAGGATCGTTCCGCAACGTCTTGAGAAACCCATCAACCTTAGATTGGCCCCCTTCAATCTCGATGGTTACACCAGAAGATGAATTGAAGACATAGCCGGTCAAGTCCAGAGACTTTGCCAGCTTGTACACGAACGGACGGAACCCCACGCCCTGCACAATGCCTCGCACCTGAATATGCAGGCGTCTGACCGGCTCACCGGAGGGATTTACTGTCTCAGGGTCAGGTTTTCGGAGGCTGGGCATCCTCCGCATCATACTTGGACTGCCGACGTGATGGATTCACGTCTGAGGAGAAGGCAATGAAGGCACCGGCAGGTCAGAAGGCAAAGATGCTGGCAGGTGAATTGTATTTAGCCAGCGACCCGGAACTCGTAGCCGAGGACCTGCGGGCGCAGGATTTGCTCTTTCGCTTCAACGCGACTCGTCCCGACGCCGCGGATGAGCGGCGCGTGTTGCTGGTTGAGCTCTTCGATTCTTTTGCAACTGGCGCGGTGCTCAAGCCATCGTTCCGCTGCGACTACGGGCGCAATATCGCGATCGGTGCAGACACGTTTATCAACTATGACTGTGTCTTTCTGGATTGCAATCGGATTACCATCGGGCGCGAGGTGCAGATCGCCTCGAGAGTCCAGATCTATACGGCCACCCATCCACTGGAAGCCGCGGTGCGGCGCTCGGGTGTAGAGTTCGCGCTCCCGGTCGTGATTGAGGATGGAGTTTGGCTTGGTGGTGGGGCAATTATTTGCCCCGGCGTCACCATTGGGGAAAATACCGTGGTCGGCGCAGGCAGCGTGGTCACCCGAGACCTCCCCGCCGGCGTGCTGGCAGTTGGCAACCCATGCCGCGTTCTAAGGACTTTGTGATCACGCGGTTTCAGCTTTTTCTGTTTCCCGATGAGAAAGCTTGCGTTTAGATATGCAACTTCTGATAGGTTATTTGTACCCCTCTGTAGCGGATCTAACATCCTGGTTCTGAAAGGAGTGACCCATGATCTTGGGCATGACGCTGTCGACCTTTACTCTCTTCCATGTTGTGTTGAGCTTGGTGGGGATCGCTTCTGGATTCATCGTCGTTTACGGACTGCTTACTGGGAAACGACTTAATACCTGGAACGCAATATTCCTGGTGTTTACTGTTTTGACGAGCTTGACTGGATTCCTTTTTCCGTTCCATCACCTCTTGCCCTCCCATGTGGTCGGCATAATCTCGCTCGTGGTGCTCGCCGTTGCGCTCGTCGCGCGCTACCCGCTTCACATGCGCGGTGCTTGGGGGCGATTCTATGTTGTCTCTGCCATGTTGGCCTTGTACCTGAACGTTTTCGTTTTGGTAGTGCAGGCCTTCCTCAAGGTGCCGGCGTTGAAGGCCGCGGCCCCGACGCAGAAGGAGCCGCCATTCCTGGTCGCTCAAATCGCAGTCATCGCGCTTTTCGTCGTGCTCACCGTTCTCGCGGCCCGGAAGTGTCACCACGAGCCCGTGCTGACCGCCTGAGGTCACGAGGCAAGGTTGTTCTCGAAGCATTCGAACCCGCGAATCAAGTGTGGTCTTTGAAGGGGACGGCCTTCAGGTCGTCCATAAAGGCCACAGAATTAGCGCGGCTTTACAGACTGCAGAAAAACACTATCAATGGAGGGTACGGGCTTCAGCCCGTACGTAGACCGAACAAAATCATTGGGCCTTTAGGCCCTGAGGGAATGCTCTTCAGTACATCTCGGCCCAAAAGCTGCTCTCAGGGGCTAAAGCCCATTGTTCTTGCTTCCTTTAGGTACGGGCTGAAGCCCGTACCCTTCATTGATAGTGTTTTCCGCAGCCTGTTTAGCCGCCTAGGGACTTGCCATCTACTCATTTAGAGCTTCTTTAGAGCGCTGCTATTCCGGTCAGGCGATCGGATTGGTGACGTTCCGTCCAGTTCCTCGCTAACGCCAATAATAAAAATGCGCAAAGACGAGCGCTAGCATCTTTAGTCTTGGAGACTACTTCTATGGATCCGCAAGAAAACAGGCCCACCTTCGCTCGTTTTAATGTGAGTGAGATTGCAAAGTCCTTTCCCGAAACGGCCGATACAATGCTCCTGGACACATACCTCACTCGTGAGGAAGCAGCCAGTGCCCGCGTCTTTCGGGTCTATCGAGGTACCCCGGCGCACTATCATGCAACCTGCGACGAATACCTCTATGTAGTGTCTGGCAGAGGAACATTTTGGATGGGCGATCCCTCCAACGCAGGCGAGTTTGCCCCTGGGCACCTCCTGTTTTTCAAGCGCGGAATCGTCCACTCCCTGCCCGAGATTCTCGAAGGACCAATCGTCTTCCTGTCGGTCGATACACCCAGGCGGGAGCCCAAGGATGTCATCTTCGTCAATCCTGAGGATGGTACTCCGGAGACCTTCGTTCATGAGCGCCCACTGCTCTGTGACCCCAATCCCGGCGAATCCGTGGCATGATTAAACGGTCAGGTAAGGGGACATGATAAGGCTAAAAGAGGCCACTCGTTCGTGGCTCATGATCATGCACGGCGTTGCGATGGTGGCGCTGGGGTTGGAGCTCTTCTACATCCGTGAAGCGATGACCAACCGGTTCTACGATGTGTTTGGATTCGCTCTGGCCATGTTGTTGGTCGCTGCGTCTCTGCTTTTTATCGCTGTGTTGGATTGGATTTGCGCTGCCGGTCTTGGTTCTCAACAGGCATCCAAACTTCGCTGGCTTTTGATTGTGAGCACCGTCGCCGCCGCGAGCAGCGTTTTCTTGTTGCTCGATGCCCGCTCGACCGTTCAACTGCTGTGCTATTTCCTCGCGCTTTATTCGCTCCTGCTCGGCATCGGAAAAGTCTTCCTCGCCAGGTACTGGAAGGGTACACCGGGGGAGCAGGTGGGGATGTATATTCTCGGCGGTCTATCCATAGCTTTCAGCGCACTCCTGGTTCTGGTCGCCGGCCAGGATGAACGGACCGCTCTAGCCGTGGTCGCTGGTTATTCCCTATTCGTGGGTTTGCTGATGCTGTTCTCCACCTACTTTCTGCAACAGCAGATGGCAAAGACGATCGCACCCCTTCCCTAAGCGATATTTTCTTCGATATTAATGAGTGTATACTCATTATAGCGAGAGAGAGAGATGGCGAGACCGCAGAGCGAAGACAAACGCAACGCAATTCTGTCGGCCGCGACCGAAGTGTTTGCGCTGCGAGGCTTGGGCGCTCCGACCTCGGCAATCTCCAGCGCCGCCGGCGTGGCAGAGGGCACTCTCTTCACCTATTTCAAGACCAAAGATGAGATGGTGAACGCCCTCTACCGCGAGATCAAGCTTGAATTGGCGGATGCGATGATGTCTGGCTTTCCCCGCCGCGCCAGCATACGGAACCGTTTGCAGCACGTATGGAATAGCTATACGGGATGGGGAATCGCAAATCCTAAGCAGCAGAAAGTTCTGCAGCAGATGGGGGTCTGGAGCGGTCTTACCGAAGAGTCGAAGCGTGCGGGAACTGCTCCATTCCTCGAAATTGAGAAGACCGCCGAAGCTGCGGTGGCGCAGCACGTCTTTCAGGACTTGCCGCTGGAGTTTATTGCCGCGGCTATGAGCGCGCTGGCAGACACTACGATGGAGTTTATGCGGCGGCAACCGAAGCAGGCGTCCAGGTATCAGAGTACAGGTTTCGAGATGCTTTGGGCTGCGGTTTGCCGAAAGAAATAATTTTCCTGAATCATAATGAGTGCCCAATCACTCATATAGCGAGAAGGAGTCCCTGCTATGAAGATTTGGACAGTCGCAGATATACCATCCCAACGCGGCAAGCTGGCAGTCGTAACCGGAGCTACCGGAGGACTTGGATACGAGACAGCGCTCGCGTTGGCGAGTGCCGGAGCCGAAGTGCTGGTCACCGGCAGAAACGCGGAGAAGGGCCGCGTGGCGATGGAGCGGATCAAGCGCGCTGTGCCTTCCGCGAAGGTGCGCTTCGAGATGCTCGATCTTGCCAGCCTGGCGTCCGTGAGAGCATTCGCCGCAAGGATGATCGCGCGCGGCCAGCCGTTGGATCTGTTGATCAACAATGCCGGCGTAATGGACTTGCCGGCACGGCGGTTGACCGAAGATGGATTCGAGATGCAATTTGGAACCAACCATCTGAGCCACTTTGCTTTGACAGGTTTGCTGCTGCCGTTGTTGGGTAGAGCCGAAGCGCCGCGAGTGGTCAATGTGAGCAGCCTGGCGCATCGCGGAGGCAAGATCGATTTCGATAACCTGCAGGCCGAGCTTAAGTACAAATCCTGGCCTGCGTACCAGCAATCGAAGTTAGCGAATCTACTGTTCACCTTCGAGTTGCAGCGGCGTAGCGATGCCTACGGGTGGGGAGTAATGAGTAACGCGGCGCACCCGGGATACGCGCGCACGGACCTGATCCCAAACGGACCGGGAACGGGCGGTGTGAAGGGAATGCTGGCCAAGATTTTCGGTTCCTTCATGAGCCACTCGGCCGCGGACGGAGCCCTGCCCACGCTATTTGCAGCGACCTCTCCAGCAGCTGTCCCGGAGGGGTACTACGGCCCCAACGGCTTCTATGAATTGAAGGGTCCAGTGGCGCCCGCCAAAGTATTTCCGCAGGCGAAGGATGAGGGTGTGGCGCGGAAGCTATGGGCGGTCTCGGAGCAGCTTACCGGCGTGACATGGCCTGCTGAAGGTCAAACCCCCGCCGTTGCCACTGGTTCGGCGAAAAGGAAAGCATAAGAAACCCATGAAGGTTCTGCTCTTTGGCGCCAGCGGGATGGTGGGTCAGGGTGTGTTGCGCGAGTGTCTCCTGGACCCGGATGTCGAACGAGTGCAATCGGTTGGCCGGTCCCCCACCGGCGTCCATCAGCAGAAATTGCGCGAGACGGTACATCGCGATCTATGGCATTACTCGGAGATCGAAGCCGATCTGTCGGGCTTTGATGCGTGCTTCTTTTGTTTGGGGGTGTCTTCCGCGGGAATGAAAGCAGAAGAGTACGAGCACATAACCTACGGCATAACTCTGGCTGCGGCCGAGACGCTATGCCAGCTCAACCCCCAGATGAGATTCCTTTACGTCTCGGGTGCGGGCACCGACAGTACAGAACAAGGCAAGAGTATGTGGGCACGCGTGAAGGGAAGAACGGAGAACGCCCTTCTGCGCCTCCCGTTCGCAGCCGCTTACATGTTCCGGCCCGGCATAATTCAGCCGGTTCATGGAGTGAGATCGAAGACCCCCGCCTACCGGGTCTTCTACACAATCACCAAACCACTGCTGCCGCTCCTCCGATTCATGTTTCCCAACCATGTCTTGACAACCGAGGAGATTGGACAGGCTATGCTGACAGTCGCCCGATCGGGTTACCCCAAACATATTCTTGAGAGTAAGGATATTCGGGCTGTTCTCCATCCGTGATCGCAGCCGTCACGCCGCAGCTGTTTCTTCACGCTCGATGCGGTTAAGTATTTTAGGCACCAGAGCTGTATACGAGCCTGCCGTCTCGCTTTGCGGTACGTGCACATCTTTTTTCGGCGTCTTGTCGTGGATAACTTGACAACCGCACCGTCGAGCGAAAATTATTCTTGTCGTCATGTTTGCCATACAAGTAGGCATACCGCCTACCACGCCGGAGATTGCCGAGCACCTGCTGCGCTGCTGTCGTGACATCTCGCTCTCGCTCGGACTGCACGCCAAGAAGAGGCCACATACCCTGTCACCATTTCAGCAGCATTACCATAGCTAGAGGGTTAAAATTTGTCATCCCGACCGGGGCATACCCGGGTTTCCCAGCACGCGGCTAGCGTAGAGCAGATATGGAAAGAACGTCCATGTCCGCATAGTCCTGATTCTCTCCGCCCATCCCCCAACAGAAGCTATAGGCTCGCGTGCCCACTCCGGCGTGGATGGACCATCCGGGAGAAACCACCGCCTGATGGTCCTTCATGATGATATGGCGTGTCTCCTCGGGCGGCCCCATCAGGTGAAACACAACGGCATCCTGGGCAAGATTGAAATAGAGGTAGACCTCGGAGCGCCGCATATGTGTATGCGGCGGCATGGTATTCCAGGCGCTTCCGGCATGCAGGTGGGTTACGCCCATCACCAACTGGCAACTTCTGACGCCGCCGAAATAGATGTACTTGCAAACCGTCCTTAGGTTGCAAGTATCTGCGCTCCCGATTACGGTCGGGTTAGCCTCATCTTTGCGCACCAGGGCTACCGGGTAAGCGGTGTGCGCCGGATAGCTAAGGAGATAGAAGATAGCCGGCGACGATGGATCCTTCGATTCGAAGCTGATATCGGCATTGCCTCTGCCGATGTACAGGCAGTCAAGATTCTCCAGCCCATGGCGTTTGCCGTTTACGTTGATGGAGCCACTTCCACCGATGTTCAAGGATCCCAACTCCCGCCGCTCAGTAAAATACTCCGCGCGAAGAGCGGCATCCGCCGGCAGGGCAAGTGGGCCTCCAGCCGGCGCCGCCATGCCCACGACGGTGCGGTCGAGATCGACATAAGCCAAATGAAGCGCTCCCGGCTCATACAACGAATCGATCAGGAACGTCTCCCGAATCTGCGCCGTGGTCATCTGCGGATAGCGCACGGGGTCGGCCAAAAGATAAGTCTGCATCTATTCTCCTCACCAAGGGTCAAAGACTTCCCCTACTGACTGCTCCAGCAGGAGAAGAAGTTTCACGCGGGACCTGCTTTACAAGCCAATTCACCAACTCCATGGCTCCGCCGAAGTTGTCATATTCCGTAGGAAGGTTTCGCCCATCCGTGTATTCGTTGTAGATCCAAGGATCGACCACAGCGAAAACGGTGCCTTTGCCGTATTTCGCCGTGGCCATCAAAATATCCCCCTTATCTTGCAGCAGAGAAACGGCGGGAGTTTTGAGGGATATCGTGCAGGTGTCCTTCATGAAGAACGTGTGCGGATGGTGAAACAGCAGCCCAGCGCCGGCCACAGGAATCCTGCCCATGTCATGGTCGTTTCCAATCACGTGGTGGCTGAGCACGTCGTTGAAATGGATGCCGAAAAGGTCCGCAAGCTGGTCCAAATGTTCTATGTCCCCGTTGGCAGGATCGTTCGCCATAAGAACGAGCACGCCTCCCAGCTTTACCCATTGTGCTACCTGCCGGGCATCCTCGGGCTGCAAATAGTGAGGGTGCGGATTCTTGACCGGGATGTCCGGAGACGCGATGATGTAGAACTGTGCGCTGTTCAGTTTCTCTGTGGTCGGCGCGCTGTAAAGTGTGTCTGTGGCGACCCCGTGGCTGTGGAAGACGTGCCCTAAAAGAGAAAAGCCATCGTTGCTGAAATCGTCCCACTTATAGTGGAAGTACTCTTGCTGTCCGGCAGCGTTAGCCCGCTGCTGGCTATTAAACCAGGCGTCCACCACGGCCCTTTCACCACGACCTGAAGAGGCGATGGGCGCGACCTGCATCTCGCTGGCCGCGAGGAGAAATGTGCCGATGCCCTTCGGATCATTGCTAACGACGGGAGCGGTCACATAGTAGGAGTAACTCCCGTCCCGGTAAGGAGTGCCTCCAAGACCGATGCCCTTGACCGTTCCCGTGAAGGTCACCGACCCATCCGCCTCATCCTTGATAAATTGCTTATTGATTCCCTGCCACGCCAGCGCGGCGTTGCGGGAGTAGTGCGCCGGCAGGTAGGAAAGCCGAACTCCCTTCGCCAGCGCATAGGTAAACATGCACGCGGCTGAAGACTCGAAGTAGTTGCCTTTAGCTCCTGGCTGGTTGAGCACCTGATACCAGAGGCCCGTTCGCCCATCCTGGTATCGCGCCACGGAGGCAGCCACGCTGTTCAGAATGGTTAACAACTTGGCCCGGCCGGGATCGTCTTGACGGTAATATGGCAAGGAGTCAACCAGCGCCATCATGTACCAGCCAATGCCTCGCGCCCAAAAGATTGAAGACAGACCGGTTGTCTTGTTCGCCCAAGCCTCCATCTTTGAAGCATCCCACGCGTGATAGAGCAGCCCGGTCTTAGGATCCCGGGCATGTTCGTCGATCAGCACAAACTGCCGGGTAATATCATCGAAGTCGCGCGGCTCCTGGAAAGTGGACGCATATTCGGCGTAAAAGGGCTCGGCCATGTAAAGCCCATCGAGCCACACTTGATCGGGATAGATCTGCTTGTGCCAAAACCCGTCAAAGCGATTCCTCGGCTGAGTAGAGAGTTGCTTTCGCAGCAGCGCGGCTGCCGTGTAGTATTTCGGCTGCCGCGTCACCCGGTACAAAAGAAGAAGCTGGCGCCCGAGCAGAATATTGTCGAGAGAATTCTCCTGTAGACGATACGTCGGGATCGATCCATCCGCCGAGAGCAGTTGATCGATACACTGCTTCACATAGCGGTAATAGTCCGCATCCGCCGTGTCATACCACAGCGCGTCCATCCCGTTCAAGAGCGTGCCGAGCTCGTAGTTCCACCTCACGGACGTGCCCGGTTGTGGGGGCTCACCCTGCGGCCAACGTTGCATCACTGTGTGTGCCAACCGAGCGGCCAAATCGGGCGACATCTCCTGCGCATGGCCGGCTGCCGGCCAGCACACTATCCAGAACCAGAAAATCGCCGTAAGAGCGAATGCAAAGGAATGGAGACCTTGCGCCATGCTCCGCGGGCTCGGTATAGACCCATGGGAGATTTGGTCCCTTCGCGGCGGGTAGGGACTGAGAGAACGCGTCATCTTAATGGCCTCAACTTCCAGCAAAGAAACACCATCACGAGAATCACCGCACGAAATGCATTCCTCGACTCTGTGAGGTTAATGTAGCAGGGCAGCGGCGGCCCACAAGACGGGAGCCTGCCCGTGGAAGTCGCCCGTTTTGCGTTGCCGCATCAGGTAATACTGCAAATCATTCTTTTTGTTGGTGCCTTCGCAAACGCTGGTTACGTTGTCATTCTGGTCGACATAGCCGACCAGTGCCAGCCAGCCTCTTCGTGCCGCCGGCCCATAGGTTGCATCATCCAACCAGCCATTTTTGACCCCCGTGATCATGGCGAAGGTAAACATTCCGGTGGATGAACTCTCAGGCCATGCCTCCTCATGATCAATGAGCTGACGCCACGTCCCGTCTTTGCTCTGATACTGCAGCAGAGCCTTCATCATCTTTTGATAGCCTGCCAGGATACGGACGCGATACGGGTCGTCCTGGGGCAACGCGCGCAGCATTTCCGCCATGCCGGCGGCTACCCACCCATCTCCCCGGCCCCAGAAAAACGGAACGTCCGGTGCGTGATAAAAGAGTCCGTTGGGTTGTTGGAGTTTGTCCAGATAGGCGGCCATCTCCAGTGCTGCGCGGTCGATGTATTTGCGATCTCCGGTGGCGCGATATGCCTCTATCTGCAGCATCGAGAGCATATACATGTCGTCGATCCAGAAGCGGCTTTCCGCAGACAATCCATCACTTGTCGGCGCCTCCCACTGCCTGTCGGCAAAGACCTTGCCGAAGTTTAGATACTTTGCATCTTTGGTTTGCCGATAGATCTCGAGCGGTACCACACCGAAGATCTCGTCATCGACATGCCGGCGCTGTGGAACCAGTGCGCCCTCGGCAGAGGTCATCAACGGATCGAAACGGGCCACCAGCTTAGCTGCCAATGCTTTGTCGCCTGCGGCTTCTGCAAACGAGAGCGCGCCGAACCACGCGCACACCTCGGGATAGATGATTGGCTGAGGTCCCTGGTGCTGACTTGTCTGGTGCGGGCTGACGACAAAATGCTCCGCCACGCGCTTACCGACTTGCTGTGGCGACATTCCTTCCGGCCAATTCGAGAACGAACTTGATTGCGCGGCACCTGAACCCAGGCCCGCGAACAGCACAATTGAAGCTACCACCACGAACCTAAGACCTGGATGCCTCGATCGCACCTGGACGTCCCCTATCTGAATTGCAACACCGGGCTCTCCCGGCGAACGCTTTATTGAGCCAAACGCGCGGGCCGGGCCTTGCTCTAACACTTCCCCACGGTGAACTGATAGAAAGCAACTGC
>Ga0182018_10004253_pt1 | contig 12196 bp, 8 predicted proteins | sample 812P2MmetaG_FD_120490 | JGI IMG/M metagenome (GOLD analysis project Ga0182018, IMG submission 120490) | Permafrost microbial communities from Stordalen Mire, Sweden - 812P2M metaG | ecosystem: Environmental > Terrestrial > Soil > Wetlands > Permafrost | place: Sweden: Stordalen | collected...
AATCCCAATCCTGTGGACGCGGCACCGTCCAACCAGACCGCACAGCGCACGCTTCAAGTGGTGCCTCTGATGTCCCAGTCGAGTTTCGTCGGCGGCATCGATGTGGCCACCGCGATCGCCGATTATCCGGCCGCCTATACCAACCAGCAGACGGGCCAGGTCGATCCCAACGAGGTTTACCGGGCGGTCATCGCCCCTCCCCCGACAGACGGCACCGGCGCCCTTCTTGCCGAGGATCCGGTCGTCGCCAGCAGCCGCATGTACAATGGCGCCTCCATCGTCGTCACCATAACCCAGCAGACGCCCGGCACCCCGAACAGCGGAACCGGGGGCAATGTGACCGTCGAGGTCGGCACGGCCGCCGATCCGAACTACTACGTCTCAAACGGAATCATCAGCCAGGCCCAGGCCAATTCGTTCATCGGCACGGCCCCCGGCGGCGGGACCGTGGGGGCGGCCACCCGGGTGGCCACCGTCAACAAGCGTGAGGAAGCTGCGAACGGGACGGGCGGCGTCAACCTTACGACCGTCGACATTGGCGCCTTGAACACCGTTTTGGCCACCGACCTGCCCGCAAACCCCACGACCCTTGGAAACAACTACAACGGCCTGGTGTACATCTACGACAACTCCAACAACACGAACGCGCCGCTTGCCTATAGCAGCTCACCCCCGGTCAACAGTGCCAATTCCCTGAACGCGATTCTTCTGGTCAATGGCTCGACGACGCCCGCCTACAATGACTCGAGCGGAAATCCGCTGGGCTTTTCCATCGCCTCCAACAACGGCATCTATGTCCAGGGTGACTACAATACCACCCAGATCACCGTCAACGGGCAGTCGCAGAACAACCCGGCGGCGATCATGGGCGACGCCGTGATCGCGGTGTCCGAAGCGTTTTCGTCGGCGACGTCCAGCGATCCGATCGCCCAACGCGTGGCCATGCCGAGTTCCGACAGCCCCCTCACGCCGGCTTCCGCGGGCGGCAGCACCACAGGCATGACGATCAACGCGGCGATCCTGACCGGAAACACGGCCTCAACGACGACCGGAGGTCCGACCGGCGACGGCTACAACAGCGGCGGCGTCCAAAACCTCGTGCGCATGGAGGAGGACTGGTGGAGCGGTCAGCTCACCCTGACGCTCGACGGGTCCCTGGGCCAGCTGTTCGCATCCGACTATTTCACGGGACCGTACCTCGGAAACGCCTTCCAGACCTCGATCAGTGACAAGGTCTACGTCCAACCCGGCACCCGCGTCGTGAAATTCGATTCGAACTTCCAGCAGCACGCGCCGTCAGGAACGCCGACGACGACCGGATTCGCCCGCGGCGATTTCTTCTATTGGTGACATATTCGCGCGGGTAACCTAAGTGGAGGGCGGTGAAGTCCCCCCCTTTGGCGCCCCGCACGAACGGAGCCGTGCGGCTCGCGTGGATTGATCAGCTTCGGACGCTCGTCATCGTGCTGGTCGTCAACGTGCACGCGTGCGTGACCTACAGTCATCTCGGGCGGTGGTATGTGATTGAGCCCCCCGAGCCATCGCCCCCTGCAAAACTGGCGTTCCTTTTCTGGGAGGGCCATCTCCAGTCGTTCTTCATGGGAATCCTGTTCCTTATCGCGGGCTATTTCGCCCAGGGATCGATCGAGCGCCGGGGAGCGTCGGGATTCGTGCGGGAACGCCTGGTGCGCTTGGGTATGCCCACCCTCTTGTACATGGTCGCGCTCCATCCGCTCATCGTGTTCGCGATCAACCCGGACGGAGCGGACCGCCGCCCCCGTTTCGGGGCCTACATGAGTTACCTCGTGAGGGGACAGTTCCTGGACGGAAGCGGTCCAATGTGGTTCGCGGCGGCGCTGCTCATTTTTTCATGCGCGCTCGCGGGATGGCGGGCGGCCCGTCCGGCGCCCCTGCGCGAAAAGCCCCCGGCCGGCCGCGTCCCGAGCCTGACCCGGATCGGAGCATGGGTGCTCCTCCTGGTCGCGGCCACGTTCCTCACCCGGACGGTCCAGCCGGTCGGCACCGCGATCCTCAACACGCAGCTGGGCTACTTCCCCCAATACATCATGGCGTTCGGCGCCGGGGTCGCGGCCTCGCGCGGCGCGTGGCTTCAGCCGATAGCCCGATCCGCGCTGGCGCGCCGCGCGGGTTGGCTGGGGCTGACGCTTGGCCCCCTGGCCCTCGGGGCCGTGCTGGTCGCCGGGGGGCTGTTGAAGGGCGAAGGTACGGCGGATTTCACCGGGGGCTGGCATTTCGCGGCGCTCGGGATCGCAACCTGGGAGCAGGTGACGGGCTTCGCGCTTGGGCTGGGGGCGCTGGCCTTTTGCGCAGGAAATCTCGACGTATCGACGCCCTTGTCGCGCTGGCTATCTGAGCGTTCATTCGCCGTTTATGTTTTTCATCCCGTGATCCTCGTCGCCTTGACGCTGGCGCTGCGCCCCCTCGCCGGCGACCCGTTTCTAAAGGTGGCGCTCCTCACTGCGGCCGGTCTCGCCGGAAGCTACCTGGTGGCGGATGTCGCGCGGCGCATACCCGGCCTTCGGACCATCCTTTGAGCGAGCTGCCGGGCGCCGGGCGTCCATTTGCATTTGGAACCTCCGCCATGTATCTTTTGTCATCCTTCGACGTCTTAACCCTACCTACGCCATGAATGCCAAGACGCTTCTGCTCCTTCCCGCCGCGATCGTCCTGGGCGCGCCCACCGCCACCCGGGCCTATGTTGGATTTGGATTTAATTTTGGGATCCCCCTCTATTTTCCGGCCCCGGTCTATTCGAGACCTGTCGTCTACCAGGCGCCCCCAAGGGCGATGGCGGAGCTGGTGACCCCGGCTCCGGGCCCCGGCTATGTCTGGCTGGCGGGCCACTGGTCGTTTTACGGAAACAACTGGGCCTGGGTGGCCGGTCACTGGGACCTTCCCCCGTCGCCGAGCGCGCTCTGGGTCGCCGGCCATTGGGTCCAGGGCAGTACCGGATGGATCTGGGTGGACGGGGCCTGGACGGCCGGCACACCGCCCGCGCCCCCGCAACCGCCCTCGGCGCCCGCCAGCACGGAACCCTCAACTCCGCCCCCTGCGCCGCCGACGGCCTATTCGGTCCCCGCTCCCTCCACGCCCGCCCCGCCGGCCCCCGAGATGGTCGACGGCACGGTCGTCACCGACGATCCCCCGGCTCCGATCGCCGAATACATTCCGGTCGCTCCTGATCCCGCCTTCGCTTGGATCGGCGGCTATTGGGGATGGCGCGGCGGCTGGTTCTGGAATGCCGGTCACTATGCCCGGCCGCCCTTCAGAGGCGCTGCCTGGGTTTCCGGCGGATGGGCCCACGGCGGACGCGGTTGGGCCTGGCACGGCGGACGCTGGCGCTGAGCGCCCCGGCCCGCGACCGTGGCGGGCGGCAAGATTAGACTTGTCTAATATTAGGTGTTAATTTCGGTTCGCGGGCATGACCCGGGCCGAGTACGCGCGCTACATCCTGCGGAGGCTCCTCGAGTCCCTCCTGGTTGCCATCGGCGCGGCCGCGCTCGCCTATTTCCTGCAATGCTCGGGCGAGCTCCGGCCGTTCCATTGGGAATCGTCCTGGGCCTCCCCCGCTTCGCTCTCCCTGGCCGGCCGCGTCCTCGTCTGGATCGATTGGTGGACTTGGCCCGTAGCTTCGTCCCTGCTGGCCCACGTAATCCTCGGTCCCAAGCAGACGAAGCCCGTCTACCGCAAGATTCCCGGCGCCATGTACGCCTATGCGGGAGTGGCCGTCGACCGCAATGCGGGATGCCGCGGCGGCTGCGTGACCGGGGCGACGGGCTCGGGAAAGACCCTCGCCTGCATCGTCCCGAGGCTTCACTCGCTCTGCGTCAACGAATGCGGGACGGAGCGCGAGGAATGGCGAGGAAGCCCTGCCCAGCGGGAATTCGAACGGGTAAGGGAAAGGCACCGTGTCCAAGCCCGGGAAGACGGCGATCGGATCCAAGCCCTTTCCGCCGCGCACGCCGCGGCGGAAAGGCGCCATCATCGGCTCCGCGCCGGCCGGGGTTCGGCGCCGAACGGCGCCTCCGAACCGGCAGAGGAGAGCGTCCTCGCAGACCTGGAGGCACAGATGGGACGGATCCGCCACCTTGGCGAGCGCCGCAACCAGACGCTCCAGAACGCCGCCGACGCCTGCCGCGCGGTCCGGTACCGGATCCCGCCTTGGGGCGGATTTATCTGCGGCGAGAAAGGCAACGAATGGCAGACGATTCAATCCCTCCTCGGCCAGCATGGCCGCGCGGAGGACCTGTGCCTTCTTCGCACGCGCCCGGGCGACGGAGCGGGCGGGTGGTCCGCTCCCGTACGGTTCAACCTCCTCTCGATGGACGAGGTTCCCGCCGACACCTACGCCAAGATCATCGTCGACACCGGCCTGTCGGTGGAGGAGGCCGCGACGCGCGATGAATTCTTTGTGCCCCAGGCTCGGGACAAGATTGCCTGGGGGATCCGTCTGGCCCGCTCGGTGCGGGCCGCCTCGCCGCGGTCGCCAGCCGAAGCTGGACCGAGCCTGCTCACGCTGTTCGACATCCTCACCGTGCAGGAAAGCTACCGGCGGTACCTCCTTCGGTGTTCGGCTGCCCAGCCCGGCCTTCTGGAATGCGGCGCTTTCCGAGAGGCGAGATTCCAGCTGGAGAACAACTATTGGAACCAGCCGCCCGACCAGCTCGGAGGCGTGCGCAGCACGCTGTACAATTTTCTGGTTCCCTTCGCCGAGCCGGAAATCGCGGAGGTTTTCTGTTCGGACAGCACGTTTGACCTTCGGGACATCCGACGCGGCAAGGTCGTCTGTCTCGCAATTCCGCAGAAATTCGCCGTCCAGCGCCGCTATGTGGCCACGTTCCTGAAGACCCTGGCGTACCAGGTCATCCTCGAGCGTTTTGACCGGCAGGCGGACCATCAGGACTGGACGCATCGAAATGTCATCCTCGTCGAGCAGGACGAATGGCAGCGCCACGCTGTCCGGGCGGATTGCGAAGCCGATGTCGTCCGTGAGGCGCAAGGGGCCGTTTATGCGGCAACCCAATCCCAAAATGCGGTCTGGCTGAAGCTCGGCGGGCGGGAAAAGGCGGCGCCTCTGATCGCCAACCTCCGAAACCGGTGGATCTGCCAGGCCGCCACCGAGGAATGCGCCGAAGAGAGCTCCAACCTGATCAGCGGCCGAATCTCGCGGGACGTGTCCTACTCCAGGGGCCAGGGCAACCGCACGACCAACGTGTCCTTCTCGGAACGGCCCTACCTGCCAAGGCGGGAGCTGCGGAATCTCCCACCGTTCCATGTCATCTTTGTTCCCGCCGAAGGCCGCTGGCTTTACCGGAAATGCATCGCGATGCCTGCGACGCCCGACGGGAGGATTCCGCCGTGGTGGTTCGGGGACTGGAACCCACTCCACTGGGTCGCCCACGTTCTTGCGCTTCCGGAAACCATCGGCGGAGTCAGGGTGCATCCGGGCGCCGCCTTCGTCGCGCCCTGGCGGGCCAGCGCGCCGCTGCGCGCGCAGGTGTACCACCTGCTGGGCCTCGATGGAACCTTCATCGTCCTCCGCGGAATTCGCTCGCGGGCGGCCACGAAGGCCTCAGGAGCCTCCAACAAATAAATCGCTAACTATCATTTTTAGACTTGTCTAATATTTGGAGCCGCGCATTTCATGCCGCATGGACACAACCGTAGCACGAATCCGCGGCCAGAGTCGCTTCCCTGCGGCGATCACGTCCTTGGGAAGGACCGGCGCAGTAACTCCCCAGCCTTGAGGATGTCCAGGCCATGGAACGATCGACCTACCCCTTCCCGCTGGCGGCCCATTCAAGCCACCATTCCCTCTACCACCGGTTCCTGTTGGGCGCCGATGCCTCCGTCCTCGCGCCGTTTCCAAAGCCCTATTGCATCGGCGCACTTTCCGGTACGCTGCGCCGGCTGACGCAAAACCTCAATCTTCCGCGGTGGCGGAAACTCTATCACGGCGCCCTGCCTTGGGTCGAGGGCTTCGGTCCCGAACACTACGACCTCGGCCAGGTCGCGCCCCACCGCCCCCTTCCCTCCGAGTACGGCAGGCCCGTCCGAAAAATTGCCGCCTTTGATTTTGTCCAGATAGCCGATCCGTCCCTCTCCGCGCTAGCGCTCGTGGCCGGCGACCGGCGGGTGCTCGAGCGGTTCATCCTGCTGGCTGACGATTTCTGCCTGCGCCTCGAGGCGGGTGCCCATTCGCGGAGCCCGGGACCATCGGGTTCTCGCGCGACCGGGCGCGTGCTCGCCGGTCAGTTTGCCGAGCCCAACAACCGCTGGCTCATGCCGTTCCTGCACGTGCACTCGCGCGTGCTCAATTTCACCTCCTTCGAGGCCTCGCCGGAACGGCTCACGTGCATCGATTCCGCCGCCCTGGCCCGCGCCGGCGAGCGGGCGAGGCGCCATTGGACAAGCCAACAGGCTGAAATCTTGTCGGATTTAGGATACCGCGTGGCGTCCTCCGGCGCAGACGCGCAGTCGCTGCGGGTCGACGGGGTTTCAGGAAAACTCGTCGCCGCAATGGAAGCGCCGCGCATCGCCGTGCTGCGCCTATTAGAGAAAATGATTTCCGGGGATCGGCCGCCCTCCTTCGAACGGTTCAGCTCCGAGCTACCCCCCGCGGTGATCGCCGCGATGGCCGAGCAGCTCGAATCGATCCTTGCGCCTTCGCTCTCCTATCACAAACCCGCCAAGATCGGGCTGCCGCCGGAGGGGCCCTGGCGGGGCGCGGTCCGCGGGCACCTGCGCCAAACCTGCCCGAAGGAGCTCGCCCTGGTGGATGCCTCGGCCGCACGGGCCCGCGCAACCCTTTTCGAGGCCGCGATTTTCGCCGCCCCGCCCACTGATACCTCCCATTGCCACGCGCCATCGATCGAAGCGCTCGAGGCTCGACTCCAGCTGCCAACCGATCCGGAACTCGGCGCGTTCGTCGAGCAACGAGAGCCCGGGCGAACGGCGCCCATCTGGCTCGTCGACGAGTTCGAGGAAACGCTTCGGGAGGTGAATGAGCGGCTTGTCAGGGTGGGTCTCGAGGATCCCCTTGTCTCGCTGCGAGGGCAGCTGGCCGCGATCGACCATGCGCCCGAGGGCGCCAGTCTCGATCAGCTGCGCCAGGCCGCGGCGTTCCTCGACGTGGAACTCGGGCGCAGGGCGAGGGACCATTCCAGCGATTCAGGCTGGAACCGGAGGCAACTTGTCTGTCTTGAGGAACTCTTTGAGAACGCCTCCCTGACGTCCAGGGTCTGCGAGCGGGAGATTGGGGGGCGCAGCCTTTGAGCGCCCCGCACGAACCTCCCGTCATCGGCTGGCCGGAACAGCGCGGGCTTGTGGACTTCGGAGGCGACCTATGGCGGGTCAAGGACGCCTGTGAAGGAACGGTCATTTTTGGAGGCACCGGTTCCGGCAAGACCTCGGGCAGCGGACGCGCGCTCGCGACGGCCTTCCTCGCGGCCGGCTTCGGGGGCCTGGTGCTGTGCGCCAAACCCGAGGAGCCCGATTTGTGGCGCAGTTACGCCGCGGAAATCGGGCGGGAATCTGACCTCGTCATGTTTGGCGGCGGCGGCCGGGACGGCTTTAACTTCATGCGCTACGAGTCCCTGCGATCCGGCGCAGGCGCGGGTCTGACGGAAAACCTGGTCAATCTCTTCATGGAGGTCGCGTCGATCGGCGCTGGAAACGCGGGCGGGCGCGGCGGAGATCCCTTTTGGGAACGGGCGATGCGATCGCTGATCCGCAACTGCGCGGATGTTCTGCTGATGGCGGGCGAGACCGCCTCGCTGCACGGCATGTTCGACGTGATCCGGAGCGCGCCCTGCGACGCAGCGCACCTCGCCTCGAAGGAGTGGCAATCGCGCTCCGCGTGCTGGCGCCACCTAGAGGCCGCGCGGGAACGGGCGCTCGGTACGAGCTGGGAGATCGATTGCCGCGAGGTGGCCGGATACTGGCTCCATCACTTTCCCACCCTGGGCGAGAAAACGCGCGGAAGCATTGTCGCCATGTTTTCAACGCTCGCGGAGGGGCTCATGCGCGGGAAAATGAGGGAATTGTTCTGCGAGGAAACCCGCCTCTCGCCCGACGACGTCATCGCGGGCAAGATTGTCGTCGTAAATCTTCCCGTGAAGGAGTGGTCGGAAATCGGGCGGATGGCGGCGGTGCTCTGGAAATATTGCCTTCAAAAGGCCGTGGAACGCCGCACTGACAATGGAAACGGCCAGGGTCGCCCGCTGTTTGTCTGGGCGGACGAGTGCCAGCATTTCGCCAGCCGTTACGATTCCCTCTTTCAATCCACCGCCCGCTCCTCTCGCGTTGCAAGTGTCTATCTGACACAAAATTATCCAACCATGATTGCGGCCCTCGGCGGCGAGGTCGCGGGAAAGGCGATGACCGACTCCCTCCTCGGCAACATGGGGACCAAAATTTTCCACGCCAATAGTGACAGCGAGACCAACCGGTTCGCGGCCGACCTAGTGGGCAAGCGCCTCCAGACCCTTCGAAATTCCGGATCCGGCTCCAGCCTGAGCTTCGGCGGCCAATCGACCGTAGGGTCCAACGCACACCGCGGACGCAGCGAACAGATGGACCTTGAAATCCAGCCGATGGAATTTTCGACCTTGAGGAAGGGCGGCGCGGAAAACGGTAGCGCATCCGATGCGCTCGTCTTCCAAAATGGGCGGCTCTGGAGCGGGACGGGGCGCACATGGCAGAAGGTCTCATTCAGCCAACGCCCCGGAATTATCGCGCGGCCGGAGCCCGGGTCGCTAGGGGCCCGGACGAGGAGCCGGTAAACGGCGCCGACACCACCCCGGCCTATTTCCCGGCGTACCAGAATCCGCGGAGCCAATTGTGGGCATGCAGCTTGCGATGAAGCTCCGCCGTCATCGCGGGCAACCCGCTCACGGCGCAGTTGGCCGCCGCCTGCGACGGATTGCGCATGCCGGGAATCACGGTGCCCACCGCAGCGTGCGCCAGGGCGAACTTGATCGCCGCCTGCGGAAGCGTGTACCCGCTGGTCTCGATCGTCCGCGCGACACTGCGGGCGCGCGCATTGGCGCGCTCAAGGCGGTCGCCCTCGAAATAGCTCCGCCGGAAGTCTCCCTCCGGGAATCTCGTCTCCGCGTTCCACTTGCCGGTCAGCGAGCCCTCGTCAAAAACGACGCGCACGATGATGCCGACGCCGTACTCGGCGGCGGCCGGGAGCAGCTCAGCGGCGGGCTCCTGCTCAAAAATATTGTAGATCACCTGGACCACGTCGACCCAGCCGTCCCGCATGAGCTCGATCACACTGTTCTGATCGTGTTCGGGGGTCGAAACCCCCACAAAGCGGATCTTCCCCTCCTCCTTCAGCTTGCGCAGGACCCGCAACGGGGTGGGGTCGCGATTCCAGGCCCGGGTCCAGGTGTGAAGCTGAAGGATGTCGATCCGGTCGGTCCCGAGATTCCGGAGCCTTTGCTCGATGTTGTCGCGCAGATGCCGCTCCGCGTAACGCTCGGAGGCGGCGCAGTAGGGCGACGGTGGCCACGGGCCCTCGGCCGGGGGTGTCTTCGTCGCGACCACGACCGAATCGCGCCGCTCCCTGAGCACGCGTGCGATGATCCGCTCGCTTTTCCCATCGCCGTACCCGGCTGCCGTGTCGATAAAGTTGACACCCAAGTCGAGCGCGCAGTTTAGCGCCGCGATCGAATCGTCCTCGCTCTGCGGCCCCCAACTGCCCCCGATGGCCCATCCTCCAAATCCAATTTCGGACACGTTGAGCCCGGTGTTCCCCAATTTTCGGAAATTCATGCGAATGATGGACGTACCTAAAAATGATACCCGGCCATCAAACAAGGTTAATTGGCGGAATGCAGCGCGCTTCAAAGCGGCATTGCGGTGGTTATACTTATGCCTTTCCGATTGACCAGAAGGGACTTTGGGACGTTTTTGATGGTCCAATCGGCTATGAACCGCAGTAATCGAACCGGGTATGTCGCTGCCTGACGACGTCATCTCGCTGCTGCGCGACGAGGCCTACCTCGATCTCTGCCGGAATGCGCTGAAGGATGCGCTGGAGGGCTTGATCGCGGAAAAGCAGCAGGTGACGGAGGCACGCCCTGCGTTCGGCATCCTCGGCACCAAGAAGCAGCGGGACTCGTTCGAGCAGTCGATGAAAACCGTCCTCGACACCGAGACCGGGATTGAAGTCCGGCTGGGGAAGCTCGAGGCGATTGAGAATTGGCTGAAGTCGGCCATTCGCGACCGCCTGCGCGACTACCTGAGGCAGGCCTCCGAGAACTACCGCCGCAGCGGAAAGATCACCGAGGCGATGAAGGCGTGGGACCGGCTGATCGAGCACTACGGGGAGCAGCTGCTGGCGCTCGCCCGCAACGTCAGGAACGTCTCGGGTTCGTTCGCGGGCTCGGCCGGCGGCATGCGCTCCGCGTTCAGCGACCGCGCCCAAGCCTTTGCGGAGTTGCGGGTGGGCGCGGACAGCCTCGACCGCACCGCCGTGCAGCTCGACTCCCTCACGCGGACCATGGCCATGTACGCCGCCAATTCCGCTTACAAGGACATCCAGCTATCGGAGATTCCGATCAAGGGGGTCGTGGGATGGGTCGACAACCTTGCGCTGCAGAATGACCGCGACGCCCTGCCGGCTGCGCAGGAGATGGAGTCGGACGCGCGCGCGGTGGTGGCGAAAAAGCTGACGGCCTACCACGCGAGCGCCGCCTCGGGACTCGAAGCCGTCGCCGCCATCGAGAACCAGGAGCTGGAAAGCTACTGGGAGGTATTGCGGGCCCACGCGCTGGCGCACTACGTGCAGGAACGCGATGTCGACGAGGTCCTGAACGAGCTCAACGAACGCTACGTCGTGTCCAACATCGAGCGCCGGCAGCGGGTCATCGAAAGCCAGGTCGACCCCTACGGCCACGAGCGCTAGGCGGCGGGCTCCTTCGGGCCCCGCGGCTATTTCCCGCTCTCGAGGAGCTCCTTCAGCTTATCCACCTTGGGGCGGATCACGAGCTGGCAGTATCCCTGGTCGGGATGCTTCTCGAAATAATCCTGGTGGTAGTCCTCGGCGGGCCAGAACATCTTGAGCGGGACGATCTCCGTGACGATGGGATTGCGGCGCAGCTTCTGCGCCTGTGCCCTGGATTTCTCGGCCGCAAGCTTTTGGGCGGGATCGGCGTACAGGATGATCGAGCGATACTGGCTTCCCATGTCGTCGCCCTGGCCTCCGACCTGGGTCGGATCGTGCGATTCCCAGAAATAGTCGAGGACGCGGTCGAGGGTGACCTTGGACGGGTCGAAATCCACCTTGACCACCTCGGCGTGGCCCGTCTCCTCGGTGCAGACCTGCTCGTAGGTGGGATTCTGGGCGGTCCCGCCCGAGTAGCCGCAAGTGATGCGGGTCACGCCCGGGAGCAGCTTGTAAGCGGCGTCCATGCACCAGAAACAGCCGCCGCCGACCACGACGGAGTCGGCCTTCGCGGTGGGGGTGAGGAGGGTCATGGCGGAAAGCAATAGGACGGGAACGTGGAGTCGCGGACGGAACATGGCAGCGTGAGTTTGATCGTCCTGAACATTATTTTTGGGCGACGGTCACCGCGTGCGTCGCAACCCATGCCTCGTACTGCTTTCGCGGCATGAAACGCAGCGACGCCGAATTGATGCAATAGCGCATGCCCGTCGGCGCCGGGCCGTCGTCGAAAACATGGCCGAGGTGCTCGCCGTCCGTCGTGCAATGGACCTCGTCGCGATCCATGCCGAACGAGGTGTCCGTCTGGGAGGAAACAAAGAGCGGCTCGATGGGCCTCGTGAAACTCGGCCATCCCGTGCCGCTGTCAAACTTGTCGCGGCTGTCAAAAAGAGGGGTGTCGCTGCAAACCGAAAAATAGACCCCGTCTTCGTGGTTGTCCCAGTATGGGTTGCGGAAGGGCGGTTCCGTGCCCTGACGCCGCGCGACCTCGTATTGGTCCGGGGTCAACAGCTTCTGCCATTCGGCGTCGGTGTGCTTCACGGAGGCCTTCGACATGTCGATGACGACCTTGGAGGGCAGCCCGCACGCAGATACGTTCGGGTCGGTGGCACAGGCAGGGGCCTTGGAATCGGTAGGGAGCGTGGATTTCATGGTGGAATCGGCCAGCAACGTCGCTGTAACCGCCAAAAAGGCAATGGAGGATAGGATCGGTTTCACTGT
>Ga0182018_10004254_pt1 | contig 12195 bp, 12 predicted proteins | sample 812P2MmetaG_FD_120490 | JGI IMG/M metagenome (GOLD analysis project Ga0182018, IMG submission 120490) | Permafrost microbial communities from Stordalen Mire, Sweden - 812P2M metaG | ecosystem: Environmental > Terrestrial > Soil > Wetlands > Permafrost | place: Sweden: Stordalen | collected...
GCGCGACCGCGAAGCCGCGCTTGCAGGTGGCGCAGCGGAAATTCCGTCTGTTTGCCGAGCAGCACCTGAGCTGGTACCGTAGCGAGGGATAGCCAATGAACGCGACGCGGATCAAAGTGATCGACTCCCATACCGGCGGCGAGCCCACCCGCGTGGTGGTGTCCGGCGGCCCTGATTTGGGCAGCGGCACCATGGCGGAGCGGATGGTGCGCTTCCGCGCGCAGTTCGACGGTTTCCGTTCCGCCACCGTGAATGAGCCGCGGGGCAACGACGCCATCGTGGGGGCGTTGCTGTGCGAGCCGTCCGATCCCACGTGCGACGCCGGCGTGATCTTCTATAACAACGTCGGGTATCTGGGGATGTGCGGCCACGGCACCATCGGACTGGTGGTCACGCTGGCTCACATGGGCTGCGTGCAGCCCGGCGCCCTCTGCCGGCTGGAGACGGCGGTGGGCAACGTGGAGGCGCGCCTCAACGCCAACGGCAGCGTCACCATCCGCAATGTGGCCAGCTACCGCAGCGCGGTCCACGTGCCGGTGGAAGCGCCGGGAATCGGCACGGTGTATGGCGACATTGCCTGGGGCGGCAACTGGTTTTTCCTGTGCAGCGGGCACGGCCAGGAACTGGCGCTTAATCGCGTGGAGGAGCTCACCGACTTCGCCTGGCGCATCCGGCAAGGCATCGAAGCGCACGGCATCACCGGCGATGAGGGCGGCTTGATCGACCACATCGAGCTTTTCGGTCCGGCCACCGTCGCGGGCGCCGACAGCAAGAATTTCGTGCTCTGCCCCGGCAAGGCCTACGACCGGTCGCCTTGCGGCACCGGCACGAGCGCCAAGCTGGCCTGCCTATACGCCGACGGCAAGTTGCAGCCCGGCCAGATCTGGCGGCAGGAAAGCATTACCGGCAGCGTGTTCGAAGGCGCGGTCTCGGTGGTGGATGGCAAGCTCTACCCGGAGATCACCGGCTACGCTTACGTGAACGCCGAGGGCACGCTGCTGCTCGACGAGCGCGATCCCTTCTGCTACGGAATTCCCCGCTCATGGGCAACAGCTTCGACGTAGCCATCGCCGGGGGCGGCATCGTAGGGGCGGCCTGCGCCGAAGAGTGCGCTGCGTCGGGGCTCACAGTGGTGGTAGTCGAACCAGGTCCCATCGGCGGCGGCGCCACGTCGGCCGGCATGGGACACATCGTGGTGATGGACGATTCGCCCGCGCAGATCGCGCTCACCAACTATTCCCGCAGTCTGTGGAGGGAGCGCGCCCGCGAGCTTCCCGCCGATGTGGAGTACGTCGCGGCCGGAACGCTGTGGGTGGCTGCCGACGACGAGGAAATGGCGGAGGTGCGGCGCAAGCTGGGGGTGTATCGCTCCATCGGAGTGCGCGCCGAGGTGCTGGGTGCCGGCGAACTCGACCGTGAGGAGCCCCACCTGCGCCGCGGGCTTGCCGGCGGATTGTTGGTGCCCGACGATGCCGTGATCTACCCGCCATGCGCCGCCCGCTATCTGTTGGAACTCGCGCGCCAGCGCGGTGCGGTGCTGCGCATCGGCGAAGCGGCGGCATCGCTGAGCGGGCAGGGAATTCAACTGCGCGACGGCACGCTGCTCTCCGCCGGCATCACGGTAAATGCAACTGGCGCGTGGGCGCCCGAACTCACGCCCGGCATCGAAGTCCGCAAACGCAAGGGCCACCTGGCGATTACCGACCGCTATCCCGGCTGGGTGCGCCATCAACTGGTGGAACTGGGGTACCTCAAGAGCGCCCACTCGACGACCGAGGATTCGGTAGCGTTCAACGTGCAGCCGCGGAAGACGGGGCAACTGCTGATCGGGTCGTCGCGGCAATTCGGCGCCGAACATTCGGCCATCGACAACCACATGCTGAAGCGCATGCTGCGCCGCGCGGTTGAGTACATGCCGGGGCTGGCGGAGTTATCGGCCATCCGCTCGTGGACCGGATTCCGCGCGGCCACGCCCGACAAACTGCCGCTCATCGGACCGTGTCCCGGAGATGCGCGGTTGTATCTGGCAACAGGCCACGAAGGCTTGGGGATTACGACGTCGCTGGCCACGGGGAAGTTGGTGGTGGACCAGGTGCTCGGGCGGACGCCGGCGATTTCAGTGGAAGCATATTTGCCCGGACGCAAGCAGGAGGCGCATGGCTGAAGTGGTCCGAAACACTCCACTCCTTGTCAGTCGCGGCGCGGCGCGGAAGCGCCGACAACCTCTCACCGCGCCGCGACTGTCAACGAGTGCCCCATGGCCCTGCGGGCCACCAAAGGTGATGAAGACGCCCGATGCGGGCGTACGCTTTGGTCCTTCCTGGTCGCGTGCGGTCGCCGGGTGTGGCGTTTTCGCTGCTTCTTCCCCGTGTCTTCAACCGAGTGCCATTATGGCGCGCCGGGCCACAAAAGGCGATGAAAACCGGCTGCGACGAAGAGATGGCGAATCTCTCGCTCGTTGGCAGCCGGTTTTTCAAGGGAGCGGAGTGCCGCACAGCACGGAGGCGCATGCCTGATTCCGTGACACTCTCAGTGAACGGCACGGCGATCACCGTACCGGTAGGCGCCATGGTGCCCACGGCCGTCGCGATAGCGGGCGTCAGCCAGTATCGCAGGTCGGTGAGCGGAGAGCCGCGCGGGCCGCTGTGCGGCATGGGGATCTGCTTCGAGTGCCGCGTGATCATCGATGGCCGCGCCCATTGCCGCAGTTGCCAGGTGGTTTGCCAACCGGGCATGGAGGTACTGACCGATGGCTGATCGCGACTATGACGTGGTGGTGGTCGGCGCAGGTCCCGCGGGACTGGCGGCGGCCTGCCGTGCCGCGGAGTGTGGCCGCATGGTGGCGATGCTGGACGACAATCCGCACCCCGGCGGGCAGATCTGGCGCGCGGCCGCGGGCAAGTCTCCGAACGCAGCCGCGCGATGGGTGCAAGCCGCCGAGCGCCTCGGAGTAGAGTGGATCGCCGGGGCTCGCGTCTTCGACGCGCCAGAGCCGCAACGTCTCGCGGTGGAGATGGTCGATGAGGAGTGCCACGTGAGGTATCGCAGCCTCATCCTGGCCACCGGCGCGCGCGAACGCTTCCTGCCGTTTCCCGGTTGGACGCTGCCCAACGCGATGGGCGCCGGCGGCTTGCAAGCGCTGGCGAAATCCGGTATGCCGGTGGCGGGCAAGAAGATCGTAATCGCCGGGAGCGGACCGCTGCTGCTGGCTGTGGCCCGCTATATGCGCAGCCATGACGCGGATGTCTGTCTGATCGCCGAACAAGCGGACCAATCCAAGCTGTTGCGCTTCGTCTTGCGGCTGGCGGGCCATCCGGCGAAGTTGATCCAGGCGCTGACGCTGCGCGCCGGACTCCTCGGCGTCCCCTACATCACTTCCTGCTGGCCGGTTTCCGCGCAAGGCGGCGAGCGATTGCAGAGCGTGACCCTGCGCCGCGGGGACGGAACCACCTGGACCGAAAGCTGCGATTACCTGGCCTGCGGTTTCGGCCTTGTCCCTAATTTGGAGTTGGCGGCGCTGCTGGGTTGCCGCACGTCGAAAGCGGGTGTTCCCGTGGACGAATACCAGCAGACTTCCGTGGCCGGCGTCTATTCCGCGGGCGAAGCCACCGGCATCGGCGGGCTGGAATTGTCGCTGATGGAAGGTGAGATCGCGGGGTACGCCGCCGGCGGCAGCCCCGACCGCGCCCAAGCTCATTTCGGCGCGCGCGAATCGCACCGCCGGTTCGCCGCGGCGTTAGAGGAAGCCTTCGCATTGCGGCAGGAACTCCGCAATTTGCCGCAGCCCGGCACGCTGGTCTGCCGTTGCGAGGACGTTACCATGGAGCGCGTGCGCGCTTGTGCCGGTTGGCGCGAAGCCAAGCTGCACACGCGCTGCGGCATGGGCCCGTGCCAGGGGAGAATCTGCGGTGGCGCCGTCGAGTTTCTGCTGGGATGGCAATCGGAATCGGTGCGCCCGCCTATCTTGCCGGTGCGCGTGCGGAGTATGACGGAATAGCGGCGATCTTGCTACCATGCCCGCAGCGGCGGAATACTCCAAGCCTGGTTTGATCGGGCACCTGGTGTTCGTTTGGGCCTCTCTGGGGTTACCCCAGGGGATCGTGAAGCGCTGAGATTTCGTCGCGTGAGCGTAAGTGCGCCAGGCCCACGATTGCTCACGCAAAGTGAGACTCGTCGGGGCAATCCGTGGTCGCTTTTGTATGGCTGGTTCGGCGCTTTTCTACGCCTTGGCGACCGCTTACCCGGCCGGCGAGCCTGAGGTGGAACAGGTCGTCGAGCGCAGCGGCGTGACGCCCGGCAGGCGTTGGCGCTGGCTTCGGCCCCTGGCGGACCGATATGTGCAGGCCAAGGCCGGCGGCGCGCGTCCACGGCACCGCGACGTGGTTCAGTTCCTTCGCGAGGACAGGGGCTTTCACCGCACTTGCGCGAAATATTTCGATGAATTGCCGGTGCCGCATCGGCTGGTGGCGCCGCAACGGATGCTTCCCGTGGCGGCGGGTCCGGCGAGTCAAAATCGCGAGGCCCATCACGACTTCCGGGCGCATCCGGAGGGCCGCGTGGGCTACGTAGAGACGATCAATCCGGCCAAGGCAACACGGCTGCGGGCCATCTTGGAACGGATCGTGTGGCCGTGACTGGCGAGACTGGCGGCCGCAACCTCACGTAAACGCAATTCATTTTCGGACGGCGGTGCCGGCTACCGTTTGCCCAATAGCGCCGAAAGAAGTACGCCAAATAATTCTGAAAAGTGGCACGACGATTCTGAAGGTCTCCACTTCTGCTTGGAGCGCCACTCCTCAACCTGCCGCCGCATCGGCTCAAAGTTCCGCTGCATCCGGTCGACACCGATTCGACTTCGCCAGAGGGTTGAACTCAGATGACCGGTCGGACGTGGAACGCGTGCGGAATACCGATGTCGGCGGCCGGGACAGATCTCAACCGTAGCAACAAAACTGATCATCTACCAGGCGTTCGTTGAGTCTGACTTAGATGCTCCGAAGCACCTGGCACGCCAAGTCCACGATCTCTACCTCCGCCCGACTCACCCGGAATTCGAACCTCGCACATTGTGGAGCCTCACGAACGCCTTCACGTCGGCGTTCAAGGAACTCGAGCCGATACCCCAGTTCAGAGCTACCGCCAAGTTCTCCGGCTTCCTGCAAACCGTACGGATATAGGTCGCCGGCTTCCGTCAACAACTTCGGAGCAAAAGCGGCCCGGTTGCGCTCGGCACCACGCAAATTCCGCGCCAGAGTGAGTCGCGTCGGGGGGCCAGCCAAGCACGGCAAGCCTTTATGGGTGCTAGCCCGCTCCGAAAACGACAGGCAGACACCAGCGGGCCAGGGACATCCCGCTTTCCACCCACCTGCACCGTACACGCCTCTGCGGCATGAACCGTAAACGCTGGGCGACCAGGAGGGGTCTACGGTTCAGAGCGCCGGATCCGGAACCACGGCGGGCCATGGTCCGAAGCTGCGACCATGCGTCCAAGTGACCTCTGCCGGGGGACGTCCAGTTTCCGGAAAGACCGTTTTCTGCCCCGTGTGCTCCGAACTCCGCGCTGCGCCGGCGGTGGACCCTTGGCGACCTTCGGTGGGGTTACCGGATTTCCAAGCTATTCTGTCGCCGTGGTCTTTGGCGCCGATTCGCAGCCAAATTCGCCAAACTCAGAGGGGCTTGACATCGCGAACAATCATTGCTACAAAGTTTAACACTACAATGTTTAACATCCGGAACCGCAAGACACCCACTCCGCTGGAGCAGTTCCTCATGGACTATCTGTGGGCACATCCCAATTGCACCGCCGAGATGTGCCGGGAAGGGCTGGCCAGCCAGCGCAGGCTCAAGGATTCGACCGTCCGCACGATCCTGCGGAAGCTGGAAGAAAAGGGCTACGTGACCCACAAGGTCGACGGGCGGACTTTCATTTACCGCGCCGTGGACACCAGGCGCAACGTCGCGGCCGAAGCGGCCCTACGGATCGTCGATCGCTTCTGCGGCGGGTCCGTGGAAGAGTTGTTAGTGGGATTGGTGGACAACCAAGTATTGCAACCGAAACAGTTGCAGCGGCTGGCGGAGAAGATTGCATCGCGAAAGGAGAAGACAGCATGACCACGATACAGTTTCTGGCGGAGTGGGGGCTCCGTTCGTCGATCCTGATCCTGAGCGGAGCGCTGCTGCTGCGGGCGCTGCGGATGAAAGATCCTGCAATCCGTCTCGCGGCGTGGACCGCGATCCTCTGCGGCTCTCTGGCGATTCCGGCGCTCACTGCGGCGTTGCCGAAGGTGCCCCTGGCGATGGTCCGGTTGGCGGTGCCGCGCGTGGCGGCTCGGCCGGCCGCAGAGCCAGTGGTGGTCCCCAACACCGAGTCGGCGCCGATCGGTCCAGTGTCCCGCCAAAACGGCGGCTCCGCAAAGCCAGGCAATCGCGGCATCGCACGCTTCGACTGGGCGCGCGCCGCGGTGACGATATACGGCCTGGTCGCCCTCGCGCTGGTGCTGCGCGTGTCGGTCGGCCTGGCGATAGGCCTGCGTTTGCTACGCGGCAGCCGTGCGACCGGCCGGGCAGCCGACGGAATTGAGATTCGCGAATCGGACCGTTTGGCGGCGCCGGTGACGCTGGGAATCGCGCGGCCGGCCATCGTGCTCCCCGGCGATTGGCGCCAGTGGGCCGGCACCAAGCTGGATGCGGTCGTGGCGCATGAGCGGTCGCACATCCGCCGCCACGATCCGGCGGTGCAGTTGCTCTCGGCGATTCATCGGGCGCTGCTGTGGTACAGCCCGCTGAGCTGGTTCCTGCACAGGCGCATCGTACGGGTGGCGGAGGAAGCCAGCGACGATGCGGCAGTGGCCGCAAGCGGCGATCGCGCCTTGTATGCCGAAGTGCTGCTGGACTTCATGCAGGGTCCAGGGGGCAGCCCAGTGCGCGGAGCGGGCTGGCTGGGAGTGCCGATGTCGCGGTAGGGTCGACCGGACAAACGCATCCATCGCATTCTGAATGGGACGACGCTATCGCGCGGAGTTACACGATGGAGCGTGGCTGCGATTCTGGCGATGGGATCGCCGCTGGCGTGCGTGGTGGCGGCGGCGGGCCCACAAGGCACCCCGCAGAACGCACCACTAGCCCGGGCAGCGACCGCGCAGGCGGCCTCGGTTCAGGCGGCCGCGAAAATGCAGGCTTTTGTCGCTCTCCCGCCCAGGCAATCCAGCCAGAATTCCCGCGAAGTTTCTGTGGGTGCCCCTCCGGGCGGCAGGTTCATGGCTCCGCAGGTTGTGGCCCAATTTGCGGCTGCGGCCACGCCGGAACCCGTGCCCGTGTATCTGTGGGGTCTGGGTAACGTCGCCGCTTTCTACACGGTCTCCGTCAAACCCCGGGCCGACGGTCAGTTGCTGTCTGTGAGCTTTAAGGAAGGGGAACTGGTCCAGGCCGGCCAGTTGCTGGCGTCCATCGACCCCCAGCCCTATGAGATCCAACTCGCTCAGGCTGAGGGGCAACTGGTACGAGGCGAGGCCACCCTGAAGGGCGCGCGCGCCGAACTCGATCGCATCAAGAGTCAGGTGGCGGCGAGCGTGATTCCCAAGCCGCAGCTCGACGCGCAGATCGCTACGGTTGCGGAACTCGAGGGCAGCATGAGAACCGATCAGGCAAAAGTCGACCTCGCGAAGCTCCAGTTGACTTACGCGCAGATCCGTGCGCCCATTACGGGCGTGGCCGGTCTGCGCCTGGTCGATCCCGGCAACATGGTTCATGCCTCGGATGCCACCGGCATACTGGTCATTACCCAGCTTCAGCCCATCGCGGTGCTGTTCACTATTCCGGAAGACACCCTGCCTCAGGTGCGTGCGCGTCTCAAGGAGGGCGCGAGCCTGCCGGTCGAGGCGTGGAACCGCGACAGCTCAGTAAGGATCGCGAGTGGCCTTCTAACGGCTGTAGACAATCAGATTGACATGGCAACTGGCACATTGAAACTGAAAGCCGTGTTCGACAACAAGGACGACGCACTGTTCCCCAACCAGTTCGTCAACGTGCGCATGCTTATGAATGGCCGGTGAAGGGCCGACTTGGCTCTTGAGTTCGTCGGCAGTGAACTCCGCAGCTACTTGGTCGTGAAGTGGACTCCGGAAACTGGCCTTTGGGAATGTGCCGGCGCCACCTGGACCAAAAATGTGTGCTGCCGGCGTTTGCACCGCAGCGAGATAGATCCTCCCTGGCGCCGAAGTGTTTACCTTTCTACTGGGTCACGCACCCGGCGTGTCGCGGCCGACTGCCTGTGCAACTTCTTCACGGGCAAATGCGGAGACGAGATGATGCAGCTATGCGGGCTAGCCACAAAGAATACGCCTGTGTTTTCAGGGTCGACCTCGCCTTTCCTCCAAATTGGCGGAAACGATCCACAGTATGAAGACTGCCGGCCGCGGACGATGTGGAGCCTCTCAAACGCCTTCACGTCGGCGTTCAAGGAGATGGAACCAATCCCAGCGTATCGCGCCAACGCCAGACTCGCCGGATTCCTGGCCGCGGTATGAGCCACCGCTTCCCGCCCGGCCGGATCGTCGCCACGCCCGGCGCGCTCGCGGCGTTGCAGATCGACAGGGCAAGCCAGTCTAGCGCCGTCGCGCGAATCGCCGCAACGCGCCCGCGCACTCTTCCACGCCAAGCAAGTATGCCGCTCCGAAATAGAACGCGCCGTACGTCCCCAGAATCGCCGCTCCATAGAGGATCTTGTGCCCCTCGCCGACCGCCAACTTCACGCCCCAGCCCGCGGCCGCGGCCACCGCCGCCGACGTCCACAATTTGGCGACCAGCGTCGCCGGCAGTCCCGTCTGCCCAATGCGCCGGTTCAACGTTCGCCGCAACAGAGTGAACTCGACCCAGCCGGCGACGCCCGCCGACGCCGTCAAGCCCGCCGCGCCCCAGCGCGGATCCACCCCGATCCACCGCGGCAAGGGCAACGCGCACAGGTATCCCAGGCCAGTGGTAAGCGCCACGCGGATCACGGCAAATCGCAGCGGCGTGCGCGTGTCGCGCAGAGCGTAATAGGTCGACGAATAGAGCCGGCCGAGGGTGGACGCCAGCAGCCCCACCGACGAGCCCGCCACGATTGCCCACACGTACATCGAATCGGCGTGCCGGAACTTGCCGTTTTCAAACAGCGCCGCGGAGATGACGCCGCCGAGAGCCAGAAACGCCATCGCCGAGGGCACCACGAAGAACGCGATCTGCCGCAACCCCGCATTCAGGCGCCGCTGCAGGTAGGCAGCCACTTGCCCTTCGTCGCCCAGCGCGCTCGACATGGCCGGCAGTTCCGCCGCCGAAACCGCCATGCCGAATAAGCTCACCGGCAGCGTGTACAGCGTCTGCGCGTTGGTAAGCCCGGCCACAGCGCCCTTACCTAACCAACTGGCCAGGAAGGCGTCCACGTAAGCGCTGATTTGCACCACTCCGCGGCTGATGAAGACCGGCACGAAGTTGCGGATGACCTCGCGGACCTGCCCGTCGCGCGTCTCCAGCCGCACACGAATGTGTCGCGCCAGCCGCAGCACCACCGGCAACTGCACGGCGAATTGCAGGGCGCTGCCCGCCACCGAACCCCACGCCAGCACGACGATCAGCGACCCCTGGTCCATCCGCCGGAACCCGAGCAGAGTCGCGATCATCGCCAGATTCCAGAGCACCGGCGCGGTGTAGGACAGGAAGAACTTGCGATGGCTATTCAGAATCCCGAGGCACCACGCCGAGCACACCAGCAGTCCGGCGCCGGGGAACAGAATGCGGACCAGGCGGATGGTGAGATCGCGTTTGGCCCCGTGAAAGCCCCCCGCCACGACGTCGGTCACGGCGGGTGAGGCCAGCACGCCGAGCAGCACCAGCACCGCCGTGGTCAGCGCGAGAATGGCGGCCACGGCGCCGGCCACGCGTCCGGCTTCCTGCTCGTCACCCTCGGCAAGCAGGCGCGAATAGACCGGGATGAACGAGGCCGACAAGACGCCCTCGCCGAAGAGATTTTGCAGCAGATTGGGGATGCGGAAGGCGGCGTTGAAGGCGTCGGCGGTGTCCGAGAGTCCGAAGTAGCGCGAGAAAATGCGTTGGCGCGCGAACCCGATCAAGCGGGTGAGCAGAATCCCGGTCGACACCAGAACGGCATGCCGGCCGGTGCTCTCGCGCTGTTTGGTTTGGTCCACTGGTTTGCCCGGCTAAGCGAGCTTCTCCAGCACGGCGCTGCCCACTTCCTCCGTACTGCTCTTGCCTCCCAGGTCGGGTGTGCGGACTTTGCCGTCGGCCAACACCGCGGCAACCGCGGCATCGACTTCGCGGGCGGCCTCCGGCATGCCGAGATGATCGAGCATCATGCCAGCGCTGAGAATCGTGGCCAGGGGGTTCACGATTCCCTTGCCGGCGATGTCGGGCGCGGAACCGTGCACCGGCTCGAACATCGAGGGGAATCGACGGCTCGGATCGAGATTGGCACTGGCGGCGAGGCCCATGCTCCCCACGATGATGGCGGAGATATCGCTGAGGATATCGCTGAAGAGGTTGGAGCCGACCACCACGTCGAAGCTCTCCGGACGGCGGATGAAGTTCATGGCCGCGGCATCCACCAGCAGCGACTCGGTTTCGATATCGGGATACTCGGCGGCGACCTCTTTGAACGTGCGGTCCCACAGCACCATGCTGTATCCCTGCGCGTTGGACTTGGTGATGGAGGCCACGCGCCGCTTGCGATTCCGCCGCTTCGCCATCTCAAAAGCGAAACGAACGATGCGTTCCACGCCGCGCCGGGTGAAGACCGCGGTCTGGATGGCGACCTCCTCCGGCTGGTGACGATACACGAAACCGCCCACCGGCGCGTACTCGCCTTCGGTGTTTTCGCGCACCACTACCAGGTCGATGTCACCGCCTCGCGGCTTGGCCAGCGGGGAAGTCACGCCCGGATAGAGATAGGCTGGGCGCACGTTCGCGTATTGATCGAAAGCGCGCCGGATGGGCAGCAACAGGCCGTTGAGCGTGGTGTGGTCGGGGATTTCGGGGTGGCCGACCGCGCCCAGCAGGATGGCGTCGCAGGGCTGCAGCAGGTCGATGGCCCCGGCGGGCATCATCTGGCCCCAGCGGAAGAAGTGGTCGGCGCCCCAGTCGAAATCCTGAAACACCAGGGCGACATCGTGCTTTTTCGCGACTTGCTCCAGTACGCGTTTCGCTTGGGGAACGACTTCCGTGCCGACGCCGTCGCCGGCGATGACCGCGATCGTGAATGTTCTCATGGGGCTCGAACTCAATTGTAGCCAGAACGGATTACCGAGGGCGTGCATGCAGCGGGATTTCCCGCGCGCGACGAAGGGCCCCGGTCAAATGATGAGCGTGGCGCGGACGGTATGGGGTCGCGCAGTGCCCAGGCGGGCGGTTGCGGGAAAGCGGACCGGTGCGCGGCCGGCCGGTGTATCGACCGCACGATCAGCCATTCGCCGCGGCTGGCCCCGCGCGGGCCTTCTCGACGCCCGCGCTGGACGAGGGCGAAATGCAGTTCATGCGGGACTTCGGCGAGGTTGTTCGTTGAAAATGCGGCGGTAGGCGCGCCGGATGTTGTCCGGGAGTGCGTAACGATCGAATTCCGCGGGAGTACACCAGGCGACATCTCTCGACTCCGGCGAAACGCGAATCTCGCGGCTGGCGGCACGGAAGGCAAATAAGAGGTCGTGATGCAGATGGTAAGGTTCGCGGCCGTTGGAGGGAATACCGTGGACGTCCATCCCGGCGAGCCGGGGAGCCGGATCCGGCAGAAGCCGCGCATTGGTCTCTTCGATTACCTCGCGGCGGGCGGCGTCCCAGATTTCGAGATCTTCCGGCTCGACGTGACCGCCTGGCAGGAGCCAGCGCTTCAGCCGGCGATGATGGACGAGGAGCAATCTGTCGCCGTCGGACGCCAGCACGAGACCCGTACAGGTGATATGGCCGGGGGTAAAGGAGGAACGGGAGAACGGTGTTGGCGACCAGTCTAAGAGTGCGAGGATCAGTTCCCGGCTCTTCATCGACTGGCCGTCCGCCGTGTCGTGGAAAGACCGGGCAACGGATTGAACGCGGGTGCGGCTCTTTTGCAATTGAGGCTAAGGCACAATCTTTCAATCAGATAGATGGCGTCCTGAGTGTTCCTACTGCTCGAATTCGGGGGGATATCGACACTCCAGCGGGATATCTGTTGCA